>Ga0308176_10001187_pt1 | contig 16385 bp, 16 predicted proteins | sample PhyCR2_3_FD_203890 | JGI IMG/M metagenome (GOLD analysis project Ga0308176, IMG submission 203890) | Soil microbial communities from UC Gill Tract Community Farm, Albany, California, United States - DLSLS.C.R2 | ecosystem: Environmental > Terrestrial > Soil > Agricultural land | place: USA...
CGCCCAGCTGGTCGTCGGCGGCGAGTCCCGGGGCGTGCACGCGCTCGTCGTACGCATCCGGGACGAGGACGGCAGGCCTGCGGCCGGCGTGCGGATCGAGGACTGCGGCCCCAAGATCGGACTGAACGGCGTGGACAACGGCCGGATCTGGTTCGACGGCGTGCGGGTGGCGCGGACGAGCCTGCTCAACCGCTATGCCGAGGTCACCGAGGACGGCCGCTACGTCTCCGACATCGAGAACCCCGACCGGCGGTTCTTCACGATGCTGGGCACCCTGGTCCAGGGCCGGGTCTGCGTCGGCGGCTCGGCGATCAACGCCGCGAAGGTGGCGCTCGCGATCGCCGTCGAGTACGCCCTGCACCGCCGCCAGTTCGGCAACCCAGGCTCGGGCACCGAGGAGCTGCTGCTCGACTACGGCATGCACCAGCGCCGGCTGTTCCCGCTGCTGGCCCGGTCGTACGCGCTGCACTTCGCGCAGGAGCGGGTCGCCGCCGACCTGCACGAGGTGTTCTCGAACATCGCCGACGAGGGCGCCGCGGAGCTCGCCCGGCGCTCGCTCGAGGCGCGGGCCGCAGGCACCAAGGCGATGGGCACCCGGCACGCCTCGCGGACGATCCAGGAGTGCCGGGAGGCGTGCGGCGGCGCAGGCTACCTGTCGGCGAACCGGCTCGGCGCGCTGCGGGCGGACATCGACGTGTTCACCACGTTCGAGGGCGACAACACGATCCTGATGCAGCTGGTCGCCAAGGGCCTGCTGACCGACTACAAGGACGCCTTCGAGGACCTCGACCAGCTCGGCATGGTGCGGTTCGTCGCCTCGACCGCCGTCGAGACGGTGCTGGAGCGCACGAACGCCCGTTCCATCCTCGAACGGCTGCGCGACGTCGTACCCGTCGGGGAGCGCGTCTCCGACGACGAGCCGGACGCCGGACTGCTCGACCACGAGTACCAGCTGGAGATGCTCACCTGGCGCGAGGAGCACATGCTCTCCTCGGTGGCCCGCCGGCTCAAGCGCGGCATCGACGACGGCGGGGAGCCCGCCGAGGTGTTCAGCCTTGCCCAGGACCACGTGATCGGCGCCGCGCACGCGCATGTCGAGCGGATCGTCCTCGAGGCGTTCATCGACAAGGTCCAGGCGCTCGACGACGGGCCGAACCGCGAGGCGCTGAAGCTGCTGTGCGACCTCCACGCGCTGTCGTGCATCGAGGACGACCGCGGCTGGTTCCTCGAGCACGGGCGGCTCTCCAACGCGCGCTCGAAGGCGATCACGGCGAAGGTCAACGAGCTCAACCGACGGGTCCGGCCGATCGCCCAGCAGCTGGTCGACGCGTTCGGGATCCCGCGGGAGCTGCTGCGCGCCGAGCTGCTGGAGTTCTCCGGGTCGTGAGCCGGGACCTCAGAAGTCGTGGTGGGGGTAGCCACCCTCGGCCTGGAAGCGGTCCCGGGACGCCTTGACCTCGTTCTCGGCCTCGGTGCGGCCGACCCACTCCGCGCCCTCGACCGACTTGCCCGGCTCCAGGTCCTTGTAGACCTCGAAGAAGTGCTGGATCTCCAGCCGGTCGAACTTCGAGACGTGGTTGATGTCGCGCAGGTGCTCCAGGCGCGGGTCGGTCGCCGGCACGCAGAGCACCTTGTCGTCGCCGCCGGCCTCGTCGGTCATCCGGAACATCCCGATCGCCCGGCAGCGGATCAGGCAGCCCGGGAACGTCGGCTCCTGGAGCAGCACCAACGCGTCGAGCGGGTCGCCGTCCAGCCCCAGCGTGTCCTCGATGTAGCCGTAGTCGGCGGGGTACTGCGTCGAGGTGAACAGCGTCCGGTCCAGCCGGATGCGTCCGCTGTGGTGGTCGACCTCGTACTTGTTGCGCTGCCCCTTCGGGATCTCCACCAGTACGTCGAACTCCACTGCGCTACCTCCGCCTCCGACTCGTTGCTTGCACTAGTGTCCCGCACGACCGACCGAACGGCCGAACCGAGAGGCGGATGACGTGCCCGGAGGTGACTCACCCCGCCCCCGCGCAGGGCGGCGGCTGCGGCGCGGGGCGAGCGGCCTGGCGGTCGTGGTGGTGCTCGTCCTGGTGGCCGCTGGGCTGTCCTACCACTTCGACCTGGGGCGTCGCTGGTTCGGCACCGGCCCGTCCCCGGTCAGCGAGCCCGCCAAGGTCCCGCCGCCGGCGGGTCTGCGGCTTCCCGCTGCTCACCGGGCGGCTCCGGTCGCGGCTGCGGCGCCCGAGCGGCCGGCCGACGGTGCGGCGGTACGACGGGCCGTGGCGGCCTTGCTGGCCTCGAAGAAGCTCGGCAGGCACGTGGTGCTCGACGTGACCCAGCTGCCCTCGGGACGGGTCGTGTTCCGGCACGGCCACGGCACCGTGACCCCGGCGTCGACGATGAAGCTGCTGACCATGACGGCCGGCCTCCAGGTGCTCGGCCCCGGCCACCGGTTCAGCACCTCCGTGGTGTCCAGGCCGGGGTCGAAGCGGGTCGTGCTGGTCGGCGGCGGCGACCCGCTGCTGGCCCGCAAGCCGCAGCCCGGCAGCAGCTACCCGAGACGTGCGGACCTCGCCACGCTGGCCGCCCGGACCGCCGAGGCGCTCAAGGCGACCGGCCGCACCAGGGTCCGGCTCGGCTACGACACCTCGCTGTTCACGGGCCCGTCGGTGAACCCGCACTGGCCCGCGTCGTACATCGCCGAGAACGTGGTCAGCCCGATCACGGCGCTGTGGGTCGACGAGGGGCGCGAGCGCACGGGCTTCGCGGCCCGGAGCGCCTCTCCGTCGTACGACGCGGCAACGGTGTTCGCGAAGGCGCTGGCGCGCCACCACGTGCACGTGCTCGGCAAGCCGGCCCACGTCGTCGCGCCGAAGCCGTCCGCGGGCGGGCGCACGATCGCCCGGGTCCGCAGCGCCCCGCTCTCGCAGATCGTCCAGCACATCGTGGAGGTCAGCGACAACGAGGGCGCCGAGGTGGTGGCCCGCCAGGTCGCCGTCGCGACCGGTCGGCCGGCCTCGTTCGCCGGGGCCACGAAGGCCGTGCGCGCGGTGCTGCGTCAGGTCGGGGTGAGCACGGCGGGGAACCGGATCTACGACGGCAGCGGACTGTCCCGCGACGACCGGCTCCGCCCGGAGACCCTCCTCGCCGTCCTCCACGCCGCCGCCACGCACGGACGGCTGCGGGCCACGGTCGTGGACCTGCCGGTCGCCGGGTTCAGCGGATCGCTGGCCGCCCGGTTCGACACCGGCGACCCGGCGGGGCTGGGCCGGGTGCGCGCCAAGACCGGCACCCTGACCGGCGTCAGCGGGCTGGCCGGCACGGTGACCTCGCGCGACGGCGTCGTGCTGGGCTTCGTGGCGGTCGCGGACCGGTTCAAGCCGGTCAACACCCTCGACGTGCGGGACCTGCTGGACGACCTGACCGCCGCGCTCGCCGGCTGCCGCTGCGCCCGGCACTGACGCGGGGACGGCCACCGGTCACCCCGTAAGGTCGAGTCCATGCCACCACGCACGATGGTCGACTGGGATCTCGCGGTGAGCACCGCGTCCCGGCTGGCCGGACCCGGTCCGACCATCACCCGCCCGGAGGCGGAGGCCGCGGTCACCGAGCTCCGGGACGGCGCGAACCGGTCGACCGGCCTCGTGCGCGAGTTCACCGGCCTCGAGGGCGGCGAGGGCACCGCACCCGTGCTGGTGGTGGACCGCACCGGCTGGATCCAGGCCAACGCCGACGCGTTCGAGGACCTGGTGGGCCCGCTGGTTGCCAAGCTGCAGGCCCGCCGTGGCGCCCCCGGTCCGATGACCGAGGCCGTCGGCTCGAAGGTCACCGGCCTCGAGGTCGGCGGACTGCTCGGCTTCCTGTCCTCGAAGGTGCTCGGCCAGTTCGACCCCTTCTGGTCGGACCCCGACGGGGATCTGGCCGGCCGCCTGCTGCTGGTGGCGCCGAACATCGTGCACGCCGAGCAGCAGCTCGGTGTCGACCCGGTCGACTTCCGGCTGTGGGTCTGCCTGCACGAGGAGACCCACCGCGTGCAGTTCACCGCCGTGCCGTGGATGCGCGACCACATCCACGCCCAGGTCGACCACCTGATCGGGGGCGTGGACCTCGACCCCGCGAAGGTGGCCGCCATGGTCGGCGAGGCAGTCCGACGGATCGGCGAGGTGGTCCGCGGCAACGACAACGTCAGCCTGCTCGACCTGCTGTCGACACCCGAGCAACGCGTCGTGATGGACCGGGTCACCGGCGTGATGTCGCTGCTGGAGGGGCACGCCGACGTGGTGATGGACGGCGTGGGCCCCGAGGTGATCCCCAGCGTGGACAAGATCCGCCGCAAGTTCGACGAGCGCCGCAAGGGCGTGGGCTACCTCGACCGGGTGCTGCGCCGGCTGCTCGGCCTCGACATGAAGATGGCGCAGTACCGCGACGGCGCGGCCTTCGTGCGCGCGGTCGTCGACAAGGTCGGCATGGACGGGTTCAACGCGGTCTGGTCCGAGCCCGCCACGCTGCCGTCCAAGGCGGAGATCGGCGACCCCGGCGCGTGGGTGCGGCGCGTCCACGGCTGACCCGGCGGACCGGATGGCTCTCGATCCCGCGGTCGCAGCGGTACGACGGGCCGTCCGCCGCTCCCTGGCCGGCGTGCCCGACCCGGTCGTGGTGGCCTGCTCCGGGGGCGCCGACTCGCTCGCGCTGCTGTCCGCGACGGCCTTCGAGGCGCACAAGCAGGGCCTGCACGTGCTCGGCGTCACCGTCGACCACGGGCTGCAGGAGGGCTCGGCCGACCATGCCGCGCGGGTGGTGCGGCAGATGGCCGGGCTGGGCGCGGACGAGACGGTGACCGTGACCGTCTCGGTGACCGCCTCGGGGCAGGGCCCGGAGGCGGCGGCCCGGGAGGCGAGGTACGCCGTGCTGGAGGAGGTCGCCCAGCGCAGCGGCGCGGCCACGGTGCTGCTCGGGCACACGCTCGACGACCAGGCCGAGACGGTCCTGCTGGGGCTGACCCGAGGCAGCGGCGGCCGGTCGCTGGCCGGCATGCGCCGTCAGTTCCACCTCGACGGAGGGGGACGCGGGACCTGCTTCGACCGTCCGCTGCTCGACGTCACCCGGGCGCAGACCGAGGCCGCCTGCCGCGCCGAGGGCATCGAGTGGTGGGAGGACCCGCAGAACGCGGACCCCCGGTTCACCCGGTCGCGGGTGCGGCACCGGGTGCTGCCGGTGCTCGAGGAGGAGCTCGGCCCGGGGGTCGCGCGCACGCTGGCCCGGACCGGCCATCAGCTGCGCACCGACATGTGGGAGCTCGACGTGCTGGCGGAGCGCACCTACCGCGACATGGTCCGCGCCGACGGCCTCGACACCGGGGCGCTGGAGGCCTACGGGCCGGGGATCGTCTCCCGCGTGGTGCGGCTGGCCGCGCTCGACGCGGGCTGCCCGGCCTCCGAGCTGTTCGCGGTGCACGTGGACGCGGTGCTGCCGCTGACCGAAGGCCCTGCGCACGACCATGCCGGCAAGCAGGTCCAGCTGCCCGGCCACGTCACGGCGTACCGGGAGGGCAGCCTGCTGAGGTTCCGCCCGACCGCTGTGTCAGGCTGACGCCATGGACGAGTCCCACATCGAGGGCGACCTGGTCGACATCCTGTTCTCCGAGAAGCAGATCCAGGACCGGCTCGCCGAGCTCGCCGTCGAGATCGAGCGGGACTACGAGGGCAAGGACATCCTGCTGGTCGGCGTCCTGCGCGGCGCGGTGATGGTCATGGCCGACCTGGCTCGCCACTTCGGCCGGCACGTCGAGATGGACTGGATGGCGATCTCGTCGTACGGCTCGGGGACGAAGTCCTCCGGCGTCGTGCGGATCCTCAAGGACCTGGACACCGACATCTCCGGCCGGGACGTGCTGGTCGTCGAGGACATCATCGACACCGGGCTCACGCTGTCCTGGCTGGTCTCCAACCTGTCCTCGCGCGGCCCGGCGTCGGTGGAGATCTGCACGCTGCTGCGCAAGCCGGAGGCACAGCGGATGGCGGTCGAGGTGAGGTACGTCGGGTTCGACATCCCCAACGAGTTCGTCGTGGGCTACGGTCTGGACTACTCGGAGAGGTACCGCAACCTCCGCAGCATCGGCACCCTGGCGCCGCACGTGTACTCCTGACCAGGGACAATGGCCGGGAACGCAAAGGGAAGCCGCCTCGTTGGTGACCGCGTGTACCGTCGTTCTGTCGTTGGACTGAGCCGTCAGGAGGTCGGGGCCGTCGCCCCGAGTCATGGATTTTAAGCGAATGCTCCGCGGTCCCTGGGTGTGGATCGTCGTCGCGGTGGTGGGGGTGCTCCTCGCGCTCCAGTTCCTCGCGCCCAACGGAGCCTACGAGCAGGTCGACACCTCCACGATGGCCAAGGACATCAGCAACGGCACGGTGAAGACGGTCACGTTCGTTGACCGCGACCAGACGATCCGCGCAGAGCTCGACAACGGCAAGAAGATCACCGCGTCCTGGGTGATGGGCCAGCAGCGCGACCTGGTCGCCTCGGCTGAGGCCGGCTTCAAGAAGGGCACGATCAAGGACTACGACGTCACGGTCGCCAAGCCCAGCATCTTCTGGTCGATCGTCGGGACGCTCGCCCCGATCTTCATCATCGTCGTGCTGTTCATGTTCCTGCTCAACCAGGTGCAGGGCGGCGGCGGCCGAGTCATGCAGTTCGGCAAGTCCAAGGCGAAGCTGATCAGCAAGGACATGCCCAAGACGACGTTCGCCGACGTCGCGGGGTGCCAGGAGGCGATCGAGGAGCTCGGCGAGATCAAGGAGTTCCTCCAGGAGCCCGCCAAGTTCCAGGCGGTCGGCGCGAAGATCCCCAAGGGCGTGCTGCTCTACGGCCCGCCCGGCACCGGCAAGACGCTGCTCGCGCGAGCGGTGGCCGGCGAGGCCGGCGTGCCGTTCTACTCGATCTCCGGCTCGGACTTCGTCGAGATGTTCGTCGGCGTCGGCGCCTCCCGGGTGCGGGACCTGTTCGAGCAGGCCAAGGAGAACGCCCCGGCGATCGTGTTCATCGACGAGATCGACGCCGTCGGCCGGCACCGCGGCGCCGGCATGGGAGGCGGCCACGACGAGAGGGAGCAGACCCTCAACCAGCTGCTGGTGGAGATGGACGGGTTCGACGTCCGCGGCGGGGTCATCCTGATCGCGGCGACCAACCGTCCCGACATCCTCGACCCGGCGCTGCTCCGGCCGGGGCGGTTCGACCGGCAGATCTCCGTGGACGCCCCCGACCTCGCCGGTCGCGCGCAGATCCTCAGGGTGCACGCGCGGGGCAAGCCGATGGCACCCGACGTCGACCTGATGAGCGTGGCCCGCCGTACTCCCGGCTTCAGCGGCGCGGACCTCGCGAACGTGCTGAACGAGGCGGCCCTGCTCACCGCCCGGCAGGCCGGGAAGATGATCGACAACACCGCCCTCGACGAGGCGATCGACCGGGTGATCGCCGGCCCGCAGAAGCGGACCAGGCTGATGAGCGAGAAGGAGAAGCTCATCACCGCCTATCACGAGGGCGGTCACGCGCTCGTCGCCGCGGCGCTGCCGGGCACCGACCCGGTGCACAAGGTGACGATCCTTCCGCGCGGCCGCGCTCTCGGCTACACGATGGTGCTGCCGGACGAGGACAAGTACTCCCAGACCCGCTCGGAGCTGCTGGACAAGCTGGCGTACATGCTCGGCGGCCGGGCCGCCGAGGAGATGGTCTTCCACGACCCGACCACCGGCGCCGGCAACGACATCGACAAGGCGACGTCGGTGGCTCGCGCGATGGTGACCGAGTACGGCATGACCGAGCGGCTCGGCGCGATCAAGCTCGGCGAGAACAACTCCGAGCCGTTCCTGGGCCGCGACCTCGGACACTCGCGCAACTACTCCGAGGACGTCGCCGCGGTGGTCGACGAGGAGACCAAGAAGCTGCTCGCGAACGCCCACCAGGAGGCCTTCGACATCCTCGTCGAGAACCGCGACGTCCTCGACTCCCTGGTGGTCGCGCTGCTCGACAAGGAGACCCTGGACAAGGCGGAGATCGCCGAGGTGTTCGTGCCGCTGCGTCGCCGCCCGACCCGCCCCGCGTGGACCGGGTCGCCGACGCGCGAGCCGTCGAGCATCCCGCCGGTCGACATCCCGCAGGCGGTCCGGGACCGCGCGGCCGCCAACGGCTCGGGCGAGGACCAGGAGGGCGCGGTGATCCTCACCCCGCCCGGCAGCGGCGGGGACATGCACGGCACCTCCAACGTCCGTACGGACGACTGAGCCGCGTGCGACGGTGAGCCTCGAGAGGGTCGGCAAGGAACCGCGGGACCCGCAGCTGCCGGTGCCGGAGTTCGACTTCGCGCGCGCGGAGGCGGCGGTCCGTGAGCTGCTCTTCGCGGTCGGCGAGGACCCGGAGCGCGAGGGGCTCCGGGAGACGCCGGCCCGGGTCGCGCGCGCCTACGCCGAGCTGCTCGGCGGCATGCGGATGACTGCCGAGGACGTGCTCACCACGACCTTCGACCTCGGCCACGACGAGATGATCCTGGTCCGCAACATCGAGCTGTGGTCGATGTGCGAGCACCACCTGGTGCCCTTCACCGGCGTGGCCCACATCGGCTACATCCCCAACGAGACCGGCCAGATCACCGGGCTCTCGAAGCTGGCCAGGCTGGTCGACGTGTACGCCCGCCGGCCGCAGGTGCAGGAGCGGCTGACCACCCAGGTGGCCGACTCGCTGATGAGCATCCTGGAGGCCCGCGGCGCGATCGTGGTCATCGAGGCCGAGCACCTGTGCATGACCATGAGGGGCGTTCGCAAGCCCGGGTCGAAGACCGTCACGTCCGCCGTGCGGGGGAGCATGCACAACGCCGCCACCCGCTCGGAGGCGATGAGCCTGATCATGGCCGGCACGCGCTGAGCCACCCGTCGAGCCACCAGGAGAGCGGGCTGCTGCGCCGGTAGAGTGCCGCCGGTGAAGGTTCTGGTCACCGGCGGCGCCGGGTACATCGGGTCGACGACGGCGAAGGCGCTCGAGGAGGCCGGCCACGTGCCGGTGGTGCTCGACTCGCTGCTCACCGGCCCGCGCGCGTTCGTGCGGGACCGGATCTTCTACGAGGGCGACATCGCCGACGCCAGGCTGCTGGCCAGGGTCGTGGAGGAGCACCCCGACCTCGACTGCACGATCCACATGGCCGCCCGGATCGTCGTCCCCGAGTCGGTGGCCCAGCCGGGGCTCTACTACCAGGACAACGTCGCCAAGTCCCTCGCGCTGTTCGAGAAGCTGTCGAGCCTCGGGAAGCCAGACGTGGTCTTCTCCTCCTCGGCGTCGCTCTACGCCGCGGTCGAGGGCTTCGAGGTCGACGAGGACTCCCCGCTGGATCCGCCGTCGCCGTACGCCCGGACCAAGCACATGATGGAGCAGATCCTCCGCGACCTCTCGGCCGCCGGAGCCGTGCGGTCGGTGATCCTGCGATATTTCAACCCGATCGGGTCTGACCCGGACCTGGAGTCCGGCGTCTACGCGCGCGAGCCCTCCCACGTTCTCGGGCAGCTGGTGATGGCCGCGCTCGGGCAGCGGGACGCCTTCCAGGTCACCGGGACCGGCTATCCCACCCGCGACGGGACCGGCATCCGCGACTACGTGCACGTCTGGGACATCGCCCAGGCGCACGTCGTCGCCGTCGAGCAGTTCGGCAGGGTGCTCGACGAGGTCGGTGCGCCCACCACCGTTGTCAACCTCGGCACCGGCCGGGGTACGACGGTCCGCGAGCTGCTGTCGACCTTCGAGGAGGTGTTCGGCCGTCCGGTTCCCACCATGGACGCACCGCCCCGGCCGGGAGACGCGATCGGCGCGTTCGCGAACGTGGACCGGGCACGTGAGCTCCTGGGCTGGTCGGCGAAGCTCTCCGTGGCCGAGGGCGTCGACTCCGCGCTCCGGTGGTCCGAGCGCCGCCGCGAGGTCCTCGGCTACCCCTGATCGACCCGAGGGCCGAGAACGGCCGCGAGCCGCTCGGCCAGCGCGGACTCACCGGGACCCAGGTGGTCCACGATGTCCCGCACCAGGCCGGCGGGGTCCTGCTGGGTCCGCGGGTCGGCGGAGAATAGCGCCTTGTCGGCCTCGCACAGCCGCTGCAGGTAGCCGTCCAGCAGCGCCCGCTCGTCCTTGGTGAAGGGCGTCGGCGTGTGCTGGTGCCGGTCGGTGCGGGGCGTCTCGAGGTAGCCGAGCTCGCGCAGCGTCGCGAAGTCGTCCTCGACCTGGTCCCGGTAGAGCCGGAGCAGGAGCTCGCGCTTGCGGTCGTCGTCGAGCACCGGGTTGGTGGTGACCGCCTCGATCGCCGCACGCAGCAGGTCCCGTCGCGGGCTGAACTTGGACGCCGTGCCGCTGGAGAGGTGGGCGGCCCACTTGCGGACGAACTCCTCGCCGGAGAAGGACTCGTAGTGCAGCAGGTGCTGGTCGTCGAGCTGCCGGCCCTCGATCTCCTCGCCGTCCAGCCGGGTGGCGAAGTGGATCCGCAGCCGGATGTCCAGACCGGGGCGGGAGCCGGTCTTCCCGCGCACGTGGCCGTTGAAGTAGAACCGGTTGTCCGGCTTCTCGGCGAGCCCGAGGACGGTCAGCAGGCTCAGCTCGTCGCTGCCGAGCAGCCGCTTGAAGTGCGTGACCTCACCGTCCCAGTGCTGCTGGCTGACCGCCTCCCAGCACGGCAGGTGCACGCTGGTGACGTCGTCCTCCTCGATCCCCAGGAGGGCGTCCTTGTCGATGTCGAGGACCTCGTCGCCGTCGATGTGGAACAGCCAGGCGACGCTGTCGAAGGCCGCGAGGAGGCAGTTGACGAGGTTCGCGTTGACGACCTGCCGCCGGTTGAGTGCCTTCGGCCGCTTGCCGCGCCAGTACGCCTTGTCGGTGCGCACCACCGTCACGTGCTCGTGGTCCTCCAGGAACGCCCGCACCCGCGGGGCCGGGCCGTCGAGGAAGACGAACATGTGGTCCACCCCGGCCGCGAGGTTGCGTCGCACGAAGGTCTCGACGTTGGGCAGGGAGTCCAGCACCGTGCTGACCGTGCAGACGAGCCGCCGTGGCTCGGAGCTCGTCCGCGGCCTCCGCAGGATCACGCAACGCCTTCGGCGCTCGAGGCGGCGTTCGCGCGGACCATCATCAGGTCGAACTCGATGATGCGCATCGAGCTGCGGTGCCGGGAGACCTGGAACATGCCCGCCGGCGCGAAGCCGGCGGCCTCGTAGACCGCGAGCTGCTCGGTCAGGTGCGGCATGCCCTCGTAGATCGGCACGCACGAGACCTCGGACTGGAGCCCGAGGACCTGGTCGATGACGTCGCCGGCGCCGCCGAACGCCCGCAGGTCGTAGCCCTGGGTGTCCATCTTCAGGAACACCCGGGGGTTGTCGATGCCGCTGACGGCGTCGTCGAACACCGAGTCCAGCCGCCGGACCGTGATCGTCTCGCGGTCCATGTCGCGCAGCTTCTCCGACCACGACTTGCCGAAGTCGCTGGAGGGCAGCAACGAGCTGACCAGCGCGGGCCGCGACGGCCCGCGTGCCACGTTGATCTCCGTGGTGGCCGCCTCGTCACCGAGCGCGCAGTCGTAGACCAGCCAGTCCGGGTCCTCGGCCGCGGCCTTGCGCAGCTCCGCCGCCAGTGTCGAGACCGGCTCGAAGGAGACGATGCGCCCCCGGTACCCGGAGCCGCGCAGCCCGCGGGCGTACTGGCCGACGTTGGCTCCGACGTCGAGCACGACGTTCACGTCCAGCTCGCGGAGCAGCCAGGCCACCTGCTCCTGGGCGAGGTAGTGCGACAGGTCCTTCTGGACGCGGGCCATCTCCCGGCGCGCCGCCCGTTCGTTGACCACGAGGTGGCTCCTGGCCTCGGGGCCGCCGACCCGCACGGTCTTCCTCGGCCTCCCCCGGTGGACCAGCCAGCCGCCGCCCGTGCCCAGCCGGCTGGCCTGCAGCCGTCGCTCCTCGTCCGCCGGCTGGACGATCCACCCGGTGTCGAGCGGCGCGACGTCGTGACCGACCAGTCGGGCCAACCGGGCCCACAGCGGACGTCCCATGCCCGGAATCTACTCGACCTCCCCCCACGGGCGGGCAAGGACATCCCCGTCCGCCCTGCCCGCCAACCCCTCGGCGCGGATAGTGTCAGGCCATGTACGCCAGCCCGCCCCGCTACGTCGCGGGCCTGCCGCGGACGCCGCGCTGCCTGGTGATGGGCGTGGTCAACGTCACGCCGGACTCGTTCTCCGACGGCGGCCGGTTCCTCGACCCGGTGCTCGCGGTCAAGCACGGTCACCAGCTGGTGACCGACGGCGCCGACCTCGTCGACGTGGGCGGTGAGTCGACCCGTCCGGGCGCGCTGCGCCCCTCCGAGCAGGAGGAGCTCGACCGGGTGCTGCCGGTGGTCACCGGCCTCTGCGCGGCCGGCGTGGCGGTCTCGGTGGACACCATGCGGGCCCGGGTCGCCGAGGAGGCGGTGCGGGCCGGCGCCGTGCTCGTCAACGACGTGTCCGGCGGCCGGGCGGACGAGGACATGCTGCCGACGGTGGCCCGGCTCGGGACGGCGTACGTCCTGATGCACTGGCGCGCGCACTCGAGCCGGATGCAGCAGCACAGCAGGTACGACGACGTGGTGAGCGACGTGATGGCCGAGCTGCGCGTGCAGCTGGACGCCGCGCGGTCGGCGGGTGTCGACCCCGCCCGGATCGCGATCGACCCAGGGATCGGGTTCTCGAAGACCGCGGAGCAGAACTGGGACGTGCTCGCCGGGACCGAGCGGCTCCACGAGCTCGGCCACCCGGTGCTGGTCGCGACCAGCCGCAAGCGGTTCCTCGGCGTGCTGCTCGCCGACGCCGCCGGACGCCTGCGGCCGACCGAGCTGCGCGAGGACGCCACCACCGCGACCTCCGCGCTGGCCGCCGCGGCGGGGGCCTGGTGCATCCGGACCCACTCGGTCCGGCCCACGCTCGACGCGGTCGCCGTGGCGAGCCGCTGGGCCGCGACGCAGGTGCGTGGCTGAGGCGGGCTCGGCGGCCGCCGACGTGGAGGCCGCCAACGCCGCCTTCTACGCCGCCATCGAGACCGCCGACCTGGACGCCATGCTCCGGCTGTGGCTGGACGAGCCCGGTTCGCTGTGCGTGCACCCCGGGATGCCTCCGGTGCACGGGTCAGGCGCGATCGGCCGGTCCTGGGCACTGGTGATGGCGCACACGCCGTACATCCAGTTCTTCCTCACCGACGTCGCCGTCGACCTGCGCGGGGGTGTGGCGTTGGTCACCTGCACCGAGAACGTGCTCACCGGTGACGCGGGCACGGGCCCGGACGCCTTCGGCGGCGGGAAGGCCGTGGCCACCAACGTCTTCGTGCGCACGACGGACGGCTGGCGGTTGTGGATCCATCACGCGAGCCCGGTACTGTCGGTCGCTGATGACCAGTGACGGCGTGGAGCGTCTCGACCGGCTGGCCGTGCGTGGCATCGAAGCGTTCGGTCACCACGGGGTGTTCCCCGCCGAACGCCGCGACGGCCAGGTGTTCGTGGTGGACCTGGTGCTGGGGGTGGACACCCGCAAGGCCGCCCGAAGCGACGACTTGCAGGACACCGTCGACTACGGAAGTCTCGTGGCGAAGGTGAGGGCCGCGATCGAGTCCGACCCCGTGGACCTGATCGAGAAGCTGGCCGAGCGCCTGGTCGGCGTCTGCCTCGCCGACGACCGGGTCGGCTGGGCCGAGATCACCCTGCACAAGCCGCACGCGCCGATCGAGGGGACGTTCTCCGACGTCTCGCTGACCATCACCCGAAGCCGAGACCAGGACTGGAGCCGACCGTGACGGAGACACCCAACCCGCACATCGTCGACACCGACACGCTGACCGGCGAGATGCACCCGATCCGGCGCTGCGTGCTGGCGATCGGGTCCAACAAGGGCGAGCGCGCCAACAACCTGCAGGGCGCGGTGAGCTCGCTCGCCGACACCCCCGAGGTCTTCCTCACCGCGGTGTCCCCGGTGTACGAGACCGAGCCGGTGGACGCCCCCGAGGGGTCCCGGGACTTCCTGAACGCCGTCGTGCTCCTCGACACCACGCTGTCCGCGCGGACCCTGCTGGAGCGGGCGCTCGCGATCGAGGACGCCTTCGGCCGCGACCGCTCCGACGGCCCGAACTCCCCGCGCACCCTGGACGTCGACCTCGTGGTGGTCGGCGACCGGCGCGCCAACGACGAGGACCTCGTGCTCCCGCACCCCCGGGCGCACGAGCGCGCGTTCGTGCTCGCTCCCTGGCACGACGTCGAGCCGGACGCCGAGCTGCCGGACCACGGGCCGATCGCCGAGCTGCTCGCCAAGGTGTCCACCGACGGCGGACCGGGCATCACGCTCCGCGACGACCTGGCCCTCACCCCGTAGGCCGCTCCGGTGCGACGGTGAGCCACGACCCGGACCTCCGGCCGGACGACACCGGCCCCGGCGGACCGGAGGACCCCGAGCCCGGTGGCCGGGTGCGGCCGACCACGGCGGGCCCGGTCGTCGGCACCGCGCTGGTCGGCCTGGTGCTCGGCTGGCTGCTGCGTCCGGTCTCCGTGTGGCGCAACGGGTCGGCCCCGACCGTGGGCTGGCTCCCGGCGCTGACGCTGACCTTCGTGGCCCTGGCGATCGGGGCGGTCGCCTGGTCGACGTACCGCCTGCTGCACCGGCGGCGCGACCTCCTCGAGCCGCATCGAGCGGTCAACCGGCTGGTGATGGCCAAGGCGTGCGCCCTGGTGGGCGCGCTGTTCGCCGGCGGCTACTTCGGCTACGCACTGAGCTGGGTCGGCCTCACCGACGCCGCCCTGGCCCGGCAGCGGGTGGTGGAGTCGCTGGTCGCCGGCGTGGCCGCCGTGCTGCTCGTGGTCGGATCGCTGCTGCTCGAGCGGGCGTGCCGGGTCCATCGGGACGACCGGTGACGTCGTACGGAAGACTGACCGGGTGCACCCGGACCCGCTGAGCACCGGCCTGCCCGCCCGCCTCCCCGCTGGCTGGACGGCGGACGTGCCCGGCGAGTCCGACGTCGCCGAGCTCACCGACGTGGTGCGCCGGCACGAGCTCGGAGCCCGGGGCTGGGCCGGCGCATCGCCGGAGTCGTTGTCGGTCGAGGTCTCCGCACCCGGCTCTCAGACCCGGGAGAACGTCGTGGTCCGCGATCCCGGTGGCGCGATCCGCGGCTGGGCCGGCGCTCACGACCGCGCCGCCGGCCGGATGCTCCTGACCGTGGTCGCGGACCCCCGGCTCGAGGACGACCGGGCCGACCGGGTGGCGGCCGCGCTGTTCGGCTGGGGTGACCAGGCCGCCCGCCGGATCGGGACCGCTCGCGGGCTCGCGGTGCAGCAGATCGACAGCGGCGCCTTCGCCGGCGACGAGCGCCAGCAGCGCTGGTTGCGGCGGGCCGGATTCGAGAAGGTCCGCACCTGGTGGCAGATGAGCCGCCCGGTGACGTTCGAGAAGGACGCGCGCGAGGTCGAGACCGGAGCGGGGGTGCGCATCCGCCGGGTGCGGCGGGTCGCCGGCATGCCCGACGAGGAGGACCTCCGCATCGTGCACGACGTGCTGGAGAGCGCCTTCGCCGACCACTTCAACAGCCACGAGGAGACGTTCGACGAGTTCGTCTCCCGGCTGCGCCTGGACCCCGGGCACCGCTGGGACCACTGGTGGATCGCCGAGCTGGTCGGTGACGGCTCGGTCGAGCCGGCGGGTGCGCTCGTCGGGTCGGTGACGGAGGGTACGGCGGGGGAGCCGGACGGCAGCTACGTGGAGTACCTCGGCGTGCTGCAGAACGCCCGCGGCCGTCGGGTGGCGAAGTCGCTGCTGAACACCGTGATCGCCGACGCGGCGGCCAACGGCCGGAACCGGGTGGGGCTGGAGGTCGACGCCGACTCGCCGACCGGCGCGGACGGGCTGTACGTCTCGATGGGCTGGACGACGCAGTACGTCACCGAGTCCTGGCACCGCAACGTGCCCGTCGACGCCGTCGACCCGGCTCCATGAGCTTCCCGGGCACGCTGGTCCGCCGGCTGACCCGGCGGGCACGCCGTGCCCCGGCCGCCGCTCCGGCCACCTCGCGCCACCGGCGCCCCCCGCCGGAGGCGACGGTGGCGGTGGTGGTCCCGGTCGGTGCCGGCGACATCGGCGCTGCGCGGTCCACGGTCGCCTCGCTGCTGCGCCAGCAGCACCCGGTGCAGGTGCTGGTCGTGCCGTGGGGCGGGGGCCGCCCGGGGCGCACGGACCTGCCCGGCGGGGAGGCGGCTGTGCGGGTCCTCGACCCCGTCGACGGCGGCTTCGCCGACGCCTGCGACCTCGGCGCCCGCTCGGCGGAGACGGACTACGTCGTGTTCGTCGAGCCGGGGAGCGTCCTGGCCCCGGCTGCCGTGCG
>Ga0308176_10001188_pt1 | contig 16378 bp, 16 predicted proteins | sample PhyCR2_3_FD_203890 | JGI IMG/M metagenome (GOLD analysis project Ga0308176, IMG submission 203890) | Soil microbial communities from UC Gill Tract Community Farm, Albany, California, United States - DLSLS.C.R2 | ecosystem: Environmental > Terrestrial > Soil > Agricultural land | place: USA...
GCTTCACGGCTTCGACCGCGCCTTCGATGGTCCCGTGCGCGGTCATGATGATGACCGGGAGGGCAGGATCGAACTCGCGGATTTTCCGGAGCAGATCGATGCCGTTCATGCCGGGGAGCCGTACGTCGGTGAACACCACGTCGGGCCGCATGGTCTCGAGCAGGCGGACCGCCTGCTCGGCGTCGCCGGCCACCTCGGCTTCGTAGCCGGACTCGGTCAGAAACGCCTTGATGGCGCGCGCCAGGGTCCGCTCGTCGTCGACGATGAGCACGGTCGACCGGCTCACGCGGTGTGCTCCATCGGCAGGCGCACCCGGACGGTGGTGCCCACCCCAGGGCGGCTGGCGATCTCGAGCCGCCCGCCGTTCTGCTCCACGTAGCGCCTGGCGATGGCGAGGCCGAGCCCGGTGCCCTCCTGACGGGTGGTGAAGAACGGCTCGCACACCGACGGCAGCACGTGGTCGGGAATGCCGCCGCCGGTGTCGGTCACCTCGACCACCACGTCGCCGGGGCTCGCGCCGTCGCTCACGAACGCGCCGATGCGAAGCCGGCCGCCCGACGGCATGGCATCGAGCGCGTTGGAGACGATCTCGAGGAAGGCCTGCTCCAGCTGCATGGGATCCACCCGGACCGGCGGCAGGCCGGCCGGGACGGCCATTTCGAGCTCCACCCGCTGCTCCCGTATCGGCTGCGCCACGGCCGGCAGCAGCTCCTCGATGATCCTCGGCACGCTCTCGCTCACCGGGTGAAACGGCGCCGGCCGGCTGAAGCTGAGCAAATGGCTGATGCGGCGATCGAGCCGGTCGACTTCCTCGATGATGGCGTCGAGGTGCTCGGTGGCCGACGGCGAGGCCGGGTGGCGGCGCACCAGCTGGGCGGCCGCGCGGAGGCTCGCGAGCGGATTCCGTAGCCCGTGCGCCACCGCGGCCGACATCTCGCCGATGGAGGCCAGCTTCTCCGCCTGCACCAGCTGCTGGCGCGACTCGCGGAGCTGCGCCGTCATCCGCTCGAGCGCGCGCGCCAGATCGCCGATCTCGTCACGCGAGGTGGCCTCGATCGGGTGGTCCAGGTCGCCGCCGCCGACCACGGCCATGGCGCGGGTAAGCTGGGCCACCGGCCGGGCCAGGCCGCGCGAGATGGCCCAGCTCGCGGCCAGGCCCACCGCCAGTGCCAGCACGATGATGGCCGTCAGGATCCGGCCTTCCACGGCCAGGATCTCCTCCAGCCGGGCATAGGCGCCCTTCACGCTCGACTCGCGGGCCCGGCGGTAGATCTCCCGGTTCATCTGGGTGAGCGCCGGCTGCAGCCGGCCGCGCAGCTCGCGCTGAGCCAGGCGGTAGCCCTCCACCCGTTGGCCCGCATCGGCCAGGCGGAAGACGCTGTCCGAGACGGCTACGATGTCCCGCTGAATCCTGGCGACGCCGTCGGCCAGCCCCATCTCCTCGGGCTTGAGCTCGTTACGCCAGCGGCTCTGCCAGTAATCCACCACCTCCCCGGTCAGCACGAACTCCTGCCGCGCGGTGGCATCGAGGCCGCTCAGGTAGCGCCACACCAGCTCGGTCTGGTCGAACATCGCGGTCTCGAGCTCGGCGTAGGTGCGGGTGCGCGCCATGCTTTGCCCCAGGGCGGTAAGCGCACGGCGCTCGAGCGCGTTGCTCCGAATGGCCTCCGCCCCGACGAGCAGGGCGGGGAGCACCATGAGGGAAAAGCCGAACAGCAGTTTGCGCTGGAAGGTCACGCGGGAAAGATACGGCGAATTTGGAAAAGCGAGGTGCGCCGCGGACGGTGCGGCCGTCAGTGCGCCCCGGCCCCGCCCCTGGTCCGGCCAACCCGGAACAGCAACAGCAACGGCAGCGCCGCCACGAACGTGAGCCCCATCGTGAGAAACACCTTCTCGAACGCCACCATGGATGCCTGCTGCCGGAGCGCTGCCTCGAGCAGCGCGTGTGCCCGCTGCTGCGCTTCCGGGAGCGAGCTCCCGAGCGCCGCCAGCCGGGTGGTGGCCTGCTGCAGCCAGCCGGTGGCCGAGGGGCTCCCGGCGGCCAGGTGGGGCAGCAGCGCCTCGCGGCTCTGCTCGGTGAACCGGGACAGCAGCGTCGCGGTCACGGCAATGCCGAAGCTGCCGCCGAGCTGGCGCGCCAGGTTGAACAGGCCAGTGCCCTGGGCGAGCTGATCGGTGCGAAGATCCGCCACGGCGGCGCCGGTGAGCGGCACGAAGATGAAGCCCAGGCCGACGCCGCGCAGCACCATCGGCAGCAGAAGATCGTCCATCCCGATGGCCGTGGTGAAGTGGTAGTGGAGCCACATCGACCACAGGAACAGCAGCACGCCGATGCTCACCAGCAGCCGGGCGTCGAACCGGCCGCTCAGCCGGCCCATCATCGCCATGGTGAACGCGCTGGCGATCGCGCCCGGGAAGAGCACCCGGCCGGTGTCCCACGCCGAATAGCCCAGCAGGTTCTGCAGGAACACCGGCAGGGCGAACACGCTGGAATAGAGGGCGAACCCGAGGACCACGGCGAAGGCTACGCCGGCCGCGAGCTGCCGGTTGCGGAGAATGCGGAGATTCACGATCGGGTTCGACGTGGTGAGCTCGTGCCAGATGAAGGCCACCACACCCACGCCGGCCGCGATGGCCTCGACGATGATCTCGCGCGACTCGAACCAGTCCTTGCTCTCGCCCCGTTCGAGCAGGACCTGGAGCGCCCCGATGCCGAGGATCAGGAACGCGAGGCCGAGCCAGTCCACGCGGGTGCGCCGGATCAGGTGGGCCGGCTCGGGCACCGATCGCCAGGTGAGCACCGCCGCCAGCAACCCCAGCGGCACATTGATGTAGAAGATCCAGGGCCACGAGTAGTTGTCGGTGATCCATCCGCCCAGCGTCGGCCCCAGCGTCGGTCCGACCATCACCCCCATGCCGAAGATCGCCATCGCGGTGCCCCGCTCACGCACCGGGAAGACGTCGAACAGGATGGCCTGCGCGGTGCTGATGAGCGCGCCGCCGCCGATGCCCTGGATCACCCGCCAGAGCACCAGCCCTTCCAGCGAGCGCGCCGCGCCGCAGAAGAAGGAGGCCAGCGTGAAGAGGAGGATCGAGCCGGTGTAGTAGTTCCGCCGCCCGAACCGGTCCGACAGCCAGCTGGTGAGCGGGAGCACGATGACGTTCGCCACGATGTAGCCGGTGCTCACCCACGCCACCTCGTCCAGGGTGGCGCCCAGGTTGCCCATCATGTGGGGGATGGCGACGTTCACGATGCTGGTGTCCACCAGCTCGAGCACGCTCGCCAGCGTTACCGCGAACGCGATCAGGTAGCGCGAGCGATAGATCGCCTCGCGCGAGAGGGCCGGCGGGCGGGCCGGCAGCGCCAGGGTGGCCACGGCCGGCTCGTCAGGGCGCCGTCGTGATCGTGGCGTCGACCGACATGCCGGGCCGGAGCGGATGGGCCGGGTCGGACGTGGTGTCCACCGCGATCCGCACCGGCACCCGCTGCACCACCTTGGTGAAGTTGCCGGTGGCGTTGTCGGGCGGGAGCAGCGCGAACCGCGCACCGGTCGCCGGGCTCAGGCTCTCCACCTTGCCGCGGAACGTGCGGCCCGGATAGGCGTCCACGGTGAACTCCGCCTCGTCGCCCACCCGCACCTTGGACAGCTGGGTCTCCTTGAGATTGGCCGTGACCCACACGTTCTCGTCGGGCACGATCGACAGCAGGTTCTGGCCGATCTGCACCAGCGCCCCCGGCTCGGCGTTGCGCTTGGCCACCACGCCCGAGCTGGGCGCGAGCAGCGTGGCGTAACTGAGCTGGAGCCGGGCATTGTCGACCGCCGACTGCGCCGACGCGAGCCGAGCGTCGGCGCCGCGGAGGGCGGCGCCGGAGGCGGACACCTGACTGCCCGCGGCCGCCGCCTGCCGGCGGGCCGCCTCCAGGTTAGCTGCCGCCGCGTCGCGCGCGCTCTGCGCCGCGTCGAGCTGCTGGGCCGAGATGATCTTGGACGCGGCCAGCCCCTTGTAGCGCTCGTAGTCGGCGCTGGTCTGCCGGTAGTTGGCTTCCGCCGCCGCGATGCTCGCCTGGGCCGACGCCGCCTGCGCCCGGGTGGCCTGAAGCTGCGCCTGGGCCTCACCCGCCTTCTGTCGCGAGCCCACCGCGGCCTCGGCGTTCCGAAGGTCGGCCTCGGCCTGCTCCAGCCGGTTCTGCAGGTCCCGCCGGTCCAGCACCACCAGCGTGTCCCCCGCCTTCACGTGCTGATTCTCGTCGACCAGGACCCGGTCGATGAACCCGGCGATCCGCGGCGCGATGGCGGTGATGTGGCCGTCCACTTGAGCGTTGTCGGTGCTCACGTGGTTGCGGCCCCAGAGGTAGCGTCGCACGCCCCACGTTGCGAGCGCGATGGCCAGCACGATCCCGATGATCAGGGGGAGTCGGCGGGTCCAGCTCCGCGTGGTGGCGGGCTCGGCGGCGGCCGGGACGTCAATCGCGATGTCGGTTGCCATGGTGGTCTCGTCTCGTCTCGTTGCGCCGACTTCCCGGCGCCATCCTGTCAGGCTCGGCGCAGCGAGAGATCGGCTGCGCCACTCACTTCAGTTGATCGATCACGCCCAGCGAGCGGTAGGCCCCCACCCGCGCGGTCCCGAAGTTGACCCGCGCCTGGATCAGCGCGTCGCGCGCGGCGATGACCGAGCTCTGCGCATTGGTGGTCTCCACGCTGCCGGCCACGCCGGCCTGAAACCGCTGCTGGGCCTGCGCCAGTTCCTGCTCGGCCAGCCGGAGGCGGTCGCCGGCGATCGCCACCTGCTGCCGGGCGGAGGCCAGGTCGAGCACCGCCTGGCGGGCCTCGGTCTCGACCTGATTCACCAGGTCGCGCTCGCGGATCTGCTGCACCTCGAGCCTCAAGCTCTGCTCCTTGACCCGGTTCTGGCGGCCAAAGCCGTCGAGGATCGGGACCGTGAGCTGGAGCTGCACGTTGTAGCTCCCGTCGAGCGTGCTGGTGCGCTGGCCGCTCTGCTGGTACTGCCCGCTGAGGCCCAGGCTGGGCAGGTATTCGGCGCGGATGGCCCCGAGCGACCGCCGGGCCGACAGCGTGCGGGCGCGCTCGGCGGCCAGCTCGGCGCGGTGCTCGCGGGCAAACGCGGCCGCCGAGTCGGGGTCGAGCGGCAGATCGAGCGCGCCGGGGCCGAGCGAATCGGCCAACTCGAGACGGCTGCCGGACGGCAGGTCGAGCGCCCGCAGCAGATCCAGCCGGGAGCGATCGAACCCGTTTCGGGCCACTTCGAGCTGGGTCCGCACCGCGGCGAAGCTCACCTCGCTCCGGGTCTGATCGATCGCCGGGCTCACGCCCGCGCCGACCAGCTGCCGCGCCTGGTCCAGCAGGGTGGCGGCGATCGCACTGTCGGCCTCGCGCGCGCGGACCGTCTCGATGGCGCTGAGCGCGCGCAGGTAGGCCAGGCCCGCCGTCGCGCCGGCCACCTCGCCGGCCGCCTGGGCGTCGAGTCCGGCCGCCACCGCGGTGTCACGCGCGGCGCGAAGCCGGCCGATGAGCGAGGCGTCGAACAGCGTCTGCGACGCCCTGACCTGGAGCCGGTAGACGCTGAACGGATCGGTCACGCCGGTGATGCCCGGAAACCCGAACTCCGCGAGGTTCAGCGTCTGGCGGGTATAGGTCGCGCCGCCGCTGAGGTTCGGGAGCAGGTCGGCCCGCCGCTGGCCCACGCGGGCGTTGGCCTCGCCAACATTGAGCTGCGCGATGGCGGCGTTCACACCCTGGCTCCGGCCCAGCGTGATCGCGTCGAGCAGCGTGATCGGGCCGGTCGGCGCCACAGGCTGCGCCATCGGCCGCTGAGCGGATGCCGATGGCGCGGCGAGCACCACCAGGGCTGCGGCGAGCGGCAAGGAGCAGCGCATGAGATGACCTCAGTGCTCCACGGGATGCGCCAGCACCCCGTGGAGGTACAAGTCGATCAGTCCTTCGATCGCCTGATCTTCGTCGAGCGCCTGCGGATCGAAGCGGTGGAAGAAGCACTGCACGTGCGCAGTGTGCACCAGCATCGACGACAGCCCCCGGGCGGCAAAGCCGGTGGCGCTCGACCGGAACTCGCCCGCGGCCACCCCGCGCTCCAACACCTGCGCGATCAGCCTCCGGGCGCGGAGGATCACCTCGTCAAAGTAGAACCGGGCCAGTTCGGGGAAGTGGGGTAGCTCACCCTGGACCACGCGGGCGAGCTGCATCATCTCTTCGCGCCGCACCCGGCGGTACATCCGCCGGATCAGCTCGGCCAGGAGCTCGCGGGCCGAGCCGTCGTAGCCGCGAGCGAAACCTTCCGCCTCGGCGAGCGAGGCCACCACCTTGGCCCGAACCATCTCGCGGAACAACGCCTCCTTGGAGTCGAAGTAGCAGTAGACGGTTCCCTTGCTCACCCCGGCCAGGCGAGCCACATCCTCGATCTTGGCGCGGGCGAACCCCGACTCGCCGAACACGGCCAGGGCGGCGTCCAGGATCTCGTCAGGACGCGCCTCGGGCCGACGCTGCCAGCGGGGAGAGGTGTGCGGGGTGGGCTCGGGCTCGGGCATGGGTTCCGGGGTCGAAATTAGTAACTGACCGGTCAGTAAGATACGGAACGACGAAGGCACGTCAAGGGTTCCGCCGACCGGCTTCTCTTGCTCCGGTACACGGAAGTCCCTAGTTTACACCAACCTACCCGCCGGAGGACTGCCGATGTCGGATGCCTTCCTCAGCTCCGACGACTTCGACGAACAAGCCCATCAACTCTACAACGAAGGCCGCTACGATGAAGCGCTGCTGATCCTCAAGGAAGGCATCACCCTCTACCCCCACGCTGTCGAACTCCATATCGGACAGGCCTATGCGCACCTGGCGCGAGAGGAATACGCCTGGGCGCGGCGGAGCTTCGAGCACGCCCTGGGACTCGACCCCGACCACGAGGATGGCCTGGCCGGCCTGGGCGAGAGCCTGCTCAAGCTGGGGGACCGGGCCGGTGCCATGCGGGCCTTCGAGCGCATCCTCCAGCTCGGATTTCAGGACGATCACGAGCTGATGCTGCAGGTCGGTCGGGCGCTGTTCCGCGAAGGTCACATCGCGCCGGCCCATCGGTTCTTCGATTTGGCGGCGTCGGCCCATCCCGATTCGCCAGACGCCGCGGCCTGCCTGGGCTATGCGTCGCACCGGCTGGGCAACGACGCGGGCTCGCTCTACTGGCTCCGCCGCGCGCTCGAGCTCGACGCGTCCTATGCCGAGGCGCGCATCTACCTCGCCAATCTGCTGTACGATCGGGGCGAGACCGAGGCCGCGCTGCACCATCTCGAGCGCACCCAGCCCGACGACCACTTCGACGAGCTGGGCATCTGGCGTCACATCGAGCTCAAGAAGTCGGTCTACCGCCTGCCCGACGAGGATCCCGAGCTCGCGCCCTGGCTCACCCGTCTGGGCGAGGTCGCCGGCGAGCCCGACCCCATCGACATGCTGCTGGCCGAAGTCGAGGCCCAGCAGCCCGACGGCAGCGTGCGCGATCCGCACCAGCTCGAGCTGTTCGGCACCCTGCTGAGCGAGCTGCACGCGATGCAGAAGAAGCCCGCGCTGGGTGAGTCCCACCTCGTCGTCACCCTGGCGGGCCAGACCATCCGGGGCAGCTGGGACGAGATCCTGCTCCAGATGCAGGCCGCCGACCGCGACTGGGCCGGCGGCTCGCTGAGCGACTTCATGGCCAGCCTCGCGCGACGGGGTCATGCCGAGACCGGCGTCGTCATCCCCACCACGGATGCGGAGGCCTTCATTCGCGGCAGCGCCGAGGCGGGCGTGCTGCGTATCCTGCAATAGGGCGTGGCGCGGACGCGCTGGACCGACGGCGTCCGCCGGGAGGTGCTGCCGAACGGGCTCACCCTGCTGGTGCAGGAAGACCGCTCGGCGCCGGTGGTGGCGGTGGTCACCCACGTGAAGGCGGGCTTCTTCGACGAGCCCGACCGCTGGCTCGGTATCTCCCATGTGCTCGAGCACATGTTCTTCAAGGGCACCCCCCGCCGCGGCGTGGGCGCCATCGCCCGCGAGACCAAGAGCGCGGGCGGCTATCTCAACGCCAGCACCAGCTACGATCACACCACGTACTTTGCCGTCCTGCCGGCCTCGGGCTTGGCGCAGGCGGTGGACATCCAGGCCGACGCCCTCCGCCATTCGCTGATCGACGAGGCCGAGCTCGCCCGCGAGCTGCAGGTCATCATTCAGGAAGCCAAGCGCAAGCTCGACACGCCCTCGGCGGTGGCCTACGAGACGCTGCACGAGGTGATGTTCGATCACCACCGGATCCGCCGGTGGCGCATCGGCCACGAGAGCCAGCTGGCCGGCTTCACCCGCGCCGACGTGCACGGCTATTACGCGTCGCGCTACGTCCCCGATCGCACCATCGTCTCGATCGTGGGCGCGGTGGATCCCGCCGAGGCGCTGGCGCTGGCCCGGAGGACCTACGGCGACTGGCCCGCGGCGCCGGGCGCCGTGGACCTCTCGCCGGCGGAGCCGGATCATCTCGAGGTGCGGGCCCGCACTCTCCGGGGCGACGTGAGTCAGGCCGAGCTCTCGCTCGGGTGGCGCGCCATGGCTCCGCTCGACCCCGACGCACCCGCGCTCGATCTCGCGGCCGCGGTGCTCGGCGCGGGCCGTGGGAGCTGGCTTTACCGCGAGCTGCGGGAGACCGGCCTGGTCACCTCCATCACGGCCCACTACTACGCGCCCACCGAGCTGGGCGTCTTCGGCGTCGGCGCGGAGCTGCTTCCCGACAAGGTGCCCGCCGCGCTCGACGCCATCGCGGGGGCGGTGGGCCGGCTCGCGCTGCTCGGCCCGTCCGCGGCGGACCTCGAGCGCGCCCGGACGCTGCTCCGGGCCCGGTGGGCGCGGCGGTTGGAATCGATGGAGGGACGGGCCTCGGCGCTGGCCGCCGCCGAAGCGCTCGACGGTTACGACTTCCTCGATCGCGAGTTCGAGGCGCTCGAGCGGGTCACCGCGCCGGAGGTCCGCGCGGTGGCCGCCCGCCACCTCCAGCCCGAGGCTGTGGCGGGCGTGCTGTACCTCCCCGAGAAGGAAGGCGCCGATCTCACCCCCGATGCGCTGGCGCGCGCGTTCGCGGTGACCGAGCTCCGCCGGCCGGAACCCCAGTCGGGCCCGCCGCCCGCGCCGCCCGCGCCGCAGCGCCCGTCCGGCCTGACCGCCCCACGTGCGGCGGCCGTGCGCCGCGAGGCCGATGTGGTCCACACCGCGCTCGCCGGCGCGGACCTGCTGGTCCGGCGCAAGGCCGGGGTGCCGTTGGCGCACGTCGGCATCTACGTCCCTCGGCTCGAGCTCGAGCCGCGCGCGCAGGCCGGCCTGGGCGCGCTCACGGTGCGGAGCGCGGTGCGCGCGGCCGGCGAGCTCGATGCGGGCGGCCTGGCGTTCGCGTTCGAGCGGCTGGGCGGCACGCTGAGCCCGACGGCGATGTCCGACTGGCTCGGGTTCGGCACCACGGTGCTGGCCGAGCACCTGGCCGAAGCCGCGGCGCTGCTCCACCTGGTGTATGCGTCGCCCCGGCTGGACGAGGCCGACGTGACCCGCGAGCGGAGCCTTATGGCCGCGGAGGCGGAGCAGGTGGCGGACGACATGTTCCGCTACCCGTTCCAGCTCGCGTTCGCCGAGGGGTTCGGTGGGGAAGGCTACGGCCTGCCGGTAGGCGGCCTGCCGCACACGCTGCCCGCCATCACCACGGCCGATGTCCGCGCTTGGCACTCGCGCGGGCTCCGCTCGGCGCGGCCGGTGGTGATCGCGGTGGGCGACCTCGAGCCCGAGCAGGCCTCGGCGGCGCTGGCCGGTGTGTTCGGCGGCGACTCCGCCCGCGCCGCTGCCGGGCCGTTGGCGCCGCTCGAATGGGTGACCGGCGCCGGCGGCGAGCCCGCAGCCCGCGTGGTGCCGCGCGACAAGGCGCAAGCCGCGGTCGCCATGGTGTTTCCCGGAATTCCACGGCGCCACCCCGACCGCGCCGCCGCGCAGGTGTGGGCCGCCGTCGCGAGCGGACTCGGCGGCCGGCTGTTCGAGGCGCTGCGCGATCGGCGCTCGCTCGCGTATACGGTGGTGGCGTCGGCCTGGCTCAAGGCCCGCGCGGGGGCGCTGGTCACCTACATCGCCACCTCCCCCGAGCGGGAGGAGGAAGCCCGCGAGGCGATGCTGCGCGAGCTCGCCCGGTTCACCGAGGAGCCGGTGGGCGATGCCGAGCTGCAGCAGGCGATCAACTACCTGGCCGGCCAGGCGGAGGTGAACCGGCAGAACGGGAGCGCGGTGGCCGGGGAGATCCTGGAGGCGTGGATTGCCGGGGCGGGACTGTCCGAGCTGGTCGATCCGGCGGCAGCGTTCCGCGCGGTCACGGCGGCCGACGTGCTCCGGGTGGCTCGCGAACGGCTCGCCCCCGAGCGCCGGGCCGAGGGCGTGGTGCGCGGACGGGGCGCGGTCCAGCCGCCGGTGGCCGCGCTTCGGTCCTAGACCGGCCCGCTCACCGCGCGAGCCCGCGCGCGATGACGCCGACGCCTCGACCGGCGTCGGCCGGCGCCCGCGCGACGATGGCGACGAAGCACGAGCCGTCGTGGGGCACCGCGTGCAGCACGATGTGACCATCGCGCGCGAGCAGGGCCACCACCGGCCCGCCGGGGCCTTCCCGCGTGATGGGCGGGCCCAGCGGCGAGAGGCCCACCGCGCCGGCCGCGGCCACCACCGCCGCCGCCAGGCCCGCGGCGTCCGCCAGACGGGCGCCGCTGATGTCGGTGAGCTCGTCGAGATGATAGGTGAACGCGGCGTCCACGCGGGCGGATCCGGGATGTCGGGGAGCTAGCGGGACCAGCGGCGCCCGCCGGCGAGACCGACCTCGGCATCCGGTCTCAAGCGAGTATCTTGCAGGCCATGCCGTCCGAACCTAGTCCGCGCCTGGAAGCCGAGCAAGGTCGCACGCGCTGGAGCACGGCGGACCTGCTGAGCGCGGTGCGTATTCCCCTCGCGATCGCATTTCCCTTCGTCGACAACCCGGTGCGGCTGGCGCTGCTCGCCGCCGCGGCCGCCAGCGACCTGCTGGACGGCCAGCTCGCGCGGCGGTTCGGCAGCTCCTCCCTCGGCGTGGTGATCGATCCGGTCGCCGACAAGCTGTTCATGGCGTCGGCCTTCGGCGTGGTCGCCTTCAGCGGCCGGCTCGAGTGGTACGAGGTCCTGGGCGCGCTGCTGCGCGACATCGTTGCCACCGTCGCGTTCGTACTCACCTATTTCTCGCGCCGGCCTCGGTCGATTCCCGCCCGCGCCGGCGGCAAGGCCGTCACGGTGCTCCAGGTGCTCACCTTGCTTGCTTTCCTCGCCGGATCTTCGAGCCTGCGGCCGCTGGCCTGGGCCACCACGGCGGTGGCCCTCTACGCCATCTGGGACTATTACCACGTTGCGCCGCTGGCCGAGCGCGCGGTGGGTGGAGACGAACCGGGATGACCGCCGAGACCAAGCACATCACGATGGCGTGGCAGGGTGGGCTGGTGTTCCGGGGCGGGGAGCCGGGCGGCCCCGAGACCACCATCGACGGCGACAACGCGGCGGCGCCGGGGCCCATGCTCACCCTGCTGCTCGCGGCGGCCGCGTGCACCGGCGCCGACGTGGTCGTGATCCTTCAGAAGATGCGGGTGGCGCTGGCCGAGGTGCGGATCGCGGCCGGCGGGGTCCGGCGCGAGGAGGAGCCGCGCCGGTACACCGGCATTCATCTGGAGTACCATCTCAAGGGCGACGGGCTGGACGCGGCAAAGGCGCGGCGGGCGGTGGATCTTTCCATCACCAAGTACTGCTCGGTGCTGAGCTCGCTGGCGCCCGACATCCGGGTGACGCATGAGGTGTTGCTCGGCTGAGCGCCTGGCCGGCGCGCCGGCCGGGTTGAGCCGCCACCCTCCCCTCCACCGCGTCGGGCGCGGGCTCGCTACTGCCCTCGCGTTGCTGGCCGGGTTTGCGCCCAGCGTTGCCGCCCAGCGGGTGATGGAGTTCGGCGTTCAGGGCATCGGGATGGCCGCGGATCCGGCGGTGGCGGTTGGTGGGGTGTACGGGGCGATCAGGACCTCGAGTCGCACCCGGGTTTCCGCGGCGCTGGCGGCCGGGCTGAGCGACGGCGACGGGGCGTTTCGGGGGGAGCTGCTGGCCCACTTCCTTCTCAATCCGACGCGCCGGACCGGGCCGGGCGTGTACGGGGCCGGCGGCATCGCCCTCGCGGAGGGGCCGGTGGACCAGGGGTATGTCGTGGTGACGCTCGGCATCGAGGGCCGGCCGGGCGGTCGGTCGGGCTGGTTCGCGGAGGCGGGCGTGGGCGGCGGGGCGCGGCTCGCGGTCGGCTATCGGTGGCGGCGGTTCCGGGCAGCCCCGCCCGAGGAGTGACCCGGGTTCCGGGCGGGCGTCACGAGATCACCTCGAATGGCCGGGCAGCCCCGCCGGAAAACAAACACCCCGACGCACGGTTGGTGCGTCGGGGCGGCGGCATGACACTCCGGGCGCTTACGCGGCGCCGCTCTCGACCGGCTCCACCTTCCGCTGGACCGGCTGGCAGAAGCGCTCGCCCAACTGGCGAAGCTGCGCCAGCTCCTCTTCGCTCAAATCCTCGTACCGGTCGGCCAGGTAGAGCATCGTATCGTCGAACCATTCCTTCTGATGCTCCGGGAGGGCGTCGATCACGCCGCACCGGAGAACGTGGCTGAACATCTCGTCACGGGCCTGCGCAAAGGCCACGGGTTCGGGGTCACGCCGGGGCTTTTTCTTGTTCATGCACCATCCTTTAAAGGTCGAATGCTAGAGTCCTGCACGGGGCTACCCGCACCCCAATTTAACCCGGTTGCACCTTTTGGTGCAAACCGCCCGATTTGGCTCCGCCGCGGGCCGCGTGATTATGTTTATCGGCAACATTCACATGAACTTGACCGAGGGGCTCCGCCGCCTCTCGAGGGAGCCATGGCAGAGCACGAAGAAGTGTACGACGACGCGCGGGCCGACCGGCTCGCGGAGATGTTGCGCGCCCTGGCGGAGCGCATCCGGGAGCTGGACCGGACCGGTCAACTGCTCCGCGGGGTGCCCGAGTTGCTCCGCCTGATGGGTGACGCGCGCAGCGAGATGTTCCACTACGAGGTCCGCTCCACCTACGACACCCCCGAGGTCGCCGACAGCCGGCGGATCGTGGACGAGGCGCAGCGTACGGACCCGTTCAACCCGGATGAGCCGGAGGACGACGAACCATGGCGGCATCGCCCGTCGGAATGAAGCGCTTTTACGGCCTGCTGGCGGCCGTGGCCGTGGTGGGGATCGGCCTGCTCGGCTACCAGCTCTCCAAGCCGGCCACCGTGAGCATTCCGGCGAATGTGCAGATCGACGTGAAGGACACGGCGAACTTTCACGGTTACGTGAAGGGCGACCCCAATGCCCCGGTGGAGATCACCGAGTACGCCGACTATCAGTGCCCGTTCTGCCAGACCTTCGCCACCCTCCAGATGCCCACCATCGAGGAGCGGCTGATCAAGACCGGCCGGCTCCGGTGGCGCTACCGGGACTTCCCGCTGCAGCAGCATCCGTTCTCGCGGCTGGCCGCGCATTCGGCCGCCTGCGCCGACGATCAGGGCAAGTTCTGGCAGCAGCACGAGAAGCTCTACGACGGCCAGGCGGAGTGGTCCGGCGCCAGGGACGCGGCGCCGATCTTCCGGCAGTACGCCCAGGAAAACGGGCTCGATCTCGGCAAGTACGACGCCTGCATGTCCGGCCACATCCACGCCGGCCGGATCCAGGCGAGCCTCGAAGAGGGCATGCGAGTCGGCGTGCAGTCGACCCCCACCATGGTGGTCGGCAACCGGCTGTACCAGGGCCGATTCGACTCCGACGCCATCACCCGACTGGTGGATTCGCTCGCGCCGAAGACGTCCAGCGCCAAATGATCTATCGCATGGGCGCGGCGCTCATGAGCCTGCTGGGGCTCTTCGTGTCCGCCTACCTCTATCTGTACAAGATCGGGCGCATCGGAACGCTGGCCTGTGGGACGGGCGGATGCGAGACCGTGCAGCAGAGCACCTGGAGCCGGTTTCTGGGCGTCGAGGTGTCGCTCATCGGGCTGGTCGGCTACGCGCTGCTGTTCGTGACCGCGCTGGTCAGCCTGCAGGATCCCTCGCCCCGCGCCTGGCCGGCGCGCGCGCTCGTCTGGCTGGCGGCGGGTGGGGTGCTGTTCACCGCCTATCTCACTTCCCTCGAGCTGTTCGTCATCCACGCCATTTGCCGCTGGTGCGTCGGGTCGGCCGTGATCATCGTGTCGGTGCTGGTCCTGGCGCTGCTGGACCGGCGTCTCGGGACAGAGTCGCGGGCCGGCTAACGTGTCGCCTGGGGACAAGGCGCCCCCATCCGGCCGGGCGCTGGCCACCCTGGCGCTGGGCGCCATCGGGGTGGTTTACGGCGACATCGGCACCAGCCCGCTCTACGCCCTGAAGGAATGCTTCTCGGGGCCGCAGAGCTTCCCGGTGACCGAGGCCAACGTGCTCGGCATCCTGTCGCTGGTGGTCTGGGCGCTCAACTTTGTGGTCACGTTCAAGTACCTGGCGATGGTCATGCGGGCCGACAACCGGGGCGAGGGCGGCATTCTCGCCCTGCTCGCGCTGGCGCGGCCGAGCGGCACCCCGACGGGAGTCCGCCGGCTGCTGGTGGCGGCGGGACTGTTCGGCTCGGCGCTGCTCTACGGCGACGGAATCATCACGCCGGCCATCTCGGTGCTTGGTGCGGTCGAAGGCCTCAGCATCGCCACGCCGGCGCTGGGGCATCTGGTGGTGCCGGCCGCGTTCCTCATCATCCTGGCGCTGTTCTCGTTCCAGCGGCGCGGCACGGCCGGCGTCGGCATGGTGTTCGGGCCGCTCACCACCCTCTGGTTCGGCTGCATCGCGGCCCTGGGCGTCGCCGGCATCGCGCGCCAGCCGTCGGTGCTCCGGGCGATCAATCCCTGGTACGCGCTCGACTTCTTCCGCCGGGAAGGCGTGCACGGCTTCGTTGTCCTGGCGGCCATCATCCTGGTGGTGACCGGCGGCGAGGCGCTGTACGCCGACATGGGTCACTTCGGCAGGCGGCCCATCCGGCTGGCGTGGTTCACGGTCGTGCTGCCCGCCCTGGTGCTCAACTACTTTGGCCAGGGCGCGCTGCTGCTGGCCGATCCCACCGCGGCGCGGAATCCGTTCTACTCGTTGGTGCCGGGGTGGGCCCTCTACCCCATGGTGGCGGTGGCGACCGGGGCGGCGGTGGTGGCGTCGCAGGCGCTCATCTCGGGCGCGTTCTCGCTCACCCGGCAGGCGGTCCAGCTGGGGTATTGTCCCCGCGTCAAGATCGTCCACACCTCCAAGACCGAGATCGGCCAGATCTATATCCCCTCGGTCAACACGGCGCTCATGATCGCCTGCCTCGGCCTGGTGGTCGGCTTCCGGACCGCCGGCAACCTGGCCGCTACCTACGGCGTGGCGCTGTCGGGCACCATGACCATCACCAGCATCCTGTTCGCGGTGGTGGCGCGGAAGCGGTGGGGCTGGAGCACCTGGAGGGTCGGCCTGGTGACCGCGGTGTTCCTCTCGGTGGACCTGGCTTTCGTGGGCGCCAACCTGCTCAAGATCCCGCACGGCGGCTGGTTCCCGCTGATGGTGGCGGGCGGGGTGTTCACCCTCATGTCGACCTGGAAGAAGGGTCGGCTGCGGCTGGCCGAGCTGGTGCGGGAGAACACCCTCCCCATGGATCTGTTTCTGGGCGACATTCGCCGCCGGGCCCCGCACCGCGTGCGCGGCACCGCGGTGTTCCTGACCTCCGACGCGAGCGGCGCCCCGCCGGTGCTCCTGCACCACCTGAAGCACAACCAGGTGCTGCACGAGAAGGTGATGCTGATGTCGATCCTCACCGAGGAAATTCCCCAGGTGGACGCGGCCGACCGGGTGCAGTGCCGGGAGCTGGGTGAGGGGTTCTACCAGGTCATCGCCCACTACGGCTTCATGGAGACGCCGGACGTGCCGGCGGTGCTGCGCACCCTGGGCCAGCAGGGCGGGAACGCCCGTCCGGTGGCGACGGCGCCGGGGAGCACCACGTTCTATCTGGGGCGCGAGACGCTGATTGCCCCCGAGGGCCGCCAGCGCCGGCCGCCGGCCGCCGGCGGGGTGGGGCGGATGGCCCGCTGGCGCAAGAAGCTGTTCATCGTCATGTCACGGAACGCCCAGTCGGCGACGGCGTTCTTCAGCCTTCCCCCCAACCGGGTCGTGGAGCTGGGCGCGCAGATCCAGTTCTGACGCATGGCGACAATCTCCCCCGCGGTGGCCTTGCCCGAATCGCACGACGCCAAACCCCGTGCGCGGCTG
>Ga0308176_10001189_pt1 | contig 16358 bp, 16 predicted proteins | sample PhyCR2_3_FD_203890 | JGI IMG/M metagenome (GOLD analysis project Ga0308176, IMG submission 203890) | Soil microbial communities from UC Gill Tract Community Farm, Albany, California, United States - DLSLS.C.R2 | ecosystem: Environmental > Terrestrial > Soil > Agricultural land | place: USA...
GGATTCCCGCATGACGGCGCGGAAGTGCTCGACGTGCGAGCGCAGGCGGTCGATCTCCTCGCTGACGTCGCCGCGGTCCACGAGGAGAGCCACCTCCTGGGCGACCCGCGTCTCGTCGAGAGGCTGGCCGCCGAGCAGCTCGGCCAGGCGCCGCTTGAAGGACGCCGCCATCTCCTCGCGCACCGGGCCGCGCAGGGCGTCGAGCCGGGCGACCGCGTCGTCCACCCCCCGGAGCTTCTCCTCCATGATCACCCCGAGGCTCGCACCCTCCTTCCCGCGGCTGGCGACGAGTTGGGCCACGGCCTCGCGGGTCACCCGCAGCAGCAGCTCCTCGTCCTCCGGCGACCACTCCTCCACCCCCAGCTCGACCCGGAAGGCCTCGGGGAGGCGCATCAGGTCTCCGGCGGAGAGCCCGCGCTCGATGAGCCCGTTCTCGACGAGCTGATGGACCGCCACGTGCGCCTCCCGGATCACGCTCATGTTGACCTGCACCGTCGCCTTGCGCTCCGCGATGGGCCGCAGCTCCACCCGCGCCTCGACCCGGCCGCGCGCGACCTCCTTGCCGATGGCGTCGCGCAGCGCCGCCTCGCTCCCCCGCAGCTCCTCGCCGATGCGGAGCTGGAGGTCCAGGAAGCGGTGATTGACCGCCCGCAGGCTCACCGTGATCCCATGCCGGGCATTCTCCCCCGACGCTTCGCCGTAGCCGGTCATGCTTCGCATAGGAGCTCCTCGTGCTTCAGAAAGGGATCCAAGGGGACTGCAAGGACGACAGGGACGGGCACGGACACCGCCGAAACCGGGATTCCTCGTCCGTGCTGGTCCTTGAGGTCCTTTGGGTCCGTGTTCCAAAGGCAGACTGCCCGGCTTCACTTTACTGCGGACGATCCTACCATGCCCTCCGCCGCCGCCTCCGCCCCATCCAGCCGGCGCTTGAGCTCCGCCGCGGCCTGCTCCAGATCCCCCCGACGCTCCACAGTGAGGGGCTCGCCGTAGACGATATGCACCTTCGAGAACGGCAGCGGCACCAGGAAACGGTCCCAGGAGCGCAGCAGCTTCGCCCGCGAGGCGGCGATCGCCACCGGCAGGACAGCCAAGCCGGTCGCGGCCGCCGCCAGGATCACCCCGGGCTGGACCTCGCGGAGCGGCCCCCGCGGACCGTCCGGGGTGAAGGCGATGTCCCACCCCTCGGCCGCCTTGCGCAGGAGCGAGCGCATGCCCGCGATCCCTCCCCGGCTGCTGGAGCCCCGGCTGGAGTCGATCCCCAGGTGGGCCACGGTGCGCGCGATCAGCTCGCCGTCCTTGCTCTGGCTGACCAGCACCGAGATCCGCCGCCCCCGGTAGGCGTAGGGCATCAGCAGCAGATGGCGGTGCCAGAAGGCGAGGATGAAATGCGTCCCCGTCCGCTCCCACTCCCGGACACGCTCATCCCCATGGCGCCGAATCCGGACCGTCGCCCGCAGACAGCGGATGAAGCTCGCCGCCAGAAACGAGAGGAGGGCCGTCTTCACACCCGGAACTGGATGTCGAACAGCCGCTTGTAGGAGCCGCCGAGGGCCAGCAGCTCGCGGTGCGAGCCCTCCTCGATGATCCGGCCGGACTCCATGACCACGATGCGGTCCGCCCGGGTCACGGTCGAGAGGCGGTGGGCGATCACCAGAGTCGTCCTCCCCTGCATCAGATTGTAGAGCGCCTTCTGGACCAGCGCCTCGGACTCGCTGTCGAGATGCGAGGTCGCCTCGTCGAGGATCAGGATCGGCGCGTTCTTGAGCAGCGCCCGCGCGATCGCCAACCGCTGCCGCTGGCCGCCCGACAGGCGCAGGCCCGACTCGCCGATCACCGAGTCGTACCCCTTGGGGAGCTGCATGATGAACTCGTCGGCGTAGGCCGCGGCGGCCGCCTCGCGCACCCGCTCCAGCGGCAGGTCGGAGCGGCCGTAGGCGATGTTGTGGCGCACCGTGTCGTTGAACAGCACCGTGTCCTGGGTGACGATGCCGATCAGCGACCGCAGGCTCTTGAGCTTGAGGTCGCGGGTGTCCACCCCGTCGATGCTCAGCCGGCCGGAGACCGGATCGAAGAAGCGCGGCAGCAGGTTGACCAGGGTCGACTTGCCGGCGCCCGAGGGGCCGACCACGGCCACGATCTCCCCCGCCTTGATGGCGAGCGAGACGTCGCGCAGCACCGGCCGGTCGTCGTAGGAGAAGGAGACCCGCTCGTAGGCGACCCCGGAGCGGACCGTCTCGACCTCCCGCGCCCCGGGACGCTCCTGGATGTCGTTCGGGACCGCGATCAGCCGCGACACCCGCTGGCTGGCGGCGGTCGCCTCCTGCAGGATCAGGTTCACCTTGTTGAGCTTGCGGATCGGGTCGTAGAGCATGAACAGGGTGGTGAGGAACTGCACCAGCTCGGGAGTCGAGAGCTGATGGGCCCGGATCGCCTTGCCGGCGTAGATCAGCAGCCCGGCGGCGCCGATCACCGCCAGCGACTCGACCACCGGCCCGGCCGAGTTGGCGAGCATCTGCGCCCACAGGTTCACCCGCAGATGGCGCCGGGTCGCCTCGCGGAAGCGGTTGAGCTCGAAATCCTCCATGCCGAACGCCTTGACCACCCGGTGCCCGCGCACCCCCTCGGCCATCAGGCTCGCGAGGTCGGCCATGCGCTCCTGGCTGCGGTGGCTGGTGCGGCGCATCCCCTTGCCGAAGCGCACGATGGGGACCAGCAGCGCCGGCGCCACGATCAGCGAGACCAGCGCCAGCCGGAAGTGGGTCGAGAGCAGCAGGGCCAGCAGCGCCACCAGGGTGAAGGACTGCTGGAAGAGGTCGAGCAGGCGGTTGGCGACCGCGTTCTGCATCATGGCTACATCATTGATGACGCGCGCCACCAGCTCCCCCGAGGGGTGCTCGGCGTGGAAGCGGCTCGACTGCTCCAGGATGCTGCGGTAGAGGTCGTTGCGGATGTCGGTCGTCACCCCCAGGCCGATGTGCTGGAAGGCGTAGCCGGAGACGAAGTCGGCCAGGCAGCGCAGCAGGAAGACGACGACGAAGAGGGCGGGCAGGAAGTAGACCACGTTGTCGCGGTTCACCCCCAGCCGTCTTTTCACCGACTCGTAGGTGTCGTCGATCTGCCGGGCGACGTCGAGCTTCTTCTTCAGATCGGCGACGATCCCGGTCTGCCGGTGCCCCGGGCTGGGCGCCGTGAGGCTCCCGAGGGGGTTGGGCATCTCGTCCCCCGCCAGCAGCACCTCGCCGAAGATCGGCTTGATCAGGGCGGCGGTCCCCGCCGTGGCCGCGGCGTAGACGAGGATGCCGGCCGCGGCCAGCATCGCCCACCCCGCGTAGCCGCGCAGGTAGTGCCAGAGGAACGCTGTGGTCTTCGACCTCAATTCGGTGAAACCTCCGCCAGCTCCGCGAGCATGGCCGCTACCTCCCCCGCCGCCCGGCGGCTGGCGCCGCCCTCCCCCAGCCGGCCGCGCACCTCGGCGAGCGCCTCGCGCATGCGCCCCCGCTCGCCGGCGTCGGTGAGCAGCCGGGCCGCCTCGGCGGCGATCCGCTCGGGGTTGGCCTCCCCCTGGATCAGCTCGGGAACGACTCTTCTTCCTAATACGAGATTGACCAGGCTGACGTTGGGGAGGCGGACCATGAGCCTCGCCAGAGCGTAGGTCCAGCTCGCCAGGCGGTAGACCATGATCATCGGCGTCCCCAGCAGACCCACCTCCAGGGTGGCCGTGCCCGAGGCGCAGAGCGCCAGGTGGGAATCGGCCACGGCGGCGAAGCGGTCCTCGTCCACGATCTCGACCGGAAACCCCGCCAGCTCGACCGCCTCGTCCACCATCTCGGGGGGGATGGTGGGCGCGCGGATGATCCGCGCCTCGACCGGCAGCATGGCGGAGAGCCGCTTCACCGACTCCAGGAGCGTGGGCAGCAGCGCCTCGACCTCGCTCGCCCGCGAGCCGGGCAGCAGGGCCACCCGGAACGGTCCGTCGAAGGACCCGTCCGCGGCGCCGTTGCGGTCCCAGGCCTGCGGCAGCACCGGCACCTCGTCCACCAGCGGGTGGCCGACGTGGACCACGTCGACGTCGTGCCCCCGGTAGAAGTCGACCTCGAACGGGAAGAGCACGAGCATGCGGTCGACCAGGCGGGAGATCGTCTTCACCCGCCCCCGGCGCCAGGCCCACACCTGCGGGCTGATGTAGTAGAGCACCTCCACCCCGCGCTCCTTGAGCTGCTTGGCCAGGCGGAGGTTGAAGTCCGGGAAATCGATCAGCACGGCGAGCGCGGGCCGCCGGCGGTCCACCTCGCGCAGGAGGTCGGCGAAAATCTCGCGGGCCCGGGAAAGGATCTTGAGTGCCTCGGTGAGGCCGACGACCGAGATCTCGGAGCTGTGGGCGACCGGCTCCAGGCCGGCCTCCCGCATCTCGTCGCCGCCGAGCCCGAAGACCGTCAGGCCGGGCACGCGGCGGCGCAGCTCCGAGATCAGCCGCGCGCCGTGGAGATCGCCCGAGGCCTCCCCGGCGACCACCAGCAGCTCGCGGGAGGATGCCGTCATAAAAACAAAACCGGCGTCATGAGGACCCCGTCATGGGATGGGCGCCGGCGGGCCCGAGGGGAAGGGGTACATCAGCCATGCCACCAGCAGGCCGCCTCCCACCATACCGATGAAGATCTGCAGGAAGAGCTTGATCTGCTCCTTGCGCTCGCGGCGCCAGAGGAGGGTGAAGAACAGGCTCACGATCAGGGCGTACAGCACCATCAGCAGGAAATGGCTCAGCACCGGCTCACTCCTTCTTGCCGCGGACGATGTCCCAGGCGTCGAGCACCAGCAACAGGTTCATCAGCCCGCCGGTGAGCAGGAAGGCGGTGCCGTACTCGTACCCCGCCCCCGCGATGTTCCCCTGGTAGTGGAGAGCATAGCGGAGGACGAAATAGATGAAGCCCATGCCCATCGAGGCGAAGGTCGCCAGCAGGGTGAGCGGCTGGCCCGGGACGGACTGGTAGAGGTTCCCCTCGAGGCGGCTGCCGATGAGAACCGCGGCCACGACGAGAGCGAAGAAGGCGAGGCCGCGCAGGGGCCGCTTGAGATAGACGTGGCCCAGCCCAGGAACCAGCCAGGCGGAGAGCACCGCGACCGCCGTGGTCCCCGGGCCTGCCGGGGGCGCGGCCGGGCGCGGCGCGGAAGGGGTGCCGGAGTCGGCCAATCAATCCTCCTCTCGGGCGAAGAGCGTCCGCAGGCGCTCCCGCGACTGGCGCAGGTCCTCCGGGATCAGCCGGACCTCCGCCAGGACGGTCATGAAATTCGTGTCCCCCGCCCAGCGCGGGACGAGATGGAAATGGAAGTGCCCGGGCACTCCGGCGCCGGCCGGCGAGCCGAGGTTCATCCCCAGGTTGAACCCCTGGGGATTATAGGCCTTCGCCAGCACCCGCTGGGCCTTGAGCACCAGCGGCCAGAATTCCTCCCGCGCTTCCGGAGCGCTCTCCTGGGGCGAGGCGAGGTGCTCGAACGGGGCCACCATGAGGTGGCCGTTCGAGTACGGATGGAGATTGAGCATCACCAGGTGATGGCGGCCGGTGTGGACCACCAGGCCGCCGGGATCGCCGGGATTGCGCCCGGCGTCACAGAAGAAACAGCCGGAGCCGGCCGCCGGGCTCGCGGTGATGTAGGCGTGCCTCCAGGGGGTGAAGAGCTGTTCCATCCGGGGGCCGTCAACACTCGTCGTTGAGCAGCTCCCGCAGCTCCTTGCCCGGCTTGAAGTAGGGGATCCGCTTGGGCGGAACCTTCACCTTGTCGCCGGTCTTCGGATTGCGGCCGGTGCGGGCCCCGCGATGGCGGATGCGGAAGCTGCCGAAGCCGCGCAGCTCGATCTTCTCCCCATCCTTCAGCGAATGGACGATGCTGTCGAACACCGTGTTGACGATGATCTCAGCGTGCTTCTTGGTGAGCTGCGTCGTGCGGGCGACCTCTTCGACCAGCTCGGCCTTGGTCATCCCGTCCTTCAAGGGCTCCGTCATCTCCCACCCCTTTTGTCGACATGGCGACGGCGGGCGCCCTGCTGGGTCCGCCCGCCGTATCCGGGTCCCACGACCTTTTACTCCACGTCTCCTTCGGGCTCCTTGGCGGCATCACGCTTCTTGCCGCGGCTCTCCTCCTCGCCACCCCCCCGGTTCTCCTGGTCGCGCGCCTGGAGCTCGGCGACCTCCTCCTCGGAGGGCTGCTCCACGCCCCGCATCGAGAGGCCGACCTTCTTCTCCTCCTCCTCGATGCGCAGGATGCGCGTGCGGACCCAGTCACCGACCTTGTAGTAGTCCTCCAGCTTGGCGCCCGCGGGCACCTCGATCTCGCTGACGTGGGCGAGACCCTCGAGGCCGTTGTAGATGTCAATGAAGAGGCCGAAGTCGGTGACGTTGACGACCTTCCCCTCGAGCTGGTCGCCGGGCTGGTGCTTGTCGGCGAACTCCTCCCACTCGTTGGGCATGAACTCCTTGATCGACAGCGAGACGCGCTGGTTCTCGACGTCGATGTTGGTGATCCGCGCCTTGACCGTGTCCCCCTTCTTGAGGACCTCGCTGGGGTGCTTGACCCGCTTGGTCCAGCTCATGTCGGAGACGTGGATCAGGCCATCGATGCCGTCGGTGATCTCGACGAAGGCGCCGAACTCGGTAAGGTTGCGCACCTTCCCCTCGATCACGCTCCCCTCGGGGTGGGTGTCCTCCAGCTCCTCCCAGGGGTTGCGCTCGGTCTGGCGCAGCGACAGGCTGATCCGCCGCTGGTCCATGTCGAGCTCGGAGACGATCGCCTCGACCTCGTCCCCCACCTCCAGGATCTTGGCGGGATTGACGACCTTCTTGGTCCACGACATCTCGCTGACGTGGATCAGCCCCTCGACCCCCTCCTCGATCTCGACGAAGGCGCCGTAGTCGACGATCGACACCACGCGGCCGTGGACGCGCGAGCCGATCGGGTACTTCTTGTCGACCAGCGTCCAGGGATCGTCGCTGCGCTGCTTGTAGCCGAGCGAGACGCGCTCGGTCTCGGGATCGAACTTGAGGACGACCACCTCGACCTCGTCCCCCACCGTGAAGTGCTCGGAGGGGTGGTTGACCCGGCCCCACGAAATGTCGGTGATGTGGAGCAGGCCGTCGATGCCGCCGAGGTCGATGAAGACCCCGTAGTCGGTGATGTTCTTGACCACGCCGCGCAGCCGCGCCCCCTCCTCGAGCCGCTTGAGGGTCTCGGCCTTCTTCTTGACCAGCTCGGTCTCCAGCACGGCCTTGCGCGAGAGGACGATGTTGTTGCGCCGGCGGTCGAGGCTGATGACCTTGAACTCCAGCTCCTGGCCGCGCAGCGACTCCAGGTTCTTCACGGGCTTGATGTCCACCAGCGACCCGGGAAGGAAGGCGCGCAGGCCGACGTCCACCGTCAGGCCGCCCTTGATGCGATCGGTGATCCGCCCCTTGATGATCCGGCCCTCCTTGTAGGCCCGCTCCACCTCCGTCCAGCGCCGCATGCGCAGCGCCTTCGAGTAGGACAGGAGCACGTGCCCCTCGAGGTCCTCGGTCTTCTCCAGCAGGACGTCCACATCCTCACCGACGCGGACCGACAGCTCGCCGCCGCGGTCGGTGAACTCCTCGATCGGGATCAAGCCTTCCGACTTGTACCCCACGTCGACGATCACCGCGTTGGACGTGACGCCAATGATGCGCCCCGTCACGATCTCACCCTCGGTGAGATTGCGCATGCTCTCGTCGTACAGCTCGAGGAGCTTGCGGTATTCCTCCGCGTCCCGCTCCTCCTCGGACTCAATCGCGAGCAGCGACTGGTCCTCGAGTTTTTGACTAGCCGGCATAAAAAAACGTACCTCCTGGGTTTGGATTCAGGCTCCCGGAGCCTGTTTCCCCACGAACGTGGGGTTGTCGAGCTCTACTTAAGTCTTTGAGAACTCGGGCCTTCGAGTATAGGGGTTGAGGGGTGGGCTGTCAATCTGGGTCCAGAGCCCTCCGGATCTCGCTCCGGACGGCCTCGTCCCCCTCGGCGGCGAGCGCCGCCTCCAGGGCCGCGCGGGCCTCCTCCCCACCGATCCGGCCCAGGGCCCAGGCCGCGTGGCCGCGCGCCAGGGGCTCCCCTTCTCTCAGGGCTTCCGCGAGAGGCATAACATACCGGCGCTCCCGGCGATTCCCCATCGCCACGGCGGCGTTCCTTTGCAGCCCCTCCAGCTTCGCCCGCTTCATCGGGCTCCCCCGGAAGCGCTCGACGTACTCCTCGCGCGGGAGGCGCAGCAGCCCGGCCAGGGTCAGCTCCCCGCGCTCGGCCGGCAGCTCCATCTCCGGATGGAGGGCCCCGGCCGGCTCCCGGTTCCACGGGCAGACCTCCTGGCAGACGTCGCAGCCGAACACCCACCCCCCCACCATCCGCCGCGCCTCCTCGGGGAGCGGCCCCCGGTGCTCGATCGTCCAGTAGGAGATGCACCGGTTGCTGTCCAGCCGGTACGGCTCAGCCAGCGCCCCCGTCGGGCAGGCCTCCAGGCAGAGCGTGCAGCTTCCGCAGAGGTCCTCCACAGGCTGAATGGGACCCGGATCGAGGTCGAGGCTCAGAAACAGCTCGCCGAGGAGGAACCAGGAGCCCCCCTCGGGGTGGAGCAGCATGGTGTTCTTCCCCACCGCCCCCATTCCCGCCCGCGCCGCCAATTCGCGCTCCAGCACCGGCCCGGTGTCCACGTACCGCCGCGTCTCACATCCAGGGAACGCCGCCCGGACCCGCTCTTCGAGAGCCCGGAGCCGCTCGCCCATGACGTCGTGGTAGTCCTTCCCCCGCGCATACCGGGCCACCCGCCGCCAGAGGTCCCCCGAAGGCTCCGGCCGCCGCGTCCCGTCCTCTTGATAGAGTGGGTGATACTGGAGCGCCACGCACAGCACGCTCCGGGCCCCCGGGAACACCTGGGACGGATCGACCCGCGCCTCCACCCGCCGCCCCAGGTAGTCCATCCCGGCCTGATCCCCCCGGTCGAGCCAGCTCAGCAGGGCCTCCCCATGCTCCAGGGGGGCGAGGCGGGCGACCCCGGCGCGGTCGAAGCCGGCTTCGAGGGCCCAGGATTGGAGGAGGGTGGGGGTGGGGTGCAAGTCCATGAAAATAGGGTAGTCTTTGCCGAGCGACGCGCAAAATCGAAGGATGACGCCTTCTTTGCGCGTCCTGGCCGAATTTCAAAGCATCCGGACGGCTTTCGAGGCTTCCCCATCGGGTTTTTCAGCTTCCCGGCGCCCCGGATCGTCATCCGCGCCGATTTTTTGTCTTCCCGGATGGTCATCGAAGACTCCCGGCCCGGCATTCAACGCTCCCGGGCGGACATCCAACGTTCCCGCGTCGCCATCCTGCCTTGCCGCCCGGCATCCTGTCTTCCCGGGCAGGCATCCAACGCTCCCGCGCCGCCATCCTTGGGAAAAAATCCGTTCGGGAGCTCATTCGAGAGGGCATCCTCGACTCCCGGAGCCCTATCTCACCTTGCCAGGAGATCCGGGCACCTGGACAATAGGTAGGGTCATGCAAGACGTGAGCAACCCCGCGCTCGACTGGAAGGAGATCGACGCCCGGCTGGGCGAGGTCGAGCCGGAGATCGCCCGCGAGGTGCTGCTCGACCTGCTCACGGACGACATCTCGCCGGTGATCGCCCTCTCCCGCCTCCTCCTCGCCCTGGGAGGCGCCGGGGAGACGGAGGAGCTCCTCGCCTCCGTGGCCCGGCGCTGGGGGCGCCCTCTCGATCCCAGGCTGCGGGAGATGGCGGTGCTCCTTCACGATCACCGGGAGGGGTGCGAGCGGGTGGCGGACATGCTGCGCGAGCACCCCGATCCGATGCGAATGTCCGGCCCTCCCGAGGAGATCGTCGCCACCTTCCGCCGCTTCTTTGACCGCTCGGTCACCCGCAACGAGGAGGCGAGCGTCGCCGCCTATTCGCTCGGCGATCCCGGAATCCTCTCCCAAGTGACGGAGGAGGTCGTCGCCCAGCTCGAGGACTGGAGCCTCCTCGGCCCCGGCCGGTCGACCCTGGAGATCGGCTGTGGCATCGGCCGCATGCAGGCGGCGCTCTCCCCGCTCGTCGGCGAGGCGCACGGGATCGACATCTCGCCGAACATGGTCGAGACCGCCCGCCGGCGCTGCGCGGGCCTCCCCAACGTCTTCTTCTCCGTCAGCTCCGGCCGCGATCTCGCCGACTTCCCCGCCGAGCGCTTCGACCTCGTCTACGCGGTGGACTCCTTCCCCTACGTCCACCAGGCCGGACCGGAGGTGGTCGAGACCCACTTCCACGAGGCCGCCCGGGTCCTCAAGCCCGGAGGGGAATTTGTCATCCTCCACTTCTCCTACCGTGACAGCACCCAGGAGGACCGCGCCGAGGTCCGCAAGCTCAGCCACGCCGCCGGCTTCACCCTTGTGATGAATGGGGCCCAGCCGTTCAAGCTGTGGGATGGGGTGGCGTTCCGGATGCGGAAGGTGGGTTGAGATAGACTCTCCCCCGCGCTGCGTTCCCACGCGGAGCGACTTTTCACTTCAGGAGGAGAATCCGGAATGTCCGATTGGGTCGAAGAGGGCGAGACCGCCCCGGATTTCACCCTGCCCGCCGACGACGGCCGGCAGGTCAAGCTGTCCGATCTCCGCGGCAAGCCCGTGGTGCTCTATTTCTATCCGAAGGACGACACGCCCGGCTGCACCAAGGAGGCGTGCGCCTTCCGCGACCGCACCCAGGATCTCAAGGCCAAGGGGGCCGTGGTGCTCGGGGTCTCCCCGGACGACGTCGCCAGCCACGGCCAGTTCCGCGACAAGTACAGCCTCAACTTCCCCCTCCTCGCCGACGCCGGCCACAAAGTGGCCGAGCGCTACGGCGCCTGGCGGGAGAAGAACATGTACGGCAAGACGTCGATGGGCATCCAGCGCTCCACCTTCCTGATCGACGGCTCCGGCAAGGTCCGCAAGGTCTGGAAGAAGGTCAACGTGGACGGCCACGACGAGCAGGTGCTGGCGGCCCTGGGGGCGCTGTAAAGGCCGGCCCCGCCCGGGCATCGATGCCCGGGCGGAGCGGCCGGCGATCCCCCGCCCTTCTCCCCCACCCCGCCATCGGATAAACTACGCGCCTCTTGGACCCCTCTCCAGGGTTCCTCCCCGACAGAAAGGGATTGAATTGTGATGGATTTCTTCCAGCAGATGGTGGAGATGGGTCACGAGCGGGTGCTCTTCTGCTCCAATCCGGAGGTCGGCCTCCAGGCCATCATCGCGGTCCATTCGACGGTGCTCGGCCCGGGTCTCGGCGGCTGCCGGATGTGGCCCTACGGCAGCACCGAGGAGGCTCTGACCGACGTCCTCCGCCTCTCCCGCGGCATGACCTACAAGGCGGCGGCGGCCGGCCTCAACCTGGGCGGGGGCAAGGCGGTGATCATCGGCGACGCCAAGAAGGACAAGACCGAGGAGCTGTTCCGCGCCTTCGGCCGCTACGTCGAGTCGCTCAACGGCTTCTACATCACCGCCGAGGACGTCGGCACCGGCACGGAGGACATGGAGGTCGTCCACCATGAGACCCGCTGGGTCACCGGCCTCCCTCCCGAGCTCGGCGGCGGCGGCGACCCCTCCCCGGTGACCGCCTTCGGCACCCTGCAGGGGATCAAGGCCGCCGTCCAGCACCTGGGCGACGACTCGCTCAAGGGGCGCTCGGTCGCCGTCCAAGGGCTCGGCAGCGTCGGCTACAACCTGGCGCGGTTCCTGCGCGACGAGGGGGCCAAGGTCTTCGGCACGGACATCGATCCCGAGACGACGGCCCGGGCGCGCGAGGAGCTCGGCGTCGAGATCGTCCCGATCGACGAGATCCTGGAGGTCGAGTGCGACGTGGTGGCCCCCTGCGCCCTCGGGGCGGTGATCAACGACGACTCGATCCCGAAGCTGCGCTGCCGGGTCGTCGCCGGCGCCGCCAACAACCAGCTCAAGGAGGACCGCCACGGCCAGGAGCTCCACGACCGGGGGATCCTCTACGCTCCGGACTACGTGATCAACGCCGGTGGCCTGATCAACGTCTACAACGAGCTGGTGGGCTACAACCGCGAGGTCGCCATGCGGATGGCCCGCGGCATCTTCGCCAACATGGCGCGCCTGTTCGAGATCTCCCGCGCGCAGTCGATCCCCACCTACCTCGCCGCCGACCGGCTGGCCGAGGAGCGCATCGGCCGGGTGAAGGGGCTCGGCGGGCAGCACTGGGTGCGGACGGTCCGGCGGCGCGGGGAGATCTAGGCTTCACACACTTTCCCTGGGAGGACCCCATGCACGCTCGCTGTCTTCTCCTCTCCGCGGCGGCTCTTCTGGCTCTCTCCCCGGGAACGCTCCCGGCGGCCGCCGCTCCCCCGATCTGCGACGGCTCGACGGCCCTCACGCTGATCGGCATGGACACCGCGTCCGGCCGCGCCCTCTTCTCCGTGCCCCCCCTCCGCGACGGCCAGCCGGGCTGGATCGTGGAGCTCGACGGCGACGGCCGGGAGGCTCGCGCCTGGCCGGACGACCCCAAGGGGCGCTATGGCGGCTCGGTGGGACCGGGGCCGGTGGTCGCCACAATCCCCTGCGGGCCCTCCTGCATCCAGCCGGTCCGCTGGAGCGCGGGCACCTGGGAGCCCCTGGGCGATTCCCTCTCCGCGCCGACCGCCTCGACCGCGGACCCCACCTACGATCAGACCGGGGCCCCCTGGTTCCTTCTCCACGGGGTGAGCGGCACGGCCGGCCAGGAGCAGGCCTGGGCTTTCCGCTACGAGGGGCGGGACTGGCGGAACCGGGGATCGATGATCGTCGCCGCCGTGGGCCAGCCTCCGGCGCTCCCCGCTCCGCAGCGCAAGGACGGCGTCCTCACCGGCACCGGCCTCTTCTCCGCCTCCGGCCCGCCGGAGACCTGGGTAACGGGGCTTCCGGGGATCAAAGTGGAGCGGCGGGGGCAGCTCATCGCGCTGACCGGCACCTCGGCCGCCTACGTCTCGGGGGACGGCGTGGTCTATCTCTCGGGGGATTCGGGGAAGACCTGGCGCCGCTCGACCTGGACCCCCTGGGGGACGCAGGGGACGGTCGGCATCTGGCGGCAGGGGAAGGATTACTGGGTGGATTTCCCCTTCGGCGACCACCGGGGCACGCTCCGTCTCGTCTGGTACGACCACCGGGTCGCCGAGGAGAAGGTCGTCCTCTCCCGCCTGACGCCGAGCGGCGACTGGCTCAAGCTGATCGAGATCCCCGGCGAGGTGAAGACCAGGAACGGCGAGAAGCTGGGCATCACGCAGATCCTCGTCCCCAAGGGGGACACCTGGATTCTGCTCACCGGCTGCGCGGCCACGGCGCAGGGGTCCGGGCTGGTGCTGCGGGTGTTCGACGGCAAGGCCATGTCGGAGCCCCGGTTCGTGGCGCTGAAGATGGCGGCGAAGTAGGGGCGGCCCTGCGTGGCCGCCCCATAGGCGCGGAATCGGGGATCAGGCGTGGACCGCCGCCGCGGCCGGGATGCGGAGCTTCTGCCCGGGGAAGATGGCGTCCGCGTTCTTCAGCATCGGCCGGTTGGCCTCGAAGATCAGGTTGTACTTGTTGGGATCGCCGTAGAACTGTTTGGCGATCTTGGACAGGTTGTCCCCCGGCTTGACGTCGTAGTACTGGGCCGCGGGCTCCGGATTCGCCACCTGGAGCTGGTCGTCCACGGAGCCGATCCCCTCGCTGTTGCCGAGCAGCAGGACGATCTTCTCCTTCTCCTCCTGGCTGTTCACCTTCCCCTTGACGGTGACCTTGTCCCCCTCGACGTCGATGAACAGGTCCTGGACGTGGAACCCCATCTGGTTGACGAGGTTGGCGAGCGCGGTCTCCTTCTGCTTCTCCTGAAGCTGGGCCGCCTGCTGTTGGGACGCCTGGGCGGCGGCCTGAGGCTGCGCCTGGGCTGGGGCCTGCGGATGCTGCTGGTTGTGGAGCCCGAGGTCGAGCTTGTGGCCGACGTTCTTGACGAAATCGATGAGACCCATGCGGTCCTCCTTCACTGTGCGAGTCGTTCGTGGAGTGGAGGCGCGGCGGCCCGGCCGCCGATCCGGGGGTCAGAGGTTGCAAGATGGTTGCCGGGGGAGGGGGAACACGGACGAGCACGGACCAACACGGACTACCACGGACAGCGGTCCTTGATCGTCCGTGTTGGTCCGTGTCAGTCCGTATTTTCAGCTTTCCCGCCGCCCGATCTCCGCCGCCATCTGCTCCACCACCTGATCGATCGTCAGGTCCGAGGAGTCGATGAAGGTGTAGGAGGGGTCGCGGGTGAGCGGAGAGTCGGTGCGGGTGCTGTCGCGCAGGTCGCGGCGGCTGATCTCGCCGACGACCTCGTCGAAGGTGACCGCGCGGCCGGCGCGGGTGAGCTCCTCGTAGCGGCGCATGAAGCGAACGTCGGAGCGGGCGTCGAGGAAGAACTTGTACGGGGTGTCGGGGAAGACCCGGGTGCCGATATCCCGCCCCTCGAGGACGGCGCCGAAGTGCTCCGCGGCGTCGCGCTGGAGGAGGACCATGCGCTGGCGCACCTCCGGGTAGGCGGCGATCGCCGAGGCCGCCTCCCCCACCTCCGGCGTCCGGATGCGCGGCTCGACCGACTCGCCGTCGAGGAGGACCTCGAAGCTGCCGTCCTCCCGGCGGCCCAGCCGCACGTCGGCCTCGCTCGCGATGGCGATCACGTCCTCGCGGTCGAGCGGATCGACGCCGCTCTCCAGCACCTTGAGGCCGATCGCCCGGTACATGGCGCCGGTGTCGAGGAAGGGGACCCCCAGACGCCGCGCGAGCCGCCGCGCCGCGGTGCTCTTACCGACGCCCGAGGGGCCGTCGATGGCCACGATCAACGGAGGATGGCTCATCGGCGCGCCTTGGGCTTGCGGGCCGCCTTGCGGACCGGCGTCACCTTCTTCGCGCCGGCCCGCTTCGACGGCGCGGATCTCTTCTTCACCGCCGGTCGCGCGGGCTTCTCGGACGCGGGCTGCGGCCCAGAGGCCTTCTTGGGAGCGGCCTTCCTGGGAGCCGGCTTGTTCTCCTGAGTCCTCTCCTCGGGGGCGCGGGCGGACCTCAGGAGCTTGCGGACCTCCTGCTCGCTCAGCTCCCGCAGGGCTCCCACCGGCAGCTCGGAATCGCGCAGCGGACCGATCGCCACCCGGCGGAGCTTCTGCACGGGGTGGCCGATCTGGAAGAACATCTCGCGGATCTGGCGGGTGCGACCCTCGGTGATCTCGACGATCCACCAGGAGTTGTCGCTCTCGGGCTCCCCCCGGCGGCGCCCCCCCAGCGGCTTGAAGGGGTTGCGGGCGGTGATCGTGGCCGGAGCGGTGCGCCGACCCTCGATCAGCACGCCGTTGCGCAGGCGGTCGAGCTGCGATTCGGGAGGCGTCCCCTTGACCTTGACCTCGTAGGTCTTGGTGCTGCCGTAGCGGGGGTGGGCGATCCGCTGGGCGAACTCGCCGTCGTCGGTGAGCAGCAGCAGCCCCTCGGTGTTGTAGTCGAGGCGGCCCACGGGGACCAGGGCCCTGCGCATCCCCGGCGGCACGAAGTCCATGACGGTCTTCCGCCCTTCCGGGTCGGAGACGGTGGACATCACCTCCCTGGGCTTGTTGAGGAGGAGGTAGCGGTGCTCCTGGGAGGCCGGCTGCACCCGCTTGCCGTCCACCTTGATGGCGTCCCGCTCCGGGTCCGCCTTGTCGCCCAGCCCGGCTACCCGGCCGTTGACGGTGACGAGCCCCTGCTCGATCAGCTCCTCGGCCTTGCGGCGCGAGGCGACCCCGGCGCGGGACAGGATCTTCTGGATGCGCTCCTCGCTCATGGCTCGGCCTCCCGCTCTTCCAGCTCCGCCACCTCGCGCAGGAAGGCCTCCTCCTGGTCCTCGCCGCCCGCGGCTTCCATCTCGCCTCCCGACGAGATCCCCGCCAATTCGGCGAGCCGGGTCACCTCACTGGTGTCGCCCGAGCCGAAGCTCTCCTCGAGCTCCTCGAGCGGCGGCAGGTCCTTCAGGCTGTTGAGGCCGAAGTGGACCAGGAACTCCCGCGTAGTGCCGTAGAGGAAGGGCTTGCCCACCACCTCCTTGCGGCCGACGATGCGCACCAGGCGCCTTTCGAGCAGGGTCTTGAGCACCCCGGCGGCGCTGACGCCGCGCAGCTCCTGGATCTCGGGGCCGGTGATCGGCTGGCGGTAGGCGATGATGGCGAGGGTCTCCAGGGCCGCCATCGAGAGCTTGTTCCCTCCCGAGACGTCGAAGAAGCGGCGCAGCCAGCCTACCACCTCCGGCCGGGTCGCCAGGCGCACGCCGCCGGCCACGTCCTCCACCAGCACGCCCCGCCCCTCGTCACCGGACGAGTAGCGGGCGA
>Ga0308176_10001190_pt1 | contig 16355 bp, 17 predicted proteins | sample PhyCR2_3_FD_203890 | JGI IMG/M metagenome (GOLD analysis project Ga0308176, IMG submission 203890) | Soil microbial communities from UC Gill Tract Community Farm, Albany, California, United States - DLSLS.C.R2 | ecosystem: Environmental > Terrestrial > Soil > Agricultural land | place: USA...
GATCTCGGTCGCCGAGGTGGTGGCGAGGCATTACGCGGCGTCTTTGGAAAGCGCGCCGCGTCTCGTGCGCGTCGTCGACGGCAGGCCGGTCGAGGAGATCCGGTCGTCGGCCGCCGACTGGTTCGAGCGGGCGGCGGGGGTCGCGCGGGCGGTCGCAGCGTGGGAGACGGCGGCGTCGCTCGCTGCGCGCTCCGTCGAGTTGACGCCCGGTGGTGAGCGGTTCGAGCGCGCTCGCCGGCTTCTCGTCCAGGGCGAGGCGACGGCGAGCGCGGCCGGAGCCGAGGCGGCGGTCTCGCTGCTGCGAGACGCGCTGGCGGATCTACGCGCCTTGCACGCCGAAGGCGATCCGCGCGCTCGGGAGGCGATCGGCGCGGCCGGGTGGGCGCTCGGGAACCTGCTGCGCTCGCAGACGCGCTTCGACGCCGCGTTCCAGTTGGCGGACGAGCTGATCGGCGAGCTCGGGGAGCCGGCCGACAGACCCGTCGGCCTGCTGATCGTCGAGCGCGGGTTTGGCGCGCTCAACGCACGCGACGACTATGCCGCGGCCCGCCTCGACGCCCACCGGGCGCTGACGATCGCGCAGGACGCCGGCGACGCCGCCTTGGAGCTCGAGGCAATCGTGCTGCGAACGCAGGCGGAGGGAGAAGCCGGCGAGGACGACCCCTCGGTATGGGACGACCTGGCGCGCATCGCGGCCGGTCGCGGCCGGTGGGATCTCGTCGCGAGCGCGTTGCGCGTCCGGGCGGGGTTCGACTGGGACGATGATCCGGCTGCGTCGCTGCCGCTGATCGACGAAGCCGAGGAGGTCGCGCGCGTTCACGGGCTCGTCGAGTCGCTGGGGTGGATGGCGTACGCGCGTGCCGAGGCGTTCGTCTCGCTCGGCGACTGGGACGCCGCGCTCGCGACGGGCCTCCACGCGGTCGCCTACGGGGAGGAGCGCGACTTCTATCGCCTCGTCGTCCGCAGCTGGTTCGCGTTGCGCCCGATCGCGGTCGCGCGCGACTCGGGCGGCCTGCTCGAGCAGGCCTATCCGCGGTTCGCGGCCCGCACCGGGGTCGAGCCAGATTCATTCTTCGCCCGGATTGTCACGACGGCGATGCATCTGTCGTTCGCCGATGCCGGGCTGGAGCCGGCGTTCGTGCCCGACATCGAGCTGCGCCTGCCGTGCTTCGACATGGACCACGGTGCGCCGAGCTGGCTCGCCGCAGTCGAGACCGTCGTCGGCGCCTGGCTCGCGGCGGGCGAGCTCGAGGGTGTCGACGCGGGGCTGGAGCGCATGCGCGCCTCGCTCGCGCGCTCCTCGCCGAGCCGGCTTGCCGTCGCCACGGAGAGGCTTCTGCGCGCACGACTCCTCGTGCGGCGCGGCGACACCGCCGAGGCGATCGTGCTCGCGCGGTCGGCCTGCGACGTTCGAGCGCCGTGGTGGCGCGCGCAGGCCAGCCGGCTGGTCGGTGAGCTGGCGAACGACCGGGCCGCGTTGCGCGAAGCCGAGCGGCTCGAGGCGGGACTGGGCTTGGCAACGGTCCGCCGGACGTCATAGGCTCTGCGTCGTGACGACTCTTGCCGCCGACGCCCCCGTCGCCGCCCCGTTCGAGATCGTTCCCCGAAAGGCGCTGCCGATCGTCGCGCTCGTGCTCCTGGGCGTCGTCGTTGCGATCGCCCGAGACGCGCGTTGGGGACTCGTCTTCTGCCACGTCGTCGGCGGCGGGCTGTGGACGGCGATCGACCTCTTCGTCGGCTTCATCGTCGGCCCGATCCTCCGCGGCATGTCGATCCCGGCGCGGATCGAGTTCACGAAGCGCCTCATGCCGAAGATGCTGGTGCTCATGCCGACGATCGTCACGATGACGCTCGCGGCCGGCTTCCAGCTCGCGCGGCAGGACGGGTTCCTCGACACGTCCAACCCGCGGCATGCGTGGGTCGTGACGTCGTTCCTTGTCGTCGGCGTGATGGCGGTCGTCGCTCTCGCGTACCTCGGGCCGGCGAACGTCGCGGTGCTCTTCGAGCTTCGGAAGCCGCAACCCGATCCGCGCGTCGTGCAGAAGCTGATGCAGCGGTTCGTCTACACCGCCGGCATCACGGGTGTGATGCAGGTCGCGACGCTCGTGATCATGACGAGGCTCGTGAGTTGAGCGAGAGCCTGGTCGATCGCAAGCTGCCGCCGGTCACGGAGATCGGCGCGGCGGCGATGGTCGCGGTCGCGGCCGGCGTGATCTTCAACGCCGCGTACCTGCCGAAGCACGCGCCGACGAGCGTCGCGATCGCGATCCTGATCGTCGCCGCGGCCCTCGAGGCGACGAACCTCTTCCTCGTGTCGCGGATCCGGGACTTCGCCTGGGACCGCTTCAAGCAGGTGGCCGGCTGGTTCCTGGTCGCCTACGCGGTGATCGCAGGGATGATCGAGTACGCGTTCATCTACGACGACACGCGCGGGATGCAGCTCGTGATCCTGACGCTGATGCTCCTGCTCTTCATGCTGAACGTGCCGGTGCTCGCAGCCTTCACGGTCGCGCGCTACGAACGCGTCTGAGAACCAGTGGTGTCTGACACCGCAGGTGTCAGACACCTGTTAGGCGCGCCGGGTCACGCGTCGAAGATGCCGCGCCCGCCGAGCTCGTGCTCGAAGATCACGCTCGCGAGCTCGAGGTGGTCGTGGAGGGCGGCGGTGGCCGCCTCCGGGTCGTGCGCGGCGCACGCCTCGAGGAGCGCCCGGTCGAACGCGCGGTGGCGCTCCTGCGGCCCGTCTCGTGACGTGAGGAGCGCCGGCCGGAAGCGCTCCGAGCGGTCCCACGCCGGCCGGATCAAGGCGACGAGCCACGGCGACTCCGAGGCGTCGTACAGCGTGAAGTGGAAGTCCGTGTGCGCCCGCATCGACTCCCGGACGTCGTCGAGCGCCGCCGCGGCGTCGAACCGGTCGAGCTGACCCTGCGCCGCCTCTGCGATCGCATCGGTGAACCGCTCGGCCGCCCGCCGCACCGCGAGCGACTCGAGCGCAAGCCGGATCTGGAACAGGTCCCGCAGCTCCTCGACGTCGAAGTCGAGGACGCGGGCGCCCTGGTGCGGGACGTGCTTGGCGAGCCCGAGCGCTTCCAGCTGGCGCACCGCCTCGCGGATCGGCGAGATCGACATGCCGAGCGACCGGGCGAGCTCGTCGAGCCGGAGCGGCGTCCCCGCGGGGAGCTCTCCCATGATGATCGCCTCACGCAGCTGCTCGAGCGCGTATTCCGCCATCGTGCGGTGCCGCATCGGCCCCTGGGGTGCTCCGATTCGTGCCATCTGAGACGACCGTCGCATAACCCTTGATCAGATGTCAAACCTCATGAGAGACTCATGGGCGTGGAGCCGCGAGTCTCGGTCTCGCAGATCACGACGGTCCGGTCGAGCTTCGCCGACGACGTTCGGCTGTACGCGGAGTCCGGTCTGGACGGCATCGGCGTCTGGGAGCTGAAGCTGCCGGACGGCGGCGACGCCGAGGCGCTCGAGGCGCTCGAGGCGAGCGGCCTCGACTCAGCGGCCGCGGTCCCGGCGATCCCCTCGATCCTGCCGCTGCCGCTTCTCGGCGGGCCGGACGACCCCGCCGAGCGCCTCGAGGCGATCTGCGCGAGCCTGGAGCGGCTCGCGCCGTTCCGTCCGAGCGGGTTCGTCTGCCTCACCGGCACCGCTGACGGACGCGATCCCGACGAGGCGCGCAGCGTCGTCGTCGACGGCCTGCGCGCGATCGCCCACGAGGCCGCCCGGCTCGGCGTGCGGATCGGGCTCGAGCCGTATCAACGTGACGGCGGCGAGCTGTGGACGATCGCCTCGTCGATCCCGGAGGCGGTCTCGCTGATCGAAGACGCCGGCGACCCGCCGTCGCTCGGGATCCAGTTCGACGTATGGCACCTCTGGAACACGCCGACGCTCTATGACGACATCGCCGCCGAGATCGACCGCTTCGCCGGCGTTCACATCTGCGACTACCGAGAGCCGACCCGCGGCTGGGCCGACCGTGCGCTGCCGGGCGACGGCGGTGCGAACGTGCCCGACATCCTGCGCGCGCTCGACGCCGCGGGGTGGGACGGCCTGTACGACATCGAGATCTTCTCCGACGACGGCACGTTCGGGAACGCGTACCCAGACTCGTACTGGGCGGCGCCGGCGGAGGAGACGCTCGCACGCGCACGCGAGGCGTTCGAGCGGTGCTGGTCCATGCACCTGACCCCCCAAGGAGTGGAGGAGACGACATGAGGAGACGGTCCCGTGTGGGGCTCGTTGTTGCCGTCGCCGTGATCGCACTCGTTGCGCTCGCAGCGACAGCTGCTGCTCGGACGACGACGCACCAGGCGTCGCCGATCACGATCGGCTGGGCGTTCGACAGCAAGGGCGCGATGGCGCCGTTTGACGGCCCGGCGCTGGCCGCGGCCCAGTTGCGCGTCAAGCAGTGGAACGCGAAGGGCGGCGTCACAGGCCGCAAGCTGCAGATCAAGACCTGCGACACGCAGGGCAACAAGCCGGCAGTGGCGAAGGCATGCGCGCTGAAGCTCCTCGGAGCAGGGGCGAACATCATCTTCACCACGTGCGACGTCGACCTCGCAGCACCGGTGGTGCAGGAGGCGATCAACCGCGGCGTGCTCGCGATCGCTCCGTGCATCGGCACCGACCAGATGGGCCCGAAGCGCTTCGGGAAGAAGGGCAAGCTCGCGTTCAGCTTCGGCAACGTGGCACAGGACGAGGGCTCGGCGATGGCGCAGTACGCGTACGCGAAGGGCTGGCGCTCGGCCGCTCTCGCGACCGACGGCGTGATCGTCTACTTCAAGAACGTCGTGCAGGCGTTCAAGGTGCGGTTCACGCAGCTGGGCGGCAAGATCGTCGACCAGGAGACGTACCACTCCCTGGGCGGGAACGACGTCAACAACGCCGTCAGCCGCCTCAACAACGTGAAGGCCGACGTCGTCGTCACGTCGACAGCGGGCGCGTTCGGCGCGCTCTCGACGCTGATCTCCGGCATGCGCAGCGCCGGCAACGACACGCCGGTGCTGAACTCGTGGGCGGGCGACGGCAACTACTGGCTGCCGAAGAGCCCGAAGGTCACGAACTACTGGTTCGTCACCTACGCGTCGGTATTCGGCGACGATCCGAACCCGGCGGTGAACAAGCTCGCGAAGCAGATCCACGCCGGGACCGGCGGCTTCATGGGCGGTTCGGCGGCGATCGACGGTGTCGTCACCGCGATCAGGCGGTCCGGCGGCTCGACGAACGGCGCGACGCTGGCGGCGACCATGGAGAAGTTCAAGGGCGTCCCGACGCTGTCGGGCAAGGTGAGCTTCTCGGCGAAGCTGCACACGGTGTTCGGCCGGCAGTACCGCGTGATCCGGATCCAGGACAACAAGCCGCGTTACGTCGGATCGGTGGTCGCGAAGGTCGTCGCCAAGATCTGAGTGGCGGCGGCGACTCAACCGGAGTCGGAGAGGAGGCCCGGAGAGACCCTCCGGGCCTCCTCTGTCTCACGCGCCTTCGAAGGCGTGCAGGCGCTTCGCGGCGTCACGCTGACGCTCGGCCGCGGCGAGGTGGTCGGGCTGATCGGACCGAACGGCGCCGGCAAGTCGACGCTCGTCAACGTCCTCTCCGGGTTCGACCGGCCTGACGAAGGGATGGTCGAGCTCGCGGGACAAGATGTAACCCGCTGGTCGCCGCACCGGCGCGGACGCAAGGGACTTGCTCGGACCTTCCAGCATGCGCACGCGTTCCGTGACCTGACGGTGCGCGAGAACGTCGAGGTGTCGGCGCTCGGGGTGGGAGCGGCGCCGCGCGAAGCAACCCGGCGCGCCGACGCACTGCTCGAGCGACTCGGGCTCGACCGCTACGCCGACGCACCGGCCGTGGCGCTCGCACACGGCGACGAGCGGCGTCTCGGCGTCGCGCGCGCGCTCGCCACGGAGCCGTCGTTCGTGCTGCTCGACGAGCCGGCCGCGGGGCTGCCCGAAGCCGAGGTTCCGGACTTCGCGGCGCTCGTCCGGTCGATCGCGGGCGACCATGGTGCCGGCGTGCTGCTGATCGACCACAACATGGCGCTGATCATGGAGACCTGTGACCGCATCCAGGTCCTCGACCAGGGGACCGTGCTCGCGGAGGGAACGCCGGCGGAGATCCGCGCGAACCTCGACGTTGCGGCCGCGTACCTCGGCGAGACCCCGGTGCCGGAAGAATGAAGCTCACTCTCGCGAACCTCGATGTTCGCTACGGCGGCGTACAGGCGGTGCGCGGGTTGTCGCTGAGCGTCGCGCCCGGCGAGATCGTCGGCCTGATCGGGCCGAACGGCGCCGGCAAGTCGTCGACGCTGCACGCGGTCATGGGGCTCGCCTCCGCGAGCGGCAGCGTGCGGCTCGGCGATCGTGAGCTGCTCGGCCTCAGGCCGGAGGACGTCGCTCGCGGCGGTGTCGCGCTCGTCCCGGAGGGCCGCCGCATCTTCGCCGAGCTGACCGTCGAGGAGAATTTGCGGCTCGGGCGTGCAGCGCGCCGTGGGTCGCGCAGCACGTTCGACTGGGTCTACGAGCTCTTCCCGATCGTGCGCGAGTTCCGCTCGCGCCAGGCAGGAGCGTTGTCCGGCGGTCAGCAGCAGCAGCTTGCGATCGCCCGAGCGCTGGTGGCGGAGCCGGAGGTGCTGCTCCTCGACGAGCCGTCGCTCGGGCTCGCGCCGAGCGTGGTCGACGTCGTCTTCACGGCGCTCGCCGCGATCAAGGAGCGCGGCCTCGCAGTGCTGCTCGTCGAGCAGCGCGCGCAGCGCACGGTCGCCGCCGCCGACCGCAGCCACGTGCTCGCGAACGGAGCGCTGCAGCTGACGCTCGGGCCGCAGGACGCGGGCGACACCGAGAGGCTCGTGGCGGCCTACCTCTCATGACGGTGACCTGGCAGAACCTGGCCGACGGCCTGCTCCTCGGCTCCGTCTACGCACTGATGGCCGTCGGGATCGGCCTCGTCTTCGGCGTGCTTCGGCTCGTCAACTTCGCGTACGGGCAGCTCGTGATGGCCGGCGCGTTCGCGCTCGCGCTTGCCTCGCAGTGGGGCTGGCCCGCCTGGGCGGGGATCGCCCTGTGCTTCGCCGTCGTGCTGGCGCTCTCCGCCGCGATGGAGTGGGTCGTCTTCCGACCGCTGCGCGGGCACTCGCCGGCGGTGATGCTCGTCGCGACGTTCGCGGTCGCGTTCTTGCTGCAGTCGATCGCGTTGCTCTGGTTCGGATCGCTCGGGAAGATCGCGACGTCGCTCACGTTCCTCGGTCGCTTCTGGACGATCTCCGGCGTCGACATCCGGAAGATCGCGATCGTCGCAGTGGTCGTCGCGGCCGTCTGCCTGTTGCTTCTGCAGGTGCTGCTCACCCGCACCGAGATCGGCCTGCACATGCGTGCAGCTTCGATGGACTTCTCGACGGCCCGCATGCTCGGTGTCCGCGCGAACCGCGTGATCTCGTTCGCGGTGCTGATCTCGGGCGCGCTCGCGGCCGTCGTCGCGGTGATGCTGACCGTGCAGACGCCGCTTGTCACGCCCGACTTCGCGCTGCGGGACACGATCGTGGTCCTCGCCGGCGTCGTCGTCGGCGGGCTGAACCGGCCGATTCCGGCGACGCTCGGCGGCTTCGCGATCGGCTTCGCCTCCGGCGTGCTCGGCGGCGCGCTGCCGACCGACCAGAGCCAGTACCTGCCGACCTTCGTGTTCGTCGCGGTCATCCTCGTGCTGCTCGTCCGGCCGCGCGGGCTCTTCGACTTCTCGCGCACAGTGGAGCGCGTGTGAGGCGGTATCACTTGGACGAGGTGCTCGGCCCGGTCGCGCTCGTCGTCGTCGCGGCTCTGCTCGGCACGCTCGTCTCGATCTCGACGCAGACCTACTTCACGGACACGCTGGTGAAGGTCTCGATCGTCGTCGCGCTCTACGTGTTCATCGGCAACTCGGGCGTGCTGTCGTTCGGGCATGTCAGCTTCGTCGCGCTCGGGGCGTGGACGGCAGGCGTGCTGACGGTTCCGCCCAGCGAAAAGCCGGCGATCATGCCCAACCTCGCGGGCTTCCTCCAGCACCGCCACGTCGACAACGTCGAGTCGCTCGTGCTGGCCGCGCTCGTCGGCGGCATCGCGGCGTTCCTCGTCGGCATTCCCCTGATGCGGCTCTCCGGGCTTGCCGCAGGCATTGCGACGTTCGCGGTGCTCGAGATCACGCACAACCTCCTGCAGTACCAGGAGCGCATCGGCCCCGGCCTGAACGCGTTCTCGTCCGTGCCGGAGACCACCGGGCTACGCCAGGCGACGGTCGGAGCGGTCATCTGCGTCGTCGTTGCATTCCTCTATGCGCGCAGCCGCTTCGGCCGGCTGCTGCGCGCGACACGCGAGGACGACGCGGCCGCGCGGGCGGTCGGGGCGTCGGTGTACCGCCAGCGGCTCGCCGCGTTCACGGTCTCCGGCTTCCTCGCAGGCCTCGCGGGCGGCCTCTATGTGCACCTGCTGCCCGTGCAGGTGAACTCGGTGTACCTCGACCTGACGTTCATCACGCTGGCGATGCTCGTCGTCGGCGGCGCCACGAGCCTGTTCGGTGCGGTCGTAGGCGCGCTTGCCGTCAGCGCCCTCGATTCCTGGCTCTCTGTCGCCGAGAACGGGACGTCGCTGTTCGGCTGGCACATAGACCTGCCGGCGGGAAGCGCCGAGATCGTCGTCGGGATCCTGATGGCGGCCGTCCTGATCCTGCGGCCGTCAGGTCTCACCGGCGGACGTGAGTTGCGATTGAGAGGAGTGCCATGGCGCGCGTTTGTGTCGCGGGCGCAGGCGTGATCGGCAGCCTCTTCGCGGCGCACCTGGCGCGCGTCGCCGAGGTGTCTGCGCTCACGCGCCGCGAGGAGCACGCGGAGGCGCTGCGGACGCGCGGCCTGCGCGTCAGCGGCCGCGCCGACTTCACCGCAAAGCTCTCCGCGTCGACGAGCCCCGACGAGTTGGAGACGCCGGAGCTCGTGATCCTGGCCTGCAAGGGCACCGACCTCGGCGCCGTCGCGGGGCGACTCGCGGGACATTGGCCCGAGGCGACCGTCATGACCGTGCAGAACGGGATCGGAGCGGACGAGGTCGTCGCCCGTTACGGCGACTGGCGCATCCTCGCGGCGGTGACGTTCATGAGCGGGACGCGCCACGAGGACACGCACGTGCAATACGTCCTCGACACCGCCACCTGGATCGGCCCCGCGCGCGGAACGACCTACGCGGACGCTCAGTCGGTCGCCGAGTTGATCGTCTCCTCGGGCCTGAAGGCGGAAGCGTTCGCCGACCTGCGTCCCGCACAGTGGTCGAAGCTGATCTTCAACGCGACGGTGAACACGGTCGCGGCGCTCACGGGACTGCCGCACGACCCGCACTTCGCCGCGCTCGAGCGTCCGGCCGACCTCGGCCACCTCGTGCGAGGGTTGATGGACGAGGGCAAGGCGGTCGCAGCCGCGGTCGGCGTGCAACTCGGCGAGGACCCGTGGCAGATGAACGTGCTCGCGACGCAGCGCGGCAGCGCGCACTACCCGTCGATGCTCGAGGACGTCGAGGCGCACCGGCGCACCGAGATCGACATGATCACCGGCGCCCTGATACGTGAGGCGCGCCGTGTCGGGGTGCCGGTCCCGCTGCACGAGACGATGGAACGGCTGATCAAGGCGAAGGAGGATTCGTGGTCGGCGACGTAGGCTCGACGGAGTCGCAAAGAGCGCAGGTGCCGGCTTCGCCGGCGCCGGAGCGGATAGTCGTAGCGGTCATCGGGTGCGGTGCCGTCGGCTCGCTGTTCGCGGCGAACCTGGCGACGCAGGACGACGTCGAGGTGTGGGCGTACGACCTCGCGCAGGCGCACGTCGACGCGATCAACCGCGACGGGCTTCGGCTGACCGGGGCCGGGGAGGTCACGGGCAAGGTGCGCGCCACGAGCGATGCGAGCGAGCTGCCGCCCTGCGACTTCGGCATCGTCGCGACCAAGGCGATGCACACCGACGCCGCGCTCGCCGCGACGGCGCACGCGTTCGCGAACGGCAGCGTCGCGACCGTGCAGAACGGGATCGGCAACGAGGAGGTGCTCGCCCGCCACGTCGAGCGCGTGATCCGCGGCACCACGTTTCCGGCGGGAAAGATCACCGCGCCCGGCGTCGTTCAATGGGACGTGAAGGGCGACACCACACTCGGCCCGTTCGAGGACAAGCCCGCCGCGTTCGAGGAGGTCGAGCGACTCGCCGATGCGTGCACGCGCGGCGGCATGCCGACGAAAGCGGTGCCGGACGCGCGCGGGCCGCAGTGGCGAAAGGTGATCTTCAATGCGGCGACGAACCCGCTCGGTGCGCTCACCGGACTGACGCACGGCCGCGTCTGCGAGCGTCCCGAGCTGCGGCGGCTCGCGTCGCAGCTCGTCGACGAGGGCAAGGCGGTCGCGGCGGCGCAGGGGATCGTTCTCGACTCGGACCCCGAGGAGCTGATCGACTACGCCGCGCGGCCGGAGGTCGCCTACGACCACAAGGCATCGATGCTGCAGGACATCGAAGCGCGGCGGCAGACCGAGGTGGACTACCTGAACGGCGGTATCGCCGCGTTCGGCAAAAAGCTCGGCGTGCCGACGCCGACGCACGAGACGATCTGGGCACTGGTGAAAGGGATGGAGGCGTCGTGGTGAGGGAAGAAATCGACCGCCGGTACGCGAACGTGCGCGCGGCGATGGCGAGGGACGGGCTCGACGCCGTGATCGTCAGTGGCAACGAGTACACGGGCTTCGAAGGCGCGGTCACGTACATGTCGGGCTTCGTGATCGTCCACCGCTATGCGTACGTGCTCCTGCCGCTCGAGGGCTACCCGTCGATCGTCTTCCCGACCGAGGCGCGCTACGTCGGCGAGCACGGGACGACGTGGATCGAGGACCAGGTGTTCGTCGACAAGCCCGGCGAATGGCTGGCGGATCGCATCAAGGGCAAGCGGGTCGGTGTCTACGGGCTCGACTATGTGATGACGGTGCGCGACTATCGCGTGCTCGGCGACGCCGCGGAGGTCGTGCACTGGGACGAGCAGTTCGACCACGCACGCGCGGTGAAGAGCGAGCTCGAGCTCGAGTCGGTGCGCGACAGCGTGCGCATCAACACAGACGGGTTCTGGATCTTCCTCGAGCACTTCGCCGCGGGGAAGAGCGAGCGGGAGATCCTCGCGCCGTGCGAGCAGTATTTCGTCGAGCAGGGCTGCGGCCGCCTGACGATGGACATGGTGCTGACCGGGCCGAACGGCGGGGCCTTGCCCGAGTTCAAGATCGCCGGCGACTACCGGATCGCTCCGACCGACATGGTGCTGCCGTCGCTCGAGATCGCAGGGGCGGGCGGCCACTGGGTCGAGGTCTCGCGTGCCATCTGCCCGGGTGAGCCGAACGACGAGACGAAGCAGATGATGGACGCCTACGACGAATACTACGAGGCCGCACGTGGAGCACTGCGCGCGGGCGCGACGGCGCACGACGTCCACCGCGCCGTCTCGAAGGGCTTCCACGACCGCGGCTTCAAGCTCGGCCACGTCACCGGTCATTCGATCGGCATGACCATGATCGAGTGGCCGAAGATCGGTGAAGGCGACGAGACTGAGCTCGCCGCAGGCATGGTCTTCTCCATGCACCCGCATGCGATCGCCCAAGACGGCCGGTCATGTCTCTACATGCAGGACACGTGGCTGGTCACGGCCGACGGCGGCGAGCCGATGGCGGGGCTCGACATGAAGATCTACAACGGAACGGAGACGCGATGAACGAGCTGGCGAAGCCGGTCCTGCCCGGGACCGCCGGGTCGGACTACGAGCGGTACCTGCGAACCGAGGAGCTGCTTCTGCTGCAGAAGACGGCCGACGAGTGGGTCCATCGCGACGAGCTGCTCTTCCAGTCCGTGCACCAGACCTCGGAGATCTGGCTCAAGCTCGCGTGGAACGAAATCGAGGAAGCGGCGCGCCTCGTCGGTGAGGACGACATCGCCGCGGCGCTGCGGCTGCTCCGGCGCGCGAACGACTGCTTCAAGCTCGTCACGCTCGCGCTCGACATGCTCGAGCACATGTCGCCGTGGGAGTACACCGAGATCCGGAAGGTGCTCGGCCACGGCAGCGGCTTCGACTCGCCCGGTTTCAAGGAGTTGCGCCGCGTCGCGAAGCTGCTCGGTGAGCAGTTCCACGCCGCGCACGAGCGCGCCGGGTTGTCGCTCGTCGAGGTGTACACGCAGGGCCGCGGGCACGAGGACCTCTACAACCTCGCCGAGCAGTGCATCGAGCTCGACGAGCGAGTGACGGTGTGGCGCGTGCGCCACTTCAAGGTCGTGCAGCGCACGATCGGTGGCGACGTGATCGGCACGCAAGGCACGCCGGTCGAGGTGATGGGGCGGCTGATCCACCACTCGTTCTTCCCCGAGCTCTGGGACGTGCGCAACGAGCTGACGCAGATGAACCTGCCCGAATGACGGAAGTGGCGCTCGGCTGCGGGAACTTCGGCGGCGTCGGGTCGGCGCCGGCCTTCTTCGGCCAGGGGATCGAGCACGACGAGGCGTTCGCGATCATGGATCGCGCCTGGGCCGCCGGGATCAGCTGGTTCGACACCGGGGACGCGTACGGCGGTGGGACGAGCGAGCGCTGGATCGGTGAGTGGATCCGCGAGCGCGGCGTGCGGCCGAAGCTGACCACGAAGGTCTTTCACTCGATGACCGGCACGCCGGGCGACGAGGGGCTCGCGCCCGACCGGATCCGCCGTCAGATCGCGGCATCGCTCGACCGGCTGGGCGTCGACCACGTCGACTTCTACCTCTCGCATCAGCCGGATCCGGACGTGCCGCTCGCAGAAACCGTCGCGTGCTTCGAGTCGTTGTGCGACGACGGCCTGATCGGTGCTTGGGGACTCAGCAACTACGCGCTTGCCGAGATTCGCGACACGGGGCCGGCGCTCGTCCAGAACTCGTTCTCGCTGCTCGAGCAGGACGACGAGGAGGACGTGCTGCCGCACTGCCGCGCGCACGGCATCCCGTACGTCCCGTTCGGGCCGCTCGCGGGCGGTTGGCTGACCGGGAAGTACAAGCGCGGCGAGGAGTATCCGGAGGGCTCGCGGATGACGCAGCGACCGGGTGGATACGCCCACTACAACGCCGACGCCGTGTTCGACTCGCTGGACGCACTTGCCGACGAGGCCGCCTCGCGCGGCGTCTCGATGGCGGCGCTCGCGTTCGCCTGGGTGATGCACCGATGTGACGGCGCCGTCTGCGGTCCGAACCAGGCGACCCATCTCGACCCGGTGCTCGAGGCGATGCAGCTCGAATTGACCAACGAAGACGTCGTTCGGATCGGAGGGTTCTTCTCATGAGTCAAGTGAGGGTGTTGGACGAGCACGACGTGCGGCGGCTACTGCCGATGGCGGACTGCATCGAAGCGATGGACGGTGCGCTGCGCTCGCTCGCGCGCGGCGAGGTCTACAACCCGCTGCGCCCGGTCTTCCGGCCGCCGAACGAGCCGAGCCTGATGGGGCTCATGCCCGCGCACCGCGGCGGCGACGCGCCGTGGTGGTCGCTCAAGGCGCTGACGATCGTTCCGGGTAACAGCTCGCGGGGCCTCGACTCGCACCGGCGAGCCGCGGGCGCTGATGAACGCGGGCGGCATCACGGCGATCCGCACGGCCGCCGTCTCGGGCGTCGCGACGCGCCTCCTCGCGCGCGACGACGTGCGCACGCTCGCAATTCTCGGCTCCGGGACGCAGGCGCTCTCGCACCTCGACGCGATGCGCGCCGTGCGGTCGTTCGACCGCGTCGTGCTCTGGAGCGCGAGCGGCCGGTCGATCGACGGCGCCGAGAGCGTCGCCACCGCCGAGGAAGCCGTACAGGCCGCCGACGTCATCTGCACGACCACGGCCTCGGCCGAGCCGATCGTGAAGCGTGAGTGGCTGAAGCCCGGGGTGCACATCAACGCCGTCGGCTCGAGCATCCCGACCGCCCGCGAGCTCGACTCGCAGACGATGGTCGACGCCTCGCTCTTCGTCGACCGTCGCGAGTCGACGCTGAACGAGGCGGGCGACTTCCTGATCCCGCAGCGGGAAGGGCTGATCGGCCTCGACCACATCCGGGCGGAGCTCGGCGAGCTGCTCCTCGGCACGGCCGAAGGCCGCCGCTCCGACGACGAGATCACGCTGTTCAAGTCGCTCGGCATCGGGGTGGAGGACCTCGCCGCCGGGGAGCTCGTCCTGCAGCGTGCCGAAGCCGAGGATGCGGGGACGGTCGTCTCGCTGTGATCCCGCTCGACGAGATCCGCCGGGCACGCGACGTGCTCGACGGCGTCGCGCTGCGCACACCGCTCGTCCGGCTCGACGCCGACACGGACGCCGAGATCTGGCTGAAGCTCGAGCTGCTGCAGCCGGTGCGGTCGTTCAAGATCCGCGGCGCCGCCAGCGCGGTGCTGCAGGCAACCGACGAAGAGCTCGCAGGCGGTGTGCTCACGGCGAGCGCGGGGAACATGGCGCAGGGGCTCTCGTACGTCGCGCGGGGCCGCGGCCTCCAGGCGACGATCGTCGTCCCGGACCACGCGCCGCAGACGAAGATCGACGCGATCGAGCGGTACGGCGGACGCGTGATCAAGGTTCCGTACGACGAGTGGTGGAACACGATGGTCACCGGCGGCTACCCCGGCGTCGACGGCCTCTTCGTGCACCCGGTCGCCGACGACCGGGTGATGGCGGGCAACGGCACGATCGGGCTCGAGCTCGTCGAGCAGCTCGACGACTTCGACGCGGTCGTCGTCCCGTACGGCGGCGGCGGGCTCGTCACCGGCATCGCGAGCGCCGTCAAGGCGCTGCGACCCGAAGTACGGTTCTACTCGTCCGAGCCGGCGACCGGCGCGCCCGTGGCTGCGACCTTCGCCGCCGGCGGAACGCCGACCGGCGTCGACTACGAGCCGTCGTTCGTCGACGGCTCGGGCAGCCGTGAGCTGATCCCGCGTGTCTGGGAGCACGCGTCGCAGCTGCTCGACGGCGCGTTCGCGCCGTCCCTCGATCACGTTGCCGCTGCCGTCCGGCTCACGGCGGAGCGAACGAGGGTCATCCCGGAGGGAGCGGGGGCGCTCGCGCTCGCCGCGGCCCTCGACAACGACGTTGGACGAAAGGTGGTGTGCGTGGTCTCGGGAGGAAACATCGACCTGTCCGTGCTGGCGCGGATCCTGAACGGAGAGACTCCTTGAACGTCGACGCGGTTCGCTCGCGCTTCGCCTCGTTGCAGAACGGGTTTGCGTTCTTCGACGCGCCCGGCGGCACGCAGGTGCCCGACGAGGTCGGCCGGGCGATCGCGAATGCGCTGCGCGAAGCGTCGGGCAACCTCGGCGCGCCGTACGCGACGGGGCACGCGGTCGAGGCGATTCTCGTGCGTGCGAAGGACGATGCGGCCCGCTTCCTGGGTGCCACATCGGAGGAGATCTCGTTCGGCATGAACATGACCACGTTGAACTTCGCGCTGACCCGAACTGCGGGGCGCGAGCTCCGAGCGGGCGACGAGATCCTGACCACGATGCTGGATCACGACGGCGGCGTCGCGCCGTGGGTGGAGCTCGCGGAGGACAAGGGCCTCGTCGTGAAGATCGTGGAGGCGACGGACGAGTTCACGGTCGACTACGACAGCCTGGAGAGCCAGCTTTCCGATCGCACACGCGTCGTCGCGTTCGCGATCGCCTCGAACGCGACGGGGTCGCTCGCCGATGCGGGACGGATCTGTGCGCTCGCGCGGGACGCCGGCGCGCTCTCGTGGATCGATGCGGTGCACTACGCGGCGCACGAGCCGATCGACGTCAAGGCGATCGGCTGCGACGTGCTGCTGTGCTCCCCCTACAAGTTCTGCGGCCCGCACCTCGGGATCGCGTTCACGCGGCGCGAGCTCGCGGATACCTGGCGTCCGTACAAGGCGCGGCCGTCGAAGCTGCGATTCGAGACGGGCACGCTGCCGTACGAGTTGCTCGCGGGGTTCAGCGCGACGATCGCGTACCTCGAGACGATCGGCGGGATGGAACAGATCCGCACGTACGAGCGTGAGCTCGGCGAGCGCTTCCTCGCAGGTCTGCCCAGCAACGTGACGTTGTACGGGCCGCCGACGATGGAGGGCCGCGTGCCGACGTTTCTGTTCAACGTCGACGACGTGCCGGCCGATGTCGCCGCACATCGTCTCGCCGACGAGGGCTTCGGCGTCTGGTACGCCGACAACTGGTACTGCGTCGCACTCGGCCCACGCTTGCCGGAGGAATCGCTGCGCGCCGGCATCGCGCACTACAACACTGCAGACGAAGTGGACAGGCTGTTGGGAGCGCTCGCAGAGGCGTCTGACACCTAGAGGTCAGACACCATTTCCGTTA
>Ga0308176_10001191_pt1 | contig 16352 bp, 16 predicted proteins | sample PhyCR2_3_FD_203890 | JGI IMG/M metagenome (GOLD analysis project Ga0308176, IMG submission 203890) | Soil microbial communities from UC Gill Tract Community Farm, Albany, California, United States - DLSLS.C.R2 | ecosystem: Environmental > Terrestrial > Soil > Agricultural land | place: USA...
GATCCGGCCGGGGCTCGAGACGTATCGCCGCGAAGCGTGACCCTCGCAACCCTCCTCGCCGAGGCCGCGGCGCGCGTGCCCGACCGGCCCGCGCTCGCGTTCGAGGGGGACTGCATCACGTACGCGGAGCTGGACGCGATGGCCGAGGCGGCGGCGCCGGCGAACCGGGTCGTGCCGCTGCCGATGCCGAACGAAACGAGCTCGGTCGCGCGCTACCACGGGGCGCTCCGCCGCGGCGCGGTCGTCGTGCCGCTCAGCCCGCTGCTCGCTCCCGCGGAGGTGGAGCTGCGCAGCCGGCCGTTCGAGCCCGCGCCGGGTACGGCGGTCGCGCTCTTCACGTCGGGGACGACCGGCGCGCCGAAGCGCATCGAGCTGTCACACGCCCAGCTGCGCGCGAACGCGGAGTATCTCGCCCAGGCTCTCGGGGTGACGGACGACGACGTGCTCTGGGGGTCGGCGCCGCTCTCGCACGTCTTCGGCATGACGGGATGCATGAACATGGCGATCGCGGTCGGCGCGAAGCTCGCGCTCGTCCGCCGGTTCGACCCACACGAGGCGCTCGAGACGATCGAGCGCGAGGGTGTCACGGTGTTCATGGGCGTCCCGACGATGCTCGCGGCTCTCGCGGACGCGGCATCTGACCGGAAACGGGCTTCGTGCTTGCGGCTCGCCCACTGCGGCGGTGCGCCGCTGCCGCTCGACACGTTGCGGGCGTTCGAGAAGTCTTTCGGCGTTCCCGTCTACGAGGGGTACGGCATGACCGAGGTCGGCGGAGTCGTCGCGCTCAACCATGCCGGCATGCCACGCAGGCCGGGATCGGTGGGCACCGCGGCCGCGGGTCAGGAGCTGCGCGTCGCGGACGACGGGGAAGTTCTCGTCCGTACCGAGGGCCGCTGGCTCGCAACCGGCGACGTCGGCAGGCTGGACGAGGACGGTCATCTCTTTCTGCTCGATCGCAAGAAGGACGTGATCCTTCGCGGTGGGTACTCCGTCTACCCGCGCCAGGTGGAGGAGGCGCTCCATCAGCACCCGTCCGTGCGGGAAGCCGTCGTCGTCGGAGTGCCGCACGCGCGCCTCGGCGAAGAAGTCGTCGCACTCGTCGTCGCCGCGCCCAGCTGCTCGGCGGACGCGCTGCGCGAGTTCGCGCGCGAGCGAGTCGCGGCGTACGCCTACCCGCGAGTCGTCGTGCTCGTCGACGAGCTCCCGAGGAACCCATCCGGGAAGATCCTCCGGCGCGAGATCGACCGCGACGCGCTGGCCGCGTCTCTCGATCCCAGCACGGGAGTGTCGCATTAGTTGTCTGGAGTGCTGACGTGCTCCGAGAGACTCCCCGAGACTGCCCGTGAAGTGCTCCAGGCTGCGCACCGCTCTTGAGACGCATCCGGCGAGCGGGGTCCGGTGGCATCCCACGGACGCCGCTGGACCCCGCTCCATCCTCGGTCTCAGACCTCGCGGATCAGGGGAGAAGGGTGATGGTGTCCTCGGTGCCTGCTTTGAGCGAGCGCGCGAGGATCGTGCCGCGGGCGCCGTCGTAGGCGCCTGTGCCGCCGACGATCGCGAGCTGCTGTGTCTTCGGCTCGCCGTGTTGGAGCGCGGCGACGGCGAGCGTGCCGTCGGGGAGCGCGAAGCTGCCGAAGCAGACATACGTCGCGCCGCCGACGCGGCCCGGGCGAGTCGCAACGCACTGCGCAGAGGCGCTGCCGAGGCGGTGTGTTCGCGACCGGTCGACGAGAGCGTTGCTGAAGGCGAGGATGTCGCCGACAGAGGCGTGCGGGTCCTTGCGGGTCGTCTTCGGAGGATTGTCGACGAAGCCGAAGGTCGAGCCCTTGGCCGTCTCGAAGACCGTGATCGTGCGGGCGCCGTCGCTCTGGGCGCTGCCGGCCGCGGTGGCGACGAGGGCCCCGGCGATTGAACAGGCAATCGCGGTAGCCGCGAGGATGACGTTGCGTGGGCGCCGGTGCGTGCTGGTCATCTCGGTTCTCCTTCCGTTGTGAACTGTGTGCCGACGGTACGAGCCCCGGTCGCGGCTGTCGTCAGGATGGGCGGTGAGCGCCGGTAACCCTCTGGGGGGATCTTTCGCCCGATCGGTTCATCCCAGCGCTTGACGACGGGGAGCGGCGCCGGGTGTCGTCCTACTCGGCGAAGATGGCTCGCGGTCAGCGACGAATGCCGCGGCAGAGCGTTGGCTCGACGAACTTGGCGGCGACCCGACCGGCGGTCTACGAGCATGTCGACAGAGGGAGGATCGATGAGCAAGCTGAAGTTGAACATCACGATGTCGATCGACGGCTTCGTCGCCGGCCCGGACCAGTCACCGGAGCATCCGCTCGGGGTCGGCGGCGAGCAGCTTCACGGTTGGTTGGCTCCGCTCGAGGCGTTCCGCGAGAGTCACGGCGCAGAAGGCGGCGACGTCAACGCGAGCACTCCGTTCGCCGAGGAGATCCTCGGCGGCGCCGGCGCGACCATCATGGGCCGGAACATGTTCGGCGGCGGCCCGGGGCCGTGGGACGAGTCGTGGAAGGGCTGGTGGGGAGACAATCCGCCCTTCCACCATCCCGTCTTCGTCCTCACGAACCATCCGCGCGCGCCGCTCGAGATGCAAGGCGGAACCACGTTCCACTTCGTCACCGACGGGATCGAGTCGGCACTCGAGCAGGCGCGGGCAGCAGCCGGAGCGAAGGAAGTCTCTCTCGGGGGCGGGGCATCGGTCGCCCAGCAGTACCTCGCCGCGGGTCTGCTCGACGAGATCGTCGTATCGGTCGTCCCGATCCTGCTCGGAGGCGGCGCCCGGCTGTTCGAAAATGTGGGAGATGCAAGGCTCGATCAGGTCGAGTCGGTTGACGCGCCCGGGGTGACTCACATCCGATACGCACGCGCATAGCGCTTTGCAGAACCGGTTCAGCTACGGCAGAAGAGGTGACGGTGGGATCCGCGTTGTGCCGCGGAGACCGCGGGCCACGAACCCGACCTCGTCGAGATAGCACCAGCACCACTCCTCGCCGGGCTCGAGCGAGCGGATGATTGCGTGCGACGTCGCGTGGTGGTGGGCGGTGGCGTGAGCGTTGGGTGAGTCGTCGCAGCAGCCCACATGGCCGCAGCTCAGGCAGATGCGGAGGTGCAGCCATTTCCCGCCGTCCCGCAGGCAGTCCTCGCAGCCCCCGACGGACGACGGGAGCTCGCTCAGCCTGATCTGGTCGAGGTGGGTGCAGGGGTCGCTCATGTCACGCGTGTCTTCGCGATCGACCGAAGATCGTGGAGCTCGCTGGGGCTCGGGCACCATTTCGATTCGAAGGAGCTCGTGTCCCAGCCGGCAAGCGAGGCGCCTGCCTCGTATGCGCCCTGGAGGAACGCGAGCAGCGACCGGCGCGGGTCGGGTGCTGTTCGAACCACGTCATAGGGGAGGATTGCGAGCGATCCGCTTCCGGAGGCGACCCAGTCGCCGACCGGTAGCGCCTGGTCCCGCAGCCTCTCCGGTTCGGGGCTCGTGTAGGAGTAGTAGGCGGCGTCCGGGATGTTGTCGTCGCCGGCCCAGAAGCCGAAGGAGATGGCTTCGTGCGAGTACGCCTCTTCGGTAACCGCGTCGGCGCTGATCGGTGGTGCGGGTCGCCCGGAGAAGCGCGTGACCGCGAGGTCGAAGCTGTGCCAGAAGAGGTGGACGGGGCTCGTCTTCCCGCTGAACCAGCCGCTGAACTCCTCGAAGACGCCGTCCGTCCAGTCGAGGATGCGGCCATAGCGTTCGATCGCGGCGCGATCCCAGGAGGCGTGCGCGCGGTCGAGGGGGAACGGCGTCGTCATCGGTACGCCGAACGGCTCCTCCTTGATCTCGACGTCGACGCCCAGCTCGCGCAGCACCTCGTGGAGCTGGGTGTCGAAGTCTGCGACCGCGAGGCCGTCGACTAGGTCGAACGACCGGGCGCGACCGTCGCGGGTGCGAACGCGCAGTGCGTGGTCGACGAAGTCGAAGTCGATCTGAAATGTCTTCTCGTTGTGGTGCAGCCGCCTGGTCGTGAGGCCGCGCAGGTCGACGTACAGCGGGGCGTTCCACCAGTGGTTGCGCGGCGGCGTCGTTGCGAGCCGGACCTTGCCGACGATCTGGCAGAAGAGATGCAGTGTGTCCTTGGTCGGGCGCCAGTCGGCGAGATGCAGTTCGTCGAGCGGCTCGCGCATCGGCTGATTGTCGCCGATCGCCGTCATGCCTCTCGCGACGAGACGGCGCTCGCGGCCGTCTCGTGTTCGACGAGCGGTGCGACCCGGGTTCCGAAGAGCTCGATCGCACGCATGACGTCGTTGTGTGAGACGGCGCCGATGCTGATGTGGGCGAGGTAGCGCTCGGGCCGGAACAGCTCATGGACGGAGACGATCTTCGCCGCCACCTCCTCGGGCGAGCCGAGAGCAAGTGGTCCCGACGGGGATGCGAGCGCCTCGTAGTCGGCTCGTCCCGAGGGCGGCCAGCCACGCTCGCGGCCGATCCGGTTCATCAGGGCGAGGTACGAGGACGCAAAGGCTGCGTCTGCCTCGCGGCGTGAAGGTGCGATGAACGCGTGGGTGTTGACGGCGACACGCGGCTCTCCGGCTTGTCCGATCTCGTTCCAGGTGTGCCGGTAGAGATCGACGAACGGCCTGAACCTTGCGGTTTGGCCGCCGATGATCGCGAGGGTCAGCGGCAGGCCAAGGGTCGCCGCCCGTACAACCGACTCGGGGCTGCCGCCGACGGCGATCCAGACCGGAAGCGGGTCCTGAACCGGACGTGGCCACACGCCCGCGCCGTCGAGCGGCGCTCGGTGCTTCCCGCGCCAGGTCACGCGCTCGCCGTCGCGGATCGCGAGCAGCAGCTCGAGCTTCTCGGCGAACAGCTCGTCGTAGTCGCCCAGGTCGTAACCGAAGAGTGGGAACGACTCGATGAACGATCCGCGTCCCGCCATGATCTCGGCGCGTCCGCCGGAGATCAGGTCGAGGTGGGCGAACTGCTGAAAGACCCGCACCGGATCCTCGGAGGAGAGCACGGTCACGGCGCTCGAGAGACGGATCTGATTCGTCAGGGCGGCAATCGCCGCCAGCGCCGTCGCCGGCGAGGAGACCAGGTAGTCCGGACGATGGTGCTCGCCCACGGCGAAGAGCTTCAGCCCGAGATCGTCGGCGAGCTTCGCCTCTTCGAGGAGATTGCGCATCCGTTCCTCCGGGCTGACGCCCGGGTGCAGGTCGGCGAACGTGACAAGACCGAGATCCATCATCGGATCAGAACGACCATTGCGCACTCAAGTATTCCGGCCGCCTCGTCTTAAGCCTCGAGGCTTCGAGGGAGGGAGACGACGGTTGAGCCGCCGCCCGCTCCGGCGACCGCCGCCTGGAGCGCTGTGTGCGCTTCGGAGAGCGGGAACGCACTCGCAACCTCGAGCGAGAGCAGCCCGTCCGCGAGTGCGCGTACGAGTGCTGCGAGTCGAGAACCGTCGGCTCGGACGTAGACGTCTGCGATGCTGATGCCGCGTTCGGGCTTTGGCGGGTCCCCCGTGATTGTTGCGAGGCGGCCGTTGCCTGCAACAGCCTGCAGTGCGGTCGCCGCGCCGTCGCGGGCTGCGTTCACAGCCGCGTCGACTCCACGGCGGCCCGGTGTCGCGGCGCGTGCCTTGGTCGGCCAGGCGGGATCGTGGTAGTCGAGCACGAGGCGTGCGCCGTAGGTGCGGACCCGCGCAGCGCTGCCGGGGCCCGCGGTTGCGACGACGGTGGACCCGCGCGCGACCGCCAGCTGCACCGCAAGTCCTCCGGTGACGCCGCCGGCGCCGTTGACGAGCACCCAGTTCCCCGCAGGGTCGGGCGCGGCTTCGGTGAGCGCTTGATCGGCAGTGAGCGCAGGCACAGGGAACGCGGCCGCCACCTCCCACGAGACGGCCGCCGGCTTGCGTGCCACCCATGCGGCAGGAGCGACCAGCCACTCCGCCCACGCGCCCTGGTAGCGAAGCGGCACGTGGTGAGTAAGCACCTCGTCGCCGACCCCGAGTCCGGTCACCTCCTCGCCGATCGCGGCAACGACTCCCGCCGCCTCGACGCCGAGCGCGAGCGGCGGTTTGCGACCGACATCCCAGCCGCCGGTACGGACGATCTCGTCCCAGTTGCCGACCCCGGCCGCATGCACCGAGACAAGGACCTCGTCTCGCGCAAGGGACAACGGCGAGGCGAGCTCGAGCAGCTGTACCTCGCCGCCGAACGCCGCGACACCGGCAGCGCGCATCCGACGCGTCGTCACCACCGCTCGAGGATCCTAGAACCGAGAGGATCCTTGGGTTCGCGATTGGGCCGGCGCGATCGGTGGAACGGAGGAGAGGATGCGTGAGCTTCGTCTGCATTCCGACGGCCTGCGGCTGGACGAGGTGGATCGCCCTGTGCCGGGCGTGGGTGAGGTTGTCGTTCGTGTGCATGCGGCGGCGATCACGCGCGGTGAGCTGGAGTGGCCGGCGGAGCGTCTTCCGGCCGTGCCCTCGTACGAGCTGTCCGGGGTGGTCGACGAGACCGGCGAGGAGGTCTTTGCGCTGACCCCGTTCGATCGCGACGGCGTCGCCGCGGACGAGGCGGCGGTGCCGGCGGGGGTGCTGGCGCCGAAGCCGGCACGCTTGACGCACGTCGAAGCGGCGGCGCTGCCGATGGGCGGGCTGAGTGCGTGGCAGGGGCTGTTCGTGCACGGGCGTCTGGAGGCAGGCGAGCGCGTCTTGATCACGGGCGCCTCCGGGGGCGTCGGACATCTGGCGGTGCAGCTGGCACGGCAGGCCGGCGCCGAGGTCGTGGAGGAGGGGTCGGCGGACCTGGTGTTCGACACGGTCGGCGGCGAGCTGCCGGTGGGAGGACGGGTTGTCACGATCGCGGCGGAGGCGCCGGGCGCGACGTTCTTCATCGTCGAGCCGGATCGCGAGCAGCTGATCGAGCTGGCGCGCCTGGCGGATGCCGGCGAGTTGCTGCCGGCGATCGATTCGACCTACCCGCTCGAACGTGCGCAGGAGGCGTTCGCGCGAGTCGAGGAGCGCGGCAAGCGCGGCAAGATCGTGCTCGATGTCGCCGGCGGACAGCCGTAGTCAGCGGCCCGGCTGTACGAGGCCGCTCTCGTAGGCAAAGACGACCGCCTGGACGCGGTCGCGCACTGCGAGCTTGCGGAGGATGCGCGCGACGTGCGTCTTCACCGTCGCCTCGCCGAGGATCAGCTCGGCCGCGATCTCGGCATTCGAGAGGCCGCGTGCGACCAGCTGCAGCACCTCGAGCTCGCGGGGGCTCAGCTCGGTGAGCGCCGGCGCCGCCTCGTTCGCGGGAGGCCGCGCGACGAAGCGTTCGATCAGCCGCTGCGTGATCGCCGGCGCCAGCAGGGCCTCGCCGCGCGCGACGGTCCGCACCGCGGTCACGAGCTGCTCGCGCGGTGCGTCCTTGAGCAGGAAGCCGCTCGCGCCGGCGCGAATCGCTCCGTAGACGTATTCGTCGAGGTCGAACGTCGTCAGCACGAGCACGCGTGCCTCGACGCCCGCCTGCCGCAACCGCTGCGTCGCCTCGATCCCATCGAGCTCCGGCATTCGCACGTCCATCAGGACGACGTCGGGCTGCAGCTCCTTCGCGAGTCGCACCGCCTCGCGTCCGTCAGCGGCCTCGCCGATGACTTCGATCCCGTCTGCGAGCTCGAGGATGAGGCGGAAGCCCGAGCGCACGAGCTCCTGGTCGTCGGCGAGCAGGACGCCGATCACGCGAGCGGCAGTGTCGCGCGAAGGGCGAAGCCCCCGGAGCGAGGCCCCGCGACGAGCTCACCGCCGAGCAGGGTCACGCGCTCGCGCAGCCCGGGGAGACCGCGGCCGGTCCCTCCGCCCGCACCGGTCCCGTCGCCGTCGTCGACCACAGCGACCGCGACGGTGTCCGGGCCGTAGCGCACGACGATCTCCACCTGTCGCGCGCCGGCGTGCTTGCGCACGTTCGTCAGGCCCTCCTGCAGCACCCGATAGGCCGCAAGGTCGAGGGACTGCGGCAGCGGCGCGGGCTCGCCCTCGATTCGGAGATCGACCTCGAGCCCGTCGGCGCGCGCTTGCTCGACGAGCATGCCGATTCGTTCGAGGCCCGGCCCCGGCGCGAGCTCGGCGTCCTCGCTGCTGCGCAACCCGCCGAGCACGCGGCGCATGTCGGCGAGCGCGGCCCGCGCGGTCTCGCGGATTGCCACGAGCGGGCGCTCGACGAGCGCAGGGTCGGTGGCGAGCGCTCCTTCTGCCGCATCGGCCTGCACGGCGATCACGCTCATCGCGTGCGCGACCTCGTCGTGCAGCTCGCGGGCGATGCGCGCGCGTTCTTCCGTCACGGCCGATCGAGCTCGCTCCTCGCGCTCGCGTTCCAGCTGTTGCGCGAGCTGCTCGAGCATCACCGCGCGCAACCGAAGCTGCCGGACCCAGAGTCCCGCGAGTAGCGGCGCGACGAGCAGGAAGAGGAGCGCGACGACGTTCCAGAGCGTCCGCGGCCCGTGCGCGATACCGACCGACACGCCCGCGGCGCCGGAGATCGCCGTTGCGAGGACAAGGCGACGCGGGCTCTGGATGCGAGCGCCGTTGTTGTACGCGACGAACACCCATGCAAACAGAGCGACGACGGAGTCGTGATAGCCGACAACCACGTACTCCAGCGCTCCCGTCGCCGCGACCACGGCGGCGACCGCCACGGGGTAGCGGCGGCGGAATGCGAACGGCAGGGTCCAGAAGGGAAGGAAGGCGTACATCGCCGCAGGCCCCGGTTGAACACCTGCCGCAAGCGTGGCGAGCTTGATCGCGAACAACGCGGAGGCGAGGACGGCGTCGAAGAGCGGCAACCCGAGAATCGTCTTGTCGCGCACGGCGAGACGGTATCGCGGCGATGTCCCCATCGCATCCGCCTCGAGGCGGATCGAGACGCGTGCCAATCATCCCCGCGGCGGATCGCAAATCGCTACTGCGCCTGACGCGGGTGCGCGGTCTGCCTCCTAGCGTCGAGGACACCGCAATCGACCAAAGGAGCTTCCGTGTCCACCACCTTTCGCCGCCGCGCCTGCGCCCTCGCGCTTCCCGGCATCCCGCTCGCCCTACTCGTCGGAAGCCTGATCTCGCCGACGGACTCGACGGACAACGCACCTCAGCTGCGAGCCGCCGCAGCGCACGGCGCGCGATGGGACGTCGCGGCCTTCTGCGAGTTGCTCGCGGCCGTACTCTTTCCGGTCGCAGCCGCCGGCGTTGCCTCCGTCGTCAGGCAACGTGGGGCCACGCTCGCAACCGTCGGCGCAGCTCTGGCCGGCCTCGGTTCGATCGGCATGGCCTCGATCGGGCTGCGCCACCTCTTCATCTATGGCCTTGCGACAACACCGCAGGAAACGGCGCTGCACGTGCTCGACCGCATCGACCACGCAGCCGGCCTCGTGATCCTGCCGTGCATGTTCGCCGGGCCGCTGGCGCTGATCGTCGTGGTCTCCGCCGCGGCGCGCGCAGACTATGTCCCGGTGTGGACGATCGGCGCGGCCGTCCTCTTTTTCATCTCCGACTCGCTCCCGATCCCGGCTGCCGAGGAGATCCAGGGTTTGGTCGGCATTGCGACGTTCGCCGTCGTCGCACTCAGGCTGCTTCGGCTCGAGCCGGACGGCCGGCAGGCGATGCCGGAGCCGTTCGGGCTCCTCGCGACCGCAGTCTGACGCGACGCGGCGGCGGGACGGCGTCCACCGTCCCGCCGCCGCGCCCTGAAGCCGGGCTTACCGAAAGAGCTCGTCCTGGGTCGCCGGCTCACGAGACGCCGTGAGCTGGTTGAGGCTGAGGAGGTGTGTCTTCAGCTGTGCGAAGCGCTCGGCGCCGAGCTGCTCCGCCCAGGCCGTCTCGATCTCGTCGACTGCTTCGCGGATGGCGCGAATCGCGGCGCGCCCTCGTTTGGTGACCGCGATCCGCTTGCCGCGCTGGTCGTGCGGGTCGCGTCGTCGCTCGAGATAGCCGAGCTGCTCGAGCTGGCCGAGGAGGTAGTTGAGGGCCTGTTTGCTGATCTGCAGCCGGGCCGCCAGCTCCGAGGGCCTGGCGTCGTCAGGCCCGGGCCACTGGAAGACGATCAGGTGGGCGGGGTCGATGTCGGTGAAGCCCCGTTCGTGGAGGCGCTCGAACATGCGCCGGTGGACGGCGTCGACCGGCATCCGCAGGAGCGCGCCGATCATGGGCGGGCCGTAGGGGCTCTCGAGCGTTGAGGTAAAGCGACTTGACTTTCCGGAATCGGCCATATATCGTCAAGCGACTTTACCAGACCGAGGAGGTGTCCATGACGGCGAGCACGCAGGAAGAGATCCGGATCGGTGACCTGACGATCCGTCCGCGGATCGAGGGGTCCGAGTCCGGCGGAACGGTCGCGATCCACGAGTTCGACGTCCCGGCGGGCTCCGGCTTGCCGCTGCCCCACAGCCACGACGCGTACGAGGAGACCATCTACGGCGTGGCGGGGACCGTCACCTTCACCATCGAAGGCACCCCGATCGACATCGGGCCCGGCGAGGCCGTCTGCATCCCTCGTGGCGCCGTCCACTCCTTCGCCAACACGGGAGAAGACGACGCGACGGCGCTTGCGATCGTCACCCCCGGCATCCTCGGCGCCGACTACTTCCGCGAGGTGAAGGAGGTCGTCGATGCCGCGGCCGGAGGCCCGCCCGACCTCGCCGCGCTCGGCGAGGTGATGCGACGCCACGGGCTCACACCAGTCTCGTGAGGTAGGCGGTGAGGGAGCGGTGACGTCCCCGACGTCGGCTTCCCGCACGCGCCGAATTTCTGCCAAACGGTTTTCGACTGATGCGTAGTCGACGGCCTGCCGCGAGCGGCGTGCACGGCCCCACCGCCGACGAAAACCGTTTACACCCTGGGTGCGTATGACTTTGGAATCACGATCGACAACCGGAGGAGGGCGCCATGGAGCGTTTGCGTGCGCCACGCCAGTCCGGGTCGAGGGCAGAGAACGAGTCGAGCGCGGCACCCGCCTGGGAGGACGAGTGGGCCAGCGCGGCCGCCATCGACCGCAGCGAGGCGGCGCCTATGGGGCGTCGAGCAGGTTGGCAGCTGGGTCTGCTTGCGCTGGTTGCGCTCGCGGCCGCGGTCTTCGCCGGCGTGTTTCCCCTGACGCCGGGATTCTCGATGAACGACACGGTGGCGGCGGTGGTGGCCGCGGGGGTCACGGCGGTGGTTTCCGTCGCCGTCGTGCCGTTGGCGAACAGTGCCGGCAGGAAGCTGGCGCACGCGGGGACCGACGAGCTGCTGATCTCCGTCGCGGCGCTGGCGTCCGTCGGCGCCGCGGCAATCCACTTCGCGGTAGCGAAGATGCACTTCGACGAGTACACGCTGTTCGGGGTGTTCTTCATCCTCAGCGGGGTCGCTCAGCTTCTCTGGCCGATCTGGCTGCTGCTGCGTCGCTGGTCCCCGCTCCTTGTGTTGGGTGCGGTCGGCAACGCGCTGATCGTCGCGCTCTGGGCGGTTGATCGCATCTGGGGATTGCCGCTCGGACCCGAGCACTGGAAGCCTGACCCGGTCGGCTTCGGCGACGTTGTTGCCTCGGCGCTCGAGGTGGTGCTCGTCGTGTGCGCGGTCGCCCTGGTCGGCCGTGGCCGCAGCGGCATCCGGTGGCCGAAGACGACCTTCGCACTGACATGTGGCGTCGCCGTGTTGACGACGCTCGCCCTGTTGTCCGTTCTCGGCGTCGGTTCGTCGTTCCTGACGCCGAGCCAGTGAAAGCACCCCTGACGCCCACGACTGGAGGTTCTGAATGAGACGTAAATCGATCATCACAGCCGTTGTCCTGCTGGCGGCCCTCAGCGCGGGCCTCGCCGCCTACGCCGGCGGAGGCATGGGGATGGGCATGGGCTCGATGGGCCTCTCCGGCTCGATCAAGCGACCCGCCCTGCACGGGTTCTACGACGGCCACAAGGACACGTTCCTGAACACCGACGTCTCCGACAAGACGCAGGCGGCCGAGATGCACGTCAACTACTCCAAGGTGCTGAAGGCCGTGCCGATGAGCGCAACGTCGGAGATCTACCTCGTCCAGGGAAAGGCTGCGCCGGGCCAGATCCCGGTCTTCGGCTCGGAGCCCGGAGAGACGAGCTACACGCCGCTCTGGCACGAGATGCTGGTCACCTGGAAAGCCGGCGTGAAGCCTGTGCTGCTCGTGAAAGACGACCAGATCAACGCGCTTGCCCACAAAGGCAAGCTGACGTTGAGGATGACGCACGTGATCCTCAACTGCCCGATCGTCCACCCGACCAAGTCGGTGTTGTCCGGCTCCTAGCCGAAACGCCCGGCGCCAGGCCGCTGTGCCCTCCTGCGGCCTGGCGCCGAACGGCCTGTCTCATCTCGGCCGACAAACCAGAAATGAAGGAGGAGAAGCGCCCGTGCCTGAGACAGCTGCCAAGCCGCAGATCGAGATCCTGTCCTTCTGACCTCGCGCTCAAGGACCACCGGTGCCCCCGGGACGATCGTCGCGCTAATGAATGCTGAAGAGCGGCACTGAACACACCGATCACGCTGCTGATTTGACACGCCAAGATTCGCGGATCCGCGAATAGACGGATGCTGTTGAGGCTCCTAGTGTCGTGGCGCCAGCCGCACTTCCCGCGGCATACAACAGGAGGGTCTGTGATGAAGAGGTTTGGCCTGCGGCTTCTCGGTCTCACCACCGTGCTGATCGCGCTGGGCGCAGTTCTCGCCGGCTCGAGCTTCGCGGCCGGCGGTCCGTTCATGCCGTGTTGCTTCAACCCGACGTCAGGTGCCGCGCACAGCATGGCGTGTTGCATCTACAACCTCGCCATGCAGTGTTGTGGGCGGTTCTAGGGAGTCAGCTTCGGGCGTCGGGAGTCGTTAGAGAGAGGCCGTCGGTTCGCGCCGGCGGCCTGCGTCAAACCATGAGGAGAGGTTGGGCATGTCGGCACGGTCGTACATTCCTTGGAACATCGCCGGCGTCGTCATCGCGGTCGTTGGCTTCGCGGTAGGTTCGCTGAGAGGCGTGATGGGCGCCGGGGGTGCACACAGCATCATCGGCGCGGTGGTCGGCTTGACGGGAGCCGTCATCGCGACCGCTGCGTTCGTCCTCGAGCGACGGAAGCGGCGCGGCGTAAAGCGTCAGCCGCTGACACGGAGCTCGGGCGCAGAATCCGCCTAAGCGCGCGCTCGGCGAGCTCACGGCCATGGTGCGATTCTGCCGGTGTCATACGCTTGTGGTGTGATCGCCTGTCCATCGTGCGGGACCGAGAACGCGAGCGATGCGAAGTTCTGCTCCGAGTGCGGCCGTCGGCTCGCGGGCGGCCCGCCGACGGTGGAGGAGCGGAAGGTCGTGTCGGTTGTCTTCTGCGACCTCGTCGGCTCGACGGCGCGGGCCGAGCGGCTCGATCCCGAAGACGTACGAGCCGAGCTCTCGTCGTTCCATGCACGCGTGCGCGCCGAGCTCGAGCGACGCGGCGGCACCGTCGAGAAGTTCATCGGCGACGCGGTCGTCGCCGTGTTCGGCGCCCCGGTCGTGCACGAGGACGACCCGGAGCGCGCCGTGCGCGCCGCGCTCGCGATTCGTGACTGGGCCGTCGACGACGGCGGCGTGGAGGTGCGGCTCGCGGTCAACACGGGCGAAGCGCTCGTTACGGTGGGTGCCCGGCCCGAGACCGGCGAGGGCCTCGTCGCCGGCGACGTGATCAACACGGCCGCACGCCTCCAGAGCGCGGCGCCCGTGAACGGCGTCCTCGTTGGCGGGGCGACACAGCGAGCGACCGAGCGCGCGATCGAGTACCGCGAGCACCCTCCGGTCGTGGCGAAGGGCAAGCGCGAGCCGGTGCCGGTGTGGGAAGCGGTGGCCGCGCGCTCGCTGTTCGGAGTCGACGTCGAGCTGCAGCCGCGAACGCGGCTCGTCGGACGCACCCGAGAGCTCGACCAGCTGCTCGACGCGCTCGCTCGCGCGCGCGCGGAGCGCGAGCCGCAGCTCGTCACGATCGTCGGCGTCCCCGGGATGGGGAAGAGCCGGCTCGTCCAGGAGCTGTCGGCCGCGATCGATAGCGGCCCCGAGCTCATCCGCTGGCGGCAGGGGCGCTCGCTGCCCTACGGGCAAGGTGTCAGCTTCTGGGCGCTCGGCGAGATGGTGAAGGCGGAGGCCGGGATCCTCGGGAGCGACGCGGCCGACGTCGCCGACGCGAAGCTCCGCGAGGTCGTCGCCCGCGTCTGCGCAGCCGCAGACGTCGACTGGATCGGCTCGACGCTGCGGCCGCTGATCGGGATCGCCGAGGACACTTCCGGTTCCGACCGGCGCGCCGAGGCCTTCGCCGGCTGGCGCCGGTTCGTCGAAGGGCTCGCCGACGAACGTCCGAGCGTGCTCGTCTTCGAGGACCTCCACTGGGCAGACGACGGGTTGCTCGACTTCGTCGACGGCCTCGTCGACTGGGCGACCGACGTGCCGCTCCTCGTCGTCGCGACCGCGCGGCCGGAGCTCCTCGCGCGCCGCGCGCACTGGGGCGGCGGCAAGCCGAACGCGACAACGCTGTCGCTCGCGCCGCTCTCGGAGTCCGAGACGGCGGAGCTCGTGCATGCGGTGCTCGAGCGGGCGGTCCTCCCGGCCGATGTGCAGGCGGCGGTGCTGGCCCGCGCAGGCGGGAACCCGCTCTACGCCGAGGAGTTCGCGCGCCTCGTCGCCGAGCGCGGCTCCGACGCAGACGACCTGCCGGTGCCGGACTCGCTCCAGGGCCTCATCTCCGCCCGGCTCGACGCGCTCACGCGGGGGGAGAAGGAGCTGCTCCAGGACGCTGCCGTCCTCGGCAAGGTCTTCTGGCGCGGCGCGCTCACCGAAGGCCGCGCGCCGAACGAGCTCGACGACGCTCTGCGGACACTCGAGCGGAAGGAGTTCGTGCGTCGCGACCGGCGGTCTTCGGTCGAGGCCGAAGAGCAGTACGCGTTCCGGCACGTTCTCGTCCGTGACGTTGCGTACGCGCAGATTCCACGCGCGTCGCGCGGGGAGCGGCACCAGCGCGCGGCTGCGTGGATCGAGGCGCGCGTTCGCGCAGAGGACGCCGCCGAGCTGCTGGCCCACCACTATGTGAGCGCGCTCGAGTACGCGCAAGCGGTGGGCCTCGACGTCTCGGAGCTCACAGCGCGGGCGCGCGGGGCGCTGCGCGACGCCGCGCGGCGGGCCGTCGCCCTCAACGCTTACACGAACGCGGTGCGGTTGTACGAGGACGCACTCGCACTCACGCCGGAGGACGACCCCGAGTGGCCGCGGCTCGCGCTCGACCACGCCGAGTCGACGACGTACGTCGACGTCACGACCGGCGACCGCTTCCTCGAGCGCGCGCGCGAGGCGCTCGCCGCCGGTGAACCGGACGACGCGGCGCGGGCCGAGATGGTGCTCGCCGAGTTTCGCTGGCTCCGCGGCGATCGCGTCGGGGCCGACACTCACTTCCGGGCTGCCGAGGCGCTCAGCGCGCACATCCGTGATCCGGAGGCTCGGCTGCGCGTGCTCGCCAATCTCGGCCGCTTCACGATGCTCTCCGACGAGTACGAGCGGGCGACGGCGCTTGCCCAGCCGGCCCTGGAGCTGGCCGAGCGGCTCGGCCGCGACGACATGCGCGCGCATGCGCTGAACACGCTCGGGATCGCGCGCGTCTCCATGGGTGACAACGGCGGGCTCGACGATCTCGAGGAGAGCTGCGAGATCTCGCGGCGCGTGGGCGGGCCGGAGTACCTGCGCGCGACGGGGAATCTTGCTTCGGTTCTCTTCAACCTTGGCCAGCTCGGGCGCGCGGCGGAGTTGCACCGTGAGGGGCTCGCGATCGCCAGGGACATCGGCTACGAGGAGCCGACCCGGTGGCTCTCGACCGAGATCGCGATCGACCACGAGCTCGCAGGCAAGTGGGCGGAGGCGCGGGAGATGGTCGACGAGCTCATCCCCGGGTACGCCGCGTCCCCTTTCTGGATCGAGCCGCAGACGCGTGTCTGCCGCGCGCGCATGCTGATCGCCGAGGGCGATGTCGCCCAGGCGACCGTCGACGCCGAGCGCGCGCTCGAGCTGACGGAGGCAGGGCGCAGCTTCCAGAGCCAATGCGATCCGCTCGCGTTTCGCGCCCGGCTCCACGCGGAGCTCGGCGAGCTGGACGCCGCGCGGCACCGGACCGTCGAGGTCGTCGGGCTATGGGCGGAGACGCGCTCGGTGTACCTCGACCATTGGGTGCTCGAGGCCTGGTACGCGGCCTGGCGCACCGGCGAGGAAGCGCGGCTCGACGCCGCGATCGCCGCGATGCCGCCGAACCCATGGGCCGCGGTGGTCTCGGCGATGATCCGCTGCGACTTCGCCGCAGCCGCGGCTCACCTGGACGAGATGAGCGCAGTCTCGTT
>Ga0308176_10001192_pt1 | contig 16340 bp, 13 predicted proteins | sample PhyCR2_3_FD_203890 | JGI IMG/M metagenome (GOLD analysis project Ga0308176, IMG submission 203890) | Soil microbial communities from UC Gill Tract Community Farm, Albany, California, United States - DLSLS.C.R2 | ecosystem: Environmental > Terrestrial > Soil > Agricultural land | place: USA...
CACCTCGCCGACGATCTCGCCGGCGGTCAGGTTGCGCACGATCCCCATGGCGCCGGTGGCGCAGAAGGTGCAGCCGAGGGCGCACCCCACCTGGCTCGACACGCAGTAGGTGACCCGCGGATCGCCGTTGCCGCGCGGCATGTGGACGGCCTCCACGCGGTGGCCGTCGGAGAGGCCGAGCACCAGCTTGGTGGAGCCGTCGGCCGAGGGGTGGCGCTCCAGGACCGCGGGGAGGGCGAGGTCGGCGTTGCCGCCGAGCCAGGCGCGGATCTCGCGGGAGAGGAAGAGGCCGCCGTCCTCCCGCCAGGTGCGGACCCGCTGGAGGCGGGAGAACACGTGCCCGGGCCGGCCCGGGCACTCCTGGGCGGCGAGGTCCTCGGGGAGCAGGGCCCAGGCGGACGGCGGGCCCCCGCGCTCGGGGGCGCGGCGGTCCCAGGGGCGTTCGGCGGTGGTGCTCGACATCCGGCGAAGCATAGCCGATCGGGAAGAGACATAGAATCGGCCCGGCCATGACGACGATCCTCGAGACCCGGGAGCTGACCAAGCGCTTCGGCGACTTCACGGCGGTGGACGCGCTGACCCTCGCCGTCGAGGCCGGCGAGGCCTTCGGGCTGCTCGGCCCCAACGGCGCCGGCAAGACCACCGCCATCCGCATGCTCACCACCCTGCTGCCGCCGACCTCGGGGAGCGCCCGCGTCGCCGGCCTCGACGTGCGGCGGGAGGCGGCGGCGGTGCGGCGGGCGATCGGCTACGTCCCCCAGGCCCTGTCGGTGGACGGCTCGCTCACCGCCTGGGAGAACCTGCTGATCTTCGCCAAGCTCTACGACATCCCGCGCGCCGAGCGGGCCGGGCGCATCGCGGCCGCGCTGGCGCTGGTGGGCCTGAGCGACGTCGCCCCCAAGCTGGTCCGCGAATTCTCCGGCGGCATGATCCGCCGGCTGGAGATCGCCCAGTCGACGCTCCACCGGCCGCCCCTCCTCTTCCTCGACGAGCCCACGGTGGGGCTCGATCCGCTGGCGCGGACGGCGGTCTGGGAGCACGTCGAGCGGCTGCGCGGCGAGCTGGGGACGACCCTCTTCCTGACCACCCACTCCATGGAGGAGGCCGACAGCCTGTGCAGCCGCCTCGCCATCCTGCACCGGGGGAAGCTGGCGGCGATCGGCACCCCGGCCGAGCTCAAGGCCTCCCTGGGGCGCCCCGCGGGGACCGAGGCGACCCTCGACGACGTCTTCCTCCACTACGCCGGCGATCCGCTCGGCGCGCCCCTTCCGGAGGCGGGGAGCTTCCGCGAGACCTCCCGGGGGCGGCGGACGGCCCGCCGGCTGGGGTAGGGGAGAGGGAAAGATCATGCTGCGCTGGCCGCGGGATCTGGTCTACAAGACCTTCGTCATCGCCGAGCTCGAGGTTCGCCGGCTGCGGCACGACTACACCGAGGTGATCACTCGCGGGGTGCAGCCGGTGCTCTGGCTGCTGCTGTTCGGCGAGGTCTTCTCGCGCGCCCGGGCGATCCCCACCGGCGGCATCCCCTATCTCGACTTCATGGCGCCGGGCATCCTCGCCCAGAGCGTGCTGTTCGTGGCCATCTTCTACGGCATCGGCATCATCTGGGAGCGCGACCTCGGGCTCACCAACAAGTTCCTCGTCAGCCCCACGCCGCGCGCCGCGCTGGTGCTGGGCAAGGCGGTGTCGGCGGGGGTGCGCGCGCTGCCCCAGGTGGTGGTGATCTTCGTCCTCGCCACGATCCTGGGGGTCAAGATGCGCTGGAACCCGCTGGCCCTGCTCGGCCTGATCGCCGCCGCCTTCACCGGCGCCGCTCTGTTCGCGACCTTCTCGCTGATCATCGCCTGCCTGGTGAAGACGCGCGAGCGCTTCATGGGCATCGGCCAAGTGATGACCATGCCCCTGTTCTTCGCCAGCAACGCGATCTATCCGATCTCGATGATGCCCGGCTGGCTGCGGTGGGTCTCCCGGGTCAACCCCCTCACCTACGAGGTGGACGCCCTGCGCTCGCTGATGGTCGCCGGCACCGCCAGCGCCTTCGGCCTGGGGCTCGATTTCGCGGTCCTCCTGGGCTGGACCGTGGTGCTCGTCGCCCTCGGCGCGAAGCTCTATCCGCGGGTGGTGACGTAGGCGCCGGCGGGCCGATCCTGGCGGAAGCGGCGGGAGAGAGCTAGGATGAGGCAGAAAAAAGGAGAATCCATGAGCCCCAGATGTCGCGCTCTCTCCCCAGTCCTGGCCCTGCTGGCCGTCCTCGCCACCGCCGGCGCCGCGTTCGCCGCCGGAGGATCCGTCGAGGGCCAGGTCCAGGACACTCAGGGGAAGCCTCTGCCGGGAGCCGCGATCACGCTGCTCGAAGCCGGGGCCAAGGCGACCCAGAACCAGACCACGGACGCGCAGGGGAATTTCCATTTCGGTGGGCTCTCCTCGGGCGTCTACATCCTGACCGTCACCCTGGACGGCTACGCTCCGGTCACCTGCCCCGGAGGCCGCCTCCTCTCCGGCCTAACCCGCCGCTTCGAGGTCAAGCTGGCGCCCACCGGCGGGGCGGCCTCGTCCTGCGCCCCCGCCGCCCAGTCGGGCGGCTGAAAAAGAACACGAACTGACACGGACAGGCACGGACGGCCACGGACTGGAAGGATCAATTCTGTGTCCGTCCGTGCTCTTCCATGTCTGTCCGTGCTCTTCCTTGCGCTGCTGACCGCCTGTTCGGGCGCGCGGGTCCAGGCTCCGCCGGTCCCCGCGCCCACCCCGCCGCCGGCCGAGGCGGGCAGGGCGTCGTTCTTCTTCCCCGTCGAGGTCCCTCTCGCAGAGGTGCGGCGGATCGTCGAGGAGAGCCTGCCGCCGCGGGTGAGCGACGAGCAGAAGCAGGAGATCTCGAGCGCCCTCCAGGACGACTACTACCGCTACACCCTGGAGCGCGGGCCGGTGGAGACCGGCTTCACCGGCGAGCGGCTCACCTTCTCCTTCCCGGTGCGGGGGAGCCTGACGATCGGCGGCAGGCTCGCCGGCCTCCCCGTCCACGAGACCGTCGAGATCGCCGGCCGGGTGCGGGGGACGGCCTCGCCCGCGATCACCCCCGACTGGCGACCCGATCCGAAGCCCACGGCGCACATCGAGCTCGACCGCGCCGACCTCCAGGTGCTCGGCGCCTTCTTCGTCAGCGTCCGGAGCTTCCTCGAGGAGCGGCTCAACCCCATCCTCGGCCAGGAGCTGAAGCGGGCGGCCGGGCGCCTGCTGGCCGATCTCGCTCTGCGGCGGAAGGCGGAGGAGGCCTGGCGCTCGCTCCACGTCTCCCGCCGGGCGGTCAAGGACGAGAACCTCTGGCTCCGCTTCCAGCCGCTGGAGCTCTCCCTCGCCCGGCTCACCCTGAAAGACGGCGTGCTCCACACCGGGATCGGCGTCGCCGGCCAGCTCTCCCTCTCCCTGGGCGCGGCCGTGCCCCCGCCGGCGGTCACCCTCCTGCCGCCGCTGCGCATCGACGCCGAGCGGGGGGGCGGCTTCGACCTGGAGGCGCCGGTGCAGGCCACACCCCAGGAGCTGTCGCGCTGGACCGACCGGGCCTTGAAAGGGCAGCGCTTCCGCCTCGGCCGCGACCGGGAGATGGAGATCACCGGCGCCGGCCTCGGGGTGGACGCCGACCGCATGGTGCTGGCGCTGGACTTCCAGACCGGGGGGCGGGACGGCCGGCTGGTCTTGCGGGGGCGCCCGGCGCTCGACCCCGGGACGAGCGTGCTGCGCCTGGCCGACCTCCAGTACGACCTCGCGGCCGGCAGCCTCTTCCTGCGCTTGGCCGACCGCCTCCACCGCGCCGAGATCCTGGAGCGGCTCCAGAAAGCGGCTCACCTCGACCTCGCGCCGCTCCTCGGCCAGGCGGAGATCGGTACCGCCCGCGCCGTTCAGGGGCTCTTCCCGCCGGGCCTCCATGGGGAGGTCCGGATCGAGCCCGTCCGCATCCTCGGCGTCGGCGTCTCCGGCGGCGCCGTCTGGGCCCGCTGCCGGATGACCGGAACGATCTCGCCGCTGGCGCGGTAGAGTAGTCACAGCCCTAGAGTGTGGAGCGGGCGGAGGGGCTGGCCTCGTCCTTGCTTATGCTCCCCGCCGAGAGAGGAGAACGATTATGCGCTGGACACCAGGTGGACCGAGCCCGGATCTTGAAGACGGCAGGGGGAGCTCCGGAGGCCGCGGCCTCGGCATCGGCGGCGTCCCGATCGGCATCGGCGGCTTCATCGTGCTGCTCCTGCTGAGCCTCGTCTTCCATCGCAACTTCTTCGCCCTGCTCGGCGGCGGAGCCCCGGCCGGCGCTCCCGCGGGGCAGACGGCGCCGGTGAATTCAACCCCCGAGGAGAACAAGGAGGTCCAGTTCGTCTCCTTCGTCCTCGACGACGTCCAGAACACCTGGACCCAGATCTTCGCCCAGAACGGGCAGCAATACCGGCACGCCAAGCTCCACCTGTTCCGGGACGCGGTGCAGTCCGGCTGCGGCACCGCGCAGACGCAGATGGGGCCGTTCTACTGCCCGGCCGACGAGAAGGTCTACATCGACCTCGGCTTCTACAAGGAGCTGAAGGACCGCTTCGGCGCCTCGGGGGACTTCGCGGAGGCCTACGTCATCGCCCACGAGCTCGGCCATCACGTGCAGAACCTGCTGGGGATCAGCGGCAAGGTCGAGCGCGCCCAACGCCAGAACCCGGACGAGGCTAACGCGCTCTCGGTGAAGCTGGAGCTCCAGGCCGACTGCCTGGCGGGCGTCTGGGGTCACTCGACCCAGCAACGCAACATCCTGGAGGCGGGGGACGTCGAGGAGGCCCTCAACGCCGCCTCCGCCGTCGGCGACGACCGTATCCAGAAGCAGGCCACGGGACGCGTGAACCAGGAGACCTGGACGCACGGCTCCGCCCAGCAGCGCTCGCACTGGTTCAAGACCGGCTTCGACTCCGGATCGATCCAGAGCTGCGATACCTTCGGGGCGGGGCAGTAGCGGCCATTACTTCTGAGGCCCGTCCATATAGACGGGCCTCGCCGAAGCAGGGGGCCGAGCCACCCCCCTATAGTTTTAGCTGCGCCCCATATAACCCTGCGACGCGGAAGCCGTTCCGTCTGGACTCAACATATAATTTTCAGGCTAAATTATATGCCGACGGTCGCGCCCAACGCCCTGGAGCATGGTTTCCATATAATTTTGAGCCCTACCTATATGAACCGGCCTGGCCGTTATATAGACTTGGCGCGAAATAATATAGAGAGTCTTGGATGAAGCGGAGGGGAGGCAGAAAGTTATATAGAGCGCAACCAGAATTATCGATGGGCGGACGATAAGCCTGCTTCCGGCGCTAAGAATCATATAGATCAACCTGGAAATTATATATCAGCGCAGGCCAGAAGCCCTTGCGCCCGCCAACTCTATATACAATCCGTGGAAAATTATATGTCGTCCGTGGCCTCGCTCACCCCTCCGCCTCCTCTCTGCTGACGAACACGCTGTCCGGATCGACGTGCGAAGGCCCCGTGGCGAGGGCGCGCTCGCGGGCCCGGGGGTAGTAGTCGGCGTGGCGGATGCCGTCCGTGGCGGACCAGCGGAATTCCGGATCGTGGGAGAGCAGGAAATCCACGAAGGGGGCCAGCAGCCGCAGCTCGGGGTTGGCCTCTTCCACCCACAGGAACTGCCCGGCGGGATTGACCTCCAGGAAGACGTGCTCCCCCTCGGGGGTGACGATGAAGTCGAAAGCGCCAAAGTAGATGCCCAGCGCGCGCATCAGGCGCCGGCAGGCCTCCTCCACCGCCGGAGGGAGGCGGTCGGGCTCGACGCGGAGTTGGGCGCCGGCGGCCCGCCAGTCGAGGCGCGTCGCCTCCAACTCCTGGCTGCGCAGCCGCGCGGTCACCACGTGCCCGCCCATCACCGTCACCCGCAGCTCGTGCGCCTTCTCGACCCGGGCCTGGAAGATGCCGGGGGTGGCGCGCAGGATCTCGTCCTCGGGGAGGTCGGCGGCCGTGACCTCGTTGGTCAGCAGCAGGGCGACCTCCTCGTCCCCCTCCCATTGGGCCGGCTGGAACGGCTTGTAGACCGCCCGGCCGTGGAATTCGTCCAGGAACCGGCGGATCCGCTCCGGATCGTTGCTCATCAGGGTGGGCGGCACGGTGAGGCCGGCGCGCACCGCCTCGCGAAGCTGCACGGGCTTGAGCTCCGAGCGCGAGCGGCTGGCCAGGGGGTTCAGCCAGAAGGCGTCCGGGGCCGCCAGATGGTGGAGAGCGTTGACGAAGTCGTGGCACTCGCGCCGGGCCACGGGCAGATCGGCGGGGTGGAGATCCGCGGGCAGGACGGGCGGGGTCGGGCGGCGCAGCCAGACGACGTCGAAGGGCCCCCGGCGCCCCCCCTCCAGCTCCGGCCCCGCGATCTCCCAATCGAAGCGGTCCGCGCGGATCTCGATCGAGCCGCTCTGCCAGGTGGGGAAGTCGCTGCCGCACCAGAGCACCGCCTCGTGGCCGCGGTCCTCCAGGGCCAGCGCCACCTCGATCGCGTGCACGTCCCGGGGGTAGGTCGGAATCAGGACCCGCGCCATGATGAAACCTCGACGTCTGTCAGGATCTTGGGAAGGAGCCCCGGCCGGCGGGGCCGCCGGCCGGGATCAGCAGGGACCGATTCTAGGTGATGACCGGGCCGCCGCCACCGGAATCGTTGTAGGGGCCGTCGGCGGGATAGGTGAGGGTCCAGGTCGAGACGCCGTCCGCGGGCTGCTTGGCGACGGCGGTGCCGGCCGCCCGCTCGAGCTCCTCGCGGCTCATCTCGCGGGCCAGGCGCCGGCCCAGGATGCGTCCCTGGTGGTTCTTCTTCATGCGTACCTCCTTTGTCTTTGCTTCTTGGGAGCGGTCTCCCAGCTAGAAAGGTGCCGCGGGGCTGGCGAAGCGAGACGCTATTCCAGATACCGCTCCGCCTCGCGGCGCGTCACCCCGGAGACCCTCCCTTCCCGCTCGCGGAGGAAGGCGCGCACCCGCTCGGGGTGCCTCTTCGCCACCTCGCGCAGCACCCAGCCGATCGCCTTGCGGATGAAGAATTCCTTCTCGGGCAGCAGGGCGTCGGCGTAGCGGACGAAGCGGGGCCAGTCCCCCTCGCCGCGGCGGAGCGGCAGGAGCAGGGCGAGGAGGGCGGAGCGGCGGATCCAGAAGTCCGGGTCCTTCACCCAGCGGTCCAGCCGGGCGTTGAGGCGCGGATCGCGCTCGACGAGCGGCCCCACGATCTGGATGGCGATCGTGTCCACGTAGGCCCAGGAGCGCGAGCGGCGGAGGAGGTCTTCGAGAAGGTCGAGATCCTCGCTCCGCAGCAGGGCACGGCGGGCCTGGAGGAGCTCGATGCCGAAGGAGCGGAGCTCATGGACCGGCCTTGCCCAGAGGGCCTCGACGAGCCCCACCAGCGGGTCGTGATCCGTCTCCGGATGTTCCCGCAGCCAGTCGCGGGCCGCGGCGCGGAGGGGATCGGTCGCCACCCCCAGGAAATCGAGATCGCTCTTGAGGTAGGCCTTGGCCCCCTCCGCCCGCTCAGGGGTTCCGAGAGGGCGCAGAGTCTCTTCGATGGCGCGGACCTCGGCGGTGAGGCGCCGCGGCTTCCGCGATCGCCGCTCGGGACGGTCCGGGTCCCAGCCGAAGCGGTCGAGGTCGACCTTCGCGCTCTGGCTGAAGACGACCCCCTCCTCCTCGAGCAGATGGCGCTGGTACCCCTCCTCCCAGCCGATCCCGCCGCGCGGGCTGATCGTCCCCTGCGCGTTGATCACCCGGTGCCAGGGGACCTCCACGCCGTCGGGGGTCGAGCGCAGGGCTTGGCCGACCATCCGCGCCCGGCGGGGGAGACCGGCCAGCGCCGCGACCTGGCCGTAGGTGGCCACCCGCCCCCGGGGGATGCGCCGAATGACGGCGTAGAACCGCGAGCGGGTGCTGGAATCAGGATTAGACATTGACATCTAAATTTAATTTATATATAAATTCTATCGCTCGATGCTTGCGTGGCGGTGCTTCCATGAACGAGCGTGCCCGAAGTGTACCCGTGTCTCTCCCCGAAGCACCCCCGAGGTCAGCTTCGAGCCTTTTTTCCGTCGCGGCATGACGCCGTGCCCGGTCTGTCGTAAAGGGAAGGATCTATGAAAAGAGCGCTCTCCCTCGGTCTCTTCGTGCTCGGCTTCGCGGTGCTGGCGGCCTCGGCCCAGGCGGCGACGGCCAACTTCCAGGCCAACTGCTCCTATTCCGGCTCGAACATCAACTGCGTCTTCGATGCCAACCGTCCCAGCACGAGCCCTTCGCGGTGCGGCGACGGAAGCTTTCCGACGGCATACTTCTGGGACTATGGCGACGGGAGCTCCTACTATGGCTCCAGCGCGTTCGTCAGCCACACCTACTACGCGCCTCTTCCGTCCTGGTATGAGATCAATCTTTCGGTTTTCTGCACGAACACGGGTGAGCAGAGTGTGACTGCGACGGGGGTTATCTGCCTCACCTATGGCGGCGGCGGCTGCATCTACGTGAACGGAACCTGGAACTGACGCGATCGGGAAGGAGACCCGCAATGAAATCCGCTCTTCGCATCGTCGTCCTTTCTCTCGGTCTGGCGTGCGGCGCGGCGGCCGCCCAAGCGGCCGTGACGGCCAACTTTCAGGCCAACTGCCAGTGGAGCGGCAACGACGTCAACTGCGTGTACGACGCCAATCGCCCGGCGGGCAGCGGATCGTCCTGTTCGTCCGGCATCAAAGACTATTTTTGGGATTATGGGGATTACAACTCGAGCGGGTATACCACCAGCTCGTTCGTCAGCCATACGTACGTGAACGCGACCTATCCGGGGTACAGCGTCAGCCTTTCCGTCTTCTGCAACGACGGCACCTCGACCACGACCACCCGGCCGATCTGCATCGGCATCGGCTACTACGGCTGCATCAACATCAACGGCACGTGGAATTGAGGTAGTTCCGTGGTTGGCATCGAAAGGTCCCCTTCCCCGCGGAGGGGGACCGCCCTTTTCGTGACGTTCCTGGCTCTGCTGACGGTTCCGGCCCTGGGGGCCGCCATCCCGGTGACCGGCCGCGCTGTGGCGTCCGGCGGACGCGGTATCCCGGCCAGGATCGAGCTGGTTCCCCTGGCGGCGGTCGCCGCCGAATCCCGCCGGCCGGCCGCGACGGCGGTGGCCGACGCTGCCGGCCGGTTCCGGTTGGAGGCCCCCGAGCCCGGCATGTGGAAGGTGATCGTCCGCGCGGACGGATACCTTCCGCTGGAAAGAGAGCTGACGCCGCTGGTCGAGCCCGCGGATCTCGAAGCGGCCGTGATGAAGCCCGCCGCTCTCGCCGAGATCCGCGTGGAGGGCACGGACGGAGCCCCCCTGGCGGGAGCCCGCGTGCGCGCCGAGCCGAAGCGTGAGGCCGGGGCGAAGCCCGGCTGGCGTCCGGCCGTCCGGGACGAGGTGACAGGGAAGGACGGCGTGGCGAAGCTCCCTCGCGCCCAAGACGAGACCCTGACGCTCCAGGCGGTCGCGGCGGGCTGTCTGGCGGCGGTCCAGCCCTGGGCCTCCGCCTCGCCGGTCCGTCTGCGGCTGGCGCCGGGGGGGAACCGGACGATCGAGGTCCGGAGCTCCCGTGGAGCTCCCGCGCGGGGCATCGACGTGCGCACCGCGGACGGAGTCTGGCTGGCCGCCAGCGACGAGCACGGCCGGGCCGTGGTCTCCGCGCCCACGAGCGGCGAGTTGGCGCTGGTCTTCGAATCCAGAGGTGTTCCCGCCGGCAGAGGGACCCTCCGGCCGGCGCGGGACGGAGACGCGGCGCCCGCCGTTTTCTCCCTGGCCGAGCCCGCCAGCGCCTCCGGCAAGGCCGTGGACGCCGGCAGCCGGCTCGCCGTCGGTGGAGCCCTGGTCTGGCCGGAGGGGCATCCCGCGGCCTTCGTCCGTGCCACTGGGGATGGGAGCTGGACGGTCGCGGTCTCGCCGGCGGCCGGCGGCCGGATCCACGCCGCGGCTCCGGGGTACCTGCCGGCCGAAACGCTGGCCGCGGGCGCTCGCGCCGCGAGCCCCGTGCTGGCGCTGGTCCCGCAGGTCACGGGGGGGCGTGCCGCCTCCGGCGTCGTCGTGGACGAGAGCGGCCGCCCCGTCGCCGGGGCTGCCGTGAGCCTCGTCTCCGCGTCGGTCTCAGGGACGGATCCGCTGCCGAAGGCGGGGTCCGTGATCTCGGCCCGTAGCGACCGTCAGGGGAGATTCACCAGCCGGTTGCCCGCCGGGACCTGGGACCTGCAGGCCGGAGCGCCCGGGCGGGTCGCCACGGTGGTCCGGGGGATCGCGGTCGGCTCCGGCAGCGGGCCCGTGGACCTCGGCACGGTGGTCCTCCGGGCCGGAGCAGCGCTCGACGGGCAGGTGGTCGATACCCGGGGGCGGCCGGTCGCGGGGTGCCATGTCCGCACGCTCCCCACCGACATGGTCTCGACGCGCTTCCTCGCGGCCGGAATGGAGGACGACGGCGGCGAGACCCTCTCGGGAGCGGACGGCGGTTTCACGCTCGCGGGCCTCGCGCCGGGCCAGCCGGTCATCGTCCACGCCTGGCGGGAGGGCTATACCGCCGCGACCCTCCAGGGGGTCCAGATCCCGGCGGAGAAGCCGCTCCGCGTGATCCTCAAGGCCGCCTCGCGGATCTCCGGCCGGATCGTCGACGAAACCGGCAGCCCCGTGTCCCGCGCCCAGGTTCTCGCCGTCCCCGAGGCGCGGGGCCCGGGAGGCGCCGCGGCCGGGCCGCTCGACGAGAACGGGAGCTTCGTCATCGAGAACGTGGCTCCCGGCCGCGTCACGGTGGCGGTCGCCGCGCCCGGTTTCCTGCCGGCGCGGCGAAAAGGGGTCGAGATCGCCGAGGGGAAGGACGTCGGAGATCTGGAGGTGGTGGTGCGCAAGGGGGCCGTGGTCGAGGGTCGCGTGCTGACCTCCGGAGGGAGCCCCGTGGCCGGGGCGCAGGTCCGGGTCCTGCCTTCCCGGGAGCCTGGCGATCCGCTGCTCGCGGCGCTCGGGCTGGCCGAAGCCACATCGGGCGAGGACGGCTCGTACCGGCTGGAGGGGGTCCCCGAAGGCCGGCGTTCCCTTTGCGCCGAGCCGGCGGACCGCCCCAGGGCCGTCCATGAGCTGGCGGTCCAGCCGGGGACCAACCACCTCGATTTCCAGCTCGCCGACGGCCGGGAGGTCTCAGGGAGGATTCTCGACACGGCGGGGGGGCCGGTCCCCGGAGCCGCGGTGAGCCTGGTCTCTAGCGCCGGCGTCTGGCCGGCGGAGGCGGGAGCGGACGGCGGATTTCTGATCTCCGGCGTCCCCGACGGCACCTACCGCCTGGAAGCCGAGAAGGCCGGCTGGGCGTCCGCCCGGAGCGCGGAGGAGGTCCGCGTCGCCGGTGGCCCCGTCACCGGGCTCGAGCTGCGCCTCGACCGGGGGGCCGCGATCGTGGGGCGGATCACGGGTCTCGGCTTCGAGGACCTGTCGCGGGTCCAGGTGGTCGCCAGCGGCGCGGCCGGCGGCCAAGTCGGCAACGTCGATTATCAGGGCTCCTACCGGATCGAGGCGCTGGCCCCCGGCGACTGGATCGTGGAGGCGCAGCTCTCCGGAACCGGCCGGCGGGCTGTGGGGAAGGTCCGGCTGGAGCCCGGGCAGACGCAGGGCGCCCTGGACCTCGAATTCGGCGGCGGGCTCACGCTCACCGGGGTCGTCCTCCAGGGGGACCGTCCGGTGGCGGGTGCCGCGGTGACCGTGCAAGGCCCGAACGGCGGCCCTCCCCATGGTGGGATGAGCGGTCCGGACGGCCGCTTCCGCGTCGAGGGGGTGGAGCCGGGAAGCGTCGAGGTCGTGGTCCTGGGGAAGGGGCCTCCCTTCCGGCAGCCGCTGGATCTCTCCGCAGACCGTGAGGTCACCCTGCGGCTGCCGTAGCCGCTACTTCGCCGCCACGGCGTAGATCACGTTGGTCTCGATCCGCCGGGCCCCGGTGGCCGCGAAGGAGCGCAGGGTCCGGGCGCGCACCCGGGCTAGGGCTTCCGGATCGAGCGCCTCGACCGTGCCGCGGTAGCCGGAGCCCATCACCACGGTCCACCAGTCCTCGGGATCGGGCGTCGGGTGGAACCCCGCCTCGGCTTCGATCTCGACATCCGGGATGCCGCTCTCCTCGAACAGGCGGCGGAGGGCCTCGGGGTCGGCGATCTGGTCCCGGGGGTGGGCCGCCCGGTGGAGGTCCGGCCGCTCGGCGCGGACCGCCTCCCAGAAGAGCCCGTCGGCCGGCTGGAACAGGCGCGGCCCCCAGGTGGTCACCGCCAGCCGGCCGCCCGGCCGCGCCCAACTCCACATCCGCCGCAACGCCCCCGCCATGTCCGGCAGGAAGAAGAGGCCGAAGACGCAGACCACGGCGTCGAACGAGCCCGGCGGCAACTCCACCTGCTCAAGGTCCTCCACCCGGAACTCGACGTTGCCGAGGCGCCGGATGGTCGCCTTGACGCGGGCCCGCCGGATCAGGCTCTCCGCGAGGTCGAGGCCGAGCACCCGGCCCGCGGGGCCCACCCGCTCGGCGGCGGGGAGGGCCGAGGCCCCGGCGCCGCAGCAGAGGTCGAGCACGTTATCGCCCGGCGCCAGGCCGAGCCGGTCGATGGTGCGGCGTCCGAACCGGTCCCAGAACGAGAGCCGGGGATCGTCAAAGAGATCAGCCGCCGCGTTGAAGCCCGCGGCGGCGCGTGTTTTCGCTTCCTGCACATCCATCATCCACCTCCAGAAGACCCTCAACGAACGAAGACGCGCCGATCCCTCAGCGGATCTCCGGGGGCTCGCTCTTGGACCGTCCCGCGGGCTCTCCGGTTCCCGGGCGCGATTTGTGGCGCCATCTCGCCATATGACACGGATGGACAGAACGTGGGGGACAGTGTACTGTGCTCCTGTTCCGTCTTTAAACCACCGTGCGCTTCTACGCCGATCTCCACGTCCACTCGAAGTACTCCCGGGCCACCAGCCGGGACGCGGATCTGGAGCATCTCGCCCTCTGGGCGCGCCGGAAGGGAATCACCGTCGTCGGGACCGGCGACTTCACCCATCCCGCCTGGTTCGAGGAGATTCGCGAGAAGCTCGTGCCGGCCGAGCCCGGGCTGTTCCGGCTGCGCCCCGAGATCGAGCGGGAGGTCGAGCGCCAGCTCCCCGCCGCCTGCCATGGGCCGACCCGTTTCCTGCTGGAGGTCGAGATCTCGACCATCTACAAGAAGGGGGAGCGGACGCGGAAGATCCACCACCTGATCTACGCCGCCAACCTGGAGACGGCGGGGCGCTTCCGTGAAAAGCTGGCGACGATCGGCAACATCGCCTCCGATGGCCGGCCGATCCTCGGGCTCGACTCCCGCCACCTGCTGGAGATCGCCCTGGCGAGCGGCCCGGACGCCTATCTGATCCCCGCCCATATCTGGACCCCCTGGTTCGCCGCGCTGGGCTCGAAGTCGGGCTTCGACTCGATCGACGAGTGCTATGGCGATCTGGCCCCCCACATCTTCGCGGTGGAGACCGGCCTCTCCTCGGACCCGCCGATGAACTGGCGCGTCTCCCAGCTCGACCGTTTCACTCTGGTCAGCAACTCGGATGCCCACTCCCCTCCGATGCTGGGGCGCGAGGCGTGCGCCTTCGACACGGATCTCGACTACTTCGCCATCCGGCGGGCGCTGGAGACGGGGGAGGGGTACGGCGGCACGGTGGAGTTTTTCCCCGAGGAGGGGAAGTACCACCTGGACGGCCACCGCGCCTGCGGCGTGCGGCTGGAGCCCCCCGAGACCCGGCGCCTGGAGGGGCGGTGCCCGTCCTGTGGCAAGCCGCTGACGGTGGGGGTGATGCACCGCGTCGAAGAGCTGGCCGACCGCTCCGAGGACGCCGCGCCGCCGCGGCCGGTGCCGTTCCGCAGCCTGGTGCAGCTCCCGGAGATTCTCGGCGAGATCCAGGGGGTCGGCCCCAAGTCCCGCTCGGTGGAGGCCGCAGCCTCCCAGCTCGTGGGCAAGCTCGGTCCGGAGATCGACATCCTGGAGCGCCTCCCCCTGGAGGACGTCGAGCGCGCCGGCGGCGGGCTCCTGCGGGAAGCCCTCTCCAGGCTGCGCGAGGGGCGGGTGCGGCGGGAGGCGGGGTACGACGGCGAGTACGGGGTGATCCGGCTGTTCGAGCCGGAGGAGATCCGCGGGCGGGGGCTGGTGGGGACGCTGTTCGAGCCCTCACCTCCCCGGCCCTCCTCTCCCGGCCCTCCGCCCACCCTACCGGGGAGAGGAGGGAGAGAAGCAAAACAAGACAAAGCGGGTCTTTTTGACTCCCCGCTCTCCCCGGTAGGGTGGGCGGAGGGCCGGGAGAGAGGGGCTGGGGGAGTGAGGGTTCTCGATCCCGAGCAGCAGTCCGCCGTCGAGATCGTGGACGGCCCCCTCCTCATCGTCGCCGGGCCGGGGACGGGGAAGACGCGCACGCTGACCCACCGGATCGCGCATCTGATTACCCAGCGGGGCGCGCGGCCCGAGCAGTGCCTCGCCGTCACCTTCAGCCGTCGGGCCGCGGCGGAGATGGAGGAGCGGCTCGACGCTCTCCTTCCTCCGGGGACGGGACGGCCGCTCGTCGCTACCTTCCACGGCCTGGGGCTGGCGATCCTGACCGAGCAGGCCGAGGCGGCCGGCCTGGCGCCGGGTTTTCGGGTGGCGACTCCGATGGAGCGGCCGGAGATCGTCCGCGGTCTGTTCGATCTCACGCCCGCCAGGGCCGAGCGGCTCCTGGAGGAGATGGGGAAGGTCCGCTGCGGCCGGGAGACTCCAGCTCCCGAGCTCGCCGTCCAGATCGCCTCTTATGAGTCCGCTCTCGCGGCGCGGAATCTCCTCGACTTCGACGACCTCCTCCTCAAGCCTCTGGCGCTCCTGCGCGATCGGCCGGACCTCGCCGAGGCCTACCGCCGGCGCTTCCGCTGGATCTCGATCGACGAATATCAGGACGTCGACCCCCTCCAGTACGCCCTCGTCCGGCTCCTGGCGCCGCCGGAGGCGAGCCTCTGCGCGATCGGTGATCCCGACCAGTCGATCTACGGCTTCCGCGGCGCGGACGTGGGGTTCTTCCTCCGCTTCCGCGCGGACTACCCCCAGGCCCGTGTGGTCCATCTCACCCGCAACTACCGCTCGACGCGGACCCTGGTCGAGGCGGCCTGCCAGGCGATCCGGCCGGGGAGCCTGGTGCCGGAGCGGCGGCTGGTGGCCGTGCGGAGCGGCGCGGCGGAGCGGATCGTGGTCCAGGGGGCGGCGAGCGAGCGGGCGGAGGCGGAGCTGGTGGTTCACACCCTGGAGCGGCTCCTGGGCGGGACCTCCTATTTCTCGTTCGACAGCGGCCGCGTGGGAGCTGGGGAGGCGCCGGAGCTCTCCTTCGGCGACGTGGCGATCCTCTACCGCGCCGAGGCGCAGACGCCGCCGCTCATGGAGGCGCTCGGCCGGGCGGGCATCCCGTTCCAGAAGCGCTCGCACCGTCCCCTGGCCGAGCAGCCCGGGGTGCGGGCGCTGCTCCCCGGGCTCCAGAGGCAGACGGCGGGGCGGGTCGAGGCCCTCCTCGACCGCGCCGTGGCGGAGCTGGCTCCCAGCCCCGCCCTCCTGGCCGCGGCCGACCTGCTCCGGCCGCTAGCCCTCCGCGCCGGAGACGATCTGGAGGCCTTCCTCACCGGGATCACCCTCGGCGGCGAGGTCGACGCCTGGGACCCGCGCGCCGAGGGGGTGTCGCTGCTCACCCTGCACGCCTCGAAGGGGCTGGAGTTCCCGGTGGTCTTCCTCGTCGGCTGTGAAGACGGACTGCTGCCGCTCGCGGGCCCCGGCCTGCAGACCGACGCCGCCGAGGAGCGCCGGCTCTTCTTCGTGGGCCTCACTCGTGCCCGCTCGCGCCTCTTCCTCTTCCACAGCCGCTGGCGGACGCTGCGCGGCGAGGCGGTGGAGGCCCGGCCGTCGCCCTTTCTGGCGGATCTGGAGGCGGGGCTGCTGGAGCTGCGGGATGAGCCGGTGCTGCCGGAGCGGCGGCCGGAGCAGCTGCGGTTGTTGTAGAGGGGCGAGCGCCCGCGGAGCGATCGGGGTGACGGACCGGGTGTGACCGATGCGCCCCCGCCGTCCTTCTGCTACACTTCGCCAACAAACTATGCGACTCGTAACTCGTGGCGACCTCGACGGTCTGACGTGTGCCGTGCTGCTCTCCTTGAACGAGGAGATCGACAGCATCTCGCTCATCCACCCCCAGGACATCAGCGACGGGCGGGCGGACATCCGGCCGGGGGACATCATCGCCAACCTGCCGTACCACCCGGGGTGCGCGATGTGGTTCGATCACCATCTGC
>Ga0308176_10001193_pt1 | contig 16339 bp, 11 predicted proteins | sample PhyCR2_3_FD_203890 | JGI IMG/M metagenome (GOLD analysis project Ga0308176, IMG submission 203890) | Soil microbial communities from UC Gill Tract Community Farm, Albany, California, United States - DLSLS.C.R2 | ecosystem: Environmental > Terrestrial > Soil > Agricultural land | place: USA...
CAACGAAAATTCCGGCCCGTAATGTTCTCGGTATTCAACGTCAGTTCAATGCCGTGGTTTGTTGTTTTACCAAGATTGTCCAACACAAAACTATATCCCGTAATGAGCGGCAAATTGCGCCGCAACAACAAGCCTTCGGTCTTTGTGTCGTACACATCAATAGAACCATTGATACGGTTTTTCAGAATGCCGAAATCAAGGCCAATGTTCAAGGTCTTCGATGTTTCCCAGTGCAGGTTTGCGTTGCCTAAATTACTGGCCAATACACCTACCGTGCTGATGCCGCCAAACGGATAACGAACCGTGCCTTCCTGTGTAATCGTTTGATAAACGCTGATGGCTTCGTTACCGGATTTACCGTAAGAGCCACGCAGTTTTAACGCGTTGACAGCACTGATATTTCTGATGAAATTTTCATTCATCATGTTCCATCCAAGAGCAACAGAAGGGAATACGCCGTACTTGCTTGTGTTTGCACCCATCACGGAAGAGCCGTCTCTTCTTGCCGTAACGGTCAACAGGTATTTGCTTTGATAAGAGTAATTAATACGGCCCATTTGCGAGAGCAGATCGTATTTATCCCGGTAAGACGTATTGCCCGTAAGGCTTGATCCGGCTTCCAGCCTGTTGAAGGATAATTCGTCATTAATAAACCCGATAGAACCTGCACCAAAAGTGAAGTAGTCGCGCTGCTGTGCACTAAAGAGTCCAGTGAAATCAACATGGTGTACACCAAAATCTCTTGTATAGGAAAGAATGTTTTCAATCGTCCAGTTGGTAGTTTCTGATGTGGACAAAGAAGCAACGCCTCCCTGGGTATTGCCGGCGGTTCTACCCGCATAACTTCCAAAGCGGGTAGGCACGTAGGTATAGCCACCGTTCAAGCGGTATTTCAATCCTTTTAAAACACCGCCAAATTTCACTTCCGCATAACCGTTGCCCGTTAAGTTGCTGGCTCGGTCCGTTCTGTCAGAATTCAAACCCAACAAAGGGTTCATGTACAATAGCTCGGGGCTCATCGGGTAAATCTCGTAATTGCCCGTGGCGTTGTATTCCGTTCCATAAGGGCTCATGGCTGCCGCTAAATAAAAGTTTGCCCGGCCTCCATCGTAATTGTTGTTGGCAAAAGAAAGATTCGTACCCACGGTTAGAAAATCCGTTATGTTGATATCGAGGTTCGACCGGATGCTGATGCGGCGGTATTGATAACCTTTCACCGCGCCTTTCTGTTGCAGGTAATCGCCCGACAAATAATACCGCACATCTTTTGATCCACCCGAAACGCTGAGGTTATGATCTTGCATGATTCCCTGGCGGGTTACTTCTTTCAACCAATCCACGGTGTGACCGGCATTGTAGTTGGTCACTTCAAAATTGTTGGGCAACACGCCTTGGTTGGCGGAGGGCACCTGCGCTTTGTAGTCGGCGTATTTTTGAACGTAAGCTTCAGGACTGAGTGGCGTTAGCCAATTCGAAAGGTTATCAAAACCCGTGTAGGCATTGTACCGAATGACTGGCTTACCGGTAAGTCCTCTTTTCGTGGTAATTAATATTACACCGTTCGCTCCGTTTACACCGTAGATGGCCGTAGCGGATGCGTCTTTCAAAACTTCAATGGACGCGATATCGTTTGGATTAATGTCGTTGGTAACCGCGCCGGTTTTGCTGAACGGCACACCGTCCACAACAAGATAAGGCCCCGTGCCTGCGGTAATGGTATTTTGTCCGCGAACAAGTACCGTTGCGGAACTGCCCGGAACAGATGAGGTTTGCGACACGTTCACACCCGCAACCGAACCTTCAATGGCGTGAAGAATGTTGGTTACCGGCAGTTCGGTAAGCCTTGTTTTCGGAACTGACGATACGGAACCCGTCACGTCGCTTCTTTTTTGCGTGCCGTAACCTACAACCACAATGTCGGTCATCATCTGGCTGTTGGCCGAAAGCTTTACGTCAATGCTTGTGCGGTTGCTCACCGGGATTTCCTGCGCATTAAACCCGACGGAGGTAACAACCAAAACGTCGTTTGGTTTAGCAGAAATGCTGAACACACCTGCTTCGTCGGTTTGTACGGTTGTAGTGGTGCCTTTCACTTGAACGGTGGCGTTGGCCAATACACCGTCCACGGTAGTTACTTTACCTCGAACAGTTTGTTGGGCAAAAACCAAGGTTGAAAAAAATAAAAAGAGAGGTAAAAAGAAGAGGCGATGTTTTGGAGCCATCTTCACAACACGATCCGGAAAGCAATAGCTGCAATCTTTCATCATATAGCAGAATTTAAATTGAAGAGAGAGATGCCATTGGCCGTCCTGATCCAATGACAGAACTAAAGTAGGCTCGTTTTTGTGCGATTGACGGGGGACAAATGATAAAAAGGGGTGGGTAAAATCATAGCGCCTTAAAAATTTTTCATTGAAAATCAACCTATTTAATAAGCGAGGCAAAATTCGCTTCCGGCCTGTGAGGTTATTTTAGAAAGATAAAAAAGCCGCGGATTTAATTGCTTGTGGGCTTACTGCCCAAAACCTTGCGGTAGCGCTTCACGTAATCAGAAGGATTCATGTGGAAGAGCTTTTGAAACTGCTCGCGGAAGTAGCGAACATCATTGAAGCCCGTGAGGTAGGTAACTTCCAGAATGGTTTTGTCGGTACTGAGCAACAGTTCGGCTGCTTTGCGCAAGCGGATGTAACGAATAAAAACGTTGACGGTGAGTCCCGACACGGCCTTTACTTTTTTGTAAAGGCTTGGGTGGCTCATACCGATTTCCCGGCAAAAAGTGCCGATGGCAAATTCCGGATTGTCAATGTGCGCCTCGACAATGGCGATGCACTTTTCAATAAACACTTTGTGTTCGCCGGAAAGATTGGAAGCCGGCTTCAGCGTGACCGCATTGAAGAAATACTGCTTCATGCGGCTGCGTTCCTTTAGGATATTTTCAATTCGGGCTTGAATAATTTCCTTGTCAAAGGGTTTTAAAATGTAATCTTCGGCCCCGCCCTGAATGCCTTCCAATTTAGCTTTGTCGGAGGCACTGCCGGTGAGCAGAACCACCGGAATGTGCGCAACGGCGGGATTGCTTTTTATTTTCTGGCAAAGCTCAATGCCGCTCACATTTTTCATCATCACATCACTTATAACAATATCAGGAATTTCGGTTACCGCCAATTCATATCCTTCGGCGCCGTCAGCAGCTTCGTAAACGGTGAAGGCACTGGAAAAAACCTGCACGATGTAGGAGCGCATTTCGGCATTGTCGTCCACCACCAGCATCACCGGAAGATCGGACCTGAGCTTATCGAGCACGGCCGATTTATTTGGCACCGGCGCAATTTCGGGTGCTTCCTTTTCGGCCACGACTTCTTCTACCAGTTCAGACAAAATCGTTTTTCCGCTTTTGTAATCTTCACTGATGTATGCTGCACCGTAATGTTCCTTGCCTTTTAAAAGCCGCAGGCAAAATTCTGTACCGGCACCCGGCGTGCTTTTGTATGTAAGTTCGCCTTTGTGCGCCTCCGCCAGCTTGCGGGAGACGTACAAACCCACGCCAAACCCGCTTTCTTTTGTCCCTTCAGGCTGATTGACCCGGTAAAACGAATCAAACAATTTTTCTCCCGTTTCTACCGGAATGCCGCAGCCTGTATCGCTGACTTTGATCAGAAACCCGCTTTCGGTTTCCGTAATTATCAACGCAATCTTTCCTCCCGCTTCCGTGTATTTGAAAGCATTGGAAAGAAGATTGAAAAGAATGATTTCGATCTTTTCTTTGTCGCCGTAAATCAACACTTCCCCTTCGTCATGGTGGAATGAAAAGTCAATTGTTTTACAAAGAGCATGTTGGCTAAAACTTAAGAAGACTTCCCTGCAGGCTTCTGCAAGATCAAATTTTTCGATACGCAACTGCTCTTCTACCGACTCTACTTTACGAAACAAGAGCAATTGATCCACGAGGCTTAACAAACGCCTCGCGTTGCGGTACACGGTCGAAATTTGTTTCCGGTCTTTTTCCGTTGCGTGTGTTGTCATTAACTCCTTCAACGGATTAATGATCAGCGTTAGCGGTGTGCGAAACTCATGCGAAATGTGGGTGAAGAAGGAGATTTTTTTCTCCGTGATTTCCTTCTCCTTTTCTTTCTCAAGCAAGGCCAGTTTCACTTCGTACTTTAGCCGCTCCTCCCGCCTGTTGTAAAGCATGTAGCTGTAAATGGCTGCGCCGGCAATTGCCAGGTAAAGAAGATAAGCCCACCAGGAACGATACCAGGGCGGAAGAACGGTAATGGTGAGCAAGGTTGTTTCGCCTCCCCAGATGCCGGCCGCATTAGTTACTTTGATCTTGAAGCTGTACGTTCCTTCTTTTAACCTTGCGTAGTTTGCCGTGCGACTGTTGCCCGCACGGTTCCAGGATTTGTCCCATCCTTCCAACGTGTAAGCGTATTGTACCTTGTCGGCGCCGGAATACTCAAGCGCTACAAAATCGAGTGAAAGAAAAGCATGGTCATAAGGAACGCTGACGCTTTCAAGTTTTTCAAAATTGCGCTCGGTAACAAAAGAGCTGTCTTCTTCCACCGACTTGTTGTTGACACGAAGACCGGTTAAAAAAACAGGCGGCATTTCTTTTCTTTCCTGTACGCTATCGGGATAAAAAATATTGAAGCCTTTGATGCCGCCAAACAGAAACTCACCCGACTGCAATACCAGCGCAGCGTTAAAGCTAAACTGGTTGCTTTGCAAGCCATCAGACTGGGAAAAATTCCGGCAGCTTTTTGTGGCTGGATTAAACTTGCACAAGCCGTTGTACGTACTCAGCCAAAGGTTGCCGCTTCGGTCTTCCAACATGCGCAAAACGGTATTGCTTGGAAGTCCTTCGGAAGTTGTAAAGCGAGTGAAACGTCCGGTAGCCCGGTTGAACAAAAGCAAGCCGCCGCCATCGGTTCCAATCCAAAAATTGCCCGCTTTGTCTTCGTGAATGCATCGTACCGTATTGCCTACCGGAAACGTCTTGTGTCTTTTGCTGACGGGATCAATGTTAATAACAGAAGAATAGTTGCCGCCCCAGATTTCGCCGTTTCGCTCTTCGGCCAGACATTGCAGGTTGCTGATGCTTTTGTCAAACAACTCGAAACGAACCGCCATCCTGTTGAATAAATACAAAGTTCCGTCGTTGGTTGTGCTCACCCACAAGCGGCGGCGCTTGTCTTCAAACACAAGCCAGGCATTGTTTTCCACCGAACCGGTTTTCGGGTTGCGACAGGAAAAATGTTCAAATGATTTTGCGCCTTTTCGCAAGCGGTTTACGCCGCCAAACCAAGTAGTGAACCACGTATCCCCAACCGAATCGCGAAGAATATTGGTAACGAAATTGCTGCTGATTGAGCTTGGGTTGGAAGCATCGTGAACAAAGCTGATAAAGGCATTTTTCTGCCGGTTCCAATAACGCAGCCCTGCGCCGTCGGTTCCAATCCACAGGTTGTGCGTATCGTCTTCGCAAAACGAAAGAATAAAATTGTTGATGTCATTTTCTTTTTGAACCGAAACCGGGCAGGTGATGTGCCGGAATGCGCTGGTGCGTGGCTTTACCACGTTGATGCCGCCGCGCAACGTACCAAACCATTTACCGCCTTCGTGATCTTCGTAAATGGCATACACGGCATTGCTGTTGATTTTTGGTGAGCCGCTGGTGGAAAGATAGGGCGCCGGTATGCTTCCATCAATTGGCACTGTCCAAACACCACCACCATCAGAAGCAATCCACAAAACCCGCTGCCTGTCTTCCATTAAATTCATCACCTTGTAAGAAGCGGGCAGCAGGTTTTGTGAAAAAGCATTCTTCGTATTGTCGTACTGAAAAAGCCCTTCTTCACAGCCCAACCACAGCGTGCCTCTGCTGTCCACTTTCAGGCATTCGGCATTTTTTATTTTGCCGTTCACAAAAAGAAGCCGCTTCGTTTTAACGTTGTATTGAAACAGCCCGAAATCCTTTACAAACACCCAGGTAATTTGCCTTTGCGCATCAAAAGCAAGTGCCGTTGCCTCGTAATTTCCTTCCGCACCTTTTGCTACTTCCAGCGGTATTTGCAAACCGGTTTGACTGCCTTTTTCAAAAACAAATAGCCCCTTGCTCTTAACACCCACCAGCATCCATGTACCGTTGTTTACGTTTTGAATAGCATTCACACCAAGGTGTGTCATATCTACAACGGGGCCATTCAGGGACTTGTATTGAAGCGAAGAAAAAGTGGAACGTACGGGATTGTAAATGCTCAACGCATTTTCGCAACCAATCCACAGGTTGTGTGCGGCATCGCTTTCAATTGAGCTGATGTGATTGTCAGCAAGTGAAGTCTTATCGCCGATAACGTTGCGAAAGATTTTAAAGCCGTAGCCGTCGTAACGGTTCAGGCCATCGTAGGTGCCAAACCAAAGAAAGCCGTTATGATCCTGGTAAATGCTGGTAACTGCGTTGTTGGAAAGACCTTGCTCGATGCCCAAATAAGCAATGCCGGTGTCATCGGTTGCAAAGCACGTAATGCGTGCCAGGCAAAAAAGCATGAGCAACCCCAAACAGCAATTTCTTCCCATATGCTTTTGTAACGTGAGGAAACGAAAACGAAATGTAAACGAAATCCCGCAAACGGCATCCCGCTCTATCGGCTTCGCTTAGCGGATCTGTCCTTTGCCGCTGACCAACCATTTTTCCGTTACCAGCTTTTCCAGCGCAAAGGGTCCGCGGGCATGAAGCTTTTGGGTAGAGATGCCGATCTCGGCGCCGAGGCCAAATTCTTCGCCATCGGTAAAACGGGTAGAGGCATTTTCGTAAACAACCGCTGCATCCACCGCTTGAAGAAAAGTCTTGCACACGTCTTTATTTTCCGAAACAATGGCTTCCGAATGTTTGGTAGAATAAGTTTGAATGTGATCGAGGGCTTCGTTCAAACCGTTCACGGTTTTTACAGAACATTTCAAACTTAAAAATTCAGTACCGAAACTCTCCGCTGTTGCCTTCTTTAAAAACGGATATCCTTTTAATAAACGGTGCGCCGTTGCATCGGCAAAAATTTCAACGCCCTGCTTTTCAAAATCTGCGGCAAGCGCAGAAAGAAAAGGCGCCGCAATTTTTTTATCAAGGAGCAAGGTATCCATCGAATTGCACACCGAAGGCCTTGATACTTTTGCGTTCTCTACAATGCGCAACGCTTTGGGTAAATCGGCTTCTTCGTGCACGTACACATGGCAAACGCCTGCGCCGGTTTCAATCACCGGCACAAGGCTGTTTTTGCGCACGGTTTCAATGAGGCTTTGTGAACCACGCGGAATGATAACGTCAACGTAAGCCGTAGCGGTAAACAAGTGTTGCAAGCTGCTTCTGTCGCTTGGCAACAAGCCCACGCATTGCGGCGGCAAGCCGGCATCTTTTAACGCACGGTGAATGGTTTTAACGGCAGCAATATTGGTTTCTTCGGCGTGCCTGCTGCCTTTTAGAAGACAAGCGTTTTGGCTGCGCAGGCACAAGGCGGCCGTATCAAACGTTACGTTCGGTCTTGATTCGTAAATCATGCCAACCACGCCAAACGCAACCGTGCGCTTTTGCAGCAACAAACCGTTTTTTAATTTTCGCTTCACCAGCAATTGATCAACCGGCGAAGGCAATTGTGCCACGGCGCGAATGGCCGCCGCAATGTTTTTAATTCGCTCTTCGTTCAGCAGTAAACGATCGGCCATTGGATCGTTTGCACCAAGCCGCTGAAGGTCTTTGCGGTTGGCTTTAATAAGACTTGCGGTTCCTTCTTCAACATGCAAGGCAATCTTTTGCAGGGCCGTTTGCACGGTTTCTTCGCTTGCCAGTTGCAAGACCCGCGAAGCCTTGTGTGTGTCCTTAATTATTTTGTCAACATTCGTTGTCATTGCTGATCGTTAACGGTTCAAAGAAGAACGATGTCGTCGGCATGCGCCACCATTACGTCCTTTCGCTTGGTGTGCAAATCACCGGCTTTGTATTTCATTTTGGCTACGCCCACAATACCTTTTCCGGCAACGGTCAACTGCACCACTTCGCCTGCGAGAAAAGGTCGCTCAACGCAAACCATACCCACGAGCAACAAGCTTTTCCGTTGCTGCAGCGCTTCGTGTGCGCCTTCATCAATTTGCACTGAGCCGATGGTGATAGAGCCGCTTGCCAGCCACTTTTTGCGGTCGTTTAACGTGGAATGTTTTGGTGCAAAGGTTGTTCCGCCTTCGCCGTTCAATGCCTTTGAAAACGACTGCGCATCGTCAATGCCGCAGTAGATGGTTTTGATGCCAAGCGATGTTGCCAGCTTGGTAAACGTAAGTTTTGAAGCCATGCCGCCGGTGCCGTGTACTGAATGGTCTTTTCGCAAATAAGAAAGCACGGCGTCAATTTCTTCTACAAGCGGAATGATGTTGTTGCTTTCGTCGCGGTAGCCGCCTGCCGTGGTGCAAAAAAGCAGAGCGTTTGCGTTAAAGGCAATGGCAAGCAAAGTCGCCAGTTCGTCGTTGTCGGAAAATTTTAATTCAAAATTGCTCACCACATCGTTCTCGTTCACGATGGGCACAACGTCGTTTGCCCATAGCTCGGAAATCGTTTCGCGCAGTTGCAAAAACTGCGACCGATTGGCAAAATGATGCCGCTCCAAAAGCGCCTGCGCCACTTGCAAACCGTGTTCGGAAAAACGGGAAGCGTATTCCTTTATCAACAGCGGATTGCCGATGGCGGCGGCGGCTTTCCGTTGCGTTAAGCTGCGGTCGTATTTTTTTAGAAAGGCCTTTCCGCTGCTCACCGCGCCGCTCGAAACCAGCAGCACGTTGTGCGCCTTCGCCAACCCGGCAATTTGATTGACGATGCTTTGGATGATTGGCAAAGACAAATCACCCGACGACGCCGTTAATACAGATGAACCAACCTTGATAACGAAAACCGATTTTGCCATGACTGACTCAATGCAATCAAAAATAGGCGATAAAGCGGTAAAGGAAGGGGTTTGCCGCGGCCGAAGGATTTTCTACCTGCGGGTTGACTGTCGTTTGCATTTTGCGCCGAAGCCCTTGCCTGCACTGTGTTTCATCGCATTGCGTTTTGGTTAGACGCCGTAGTTAAAAGCAAAATATGTTCTGCCTTTCTAGCAAAGGCACGTTAGTTTTGAATTAGTTTATCAAACAAAGAATTTCAACTTTTTCAAATAGCAAGCAATCGTTAGATCGTCCCGCATTTCCATGCGGGACTTTTTTTAAAGGCCAAGAAATTTTGTACAAATGAGTCTTGATTATGGTTTCTTTTCTTTCCATTGCCCAGCCATTTATGGCGGAAATTTAGGGACTGCGAAAGGACGGAGCTTTAGCCCAAAAGATTTAGGCTAAAGCCCGTGAATATCCCTTCAAAACAAACCCCGCTCTTCAGAGTGGGGCAATGAAAAATTAAAGCATTTGTTCAAGGCTTGACGATAGAAAACCTTCCGGTTCTCTTACCACTTTTTAATACGACCATCTGACAAAAGCTTCCATGGCCGCGTACCGCGTCAGGCCAAGTTGTGCATACAACTCCGCTGTGTGTGCGTTGCGGTCTTCGGCACGCTGCCAAAACTCTCTTGCATCGCTTCCCTGGAACGGCACGGTATCTTTTTGCGATTGGTGTATAAAAATGCCGAATCGTTTTTGACGCACCTGGTCGGGACTCATGGGCACGGCCATTTCTATTTCGCTGATGTCCCACTCCTGCCAGGCGCCTTTGTAGAGCCACAACCAGCAATCTTTTATCCACGCATCGCCATCGGCTTTTATTCGCCGCAAAGCTTCAAAAACAATATCAAGGCAAACGCGGTGCGTGCCGTGCGGATCCGCCAGATCGCCGGCTGCATAAACCTGTTGCGGCTTTACTTTCCGGAGCAAGTCAACGGTGATGCGAATGTCTTCTTCACCCATCGGTGCTTTTTCAATGGCGCCGGTTTCGTAAAAAGGAAGATTGAGAAAATGAATGCCTTCTTCTTTAATGCCTACGTAACGGCATGTAGCCGCGGCTTCGCAACGACGAATGAGTCCTTTGATGGCACGAATGTCATCGGTATCTATTTGATTCGATTTTTTGTTTTTTAGAAAAGCTCTTGCTTCGCTTAAAACATCGCGGGCAGGCTTGCTGTCGCGGGCAAACATTTCTTCGAAGCCAACGGCAAAGTCCAGAAAGCGGGTTACAAATTCATCGGTTACAGCAATGTTGCCGGAGGTTTGATACGCCACGTGAACGTCGTGCCCCTGGTCGTGTAAACGCTGAAAGGTGCCACCCATTGAGATGATGTCGTCATCGGGGTGCGGCGAAAAAATGAGGCAACGTTTTGGATAAGGCTCTGAACGTTCCGGGTGTGCGGGAATAACCGCGTTGGGCTTGCCGCCGGGCCAGCCGGTGATGGTATCACGCATGGCATAAAACACCTGCAGGTTGATTTCGTAGGCGTCGCCTTTTTCTACCAATAGATCACTCAATCCGTATTCGTTGTAATCGTTGTTGGTTAAACTAAGAATGGGCTTTTTCAGGTGCAGCGCCATGTCCACCACGGCCTTTTTCATCATATTCGATGTCCATTCAATTTCCCCCGTTAGCCAGGGCGATTTGAAGCGGGTAAGCTGCGATGCGCCCAGTTCATCCATGACGAATGTTGCGTCGTCGTGCGTTTGCAAAAGCGATGCGGGAACGCTTTCGGTCACGTCGCCTTCCACTGCTTTTTGAATCACGGGCGCCTTGGTATTGCCCCATCCCATCAGAATGATTTTTTTGGCTTTTAAGATGGTGGAGATGCCCATGGTAAGTGCCAGGCGCGGTACGTCCGTCATGCCCTGAAACTCGTAGGCATTGGCGAGCCGCGTGGAGTTTTCAAGACTTACCATCCTTGTTTTGGAATGAATGCTGGAGCCAGGCTCGTTAAAGCCAATGTGGCCGTTTACGCCGATGCCGAGAATTTGCAAATCAATACCGCCAACCAAAGCAATCATTCTTTCGTAATCGGCGCAGTGTTCTTTTATTTTTTCTTTGGGTACTTCCCCGTCGGGAATAAAACAATTTGAGGGGTCAATGTCCACCTTGTCGAACAACTGCGTTTTCATGAAGCGGTTGTAGCTCTGCAAGGCATCTTTTTCAATAGGATAATATTCATCCAGGTTAAAGGCAATCACATGCCGGAAGATCAGGCCTTCTTCGCGGTGCAGGCGCACAAGTTCTGCGTACAACAATTTCGGCGTTGAGCCGGTAGCAAGACCCAATACGCATTGTTCACCGGCAGCAGCCTTTTCTCGCATCAGCGACGCTACTTGCTGCGCCGCCCACTTTGCGCCTTCGGCAGGCGTAAAAAAAATTTGTGTGGAAATACGTTCCAACGAATCTGTTAAGTCAATTTCCTTGTTTGCCTGGTTCGTCAGCATAAGATTTTTAATTGTTTTTTGTGGCGTTAACTGCGATTCATTTCTGTAACAAAGCCTTGTAAGCTTCAGTGATTCGCCGTAAAGTTGCGGCAGGATATTTTAGCGCTGCAAGCCGGGTTGCAAGAGAATCGTCTTCCGCATAACGCATTTCACCCTGGAACGCAAGTTCCGTTGAATCTCTTTTTTTACAACGCTCAATCGTTTGCGCAAATTCTTACCGCTCCAACTTAAAAGCCGGGTCAAGTGCCGGACGTTTTTGTGCGTTGGCAACTTTCCAGCCGGTGCGGTACATCCACTCGGTCATCCGTTTTAGTTTTTTAATGTCAATACGTTGCGGCTCGTCCATCGGCGTGTGATAATCGGGATGCAACAAAGTTGTGTAAAACAAAGCCGGATAACCGGCGCGGGCATAAGGCAAGTGATCGCTACGGAAATACCAGCCTTCAACGTGAGAAGGTTTGTCCCACAAAGTATCGAGCTTAAACTTTGGGCCTTCATTGTTGGCCTGCAGGGCCATCGCAACGAGTTCGGGTGAATTTCGATGCGGCGCTTGTGTTCCCAGCAAAGCCGCACTATCGGGATTGTTTCTTCCAATCATGTCGCCGTTCAAAACAGCCACAATCGAATTCTTGTCAACGGTGGGATGACTTGCGTACCACCGCGAACCAAGTAAACCTCTTTCCTCTGCACCGTGCCACACAAATAATGCTGAACGCTTGCCGGGCTGGCCTTTAAACGCACGTGCAATGGCGAGTAAAGCAACACTCACGGAAGCGTTATCGTCCGCGCCGTTGTAAATGGAATCGGTGCCGTAAGGTTGCCGCACGCCGTCGTGGTCCTGGTGACCGCTGAACAAAACGTATTCTTTTGAAAGCTGCGCATCGGTTCCTTTTACTTCGGCCACGATGTTCACGGAAGGATAATTAAAATGTTCGACCCAGATGTTTGCCGTTAGCTGTGCGCCCTGCGCCTTCAGCCAGTCCGTTGCGCTTGCGTGTACCCAAAACACGGGTGTTCTTGCGACTGAAACAGCGTTTGGTCCGCCTTCAATGTCATAGGTGCCGCGGGTAAGTGCGGGCAACACCGCAGGCCAGCTTTTTTCACCCATTTCGTCCGCAATAAAAATGATGGCCGCCGCGCCTTTTTGCAACAGGCTTGCGTACTTGCGCAACACGTAACCGGGATAGCGCCGCTCGGGCAAGGAAACATTTAGATTGATGCCTTCGGGGGAAGCAAGAATGGCAACGGCTTTGCCTTTTACATCCGCTTTCTCTGCATCTGTACTTGTTGCATTGCCGAGAAAAAGAATCGGTGCAGAGACAGAAGACGGCGCTGTTTGCGCAACCAAAACATCTTTCCAAAGCGAGAGTGGGTGATCGTTAACTGCGATCTTGCTGGCATCGCTCACACGGTTTCGCTCCATGGAAAAGAATTGAAAATACGTGCCGTCGTCACCTGCAGGCTTTAAGCCGAGTGCCTCTAATTTATTCGCCCACCAAACCGAAACTTTTAATTCGTCAAGCGTGCCGGCTTCGCGGCCGCGAAAATGATCGCTGGCCATTTCGAAGATGTCGGTTTTTAAATCGGCTTCTTTGATGGCGGAAACCAACGGGGTTTTTGTGGCTACGTTTTGGCTGAAGGAGCTTTTTGCAAATAGGCCTGCGAACAAGAGTAGAAGAAGTCTTTGCATTTGTTGTGTTTTAACCGTATGCAACAAAAATACGGAGGAGAGAACGGCGTGAACGTTTGCAAAAAGGAGAAACAATTTTCTCTAACTTGAAGAATCGTTTCGAACCCGAACAATGCTTCAACCAAAACTTTTTTCATGCACGCCGTCGTTTTGAAAATTTTTATTCATCGCGGACTGGAGGCAATCGGCATTGATGCGCCTTCTGTGCGGGAGCTTGATCTTGTCGTTCGAAAACTAAACGGTGTAAAATGGAGCAATACAAACAAAATCTGGTACTTGCCGCTGAACCGGCAATCGTACGAAGCCGTAAAGAATTCTTTGCAAAGTTTGGCTACCGTTGATGAAAGACCGTTGAAAGATTATCTGACGAAACGAAACGCATTGAACGGCACGCTCGTTTCAAACAGCAGCGAAAGCACAAGCCCACAAAAGCCAATACACCAAAAAACAATAACGGCTACAAGTGCCTGGCGGTTAAGCGCTGAAAACGCAAAGGCATTGGCGCGGTTCGTTGAACAATTGAAACTGAAAGCCTACAGCCCCTCCACAATGAAAACCTACCGCAACGAGTTTTTGCAACTCTTGCAACTGCTGAAGAAGAAAAACGTGGATGACCTGACGACCGATGATTTGCGGCGATATTTTGTTTATTGCTTTGAAAAATTAAAGCTTTCGGAGAACAGCTTGCACAGCCGCATCAACGCCATCAAGTTTTATTTTGAACAGGTATTGGGCCGGGAAAAGTTTTTTTGGGAGATACCGCGTCCGAAGAAGCATTTGCAAATTCCGAAAGTGCTAAGCGAGGCCGAGTTGCGAAAGCTGTTTGCGGCACTTGAAAACAAAAAACACAAGGCAATTTTATTTACTGCTTACAGCGCCGGGCTACGGGTAAGCGAAGTCGTCGGATTGCAGATCAAACATATCGACAGCAACCGGATGCAAATTTTTGTAGAAAAGTCAAAGGGAAAGAAAGACCGTGTTGTGATGTTAAGCCCCCTGCTTCTTGATGTTTTGCGGGCTTACCTGAAAGAATGCGTCCCGCGTCCGTCCACCTTTCTTTTTGAAGGTAAAGCCCCAAACAAGCCTTATAGCGCAAAGAGTGCCCAGCGGGTGTTTCAGATGGCGAGACAAAAGGCCAGGATTAATAAAGCCGTCAGCTTTCACAGTTTGCGGCACAGCTTTGCCACTCATTTGCTGGAGAAGGGAGTGGCCATTCATTTCATTCAGGATTTATTGGGTCATTTCAGTATAAAAACAACTGCCCGTTATTTGCATGTGACGAAAGATAAGCTGGTGAACATCCTTAGTCCTTTGGATGATTTGTGGAAAGACCAGCATGAAATTTAGTTTTATTGCCGACATCTCGCGGGTTGTATTGCCGACATCGGGTTTTCGCGGTTGCATTTTGCTTCGTGTTGATTTTGAAGGACTTAATATTTTTGGAAGAGAGGCGGATGTCGGCTAATATTGTGTTGCCTGCAATTATTATGAACCTTCATCTACCGTTATTGTTCTTTTGTTTGTCAATCTTGACAAGTTGTAGTTTCTCACAAAAACAACAAGAGGAACAAGTGAATGCTGCTGCAAAAACTAACCAAACCATTTCAGACACACAGCTTATTGCAAAGAAAACCGGAGAATTTGTCGTTGTGAAATCAATAGACAGAGGAGATTATTTCTACATCCCAAATTCAGCATTCGCAGATAGCGTTGATGCAGTTTTATTTCAAGATAAAACTCTCTTAAAGGTAAGTCCTGAGAATAGGCCGGTAAAGTTTTCATGGACTTCAAATTGCAACGACGGTCATTACGTATTGACTGTTACTCCCGAACAAATTTTCTTATCAAGTGGGCATGATAACCCCAACCCAAACTATCTTTTTTGGACAATCAGCATAAACAGAGAACAGTTTCAAGCAATCAATAATGGAATACGTAAGAAAGCTCCAAGAAACTTTTACGATGTAACCGCTCCACGAAATGACGGTTTGTTTCAAGATGAAAGCGAATACTATTTTCACCAAACCAACTTTCGTGACCCTTGCGCCATTCCAAAAAATTGGAACAAGACAACTGAACGAAAATTTTCTCTTTGTTGTGATACAACGATTAGTAAACAAACAAAGTATTATTTTCAGATGTTGAATAGCTACATCACTACCGAAACCGAGAAACTGAAATTTCCAGACGTAAAAGACAGCTTTGGAAGACACTCAAAATACTTTAGCTATAACGAAGAAGAATTGCATGAGTGGGCAGGAATGCGACGAAAGAAATGACGCAAAACAAAACTGCAGGCAACATTGGTTTGCTGCTATGGCGGGCGACAAACAAAACTTCGGCTATGTGCAGCTTTCAGCAGCAGTTTCCAGCGTGACGAATAACGCCAAGCAATAAATCTTATCTTTAACAGTAAAACAAAACCGGGCAGCGGTTCGGGGCTGGACGTTCAGCAAATGCCGCCACAGCAGCAAGCCCTGACCGTTGTGCGCTCTTTATCAAAACTTTCTCGTATGCGAAGGAGCTTAATTTTATTCGTTTGTTTTTTTGCTCATCTTTTTGTTGTTGCACAAAAGAAAAACCCTGCACCAATCATTCCCGAAGCCGACGGGTTTTTTATTATTCCGCAAGCGAAGATGCAGCCCGATAAAAATCACGTTTATAAAGCCGTCTATGATGCGACAAAATCTGCGAACGAACCAACGCAAATATTGCCTGCCTTAAATATGGCTGGATCAGAGTTAAATGCGCTGGCTGTTTGCAAAATCCCTGTCACGCAAGCAAAATTTGTCATTGTATTTCATGGCGCCGCTATTACTGGAATACTTGATAATGAACATTACAAAGAAAGATATCACATCGATAATCCAAACTTGAAAGTAGTAAATGAACTGAAAAAGGCAGGCGTAAAACTGTTTGTGTGCGGACAAAATTTATTAAGTGAGCATATGGATTTGAAAACGATTTCTTCGGATGTAACTGTTGCCAGCGATGCTTTGATCGTTTTAATGACGTTTCAGAATGAAGGATACGCACTCATGAGTTTTTAGGAACTGCGCCCAACAGGGTATTGCCAAAAGCAGGGCTAAAGCAATACTATGAAGCAGACGAACGCCATTGTAAATAGCATAACTTTATTACACTTCAGGAATGCCAAAACCCTGCCTTCGGCAATACCTGAGACGTTTGTACGACACCTTTCGACAGGTTGCATTTAGGTAGAAAACTGTA
>Ga0308176_10001194_pt1 | contig 16331 bp, 16 predicted proteins | sample PhyCR2_3_FD_203890 | JGI IMG/M metagenome (GOLD analysis project Ga0308176, IMG submission 203890) | Soil microbial communities from UC Gill Tract Community Farm, Albany, California, United States - DLSLS.C.R2 | ecosystem: Environmental > Terrestrial > Soil > Agricultural land | place: USA...
GACAGTTCGGCGGTCATACCGGCAGGGAGACACCTCTTCCCATTCCGAACAGAGAAGTTAAGCCTGCCAGGGCCGATGGTACTCGGAGGGCAACCTCCCGGGAGAGTAGGTCGCCGCCGATTTATTTCACGAAAGGAGCCGCGAGAGCGGCTCTTTTCGTTCCGGACTACGCCGCGACTTCGCTCTGAATGCGATCCCGCCATTCGGGGTCGAGCCGGCGCAGTCGCCGCACGCGCTCCGCGATCGGAGGATGCGTGACGAACAGCGCTCCGAGCCCGTGCTCGGCGTACGGGTTGATCGTGAACAACGGTTCCGTCGCCGGGCTGCCCTCGAACTCCACGAGCTCTGCCGTCTGCTCCAGGCGGGTCAGCGCGTCGGCGAGACCGTGCGGCGAGTCGCAGATCGAGGCGGCGAGTCGATCGGCGGCGTACTCGCGCTTCGGCGAGACGAGGAGATGGACGCAGGCCGCCGCCACCGGACCGAGCACGAAGAGCAAGGCTCGCTCGAGCCAGCCTCCGATGCGGCTCGTCTCGAGCATCACGGCCGCCGCCACCGCGGCCGCCGTCTGCACCTGCACGTCATGCAGCCGGACGTGCGCGATCTCGTGCGCGAAGACGCCTTCGAGCTCCGCGGGCGTGCAGGCGGCGATGCATCCGGTGCTCACGGCGACGGCCGAGCTGCGGATTCCGCGGCCGGTGGCCGCCGCGATCGGGAGCCCGTCCGGGATGAGATAGAGGCGAGGCTTCGCGATCCCGGCCCGCGCCGCGAGACGCTCGACGGTGGAATGGAGGAGCGGCGCCTCACCGACCGGGAGCTCGCGGGCCCCGATCATCCCGAGCGCGACGCGGTCGAACGACCAGTACGCGCCGGCTGCGACGAGGAGCGCGCAGAAGACGAAGATCGAGAGGCCGCGCACGTCCCCGAGCAGCCACCCGACGAGCGCAAAGAGGCCGGCGAGCGCCAGCACGAGCAGCCACGCCTTGACGATGTTGCGGGCCGCTACGAACAACGCCCCGGCCTAGCGGTCTTCGCCGCCGTCTTCCTGCCCGTCGTCCTCGAGCAGGCCGCGCGGTGGCCAATCCTCGTTCTGCGGTGCGTCGCACCGGCTGGAGCAGTGGAGCGACGCGATGTTCTGCAGGGGAACGAGGATGTGGCCGTTGAGCTCGATGTGCGCCACCTCGTCGACGAAGCAGTACGCGGTCAGGACGCCTTCCTGGTACTCGCCGCCGAAGAGCGCGACCTCGACCTGCTCCCCCTTGTACTTGCTCGTGTAGTCCTCCACGCCGCAGGAGCGTAGCCCACGCCGCCTGGCGAAGCGACTCCGCCGCTTGCCGCGACGGGTGCATGCGCTTAGGGTTGAGCCATCACGCGAACGGGTGGCCGCTCGGGCGCGTGGGACGGGTTCGTGAGGAAGGGGGAGTGTCGGTGAGGAAGCTGATGGCTGCCGCCGCGGTGACGGTCGTCGCTGTGTCGCTGTGCTTGTCGAGCGCCGGCCCGGCGTCTTCGGGCGCCGCCGCGTGCGCTGCCGGAAGCGTCGACGGCCGCGCGCCGGGAACGGCGATGTGCTTCGGGACGATGTTCCCGCAGCTTCCCGCGTTTCGCTACTCCGACCAGGCGGCGGCCGATCTGGCGGCGACGATGCGGAACGCGGCGCCCGACCCGCCCGGGATCGATCGCGGGACCCCCGACGACAGCGCCGCGCTGCCCGCCGAATACACGTATCTCGGCCAGTTCATCGACCACAACCTCGACTTCGACGAGACGGGCCAGCCGGCGGCCGACCTGAACCCGAGCTCCCTCACCAACTTCGAGAGCTTCCGATTCGATCTCAACAATCTCTTCGGCGGCGGACCGGCCGCCGACCCGCAGCTGTACGCCGCCGACCGCCGGCACCTGCTCGTGTCGGGGACGCTCGGTGAGCCCCGGTGGGACGGCTACCCGACGGTGACCGGGAACGACGGCGTCTACGACCTGGCTCGCGACCCTCTGACCGGCCAGGCGATCGCGGTCGAGCCGCGCGACGACGACAACCAGATCATCTCCCAGATCACCGCTGCGTTCGCGGCCTTCTACAACGACTTCGTCGACCGCGGCGACAGCTACGCGCAGGCTCGCCGGCTGACAGAGGAGTACTACCAGGAGATCGTCCTCACAGACGTGCTCCCCGCCTACGTCGGGCAGGGGACGATCGACGAGTACCTCGGCGCCGATCGCGCGGGGCGCGTAACCCTCCACACGCCGGACTTTCCGAGCGCGGCCTACACGCCTGTCGAGTTCTCGGTCGGGGCCTACCGCTTCGGGCACTCACTGGTGCGCGACAACTACCACATCAACGACATCTTTCCGGCGACCGCGGACATCGACGACAACGTCCGGATCTTCGACGTCGGGCACTTCCAGGCGGGCGACCTCTCCGGAGGCGGCCCGCTGCCCGGCCCGGACGGCTCCGCCCAGACGGGGTGCACCTCCGCCTCGCTGTGCCCCTGGCCGAATCCGGCCGGCCACCAGATCCAGTGGAAGTACTTCGTCCCGGAGCTCGACGCAAATCCGGACGATCCCGGGATCAACTATGCGCGACAGACGCAGCCCGCGATCAGCCCGGCGTTGTTCGATCTTCCCTCGGAGACGATCCCGGGCTGCACCGACGCGGCCGACCCGGTCTGCAACGGCTCGGGCGATCTCATTGCGCGCGACTTCGCGCGCGGCGACCACGACGGGCTCGCGTCCGGCCAGGACATCGCGCGCGCTCTCGGCTGCGACGTGATCCCGGCGACCTCGATCAACCCGACGGCGGACGCCGTCTTCGACTCGGGGACGCCGCTCCTCTACTACGTGCTCGCCGAGGCGAAGAGCGCCGGCCGCGTGCTCGGCTGCGTCGGCCGCAAGATCGTCGCCGAGACGTTTCTCCGCGTGCTCTGGGACACGCCGGGCTCGATCCTCCACACGGGCTTCCGTCCCGATCCCGAGCTGGTCGAGCTCGCTCCGGAGACGCCGGCGTTCAGCTTCGGCGACCTGCTCGTGGACACCCGGCTCGCGCCCCGGAGCAGCTAGTCGAGCGCGCGAAAGCCTCCTCGCTCGTACACGCAGAGCCAGCGGCCGCAGTTCTCGACGACCGGCAGCGCCATCCCCATGGCGGCCGTCTGGGCGCGGCGCATCGAGCCGCCGTGCGTGACCACGAGGATCCGGCCGCCGTCCGGGTGCTGCTCCGCGATCCGCCGGAGGGCGCGCAAGGTCCGTTCCTGGTGGGCCGCGGTCGACTCGCCCACGAACTCGACCCGGTCTCGCTCGACGCCGGTCAATCCTTCCCAGTTGCCCCAGTCCTTCTCCCGCAGGTCCGGATCGAACGCGACCGGCAGTTCGAGCCGCTCGGCGACGATCTGCGCAGTCTCGCGCGCCCGGGCGAGGTCGCTCGCGTAGATCGCGTCGAGCTCCTCGCCTGCGAGCTCCTCCGCAAGCTGTCGCGCCTGCCGCCGGCCGAATTCGCTCAACGGCCGGTCGGTCTGTCCCTGCAGGCGCCCGTCGGCGTTCCAGTCGGTCTCGCCGTGGCGAACGAGCAGCAGCGTGGTCACGACTGACTACGCTAGCCAGCCATGGACCTCGGGCTCGCCGACACCGTCTGCCTGGTCACCGGCTCCACCGGCGGCATCGGGTTCGAGACCGCGAAGCTCCTCCGCGCTGAGGGCGCGACCGTGGTGACCACCGGGCGCAGCGGTGGCGACGTACGGGCGGACCTTTCGCAGACGGGCGAACCCGAGCGCGTCGTGCGGGAGACGATCGAGCGGCACGGACGTCTCGACGTGCTCGTGAACAACGTCGGCTACAGCGAGATCCGGAAGCTCGAGGACGTGACCGACGACGTCTGGCAGGCGTCGTTCGAGATCAACCTCCTCAGCGCCGTGCGGGCCACGTGGGCGGCGCTGCCGGGAATGCGCGAGCGCGGCGCCGGAACGATCGTCAACGTCTCCTCGACCGCTGCGAAGCGCCCGTCGACCGGAATGCCGGACTACTCGGTCATGAAGGCCGCGCTGCTCTCGTACTCGCGCCTCGTCGCCGACCTGTACGCGAAGGATGGGATCCGCTGCAACGCCGTCACCCCGGGGCCGACCGCGACCGGGGCCTGGCTCGGCGAGGGCGGCCTCGCCGACCAGCAGGGCGAGCGCGACGAGGTGCTCGCGAAGGTAGCCGCAGGCCGGCCGCTCGGCCGGCTCGCGCAGCCCGAGGAGATCGCCGCAGTGATCGTCTTCCTCTGCTCGCCGCGGGCGAGCTACGTCACGGGCGCCGCCTGGAGCGCCGACGGCGGCACCGTCCCGATCATCGTCTGATCTTGAGCGAGGGCGATGCGATAGCCCGTTCCGACGGGCCGCGCACCGTCGGAACGGTCGCCGAGGATCTTCGCGCTCTCGGCCTGGCTTCCGGCGCAACGGTGCTCGTGCACTCGTCGCTGTCGTCGATGGGCTGGGTCGTGGGCGGTCCGGTCGCCGTGATCCAGGCGCTGCTCCTCGTCGTCGGAGAGGAGGGAACGGTCGTGATGCCCGCTCACAGCGGCGACCTGTCGGATCCGGACGGCTGGGGGAACCCGCCCGTGCCGGAGTCGTGGGTCGAGACGATCCGCGCCGAGATGCCGGCGTTCGACCCTCGCTGGACGCCGACGCGCGGGGTCGGAGTCGTCGCCGAGCTCTTCCGCGGCTGGCCCGGCACGTTCCGGAGCGACCATCCGCAGGTGTCGTTCGCGGCGTGGGGCCGCGATGCGGACGCGGTCACGAGCGGACATCGGCTGGAGCACTCGCTAGGCGAGGGGTCGCCGCTCGCGCGCCTGTACGAGCGCGATGCGCTGGTGCTCATGCTCGGCGCCGGCTACGACAGCTGCACGTCCTTCCATCTCGCCGAGTACCGGACCGGGAGTGCCCGCGCCGCCCGCCTCGGCGCGCCGATCGTCGCGAATGGCGAGCGCGCCTGGACTTGGTTCGACGACATCGAGATGCGGGCCGACCTCTTCGAGGAGCTCGGGCGCGACTTCGAGCGGGAGTGCCCCGTCGCGCGCGGACGCGTCGGCTCGGCCGAGGCCCGGCTCTTCTCCCAGCGCGCGGCGGTCGACTTCGCGGTCGGCTGGCTCCGCGCGCGCGGACGCTGATCTCAGCGGTCGCTGAAGAGGACGCTGATGCTCTCCCGGTCGTGGATGCGCCTGATCGCCTCGGCGAAGAGCCCGGCGACCGAGACGACCTCGACACGCTCGCCGAGCGGATGCGGCTGGTTCTCGACAGAGTCGGTGACGATGACGCGCTCGATCGGGCTCGCCGCGAGCTTCGTCTCGGCGTCGCCGGAGAGGAGCCCGTGGGTCGCCGCCGCGATCACCGACCGGGCGCCGCGCTCGACGAGCCGCTCCGCCGCCTCCACGAGCGTCCCGCCGGACGCGATGAAGTCGTCCACCAGGACGGCGTCGCGGCCGGCAACGTCTCCGAGCAGACCGAAGACCTCCGCCGCCTCGTCGTGTCCCGAGCGCGTCTTGTCGGCGAGCGCGAATCCGCCGCCGAGGCGGGATGCGAACCGGCGAGCCATCTTCGCGTAGCCGGAGTCGGGCGAGACGACGATCGGGTCGTGCGCCCCCGCGCGCCGGATCGCGTCCACGAGGATCGGCATCGCGTAGAGATCGTCCACGGGAATGCGGAAGAAGCCCTGGATCTGCGGCGCGTGGAGATCCATCGTCACGAGGCGATCGGCGCCCGCCACCTCGATCGCATCGGCGATGACCCGTGCACGGATCGAGACGCGCGGCTCGTCCTTCTTGTCGCCCTTCCCGTAGCTGAAGTAGGGGACGACGGCCGTCACGGAGGCGGCGCTCGCACGGCGGCAGGCGTCGAGCCAGAAGAGGAGCTCGACGACGTTGTCGTTTGCGGGGTAGACGGTCGACTGCACGACGTAGACGTCGCGGCCGCGGACATTCTCGAGCAGGCGGACGAAGATCGTCCCCTCGGCGAACCGCATCGTCTCCGCCTGCGCGGGCTGTACGCCAAGCTCCGCGCAGATCGCCCCGCCCAGCCGGCGGCTGCCGGAACCGCAGACGACGACGGGCTGGTCGACCGAGCGGCGGCGCAGGCGCATCGGCGCAAGTATCCACCGTTTCCGCCGCTTCCGCCCCTCCGGCGAGCGGGCTAGGCTGGCCCGAGATGCCCGAAATCGCCGGGAAGGTGGCCGACGGCTTCGCCGAGGCCGTTCGCGACCACGAGGAGCACTGGCTCTCGCCGCTTGCCGTGCGCTCGTACGAGACGCGGGGGCGCGAGGTCGCCGAGGACGAGTGTGGGCTGCGGACGCCGTTCCAGCGCGACCGCGACCGGATCGTCCATTCGAAGGCGTTTCGGCGGCTCCGCCACAAGACGCAGGTCTTCGTGGATCCCGAGGGCGACCACTTCCGCACGCGGCTCACCCACACGCTCGAGGCGGCCGGCATCGCGCGCGGCGTCGCGCGGGCGCTGCGCCTGAACGAGGATTTGACCGAGGCGATCGCGGTCGGCCACGACGTGGGGCATCCGCCGTTCGGCCACGCCGGCGAGCAGGCGCTCGACGCGCTGCTGCGCGAGCGAGGCGGCAACGGCTTCCGTCACAACGAGCACTCGCTGCGCGTCGTCGAGCGGCTCGAGCGTGACGGCCGCGGGCTCAACCTCACGTGGGAGGTGCGCGACGGGATCCTCAAGCACACGGGAGCCGAGGAGCCGGAGACGCTCGAAGGGCGGATCGTGCGGCTCGTCGACCGCTTCGCGTACATCAACCACGACATCGACGACGCAGTCCGCGGCGGGCAACTCGATCCCGCGGATCTTCCGTCGGAGCTGATCGAGCAGCTCGGCGACACGGGTTCGCGCCGCATCGACACGCTCGTCCACGACGTGGTCGAGAACTCCGCGCGGGCCGGAGACATCGTCCAGAGCGACGAGATCGGCGAGGCGATGCTCGCCCTGCGTACCTTCATGTTCGAGCGCGTGTACCTCACGCAGGACCAGGGCCCGGCGCGGCTCGCCGTGCGCCGGATCTTCGAAGACCTCGTCGACCGGCGGGGGATGGAACCCGAGGAGGCGACCGACTACCTTGCCGGGATGACCGATCGCTTCGCGCTCACGTACGCCGCAGAGCTGGAATAGCGCGTGGCCCGGATCAAGGACGAGTCGGTCGAGCGCGTCAAGGCGACGATGGAGATCCTCCCGGTCGTGGAGGAAGTCGTCCGCCTCCGCAAGTCGGGCGGCACGTACAAGGGGCTCTGCCCGTTCCACCAGGAGCGGACGCCGAGCTTCACCGTCTCGCCCGCACGCGGCACGTTCAAGTGCTTCGGCTGCGGGGAGGGCGGCGACGCGATCACGTTCGTCAGGAAGCTCGAGAATGTCGAGTTCGTCGACGCGATCGAGCTGCTCGCGCGCCGATTCGGCGTCGAGCTCGAGTACGAGGAGGCGTCGCCCGAGCAGGAGCTCAAGCGCCGGCGCGACGAGCGGCTGCGGGCGCTGCTCGAGCGGGCAGCCGAGTTCTACTCGCGCGTGCTCTGGGAGTCGGACGTGGCCGCCGGGGCGCGCGACTATCTCGCCTCGCGCGGGCTCGGCGAGGAGGTCTGCCGCGAGTTCCGGCTCGGCTACGCGCCGGGAGGGGCACGGCTGGCGGCACGCGCTGCCCAGGAGGGCTACACACAGGAGGAGCTGCTCGCGGTCGGGCTGGCCAACCGGCGGGGCAACGACTACTTCCAGCGCCGGATCGTCTTCCCGCTCGCCGACTCGCGAGGCCGGGTGCGCGGCTTCCAGGCGCGGAAGCTCCACGACGACGACCCGCTGCAGGCGAAGTACGTCAACTCGCCCGAGGGCGAGCTCTTCCGCAAGGGCGATCTCCTCTACGGGCTCGACACGGCGCGCCAGGCGATCGCCCGCGAGGACCGGGGCGTCGTCGTCGAGGGGAACACCGACGTCATCGCGCTGCGCCAGGCCGAGTTCGCCCCCGTCGTCGCGTCGATGGGGACGGCGCTGACCGAGGCGCAGCTGCGCGAGCTGGCGCGGCTGACGAAGCGGCTCTTCCTCTGCTTCGACGCGGACGCCGCCGGCCAGGACGCGACGCTACGCGGGATGGAGCTCGCCGTCCGGCTGGGCTTCACGGTCCGGGTCGTCCCGCTGCCGCCCGACACGGATCCCGCGGACGACCCGGCCGCGTTCCAGGAGCGCCTCGCGTCGCCGGTGAGCTACCCCGTCCATCGTGTCCGGCTCGAGCATGCGCGGGCGACGGACCGCGAAAGCGCGTTCGACGCGATCCGCTCCTTCCTCACCTCGCTGCCCGACTCGCCGGAGCACCTCGAGGCGATCCGGGTCGCCGCCGACCTCCTCGACCTGCCGCCCGAGACCCAGTCGGGCCTCGCTCCTGCCCGCGGCAGCGCGCGCACCGCCGGCTTCGTCTCGCCGCGGCTCCTCGACGCGGGGCAGCGGCTCGAGCGTGGAGCGCTCGCGGGGGTGGCGGCCCACGAGTCCCTGCTGCCCGATCTGGAGCTGCTCGGGCCCGAGCATTTCGACGACGAGCTGCACCGGCGCGTGCGGGCGTTCCTGCTGGGCAACGAGGCCGCGGACGGCGATCTCACCGAGCTCCTCGCCGAGCTCTACGCCCTCAGTGACGAGGAGGAGATCACGCTCGAGACCGCGACGCAGCTCCTCCTGCGATTACGTGAGCGGAGGCTCGAACGGGAGCTCGCGAGCGCCGACGGAGAGCTCCTGGTCGAGCTCCAGCACCGGCTTTCCGCCTTGCGCGACGAGATCCGAGCCTTCGCGTAGCCGCCGGTACAATGGCCGCCGCCGATCCCCGGTAGCTCAATTGGCAGAGCATCCGGCTGTTAACCGGAGGGTTGTTGGTTCGAGTCCAACCCGGGGAGCTCCTTGCTGCGTTCACGTTTCGACGAGCTTCTGCGGCGCCTCGGCGAGATCAGCGACCTCGAGCGGGTCGACTCGCTTCTCAGCTGGGACCAGGAGACGAAGATGCCCCCGCTCGGCGCGCCCGCTCGCGCGGAGCAGCTCGCAACCGTCACCCGCCTCGCCCACGAGCTCGCGACGGCGCCCGAGCTCGGCGAGCTGATCGAGGCGCTGCGCGAGCTCGAGGAGGCGAGCGAGCCCGAGTCGTTCGAGGCGAGCGTCGTCCGTGTCGCGCGACGCGACTACGAGAGGCAGCGCCGCGTCCCGAGCGACCTTCGCGCGGAGATGACGCGGGCGGGCTCGTTCGGGTACGCCGCGTGGCTCGAGGCGCGCGCCGCCGGCGACTTCGAGGTGCTCCGCCCGCATCTCGAGCGGCGAATCGAGCTCATGCACGAATACATCGCGTGCCACGAGCCGTTCGACGATCCGTACGACGTCCTGCTCTACGACAACGAGCCCGGGATGCGCACCGCGGACGTCGAGGCGGTCTTCGAGCGGCTCAAGGCCGAGCTCGTGCCGCTCGTCGCGAGCATGGGGGAGCCCGTCGACGACGCGTGTCTCTGCGGCGACTTCTCGCCTGCGCGGCAGCGCGAGTTCTCGCTCGAGGTGCTGCTGCGGTGGGGGATGGACGAAGAGGCGTGGCGGCTGGACGACACCGTCCATCCGTTCAGCTCGAACATCTCGGAGGCGGACATCCGGGTCACGACGCGCTTCGACCGGGAGGACCTGACCGGCATCCTCGCCTGCCTCCACGAGTTCGGACACGGCCTGTACGAACGGCAGGTGGACGTGCGGTACTCGCGCACGCCGCTCCAGCGAGGCGCGTCGGCCGCGTTCCACGAGTCGCAGAGCCGCCTGTGGGAGAACGTCGTCGGGCGGCGCCTCTCCACGTGGCGGTTCCTGTACCCGCGACTGCAGGAGCTCTTCCCGGAGCGGTTCGCGGACGTCGCGCTCGACGAGTTCCATCGCGCGCTGAACCGCGTGGCGCCGAGCGTGCGCCGGGTGGATGCGGACGAGGTCACCTATCCGCTCCACATCGTCCTGCGCTTCGAGCTCGAGCGGGAGATGCTCTCGGGGGGGCTGACTCCCGCCGACCTGCCCGAGGCCTTCGACTCGAAGCTCCGCGAGTATCTGGGAATCGAGCCCGCAAACGTCGTGGAGGGCGTGCTCCAGGACGTCCACTGGTCGGACGCCAACTTCGGCTACTTCCCGACGTACGCAATCGGGAACGTCATCGCGGCGCAGCTCTGGGAGCGTGCGACGGCCGAGCTCGGCGACCTCGACTCGGAGTTCGAGCGTGGGGAGTTCGATTCGCTTCGCGAGTGGCTCCGGGAGCACATCCACCGCTGGGGACGTGCGTTCGAGCCGCCGGAACTGCTCGAGCGCGCGGTCGGTGGGCGGCTCGATGCGGATCCCTACCTCGCGCATCTTCGCGGCAAGGTCGAAGCGCTGGAGCGGGCGTAGGTCGCGGCCTGCGATGCTTCGATAGACTCGCGGCGTGAGCTGGCTGTACATCGCCTTGCTCGCGGTCGCTGTCGTGCTGGTCGCGGGCGCCGAATGGCCCCGCCTTGGGGAGCGGTTCGGAGCGGATTCGCGTCGCAGCCGCCAGCGCGCACGGCGCAAGGCGAGCCTGCGCGTCGTCCACGACGACGAGGCGGACGAGTTCGCGGCAAGCGTCGAGCGGGATCTCGCCAACCTCCCGACGATCGATGACCGCGAACGCCGGAACAGCTAGCGCGCTAGTGCGGGATCACGGTGTGATGCTTTGAAGTGGTAGGGGGGTCGACGCGACCCGCCGGCTTCGCACTCATGGCTCGGTCACCGGCTTGTTTAGAACCCACGCAACGGCTTGCTTGGCTTGTGCTTGATGGCTTCAACCCAGAAAGCGGGCATCCGGATCGTGACCGGCCCTTCGGCTAGGAGGCGCTGGTGCAGCAGTTCCAACTGACCGCGGTGCGTCTCGAGGCAGAACCCGTCGATCATCCAGGGGATTGCCTTCAGATACCAAGCGAAAGCTCCAATGTCGGAGAACGTCATCGCGGCACTTCCTTCGCCCGAGTCCCGAATTTCAAGCCCAGCGCCTTCCAGCTGACTGATAGCGAGCTTTAGGTTCCAGCCGCTAGCGGGCGGTGCGGGTAGGCCGAGCGCATCGTGGAACTCGCGGTAGTCCGCGCCGACCTGCTGTGTCAGAAAAACGCCGCCGGGATGAAGGACGCGCGCGACTTCCCTTGGGACAAACGACTCATGCCTACTGGCTATCAGCATGAACGACTCGTCGGCGAATGGCAGTCGAGCAAAGGCAGCAGCTCCGCCCTGCTGCGCGTTCTCCCCAGCCGACTCCACTTCAACGACCTCGATCCCGAGCGGTCTCAATCGCCGCTCGGCGATCGCGACGTTAGGTGGCCATGCCTCGGTAGCCACGGTGCGCACCGGGCGATGAGCGAGTCCTGCCAGGAACTCGCCTCCGCCAGTCCCGAGGTCGAGAAGGTCAGCGCTGTGCCGAGCGTGGTCGGTGAGCATCGCCTCGTAGTCCCAGGAGAGCGGGTGGTTGATCAGCCGGTCGCCTAGCCAGGAGAAGTCCCAGCCACCGACCGGATGTTCCTCGGCTTCCCGTAAAAGCTCTTTGAAGCAATCAGCATCAAGTATGGAGCGAGCGTAAGTCATCTCCTGCGGAATGAGCCGAGAGCGCGCATTCCCTTTACTGCTTTCAAGCATCACACCGCGATCCCGCACTAGCTAGCGCGCTACGGAGTCTGGCCGAACGGCGAGCCGGCGTCGGCGTGGTGCTTCAGCCACGCGGTGCGTAGCTCCCGCGTGCGCCGTTCGAGACCGTCGATCAGCCGGCGCGCCTCCTTGAGCTCCCGGGACAGCGCCTCGACCCGGCGCACCTCCGTCGCGATCTGGGTGAGCGGGCTCGCCGCGTTCGCGTTCAGCTCCGTCAGCCGCCCCTCGGCGGCGTGGAGCTGCGCGTCGGTGGCCCGCGCCCAGCCGTCGGCCTGCTCCGCCAGCGTCCGCAGCTCGGTCTCGGTGGCCACCTGGCCGCCGACGACCTGGCGCAGCCGCCGGACGAGCACGAGATCGAGCTTCTCTGGAACGAGGCTCACTGCGCGCGGAGCGTGCCAGATCTAGGGGCGAAGCGTCACGGTCGTCTGGAAGACGCGCGTGTTCGGGAGCACCGGCCCGACGTCCTCCATGTTCTTCGTCTCCTGGTAGTCGGCCGCGATCACCGTCACCCGCTCCTTGCCCGGCGCCCGGCCCTTCGTCCGGATCGAGAGCACGCCGTGGGAGAACCTGAACGCGGCGGCCGCGCCGTTGACGCTCGCCCGGAGGGAGAGCGGATCGACCCCGGAGCCCGAGTCGCGGATCGCGAACCGGATCCGGTCACCCATCAGGACAGTCCGGCCGAGGGGCCGGATCGACGGCGGTGAGACGTCGTTCACCCAGAAGCGGAACGTGAAGGCTCCGGGCCGCGCTCCAGCCGGCGTGTCGAAGACGACGTCGTAGGGGCCGGGGTCGGGGAGGACGGCGGCGACGACAGGCTCGGCGTGGGCGAACCCCTGATACGGGTTCAGGCCCGCGGGGAGCGCGGTGTAGCCGACGATCCTGTTCTCGTCGTCTCCGGCGACGAGGCGCGGCGAGACGCGCACGCGATGTGCATGGCCGACCACAACGACGCCGAAGTTCGCGACGCGCTTGCGCAACGCGAAGCGGAAGACCTGCTCCGGCCCGGTGAGCCGCGTCGGGACTCCGGGCGCGAGATTTCCCTCCGGGTAGCGGTACGACGAGACACGCGACGCCTGTCCGGCCGTGTCGCCCCGATGGAGGCCGGCCTTGCGCAGCGCCCGGTGCGGATCGAGCCCGAGCCTCGGCACCTCGACGTGGAACCAGAATCCGATCCGGCGCACGTCGCTCCCGCGGGTGAGGACGACGAACCCCGTGCCGTCCCCGGCGGTCGCCGTCCCCGAGACCGCGAGCCGAACGGGTAAGGAGGTCCCGGCCGCGAGCGTCGTCGCGAGCGGCGTCAACGACGTGCCGTGCGGCATCGACTGCGCCGCGAGCGAGACGCTCCACGGTGCGCTCCCGCCGCCGGCATCCGTGGTGGCGAGCTGCTTCGTATCGGAGAAGCCACGCCGGACGAGTCCCCAGCCGAGCGACGTCGGATCCGTGAACAGGAGAGGCTGGTCCGCGCGGACGAGGTCGATCCTGCCGCCGCCCTCGCGCAGCGTCGAGACCTCGCTCGAGCCGCCGGACGTGTGCACCGGATCGCCCGTCGAGGCGAGCGCCGACTTGACCTGCTCCACCGTCCACGCCGGATGGCGCTGGAGCAGGAGCGCTGCGGCGCCGGACACGTGCGGGGCCGCCATGCTCGTCCCGTCGAGCTCCTCGAACCGGTCGGGCGGGAGCGAGGAGAGGACGCCGACGCCGGGCGCCGTCACGTCCGGCTTGAGGAGGAGCGACACAGGCGTCGGGCCTGCGGACGAGAACGAGGCCACGACGTCTGGTCGGTTGCCGCTGCCGGCCAGGGTCGAGGCCGCGGCGGTGATCGCGGCGGGCGTATTCGCGGGCGAGCCGACCGAGCCCAAGCGGGTGGCGCCGAAGTCGTTTCCGGCCGCGACGACCGGAACGACTCCGGCGGCCGCGGCGTTGTCGAGGGCCTTGACGACGATGTCGCGGCGCGGCTCCACCTCGGGCTCCCCGATCGAGAGGTTGAGGACGTTCATCCCGTCGGCGACGGCCTGGTCGATCGCCTTGGCGATCTCCGGCGAGTTGCCGTCGAGGCCGTAGTCCTTCGTGGGCACCGTCAGCGCCTTGTAGTTGCCGAGATAGGCCCGGGGCGCGACGCCCGAGACGACCGAGCCCTGGCCCGCGGACGTGTCGAAGTCCCCGGCGGCGATCCCCGCGACGTGGGTGGCGTGGAACGAGAACTTGGGGTCGAACGGCTTCGCCGCGTACTTCCAGCTCGTCGAGGGGGACGGGAAGGCGCGGGCGACGATGACCTTCGGCGTCGTGTAGGCCGTGTTCCCCTTGGGGAAGCCGGCGGGATACGAGAAGCCGGCCGGGTCGAAGTACGGGTGCGCCTGGTCGATCCCGTCGTCGACGAGCCCGATCCTGATGTTCTGGCCCGCGGTCGCGAGGCCGGAGCCCCAGAGCGCCGTGGCGCCGATGAGGGACGGGCCCGCGTTGGTCGCCGTCGCCGCGGCGGCCGTCGTGTCACGCAGCGCGTGATATGTGACGCTCGACCAGACCGTCGCGCCCGGGAGAGCCCGCAGCCGCGCGAGGTCGGAGGCGGGGAGGACCACCGAGACGCCGTCGAGCGCGACGGCGTAGTGCCAGGCGACGCGCGCGGCGGGAATCGAGGCGGCGAGCCGCGCGGCGAGTGTCCGCTGCGCCGCGGCAAGGGTCTGGAGGTAGGACACCGCGGCCGGGGTCCGCACCGAGAGGGAGTGGCCCCGCCGGGTGGCGGCGGCGAGCGTCCGGTCACGCCGGATCTCGACCGCGAGCGACGGACGCGGCAGCGTCACGACGACCTCGACGAGCTGTCGGGACGCGGTGGGCGCCGCCGCGGCTCCCCCGCCCGCGAGGAGTGTCAAGACCGCCGCGAGGGCGAGCGCAAGAGGGAGCAGGGACCGGCGCAAGAGGCGGCATGGTACGTGTGCCACGCGCCGGTTCGGGCCTCCGGCCGCGGCTACACTGTCGCTCCGCGCGGATGTGGCGGAATTGGTAGACGCGCACGGTTCAGGTCCGTGTGGGCTTCGGCTCGTGGAGGTTCAAGTCCTCTCATCCGCATAACCGGGCTACTCCGCTGCGGGCGATGCGCCGGCACGGATTTCCCCCATCTTGCGCGAGTGGGCGCGTGCGACCATGGGGTGGTGGGCCGCATCGTGTGGAGCGTCAGGCAGGGCCGGGCCGGCGAGCTCGACGCGCCGGAGATCATGGGCGGCTTCCGCTCGACGAATCCCGTCCACGAGCCGAAGCTGGGCGACGTCCTGCGGCTGCCCGACGGGTCGGGACCCTGGCGGGTGGTCGACTGGGTGGTGGGCGATCGCGTCGACCCGTCGGCAAACGTGCTCGTCGTCGAGCCCGCCGTCGGCTGACCGCTAGCTGCGCGGCCAGCCGTACTCGACCTCGGCCGTGAGAGGCGCCGTCACGTCCATGCGCTGCTCGTACCGATCGAGCTCGAGCTCGGCGAGCGTCATGGGCGTGCTTTCGTCCGACGTCGGCTCGTTCGCCGGACTGAGCCGGCTCAGGCCTGCCCGCTCGTGCTCGGCGACGAGGACCACGCCGTACCCGAACGCAGCGCACAGAAGAGCCAGGACCGCGGAGCCGATTCCCGCCGTCATCCACATGACCCCGAAGCCGAACCCGACAGCACATCCGAAGAACCGCCACCAGCTGACCACCGTCTACCTCCTCGTCGTGACCTTGCCCGACGACGATTCGCGGCCGATCGGCGGAGACCTTCCTGCCGGCGATACCTGAGGGATCGGCAGCGGGCTGCGCCTGCTGCGGAGAAAACGAGCTCTGACTGGAGGCACCGGTCGGAGAGAAGTCTCGCTCGGGCGCAACCCGCTCCCGGCACGGTAGCGCGGAGGGAGGGTGCGTGAGTTCGGAGCTCGCAGCGCGTGCCCGGGCGGACGTCAGGGGGCCAAGGGAGAATCCTGACCCGCTCGCGCGCTTGCGGCGACGCGCGTCCGAGGAGACTCCGACCCCCTGACGGGTAGAGGATCGGCTGTGGAGCCGGATTCTTGAGGGCTTTCGCGCCTCAGCCGGGCGGAGTGTCGTCCGGCGTCTCGTCCTTCGCCCTGAGCAGGGAGCGAGTCCAGTCGGCCGCGTCGACGGGCGGCGGGGCCGCTCGCTGCAACCAGCCGTAGATCGGGAACTCTTCGGATGCCGGTGCGGCCGGATTCGCGGGTTTCTCCGCCTCTGCACGGTGCGCGGCCCGCTCCTCTGCCTCGCGCCGAGTCGCTTCTTCGGCCGCGCGTCGAGCTTCGGCCTCCGCAGCATCACGGCGGGCCCGCTCTTCGGCCCCGCGTCGAGCTTCTGCTTCCGCAGTCTCGCGCCGAGCCTGCGCTGCCCTTTCGCGTCGCACCTGATCCTCCTCGGCTGCGCGCCGGGCTGCTGCATCGGCCTCGCGCCGAGCTTGCGCCTCTGCTTCGCGCCGGGCCGCTTCCTCGGCTTCACGTCGGGCCTGGGCTTCGGCTTGGCGGCGGGCTCGCTCCTCGGCGGCCGCGCGCGCAGCCGCTTCCTCGGCTTCGCGTCGGGCTTGCGCTTCGGCTTCGCGTCGCGCCAGCTCCTCGGCTTCGAGCTGGGCTCGCGCTTCGGCTTCGCGCCGCGCCTGCTCCTCGGCGGCTGCCCGCGCGGCCGCTTCTTCGGCTTCGAGCCGGGCCCGCGCTTCGGCTTCGCGCCGCG
>Ga0308176_10001196_pt1 | contig 16325 bp, 18 predicted proteins | sample PhyCR2_3_FD_203890 | JGI IMG/M metagenome (GOLD analysis project Ga0308176, IMG submission 203890) | Soil microbial communities from UC Gill Tract Community Farm, Albany, California, United States - DLSLS.C.R2 | ecosystem: Environmental > Terrestrial > Soil > Agricultural land | place: USA...
AACGTGACGCCGTTACCGATGATCGTACGGTTATGAATGATGACGTCGTGCGCGACGTGAACATAGGCCATGACAAGATTGCCGTCGCCGATGGCGGTCACCATACCGCCGCCTTCCGTGCCCCGGTTCACTGTGACAAACTCACGGATGGTGTTTCCATCCCCGATGCGCGTTTCTGAAGGCTCGCCTTTATACTTCTTGTCCTGCGGAGTCACTCCACAGGAGCAATAGGGATAAAAAACGTTATCTTTCCCAATCGTGAGTTTGCCCTCGAGATACACATGGGCGAGGAGGCGAGTTCGCGAGCCGATGGTAACGCCGCTTCCAATGATGCAGTAAGGTCCGATTTCCGCATCGCGGGAGATGTTCGCGTCGGGGTCGACGATCGCGGTCGGGTGAATTGCCATGCCGGAACGGACGCGAGATTAAGAAACGGGCGTTTCGGCCTTTTCAGGCTCGATCTTGGGCGCTGGACTATGGCCGGCCAGCCGATCCGTCAACTTGCACATCAGAGTTGCTTCCGCGACCACCTGGCCATCTACGGTAGCGACGCCCTGCATCTTCGCAATGCTGGTTTTCAGCCGAACCAGCCTCATCTCAATGAGCAACTGATCGCCCGGCACAACGGGCTTCCGGAACTTTGCTTCTTCTACAGAAGCAAGGAACATGATTTTACCCAGCGTATGCGGTGCGAGTTTGCCGACGAGGATGCCCGCAACCTGTGCCATGGCTTCAATGATGAGTACACCCGGCATCACGGGAAACCCCGGGAAGTGGCCGGTAAAATGCGGTTCATTGAAGGTGACGTTTTTCAGGCCGACCACCTTCTCTTCTGTAATCTCGGTGATTCTATCCACCATCAGCATCGGGTAGCGATGGGGCAGAATGGCCGTGATCTCTTCGACGTCCATCGAGGGCATGGGAAGCCCTATGATAACAACCGATGCACCCGTTCGTCCGCGCGGCCAGGCGGCAAAAGACAGCCACGGTTGAACTGATCGAAAAACTAGCCGGTTGTGAGAGCCCCAGCGGCTCGACGGACGCGGTGAACGAACTCGTGAACCTGCTGGTGAGCGAAACGAAGGACATCGCCTGGGCTGAGCGATCCGAAACCAAGGGCTTCGGCGACGTGCTGCGATTGAATTTCGCTCTCGCTTCGGCTTCCTCGCAGCGCAAACGGATTCTCGCGCTCGGTCACTCGGATACCGTGTGGCCGAAGGGCACACTCCCCTCTATGCCGGTGAAGCGATCGAAGGGGCGATTGTGGGGACCGGGTGTTTTGGACATGAAGTCCGGATTGGCGTTCCTGGTGACGGCCGTCCGTGTTCTGAAGGAACTCGATATTGCCGTGCCGCGGGAGCTTGTATTGCTCGTCGTTCCGGATGAGGAAGTCGGCAGTCCGGAGTCCCGGTCCATCACGGAGCGCGAAGCGAGAGCGAGCGACCTGGTGTTGGTGCTGGAGCCGGGCACGGGATCAACCGGCAAGCTGAAAACCGCACGGAAAGGCGTGGGACGGTATCGTGTGTCGGTACGGGGCAGGGCCGCTCACGCAGGAGTGGATTTTGAAAACGGTGCGAGCGCCATTCTCGAGGCCGCGCGGCAGATCGAGCGGATCAGCGCTTTGACGGACCTCAAACGTGGTATTACGGTCAACCCGGGTGTGATTCGGGGCGGAACACGCTCTAATGTGGTGGCAGCGGAAGCGCAGATTGAAGTAGATCTTCGGGCAGTGACCAACAAGGACGCGAATGCTCTAGACCGGAAGTTGAAAGGACTCCGGGCTGTGGACAAACGCTGTACGTTGCTGGTGGAAGGCGGCTTGAACCGTCCTCCGATGGAACGCACCAGGGCGATGGCCAATCTATTCGGTCGCGCGCAGGCTGTTGCGGACGAACTCGGAATCTCGATCGAAGAGTCGGCGACGGGCGGTGGTTCGGACGGCAACTTCACCGCGGCTCTTGGAATTCCCACCTTGGACGGTCTCGGCGGAGTGGGGGAAGGGGCTCACGCTCCAAATGAAAGTATTCTGCTCGATCGGGTTGTCGACAGAGTGGCCTTCCTCGCCGGACTCATCGCGAAATTGTAGTCGGGGTCGCGATTCCGTTGAGAAATTCGCGTCCGGTTTGCACTAGAGAAGCAAGAGACACCCAAAATCTTAGGCATACCTAAGGTTCAAGATTTCTCCCATGCCTTTCGCGGACCGAGCTTCGATTCCCTGTCCAGCTGACACAGTCCAAGCTCGGTAAGCTTCCTCCCTAGTCGCCAGCATCAGTTCAACTCTCGTTTTCCGGCGCAGGTCCTCGGCTAACATCTTTGCCTTCGACCCTGGGCAGTGAAACCGGTCTGTTAGTGGAGGCCGATTTGTAGATGGCTTCCATAATCACGTGATCCTGCGTGCCTTCTTCGCCAGGACTATGCGGCTTACGGTGATTCAGGATGCAATCCGCCATGTGATCGATCTCGAGCGCGAACTGGTCTTTCTGCCCGAGACGGATCTGATCGATAGACTCCGCCTTACCATCCTGATGAGAAACCCGGAACTGCTGGCCTTCGTAGGCGAATGCATTCTCGAGCTGAAAACTCGCCGCTTCCGTGTGAACGTCAAGACGGCGAGATTCATGCATGCCATAGCTGGTGCCGCAATCCGCAATGAGCCCGCTCGGGAAGCGCATAGAAAAAGACACTGTTTCTTCTACTTCGCGGAAGCGCAGACCATTAGGAGTGGTCGCAACGCGGGCGTAGATCTCGACGGGCTCTTCGCCCGACACGTAACGCGATGCGTTTAAACAATAGATTCCGACGTCCGGAAGCGAGCCGCCGCCAGCCATGCTCTTCTTCAGGCGCCATTGTTCGGGAGCAGCCATGTTCTGAACATTGACGGCGCGAATAAGTTTTGCCGTCCCGTATTTCCCCTGCCGCACTAACTCGATTACCTTTCGGTTGTATGGCTCGTATTGGCAACGGTAAGCAATCATGAGCAGACGTGCGGCATCCCGGCAGCCCTCTACCATCTCTTTCGCGTCGGCCGAGGAGGTTGCCATTGGCTTTTCGCACACAATGTGCTTACCCGCTTTGGCGGCTCGCAACACGAACTCCTTATGCATGGCGTTGGGCAAAAAGATGTAAACAGCCGTGATTTCGCCATTGTTCCTGATCTCGTCAAACTTGTCGTAGCTGTAAATGGCTTCCGCTTTGATGCCATATTGTGCCGCGACTGTTTTTGCCTTATCTGGCGAACCGCTGACCAGTGCTACCGGCCGGGCTTTCTTCGCTTGAGCAAATGCGGGTAGTATGTTTTCGAGTGAGAGCCGTCCTAATCCCAACACTGCGAAACCCACCCGCTTATCGACGGGCATCGGTTCGGCGGGTCACCGCCGGGCTTTTCCGTCTCCGCGGTCCATGCCGGGAATTCGATTTTCCCCGTTGTCTTCCCCGTGTCCGTCGTTGTAGGAGGCGGGAGTTCCTGGCCTAAGGCCGCCGTCGCAATCCCAGCTGTTCCAGCAGCGATCAGCTGGCGGCGGGGAATACCAAGCTCATTCGAAGGCATCGTCCAATGTTCGATAGCGCTCTGTCGAGCTTTGTTTCGCGCCTGGAATCTGCCCGCCTAGTCAGACAAACGGTAAAGCCAAGATAAAATGAAGTCTTGCGCATCGTTCCTGATGGTCTTTACTACGCGGCGGGGGCCATCGCCCTTGGACTGGCCCTGGGGTACTTCGTCCATCCATGGCTGGGGATTCCGTTCTACATCGTTGCGGCGTTTTGTCTGTATTTCTTCCGCGATCCGGAGCGTACTGCGCCAAGTGGAGACGCGATCGTGTCCCCCGCCGACGGCAAAGTCGTCGCGATCAAGCAACTCGCCCCGGCAGAAACCAGGATCAGCATATTCCTGAATATCTTCGATGTTCACGTAAATCGCACGCCCATTCCCGGGCGAATCACGGAAGTGCTGTATCGGAAGGGCAAGTTTCTCGTGGCAAGCCATGAAGAGGCTTCGTTGGAGAATGAGCAGAATACGTTGATAGTGGAAGGGCCACGCGGCCGCGTTGTTTGCCGCCAGATTGCAGGTTTGATCGCGAGGCGCATCATATGTCACAAAAAGGCGGGAGATGTCGTGCGCGCAGGTGAGCGAATCGGCTACATAAAATTCGGATCCAGGGTTGATGTCATCTTCGGGTCGGAGTGGGTGGCCGCGGTCAAGGTGGGCGAGCGCGTCTCGGCGGGAACGTCGATTCTGGCGAAGCCTGCGGGCGGAGAACTCCTCTGACTTCTCACGGACGTCCGACCTTCCGTGCTCCCGAAGGAAAACGCCCGCGCAGAGCGGCATATGTTCTTCCGACCCTGTTCACCAGCGCCAACATCTTCCTCGGCTTCGCTGCTTTGCTTCAGACATTCGAAGGATCGAGGGCGGCCTTGAGTGGTGACTACGGACTTAACGATCACTTCTCACTTGCCGCGAGGTTGCTGGGGTTTGCTGTTTTCTTCGACGGACTCGATGGGCGAATTGCAAGAATGACCAATACGGTGAGCGATTTCGGCCGCGAGTTGGACTCTCTTGCCGACGTCATTACTTTCGGTATCGCCCCAGCGGTTCTGGCTTTCGTGTGGGGCGTTATGTTCATAGCTCCATCGACTGACACCGACTTGTTAAGCCACCTCTCGCGCGCTGGTTACGTTGCGTCGTTCTTCTATCTGCTGTGCGGTGCGGTACGTCTCGCCAGGTTCAATGTGCAGACCAATCCGATGCCCAAAAATCCGGGACGCCCGGACAGGAAGTATTTCGTCGGGATGCCCATCCCCGCCGGAGCCGGATTTATCGCAGCGATTGTTTACTTCAGCAGCTCTCCCGTTCGGAGCCCATGGTTCTCGGCCGCGTGGCTCGTGCTCATCGTGATTGTGTCATTGCTTATGGTGAGTTCCTGGCGCTACCCGAGCTTTAAACAAATCAGCGTGTCCAAACCGAGAGCGACCGTGAGTGTTCTCCTGATTGGCCTTGTCGCGGTCCTGATTGTGTTCTGGTCGCAACCGGTGCTGCTGGTCATGGCGATCACCTATGTGAGTAGTGGAATCGCGATCCGTACCGGTGGTCTGGTTCGCCGATTGAGGAAAACGCGTGCGTCGAGTGCGCTTGCCGAACAACGAGTTGGCTGAACGGAAAATTGTGGCAGAGATCTCCCTGATAGGCGCTGATACATTGATGGGCCGCGAGTTGAGCGAAGTGCTTGACCAGCAACGGCCCGACATTACAATTAAGACTTTCGCGGCAAGCGGAGAAGGGAACTTCGGCGAGAAAGATGGCGAAGCGGTCTATCTGGAAGCGCTGAGCGGAGACACCGTCGAACCCGATTTTGCTCTTCTGTTTGCCGGAACCGCAGCGGGTGCGGACAAGACTTACGAATTAGCAAAGGCAGCGGGCAGGAAGCCAGCCCTGATCGATTGCACCGGCTTGCTCGAAAGCCGGCCAGAGGCTCGCATCATTGCACCGCTGCTTAAAGACTCGAATCAGCCGGAGAGTTGGTTGTTAGTCATTGCTCATCCAGCCGCAACAGCAATCGCAATGGTACTCGACCGTCTTTCGCGCTACCGGAAGCTCCGGTCTGCGGTGATCAATATACTCGAGCCTGCTAGCGAGCGCGGAAAAGGTGGTATCTCTGAACTTCACAACCAAACCACGAATCTGCTAGCCTTCAAGACCCTGCCGAAAGAAGTCTTCGATGCACAGCTGAGCTTCAATCTGCTGCCCCAATACGGTGCCGAAGCTCCCGTGCAACTGGCCACAGCGGAACAGCGCATCGAGCGCGATTTGGCCACTCTTGTGAGCCGTCTTCCCAATCGAGCCGGCATTCCGATGCCATCTCTCCGGCTAGTGCAGGCGCCCGTGTTTCACGGCTACAGCCTCTCGCTTTGGATCGAATTTGAAACCGATGTGAACGCGGACGACCTCAGCGAATCTCTCGCAACCGCTCAGATCGAAGTACGGTCGACAGACCAGGAATCCCCGACGAACGTGGGAGCGGCTGCCCAGAGCGGTTTAGCCGTCGGTGATGTACGGGTCGACCGCAATAATCCCCGCGCGGCCTGGATTTGGATCGCGATGGACAACTTACGCGTCACTGCTGACGCCGCCGTCGAGTTGCTCAAAGCTGTCGAGACGAAGCTGTGAACAGACGTCGGGCCTGTGCTGTTTTAGGTCTCGTTCCCGCCCTGCTCGGGAGCTGTGGATATCAGGTCGGCGGCAAGGCGGATCTGATTCCGAAAAGCATTCAGACGATCGCCGTACCGGCGTTCGTCAGTGCCTCCCTGCGCTACAGATTGCTCGATGTCTTACCGGAGCAGATTGGGAGAGAATTCATCGCTAAAAGTCGTTTTCGAGTGGTGACCGATCCGAGCGAAGCGGATGCCGTGCTGCGTGGGAACGTGAATGCGGCTCAAGTGTACCCGAGCATCTTCGACCCCACTTCGGGAAAGCCCACGAGCGTGCAAGTCGTGGTGGTCGTTTCGGTAGTTCTCTCCGAACGTGCTACCGGTCGAGTGCTGGTAGCCCGGAACAACCTGGGATTTCGCCAGAACTACAGCATTGCGGTGGATCCGCATCAGTTCTTCGACGAGAGCGGTCCGGCGTTCGATCGCGTCAGCCGGGACATTGCAAAGGACGTAGTGACCGCGATTGTCGAGGCCTTTTAAAGGCAGCCATTAATTATGACCCCGGAACAATTCCTTAGCCGTATCGCGAAACAACCGCCCGCGCCGGCTTACCTGTTCCTCGGCCAGGAAGGATACGGCCGAAAGATCTGCCGGAGTGCTTTGGTCGAGCGCGTACTGCCCGCGGAATCCCGTGCTGACGGGATGAGCCACATTGACCTCGAAAGCTGCACGTTGACCGAAGCTTTGGATGACGCGCGGTCGCTCTCGCTATTCTCTTCGGAGCGTCTTCTCTGGATTGCAAGCGCGGAGTTGGCCTTGCCACGCCGGATGACGGGCAATGATGACGAGGAGGCGGGCGGAGGCGGCCAGTCTGCCTGCTCGCAACTTGGCGAATACCTCAGGGCGCCTTCTCCCGGAACTGTGGTTGTGTTTGATTGCAGCCGCTACGACTTCACCGGTGATGATCGCGCGAAACTCGAACGCGTGCAGAAGTTCTACGCTGCCGTGCCGGTAACCGTAGAATTCCGGCACTACACGCCAGAATCGAGCCGCTATCTTGCGCAGCAGCTTGCGAAGGAACAAAACCTGAAGCTCGGAAATGCGGAACTGGCGCTACTGCTCGATGCTGTGGGCGGCGATGCCAACCGGCTCGCCGGAGAGATTGAAAAACTGGCTCTGTATGTAGGCAGCGGCAGGTCAGTGACAGCGGAAGATCTGGAAGCGTTAGTGCCCAATGCCGCCCAAAGCACCATCTTCAATCTGGTAAACGCACTGGGAAAGCGGGATCGTACCGGAGCGCTTCGCTCGGTCGACCTTCTGATCCGGGAAGGTGAATATCTTCCCTTGGCACTTACGTTTCTTAGTACTCAGTTTCGGCTCGCGCTGGCGGCGAAAGAGGGCCGCGTTAGTTCATCGCAGCAGGCACAGAGTTTCTTCCAAAAGTTGGGTGTGCGCATGTGGCGCGAGCGTGCGGAGCAGGTCATTGTGACTGCGAATGCGTTCACAAAAGAACGGCTCGCGAAGGCGATCGAATTGATCTACGGAACGGATCGCAATTTCCGCGATGGCTACAAGGACGATCGCGTGGTTATGGAGAGTTTGATCCTGGCCATGACCGCGAACGACACGGGAAGTTCGTCGGCAGCCCGAAGACTCGGCTAGACAAGCATGAGCGTACGCGCGCTGTTGGGCTTGGCTCTGTTGCTTCGGGCCGGCGTTGCGCTTGCGCAAGAAACGGTCAGAATCCCTGTCCCGGGTGGGACATCCGCCCTCGCAGCTGATCTATACGGCAAAGGCACGAACTACGTGATCCTGGCGCACGGCGGACGCTTCGGAAAGGAAAGCTGGAGCAGGCAGGCGCAGACCCTTGCCGGTTCAGGATTCGCTGCGCTTGCCCTTCGCTTCCGCGGAGACTCGAAGAACCCCGACGGCTCTCCGGGTTCTACTGGTTCGTCGGTCGAAAACTCTGACGATGTTCTCGCGGCTGTGTCCTATCTGCGGGCCAAAGGAGCAACGACGATTGCCGCCGTCGGGGCCAGCTTCGGGGGCGACGCGGTTGGAGACGCCGATGCCCGGTCCCCGGCAGGTACGATATCCCGCATTGTGTTTTTGGCTTCCTCGGGCGGTTCTAATCCTGAGCGGCTTAGCGGGCGTAAGCTTTTCCTCGTTGCTCGTGATGACAAGAACGCGGCGGGACTGCGCCTTCCGAAGATCAAGCTCCACTTCGAACGAGCACCCGAGCCGAAGAAGTTACTCGTTGTAAATGGGGCCGCTCATGCCCAGTTCCTGTTCGAGACGGACCAGGGCGCCTACGTGATGGACCAAATTCTCCAGTTTCTTCTCGAGAAGTAGCTAGATCAAAGCTGGACGCCGGTTTCCGATTTGCGTTGCTTGCTCAAACGCGTACGCGAGTTGAAGTACGCCCCAGTCATCATGATGACGTCCCACAATCTGTAATCCGATCGGCAACCCGCTCTTCGAAAACGCGCACGGGACGGATATGGCGGGATTGCCTGACACGGAGATGTAGTAAGCAGACCTCATCCAATCGATGTAGCTTTCCATCTTCACGCCTGCGATCTCGGCGGGATAGCGGGTGTTCACGTCGAATGGCAACACCTGGCTCACAGGAAGGATAAAGAAGTCATATTCTCCCTTGAATGAACACAGCCTCTGGAAGAGTGCTGTCCGTTTGGATTCAATCCGGGAGAGAGCAGGCCCGGTCAGCTTGCGGCCTTCTCGCACGTGCCAATGAATGTACTCGTTGACCTCACTGCCGTGCGAGTCTGCCAGGTCGCCATAAGCAAGCTCGGTTGACCAATGACGCCAGGCGACAAATGACTCCTGTGCATCCGTGAAGTCGGGCTCCGCGTCCAGCACGACACATCCGAGCGACTCGAAAACCTTGCGCTGTGCTTGCACGGACGCTTTCACCTCGGGATCCCAAGGCAATCCCAGATCCCGGAACATCGCCAGCCGTACGCCCTTGAAGTTGCGGCCGTCCAGCGGTTGCGCAAATTGAGTGCCCGGCTGATCGATTGATATAGGCGAATGAGGATCAAATCCCGCAAGAACGCTGAGGAAATAGGCGCAATCGGAAACGTTGCGTGCCACAGGACCGGACACAGAAAACGGAAACCAGCCGAGCTGAGTCGGTACGTTGGGGACCCGGCCTGGCGATGGACGGAGGCCGACGACGTTACAGAAGCTCGGCGGATTGCGAAGCGACCCACCGAAATCCGAACCATCCGCTAGCGGCACCATACCGCAGGCAAGAGCCACGGCTCCCCCGCCAGTGCTTCCTCCACATGTCTTTGTCAGATCGTATGGATTGCGCGTGGCGCCAAAAACCGGATTGAACGTCTGCGAACCGAGACCAAATTCCGGGACGTTTGTTTTGCCAAGAACGATAGCTCCAGCTTCTTTCTCCCTCTGCACAACTCGGCAATCGAAGTCGGGCACATTGTTCTTCCGCAACGGAGAGCCGAAGGTTGTCCGTATTCCGTGCGTCTCGTGCAGATCCTTAACGCCCACAGGCAGCCCATGCAGCGGGCCGAGCCATGTTCCATGAGCGATCGCCTCGTCCGCTTTTCCTGCTTGCGCCATCAGTTGATCCTCCGGCACAAGCGTCACGATGGCGTTTACTTTCTCGTTAAGCAGGGCGATCTGTTTCAAGTGCGCACTCATCAGTTCGCGCGCCGAGAGTTGCTTGGTGCGCAATAGACGCAGGGTGTCTACGGCGCGTAGGAAGCAGATATCGTTCTGAGGAGGTGTTGTGTCGTTTTGCAAGGTGTCGCCCGCCAATGGTGCCCGCTCTCCCGAACGGGCAAAGGCCATCGTGCCGAGTTTGAGAGTCTGACGCCGCGTCATGTGTTTCCAATTTTGCACGACCTTTGCCCTGAACGCGACGAAGATAGACTACGTACCATGAATGGCGAACCAAATGGAAGCAGACAGAACGTGCGGGAACCGGAGGACATTGGAAGGCGGAAATTCGTTGCGGGTTCCGTCACGGCAGGGTTAGCCGCAAGTGCCGGACTCACTTCCGCAGCGAACGCCGAAGTCGTTGAGTCCGATGTTGAGATCCGCACGCCCGGCGGAACCTGTGACGCGGCCTTCCTCCGGCCGAAAGAGGGGTCGCACCCGGCGGTTCTAGTCTGGCCGGACGCGTTCGGCTTGCGCCCTTCTATGCGTGAGATTGGCAGACGAGTAGCGGGCGAAGGATACGCGGTTCTTGTGCCCAATCCGTTCTATCGCATGGGCAAGGCGCCATTCTCCGATGCCTCGACTTTCAATTTTCAAAACCCTGCGGACATGGCGAAACTGCGGCCACTGATGGCCTCCGTAACGGAAGCAGGGCATGCCGAAGAAGATGCGAAAGCCTATCTCGCTTTCCTTGATGCGCAGAAGGAAGTGAATAAGGGGAAGAAAATCGGCGCGCAAGGATATTGTATGGGCGGACCTCTGGTTGTCCGTACAGCAGCAACCTTGCCGGACCGGATTGGCGCGGGAGCCTCCTTCCATGGCGGCGGCCTCGTGACCGATAAGCCGGACAGTCCTCACTTACTCGCGCCGAGGATTAAGGCGCACATGTATTTCGCAATTGCGTCCAATGATGATGCTCGCCAGCCCGATGCCAAGGACAAGCTCCGCGAAGCATTCGCTTCCGCGAAAGTCCCCGCGGAAATAGAGGTGTATCCAGGCGCTCTCCATGGCTGGTGCGTGCCTGATATGCCGGCCCAGAACGGCAAACCTATCTACAACAAAGCGGATGCGGAACGTGCGTGGGGGAAGTTAGTGGCGCTCTACCGCACAGCTCTTGCGTAGATCAGCTCGTCTTGCTGGCTGCCTTCCGGGCCTCGGCCGCGTCGTAACTCTCGCCGTAGATCGACGGCACCTTTGCCCCCATTGGTCTTAGATACATGGACAGCTGACCCCGATGGTGCACCGTATGGTGAAGGATAAACCCCGCATACATGACCGCCGGTAGCTGGAACATGCCGCGGAAGTCCACGATCTGCGCCAGTTGCTCACCAGAGGATCCCGCAACTCGATTGAGCCTCGGCTCGAAATTCTCCGTGTACCAGGCGTTGAGATCCGCCGAGGTGCGAATCGAATCCGGCTTTGGTTGCGGGGTGAAATCGAAGTTCCCGGCTGCAATCGCATCGAGGAATCGCATTTCCGCGGAAGCGATGTGCCACGCCAGGTCGATCGCAGTCTTGGAGATTTCGTCCGGGCGGTAATCTTCTTTGCCCTTGGGGATCGCGCCGATGATGTTTTTCGTGATCGTGTGCTCGCTCTTCAGTGCAGGAAGGAAGGCAGTTTGCAACAGGAATACAGCTCCGTCAGGCTGCAGTTGACTCATCGGAACAGCATATCTTAGGGCGCCGGGCGGGCTGCCTCTGAGGCGCTCGTGCGCGTTCGCCAATCGAACAGCACAACTCCGCATGCGACCGAGACATTCAGCGATGAGACCGCACCCCCCATTGGTATACGGACGAGCAGGTCGCAGTGCTTTTGAACACCCTGATGGATGCCTTTCCCTTCGCTGCCGAAGACGAACACACTTGGCGGAGTGTACTGGACAGAGTTGTAGTTTTCCGTACCGCGCTCGTCGAAACCGTAGATCCAGAAGCCATGCTCTTTCAACCGCTCGAGGGCTTGCGAGATGTTGGTCACCCGTGCCACTCGAAGGTACGCGAGTGCACCCGCCGCGGCGCGCTCTACTGTCTCGGTCAGCGGTGCAGAGCGGCGTTCGCCCACGATGATTGCGTCCGCCCCGGCAGCATGCGCTGTGCGGATGATCGCGCCGAAGTTGTGAGGATCCTCAACACCGTCAAGCACCACAAGGAGGCGGGAGCCGTGCAGCAAGTCTTTGAACTCGGCGTAATCATGCGCAGCCCCAAAGCCGATCACGTTCTGATGAAGAGCATTATTCGCCGCGCGATCCAGCGCGTCTTTGGGTTCGAATCGTACCGGAACGATCCTTTCGCGACAGAGATCGACAATCTCCTGAACTCGCGGTCCTGCGGCGCCCTTCGCGACCACGACTTTTTCGAGCGGCCTGCCTGCTCGAAGCGCCTCGCGAACCGGATGAACACCTAAGAGCAGTCTTCGGGAAGACCCCGAGTCCACCGGCTGGGAGCCGGACTCGGGTCCCTTCTTTCTTCTCGGATTCTTTTCGAAGGAGCGCATCGAGCAGCTGAAACGATTTGGGAGCCGTATCTCGGCGTGAACGTCAGGAAGCCAGCGGAAGTCCGTGCTCTTCGAGCACTGCGCTCACTTCTTTTCGGGAAAGCCGCGAAGAGTCATATTCAATGAAGAGCGCATCGCCGGAAGGCTCAACTCGCGTCGTGAGCATGCCGTACACCGCATGCACGCGAGCGATCTCTTTCAGTTCTCCATCGTTCAGCGGTCGAGAGAGCATGAAAGTGGTCTGTACCTTCGTCATCGCGCTCAGAATATCATTAGCTCGCGCCGGTCCCCTTGACCTTCCAGAGGATCTGCCGCAGGATGCCCAACCACGTTTCGGTATCGCCCGCTGGCAGCGATAAACGCCGAACCAGCCTGCGAATTTTGAGTTCCGTTGACGACGATGTTGTGCGACCGACGTAACCGGATTCGTGCAGGAGCTCAAACAAAACGGACGTAAAGCGATCGAGATCTTCCGCCCCGGCAGTTGCCGGCTGAAGGAGCGAGCTTCCGGCCGCTTCTTCGCTTCGGGAGAGTTCGTAGAGGCAGATGGCGACAGCCTGGCCCAGGTTCATGGAGCCGTGTTCTTCGCGCGTGGGAATACGCAGCGCCCAATGGCAGAAGCTCAGATCTTCATTCGACAACCCGAACTTCTCCGATCCAAACAGGAGCGCAACGGAGGACTCCTCCGGTCGAGAGCGAATCGCCGTGCCAGCGGTCTCCAGCCGATGGAGGGGTATGTGCAGGTCGCGATGGCCAAGCGCGGTGCTGCCCACGACCAGATCGCAGTCGGCGACCGCTTCAGCCAAATTATCGAACACCTGCGCTTCATTCAGGATGTAATGTGCGCGTACGGCCGACCTGGCTTCGCGAAACGCCAGGTCATAAGGGTTGACGAGCCGAAGCTTGCGAAACCCGAAGTTGCTCATGGCCCGGGCAGCCGCGCCGATATTTAGAGGATTTCGGGGCGAGACGAGCACGACCCGAAGCTGGTCAAGCAACTACTGTTCCAGGTAGGTATAGCCTTGCAGGCCTTCTTCGTAGAACCGGAGTAATCGGCCCGATTCTTCGTATCCGATCCGCTGTTCACGAACGGCGAGCTCGACGTCTTTCCGGAACGCATCGACGAGAGACTGAACGCTGTATTGGACGTAGTTCAGGACCTCACGGACTGTATCTCCCTGCACGACCGTCTCGAGAACAACATCGCCCTGGTCATCCAGGTTCACGTGCACCGCGTTCGTATCGCCAAACAAGTTGTGGAGATCGCCCAGGATCTCCTGGTAGGCCCCCAGAAGAAACGCGCCCAGTATGTACGGTCCGCCATTCAGAGGGTGCAGCGGAAGCGTCTTCTTTACATCCCGGCGGTCGATGAACTGATCGACTTTTCCATCGGAATCACACGAGATGTCTCCCAGGACGGCCTGACGCGTCGGGCTTTCGTTCAGGCGATGGACCGGCATGATCGGAAACAGCTGTTTCACGGCCCAGCTATCCGGCATGCTTTGAAACAAAGAGAAGTTACAGAAGTAAGTGTCCGACAGCATGCCATCCAGACCCTCAAGTTCTTCAGGAAAGTATTCCAGCTCGCTTGCGTATTTGAGTATCTTGCGGCAGATCGCCCAATAAAAGTTCTCCGCAAGGCTGCGCTGCTGCAACGTCAGATAACCGAGGCTGAACAGGTTCAAAGCCGAATCGAGTGCCTGCTGGGCATCGTGATAGGACTCGAGCAGATTCTTCTTCGAGATCGACCGGTTTGTTTCGAAAAGATCAATCAGAGGCTGTTCGGAATCTTCGGGCAGTGACGACGGAAGTTCTGCTTCGCCGAAACCGCTGACTCCGACCACGTTGAAAACGAGTACGCTGTGATAGGCAGCGACAGCTCTACCGCTCTCAGAGATGATATTCGGGTGCGGCACGTCACCTTCGTCGCAAATACTCTGAATGTGATAGACGACATCGCGCGCATATTCCTCGAGCGTGTAATTTACACTTGACCCGAAATCGGTTTGAGAGCCGTCGTAGTCGATCCCCAGGCCGCCACCCACGTCCAGATAGCAGAGTCCGGTCCCAAGCTTCTTGAGGTCGACGTAGATCCGTGCAGCTTCGATAACCGCAGCCTTGATCTGGCGAATGTTGGTGATCTGACTTCCCAAATGGAAATGCAGCAGGTGCAGCGAGTCTTCCATTCCCCGCTGCTTCAAAACTTCGACGGCTGCAAGCGCCTCGCTGACCGTGAGACCAAATTTCGAGCGGTAGCCGCCCGAGGACTTCCACTTACCCGAGCCCCGGCTGGCAAGTTTCACACGGAGCCCGATGGAGGGCTTCACCCCGACCTGCTCGGCGTGCTTCATGATGAGGTCGAGTTCGGTGAACTTCTCAACTACGGGCGTGATTCGGCGGCCGATCTTCTTGGCCAGCATCACCATCTCAATGTATTCGTCGTCCTTGAAGCCGTTGCAGATGATCGGCGTATCGTTGTCCGCTATCGCGAGCACGGCCAGCAACTCGGGCTTGGATCCGGCTTCCAGCCCGAAATTGTAGGCTCTCCCGAATTGAAAGACCTCCTCAACGACCTGGCGCTGCTGATTCACTTTAATCGGGTAAACACAGCAGTAATTCCCGTAGTAGCCATGTTCTCGAATGGAGGATTCGAAAGCTTGGTTCATCTCGCTGAGCCGGTGCTTCAGGATGCCGGCGAACCGGATCAGGATGGGCAGCGAGATCCCGCGCCACTGCAGAGTGTCCACCAGCTCTTTAAGATCAATTGCGCGGCTCTGTTCTTTGGTCGGGTGAACGAGCAGGTTCCCGTTCTCACCAACGGAGAAATACCCCTTGCCCCAGCTCGCCACGTCGTAGAGTTCTGCAGCTTCCGTCGTCGTCCAGCGGTCGGCCGGTTCGCGCACCTGCGCGAGAGAAACTTTCGTGTTCAGGGGAGGGACTCCTTCAGAAAAAAAGGAATGTCCTGTCTCGATGGCGGGACATTCCACCAATAATTAGAGCATGCTCAGCAAGCCAGGATACCGAATTTTAACGAAATCAAAGAGCAGTTCTGGACAGCCCTAAATGTCGGGAACGTTGGGCAGGCGCACCGTATCAATCCAGAACGATTTCAGTCCCCTGACCGCATTCATCAGATCATCAAGGGAGGTAGGCTTCCGGATATAAGCGTTCGCATGAGCCTCATAAGCGCGATTAATGTCGTTTTCCGCCCGCGAGGAACTCAGAACGATAACGGGGATCAGCCGCTTGTCCGGGTCGGCCTTCAAACGAGCTAGAACTTCGTGCCCCCCGACTTTCGGAAGGTTCAGGTCCAGGAAAATAAGATCCGGGTGCCAAGCCTCCGAGCCGGAATTGCCGTTGTAGATAACTCGCAGACCTTCGGCACCGTCGGGAGCCACTCGAATTTCAACTGGAGCTTTCAGTTCCTTCAGAGCGTCCCTTAAAAGTCGAACGTCACCGGGGTTGTCCTCGATGATCAGGATCCGGATGTCTCGGTCGTAATCTTGCAAGTCTGCACGCGCACCTAACCTAAAGATATGAAGCGATTGTGATGGCCCGTTTGTTGGAGTTCAGCCTTGAGAAAAGGTTGCGTTCCTTGTAGCCCACGCGGTGTAAAATTCTCACGCGTAGAGACAGGCACGGGTTCCAGTACTAAGAGCACGCGCTGGGACGTATTTACCTCAGAACTTTTACAATCGGCGGACACTTTCTCCTCAGTTAAGGAATAAGCCCCGCAACAATGGAGAATTTATCCCGACAGATCAGTACCGGCGCGTTCGGTTGGTCTCTCGATGCCAAATCAGGCGTAGGGAATAAGTCGGATAACTCCGGAGGCAAGATTCTTCTGACCGGGCACTCGGATCCGATTGCCGCCACAGTCGGCAGCCTTCTGCGCGGTATGAACCACCGGTTGGTCCGGGCCCTGTCCGTCGAGGAATGCGTGGCATTGGTGTCGGATACCACCGTCGACTTGATCCTTGCGGGTAGCA
>Ga0308176_10001197_pt1 | contig 16307 bp, 14 predicted proteins | sample PhyCR2_3_FD_203890 | JGI IMG/M metagenome (GOLD analysis project Ga0308176, IMG submission 203890) | Soil microbial communities from UC Gill Tract Community Farm, Albany, California, United States - DLSLS.C.R2 | ecosystem: Environmental > Terrestrial > Soil > Agricultural land | place: USA...
GTACGAAGGACGAGGCGGACTTGTGGAAGCTGTGTTGAACGAGCAACTCTCCCAAATTCGGCACTCTATGGAGATGAACGTTTGAGCCAAGAGAAGCTCGATCTTGTTTTCATAGGCCTGACCATCACCTCGACTTGGGGCAACGGCCACGCTACCACTTACCGGGCGCTGTTGAAGGAGCTTCGAAAACGCGGCCACCGGATTACTTTTCTCGAGCGCGACGTTCCGTGGTACTCGGAAAACCGCGAATTCAGCGAACTCCCCTACTGCGAAGTTGGCCTGTACGGAAGCTTAGATGAATTGCGCGAGCGATACGCCGAGCGCGTAAAACAAGCGGATTTCGTGATTGTGGGTTCGTACGTTCCGGATGGGATTGCCGTCGGCGAGTGGGTCACGGCAGTCGCCCGAAACGGGAAGGCGTTCTACGACATAGACACACCGGTGACGCTTGCCGCTTTGCAAGCAGGCCGTTGTCAATACTTGTCCGCTGCGCTTCCTCAGAAATACGATCTTTATCTTTCGTTCACCGGTGGGCCAACACTCGGCTACATCGAGACTCAGCTGAGAGCGCCGCGCGCACGTGCGCTTTACTGCTCCGTGGACCCGGCCTTGTATTTCCCTGAAAAGCGCGACCAGCGGTGGGATCTGGCTTACCTCGGCACGTATGCTGCAGACCGGCAGCCTGCATTAGACGAGTTACTACGATCTGTTGCGGGGCTGCATCCGGAGAAACGATTCGCTGTTGCCGGACCCCAATATCCCGAAGACATTATCTGGCCTGAGAACGTTCTGCGCATTGAGCATCTTCCGGCGACAGAGCATCGGGAATTCTACAACTCGCAAGCTTTTACCCTGAATCTGACGCGCGCCGACATGCGGAAAGCCGGCTACTCCCCGAGTGTCCGGTTGTTTGAAGCCGCGGCATGCGGCGTGGCGATCATGTCAGATGAGTGGCCGGGTTTACACGAAATATTCACACCGGGCACAGAAATACTCCTTGTACGCAACGCTGGCGATGTCACGTCTAATATGCAGATGGACCCGGAAGAACGTTTCCGACTGGCCGAAAGAGCTAGGCAGCGGACCTTGCGCTTCCACACCGCGGGCGTTCGTGCTCTTGAACTCGAGAGCTATCTCGTCCAGACGCTGTCCTCCCTTCGTGGTTTGAAGGCGAAGCGTTCGGGTTCCCGTCAGCGCCCCGAAGCGGCTGCGCTATCTAGCCGCTGATTGGAATAACTATGAAAGCTCTTACACGTGTGCTCGGGCCGAGCCTCGCCTTTTTCGCGTTCGTAGGCAGCGGCCTTGCACTGCAGAACACAGCACCCGGTGTCCCGGTTAGCATCACCATTACCGCCGAAGCCGATCACGGCAAAGTAGTACCAAGCCTCTCGAAAGAGGATATCGCGGTGTTTCAAGGCAAAGAGAAGCGGCCCGTTACGGACCTGACCCCTTCAGGGCAGCGAGACGAGCCGATGCAGTTGCTTATGTTGTTTAGTGACTCTGCACGGTCCAGCTTTAACACTGAGATTAGCGGGCTGAAGCAGTTTATTACGTCTCTCCCGGCCTCGACGGAAGTCGGAATCGGCTACATGCGAAATGGAACCAACCAGATGGTGGCCAATTTCACACGCGATCATGCCTCTGCGGCGAGCGCCATCCGCCTGGTAAGTGGTCCCGGGGGAGCAGACGTCAGCCCTTACGACTCCGTGTCTGAAGCGATCAAAAACTGGCCCAAAAGCTCCGCCGAGACACGTCGCGAAATCGTTATGATCAGCAGCGGTGTCGAAGGTCTGGGAGGTGGTTTCACCTCAGATAACCCGTATGTCAAGCGCGCCATTTCGGATGCCCAGAAAGCCGGAGTGGTCGTCTACACGATTTACACTCCGGGTGTTGGGCATTCGGGCCATGCCTTTTGGAGAGCCTCTTGGGGACAGAATTTCCTGTCGCAACTGGCTGATGAAACGGGTGGCGACTCATACATGATCGGGTTTGGGTCACCCGTGTCGTTTCAGCCTTTCCTTCAGGAGATCTCGGAACATCTGAAACACCAGTACCGGTTAACTTTCGACGCGAAGCCGGAACAAAAGGCGGGTCTCCAAGCCATCCGCGTTCGAGTAGTGGAGAAGAACGCGAGCATTGCCGCTCCGGATCGGGTCTTCGTTAAAGCCGGGATGTAGCCCGTTGTGGGGCGGCCCTGGAGAAGCTCAGACTCCGGAGTATCATCCGCCCCGCCCTACCAACTTACTGCACTTCTCGACGGTAGTAGTCTGGCCGGGTTTTGCCGTCCAGCCCACTGATCACCAGCGTTTCCCTGCCGTCCTTCATCTCGATACCGAACACGTATTCGCGTACGGCAAGGCTGTCCGGCTTCTCCGAGGGTTGACCGCCGCAGACATGGCTCTTCACTGTTCCGCGAGCGGGCTCGATGTACAGATGATTGCCTTCGACGCGAAAAAATCCTGAGCTCTCGGCATAGACCGAGCTGGTGCATCCGTACGTTGTAATTTGCATCAGGTTGTTGCTGCGATACGCGCCGTCTGGAAGGAATTCGTAGAAGAAGCTGTTGCCGCTCGTGGGTGCGGGTGCCCCCGTATACGCATTCTTATATTGGCGGCAACGGAGGTTGTCCGCCATTTGCCGGTCAGCGCCCCTGTGCCCGGGTTGTTTGAATTACGGGCGATCGGGTGTGCGGCATTCTCACGGTGCGACCTATCGTAGATGGCCAACAACCAACGCGCCTGCTCATCACTCCGATTTTTGTTCAGGCTTTCGAGGAGTGCCTGACTGAATTGCGCCTTGACGCGTTCCCGGGTCTCGGGCGGGCTCGCCCAGAGTTTATCGATAACAGGAAGGAATTCGAGAGTCGATTTCCGCTTCTCCGGCGTGCTCCAGTCACGGACTGTCATTGCCCGGAAGTCTTCGAATTGTTCCGGCGTAAATCGCAGGTCGAGCGCCCACTCGAAGAATTTGGCTGCTTTATCCGTCATCGCGGTTGTTAGTGGAGGGCGACCAGGCACAAGTACGGTTTCTTCAGCCTTGGCACCCGCACAGAGTGTTGACAGCGCAAGCAGCGCGATGGTTCGAAGGCGAATGACAGAGAGTGGTTTCGTGATAAGCAAGAGCGACTCCTCAGCCGCCTTCCTGGGGCGGCCGCGTTCTCTCTGCTACGCGCGGCGGGCCCCGCAATCGGCTCACGAGGGTGACGACTTTGATGCTAGGGTGGTGCAAAGACTCCAGCATGAAGGTCGGTATTGCAGCGATTCTGTTTGCGGCTTGCGCATTCGCACAAAGCACGCGCGTCGATTGGGACAAAGGGAAGCCGGAAATCCTCCGGCGCTTTCAGGATCTGATCCGAATCGATACGAGTAGTCCTCCCGGCAATGAAACGCGGGCGGTCGATTACCTGCGCAAGGTTCTACAGGACAACGGTATCCAGACGCAGACTTTTGCGCTGGATCCGAACCGTGCCAATTTAGTGGCTCGCTTGAAAGGAAACGGCAGCAAGCGCCCGCTGCTCATTCTCGCCCACACCGATGTAGTGCCGGTGCAACGCGAAAAGTGGCCCGTGGATCCGTTTGGAGCGATTCTCAAGGACGGCTACGTCTGGGGCCGGGGATCGACAGACGATAAGCCCATTCTGACCGCATTGCTCATGACGATGCTGGAACTGAAACGCACGGGCGCGACGCTCGACCGCGACGTCATCTTCCTGGCGGAATCGGGAGAAGAAGCCGATCCGACGGGAGTGGGAATCAACTTCATGCTGGCGCAGCATTTCAATGACATCGACGCCGAGTTCGCTCTCACGGAGGGCGGCGGAGCTGTGATCGAGAATGGGCAGGTGGTGGCCGTCAATATCGGAACGGCTGAAAAACTTCCAGCGCGCGTTCGCCTGGTTGTGAACGGCACGTCCGGCCACGGCTCCGTGCCGAGGGAAGACAACGCGCTGATCCATCTGGGCGGCGCTGTCGAAAAGGTCGGCACCTGGAGAACGCCTATGCGGCTCAGCGATACGACGCGAACCTATTTCGAGAAGTTAGCCGGGATGAGCCCTCCGGAGAAAGCCGCGCGCTACAACGCGCTCTTGAATCCGGCAACAGCAGATGAAGCCCAACACTACCTGGCCAAAAACGAGCCGAGCCGGTATTCGATGCTGCGCACCTCAGTTGTTCCGACGATTTTGAAGGCCGGGGTTGGCCCAAATGTCATCCCTTCACAAGCCGAAGCGACGATCGATGTTCGAGCACTTCCGGATGAGAACGTCCCCGCTTTCTACGAAGAGATGAAACGCGTGATAGGAGACCCGGCCGTAAAAATTGTGCCGCTTCCCACCACCCGCCCTCCGTCGCCGCCATCGAGGCTCGACACGGAGATGTACAAGGCCCTCGAGCGCATCGCCGGGGAGGTCTACCCGGGTGCGACGGTTTTGCCGACTATGTCGACGGGAGCAAGCGATATGGCTCAGCTGCGGGCAAAAGGGATCCCAAGCTATGGAATCGGGCCCGCTGCAACGGAAAACGATTCGACGAACTTCGGAGCGCACAGCGATGTGGAGCGGCTACGCGAATCGTCGCTCTACCCGCTCGTCGACTACGCGTGGCGAACTGTTTCCGCGCTCGCCGTTCGCCCCTAACCGGCCACGTACCGAAGAGCCCGGCTACTTGATCTTGGAGAAGTCAGTGGGCTCCATAAACTCGGAATCGACTTTCTCCACGATCTTGCCGTTCGCTTCGGAAGCCGCCGCGACTTTTTTCCACTCGGGGTCACTTCGAAACGCCGCCCAATTCGTCTTGGCTGCTTCCCGGCTCGGATGCGCCAGGATGTAGATGAGCGTTCTACCCTTCAACGGCTCATCGCTCGGAACCCAATACCCGACACTGGTCATTCCGTGCTTGTTAAATATGTCGATTGTGTGATCCCGGAAACGAGCGAGCAAATTGTCCAGCTTGCCTTCGGGCGTGTGATAGGTGCGTAGCTCGAAGACCCGCGCCGTTGATTGCGCGTGCACGGGTGTGCTTCCCGATCCGAACCAATAGCCGGCGACAAAGACAGCCGATGTAAATAGCAGCGAGCCTACAAAACGGAAGATCATGGCAAAGAGTGTCCACCCATGGTAGCGCCAAGGCGTTGTTATGAGGCAGGTCCGATTTCGCGCGCGCCCGCTCTTTTCGGTTTCCATTTCTCCAGAAACGCGCGAACGTCGCTCGGGCCGATTTTTGTGGTCGCTTCGAACTCGCCGCGTTGAGCGACCAGCACCCGTCCGCTTGAGTCCAGGACTGCCAGATTCGGTACGCCCCGATCCAGACCAGCGCCAAACTGGTGAGCAAGGTCGTTGTTATCTTTCCCCTCGTCGCCGATATTGATATGCAGTACGACATAGTTCTGACTGACTAGGGTGGCGAAGTTAGGGGATCGGAAGGTAGCGTCCAGTACGTGGCAGTCGTAACACCAATTGGCGCCGAAAACGACCAGCACACGTTTGCCCTCACGCTTCGCCGCAGCCAGGGCAGCCTGAAGATCGGCGCGTGCTCGGTCCGGCGGTGGATATAAAGACGGATTAGGTTTAACGGATTCCGGAAGTGTGCGTGCGGATTCGACCCCGAATCCGGACGTTTGGCTGACCGCAATGTGCCACCCGTCCAGTTGCTGAACCCACAGTTGAGCGACAGAGCCGACGACGTTCTTTTCGCCCGCTTTCGCGTCCACGCGAATCACAACCTGAGCCTTTCCATTGGCCATCTCGAGCGAGAGCAGTTTGGGGTTGATCGCGGTGAGCCCGGCCGCCTTCAGCCCCGTCCAAAACCGGCCTTCTTCCGTGAGATCGGAAATCTGATTTTGGCCTCGGAGTATCCGCGCGGGCGGACGGCGGCTATATGAATCTTCGAGGGCTTTCTCGTCGCCAGAGATGATGGCTCGCCGCCACGCATCGAAGGGAGGGAAGTCCGGCGCACGTTCGCCGTAAAGGCTGACCGCCAGACAGAGCGCAACAGTGGCTCTCAACAGCATCAGTTCTATGATCGCCAATCCGGTATGGAGGGTTCCCGGCGACATAGGCCAACCGTCCTATCCCATTCGAACCCGCGGTATTTATTGTGCATTGGGGCGGTTGGTTGATATATTTCCCTTGACTTTGCAGACGCCCGCGTCAATTCGAAGGTCAGTCAGGCTGGAGCGGCTTGCCCGTGTGAGCCAACACCTCAGTCGCATGCAGTGTGATTGCGAAGAGATGCTACAGGGGGTTCTGTCTGTCTGTGATCCCGAACATGAATTAACCAGGCGCGCCGTCTACGTGCGACGCCAGCTTAGAAGGATGCGGCGCGAACTGGATCGCAGCGTATCCGAAGCCGCCATTCACCGCATCAAGTAGATTCAATCGCACCTTCGGCCAACAGCAGATCGACCTGCAACACTTCAATGGCCGATACAGTTGGCCAGCGGAAACTTCGTTGAGAGTCTTCGACAGTACGGGTGTGCCTATCGGTACGGATTGGGACCTCGTGAGGTACGCCGAGGTTGCCGTCTCGGGCCGGCCTATCTGCCCGCGTTTGCCGAAGGTGCTCGTACCGGCCCGGCCGGAGGTTCGGGCAAAGGGCTCTTTGTCGCGCGCTAACTTCCCGCACCGCGGCGTTCCGGAAGCCGGACGACATCACTCCTATAATTTGGAAGTGTCCAAGGGAGTTCGTGGTGCGCCGGTGCACTTCACAGATCGCAGCCTGCTAGAGCACATCCGTAAACTTCCGCATGGGAAAGCTACCTACAAGCAGTTGGTGAAGGAACTGCGGCTTACTGGAGAGAACCGGGATGCGCTCGAAGACGTGCTGGACCGGTTAGGGGACAAAGGTCTTCTGGTTGAACTCCGCTCCGGTCACTTTGTTGCAACGGGCGCGCATTCCGACTACGTTGCCGGCCGCCTTTCAGTGCATCGGGATGGATTTGGTTTCCTGATACCGGACCCCTCCGGAGAGACGACAGCTGAAGATATTTTTCTACCGCCGAATGAAGCGGCCAAGGGTATGCACGGCGACCGCGCACTCGTGCATGTCACTCGGCGCGGCGCCGAGGGTAGAGCGGAAGGGGAACTGGTTCGGATACTCCGGCGTGCCCACTTTACGGTCGTCGGCGAGTTCCGGGTGCGCAAACGCGGCAACTTCGTTGTTCCCTCGGATGACCGGATCCAGCAATGGATCGCCATTCCCGAAGGCATGGAATTGCCCGGCAACCGCCCGTCAGTCGATCGCGTGGGGGTGGTTCCGCGCGAGTTCAAATCGGCTGAAGATCTGGACGGCGCCGTCGTAAACGTTGAGGTCCTCGAATTCCCGGAAGGCGGAGAGTCTGCGGTCGGGCGCGTCATCGAGATTCTCGGCTATCCGGATGATTTCGGTGTTGATGTCGAGATCGTGATCCGCAAGCATCACCTTCCGCACGAGTTCCCTCCTGAGGTAATCGAGCAGGCGCGCAGTTTCTCTCACGTCATCCCCGACGAGGAGTTCGCGCGGAGACGGGACTTCCGTTCCTTCCCCATCGTCACGATTGACGGCGAAACGGCCCGAGACTTCGACGATGCGGTCTGGGTCGATCATCTCCCGAACGGCAACTTCGCCCTGCACGTGCATATCGCCGACGTGAGCTATTACGTCCGGCCCGATACTCCCATCGACAAGGAGGCTTTGTTACGCGGGACTAGCGTTTACTTTCCGGACCGCGCGGTTCCGATGCTGCCGGTCGAGCTATCGACCGATATCTGTTCACTGCGGCCGAAAGAGGATCGCTTAGTTCTTTCCGCGCTACTCGAAATTGATCGGAAGGGCGATGTCGTAGCGCAGGACTTCACCCGTGGCGTGATCCGGAGCGCGGAACGGATGACGTATACGAACGTTTTCCGGCTGCTTGACGGTGACGCTGCCATTCGCGAGCAGTATGCACCCCTGGTAGGCAGGTTCGAGCAGATGCGCGACCTGGCGCTCATCCTGAACCGCAAGCGGGCCAAGCGTGGCTCCATCGACTTCGATATGCCCGAGAGCAATGTCGAGCTGGACATGTCGGGACAGATGGTGGGAGTCAGCCGGGCGGAGCGGAACATTGCTCACCGCATCATCGAGGAATTTATGCTGGCCGCAAACGAAGCGGTCGCGGGTCATCTCGAGTCAGCGGGCATCCCTAGCCTGTTCCGGATTCACGAGCGGCCCGACGCTAAACGTGTTCTGGCCTTCGAAGAGATCGCATCCCACTACGGATACTCGCTAGGAGTGGGAGCGATACCCGTGAAGCGTTTTGCCATATCCGAGAAGCGGCGGGATGGTAGAAAAGTCCGGAAGGACAGGGTCATGCCGCAGGAGAACTTCGAGATCTCCTCCCGCAATTACCAGAAGCTGATCGCGAAGATCGCCGACACGCCCGAGGAGCGCATCCTGAGTTACCTCATGCTTCGCTCCCTGAAGCAGGCGCGGTATAGCAACGTCAACGAAGGACACTTCGCCCTGGCCGCCTCCTCCTACACGCATTTCACATCGCCCATCCGCCGCTATCCCGACCTGATTGTTCATCGCGTGCTCAGCCACTACCTCGATACGGGTGGGCCGTTACTGGACAGCGGAACGCTGCATGAGCTGGGGGACGACACTTCCTTCACCGAACGCCGCGCCGCCGAAGCGGAGCGCGAGCTGATCGAGTGGAAGAAGGTCAAGTTTATGCAGGATCGGGTGGGCGACGAGTTCGATGCTCTGATCATCAGTACGACTCGCTTTGGGTTCTTCGTCGAGCTGAGTGAACTGTTTATCGAAGGCCTCGTTCCCATAGAGAGCCTGCCCGGGGACCGCTACCTGTACCACGAGAATGGCCGGAAGATCATCGGCGAACGCAGCCGCAAGGGCTTCGGAATCGGCGACAAGGTGCGGGTGCGACTGGATCGTGCGGACGGTGTGGAACGCAAGCTGACATTCGGACTTGCCGTCGAATACGGCAGCGGCAAGAAGAAACGCAGGAAGGCCGAGGAAGCGTAACGCTATTCCAGCACGCGGACGAACTCGGCAATGACCTGATATTTTTCTTCTTCGGGATCGAGATCCCAGGACGGATACGCCGGATTCAGACTTTCAAGCCGGATGCGCGTTTGCACAAATCCATCCTCCGTGACACGCTTCTCGCTTTTATAACGCTTCACGGTGTACTGGTTGTCGTCAGCGAGTTCAGAATTCCGCACCAGCACGAGCCGGTTGTTGCGTGATCCCACAACGTTGCGGCGAAAGACGCACAGGCTGCCGTTTGGGATCTTCGGCTCCATGGATTGGCCGCGGATCTCCGCCACGAACATATCGTCGTCAAGGCGCAGATCGGCCGGCACCTCGAGCCACTCCTCGGCGTGCACATCCTCGGGATTCGTCAGAAAGGGACCGGCCGCTACCGCGAGCGAATAGCGGGGCAGGTGAGTGCGGAATTGGAGCACATGGGAAGGCACGTGCTCACGGTAGAGCTCGTTCAGTTTCTTGTCGAAATCGCGAACCGTGACGGCCTCGCGGTCGGTCACCCGCACGCTGTTCGAAAGATTGCCCTCGAGATAATCGAGGACGGCCGCGCCACCCCGCTCCTGACTCAGTGCCTGGAGGTCTTCTTCGAGTTCCGCCAGCACTTCGGCGTCCTCTTCGCTGGCCACGCGTTCCCAATCGCGCCGCAGACGCAAGTAAAGCATGTCTGTCGCGGGATCAAGAAGAAGAACGCCCAGCGTCTGAACCCCGCGCTGGGGCAGGTCGGATAACAGAAGCAGATATTGTCCCGCCTTGGGAGCGTACGCGGCGAAGCTCAGGACCCGAGCGGACATCTTCAAACCAGCTTATCGCGGCGGAAGCGCCGGCGGGCGTTGGGCGGAGTCCCGAAAGGGGTACTAAGGGGTAGCGGCGTAATAGCCCTTGCGAGCCCGGACACGCACATTTCCTAAATCCACAACCACCTTTACGTTACGGTACGCTTTCGCCGAATCGGTATCGGAGATGTAGCGGATGATGTACTGCATCGTCACCTCGCCGGCAATGTCAGAGATTGCGTGATACATGCGGCCGTCCACCGCCGATTTGTAGGCTCCCGTTCCGACGGTCAGGGCGTAATTGCCGTCGTCCGAGGGATGGGAAAGGTAGCCATCCGTGTCTTTGTACACATCGCCCAGGGGATAAACGACGCGGCCGCCCGTTTCCTGTGCTAAGCGGACGAGCGTGTCATCCGTTTCATTTGCGAACCCGAAAGCCGCGGTGCTGATGCAGTAGACGGTCACCAGGTTGCGCTGCGCGAGTTCGACTACCTGATTCAGCGAGTGCTTGCTCGCGTTGTCGTGACCGTCGCCGATGATGATGATGATGCGTCGGGGCTCAATCGGTTCGCCTTGCACGAGTTTGCGGCTGGTACAGGCCAGGTAAATGGCGTCGTACAGCGCCGCTCCGCCGCCAGGCTTCAGCTTCCGGATCTTCTCCACGATCGGCTCCGGATCGTTGGTGGTGTTCACGGCCACTTCCGCGCCCTGCGCATAGTCGATCAGATAACCGGAATACTTCTTATCTCCGGTCAGCAGCGTCTGCACCAGTTCAGAGGCAGCATTCTGATAGTTCTTCCAATGAATTCTGCTCGCGGTACTCAGATCGAGAAGAAAGCCGATGACAACCGGCTGGCTGCGCTCGCGCGTGAAGTACTGGATGTTCTGCGGCTTATTCTCTTCGAAAATCTGGAAATCTTTTTTGTCCAGATCCGACACGAACCGGCCCTTTTCGTCCGTGACCGTGACAGGAACGATTACCTCGTTGACCGTGACCCGGATCGAGTTAGGGTCTGCCTTATTCTGCTTTGCGGCGTCCGAGGTTTCGGTGGGCGGCGGCGGCACCGTGGTATTCGTTTCGCTGGTTCCGGGCGCAGGGGCATCACTCGTGCTCGATTTGCTCGAGTCGCTTGACCCCGGCTTTCCGGAGTTGCCGTTTGCTTTCTGCAAATCGTGGGCGGAGACGGTTGGTTTGCCCGGCGGGTTCGATTCCTGTGCTGAGAGGGAAGAAAGCAGGAACGCACTGAGAACGGCCCAGGCCGCTGCTCGCGCGGGAGTACAAAAACGCATGAAGGGATTGCCTGTCTGGATTATACAGAGGGCGTGACGTCGCGGGTCTCTGCGGGTTTCGAGAGTCTGCTGACCACCTACCGCTGTACTCGCCCGGATCCGCCGCCCGAAATCAGCGCGTTGACTTCTGATTCGCTGAAGCGATTGAAATCACCCGGGATCGAGTGCTTCAGGCAGGACGAGGCGACAGCGAACTCCAGTGCCTCACCCGGCGCTTTCTCACGGCTCATCGAGTAGATAAGGCCGGCCGCGAAACTGTCTCCGGCTCCCACACGGTCGACGATGTGGGTGATTTCGTACTGCTTGCTGAGAAAAAAGCGCTCGCGGGTGTGAAGGCAGGCGGACCAGCCGTTGTGAGAGGCGCTCTTCGATTCACGCAGCGTGATCGCCAGAGCTTTCAGATTGGGATAGGTATCAAGGACCCGTTCGGCCAGCTCCGAATATTTTTCGCGTTCGAGACTGCCTGATTCCACGTCGATGTCGACGTGAATGTTGATCGATTTCTGGCAGTCTTCTTCGTTCGCGATGCAGACGTCCGTCAGCTTCAGCAGTTCGGGCATGACCTCGGTGGGCGCTTTGCCCCACTTCCAAAGATTTTTGCGGTAATTGAGATCGCAGGATGTCTGGATGCCAAGTTCGCGCGCTGCCCGGAGCGCCTCGAGCGAAAGCTCTGCTGCCGTGGCGCTGATGGCCGGAGTGATGCCCGTGATGTGGAACCAGGTCGCCCCCTCGAGCGCCGATTTCCAGTTGATCGAACCAGGTTTGGCAATGGCGATGGCGCTGCCCGCGCGGTCATAGAGCACTTTGGAGGGCCGCTGATTCGCGCCCGCTTCGACGAAATACAGACCCATCCGGCCCGGCCCGTAGACGATCCGGTCCACTTCCACGCCGAATCGCCGCAACTCTCCCACCAAGCCCTCCGCCAAAGCGTTCGAATCCGGTAAAACCGTGATGAAACGGCTCTTCCCTCCCAATTGCGAAACGGACACAGCCACGTTTGCTTCTCCTCCGCCAAACGTGGCGTTGAACATGGGGGACTGAAGAATGCGCTCGAAGCCGGGCGGCGACAGCCGCAGCATCACTTCGCCAAAGGTTGCAACAAGAGGAGTCATATCCAGGACAGATTGTATCGTCCGATCGGCCCTGCGGTCTGCCCGGAAAAGCTTCGGCTAGCGCTGGAAGATGGCAGACTGGGACATCTCGGGCGCGAAAATCGCCTCGATGCCGGCTGAGGCATCAACGGACGGAAGCCCTTCCACCGTCTGTACTGTGAAGACCGTAGGCGGGAAGGACGTGCTCTTTCGAAGCGCAGAGGCGGCGGTGAGATCGAGCGAGAACGCATTCACCTGTACGGGAGCATCCGAGGCTTGTAGCGCGGAAGCGGCGCGCTGCAGGCGCGTGAACGCCTCGCGGGCGTCATCGAGATAATTGCCGAAGCTGAGTTGGAGCCCGGTAAACACGAGGCGCGGAGAATTTACCAGACTTACATGCGCATTCTTGATCCACACCAGGGCACTTTCTTTTGGGGAATGGCTGAGCTGGGCGACGGCTTGGCACATGGTCGTGTTGTTCACGGGATCGCGTAGAGCCTGGACAACGTTCACGGCGGTCTTCGGGAACACGGATTCCACCGCGCTGCGCGATGTGTCCGCGTTTTCAAGCCCGGGCGCAAAGCAGGTGCAGCTGACCACCTGGTCCGGGCTGACTTCAGCCTGCGTCGCGCTCTGGCGCAGATGATCGAGTGCGTCCCGGAGCGAGTTCCCGGTCTGGCCGGACAGAAAAGCGAGGCCATTCGGGTTCAGAGTGCGCTTGGTGGAAACGACCGCTTCGATGACGACCTGTGCGAGGTCATCGCCCAGCCGGCCAACCTGAACTACCGTGAGGACAGGCAGTGGAAGTTTTCGCTCCGAGAAGATGGACGTCACCTCTGTCTGGACGCGGCGAGCATCGCCGATGCCCGAAACAAAGGCCCGCAGTTTCACAATGGTTTCGCCTCTAGTGTCCCTTAACAGGTCGGTGAGGCTGCGCCGTATCTGGACTGCCAGCCCACCGGATCTCAGGAGCGGGGAGATGTGGAAGTCGAGGCTCTGAGTATCAGCCGCAAGCACGGTCGGGAGTTCGGGCGGAAGCGGCAGAACCTGACTCTTCGGTTCTTCGTTTTTCTTGTTGTGTCTCTGCGCGTACAGGGTTGAAGAGGAAAAGAACGGGAGCGACGCCAAACCCGCGAGGACTAGTGAAGAAGCGGCGGAGCGCCACATACTTAGCACAAAATCAGCCTAGCGCGACTGCTTCTGCGGCTGACATGCGGAATCCATGGGGGAAGGATTGGCTGGCTCGGTACCATCCAATTTGGTATGCTTTAGTTCTCTTGCTGGATTTCCCGCAAATCGCGATCGATCAGTCTTCGGACCTACCGGCATACCGGCAAATCGCCAATGCGGTCGCGTCGGCCATCGACAAGGGCATGTTGCATCGCGGTCAAAGGCTGCCCGCCACCCGCGAATTGGCTGCTCAACTTGGCATGAATCGCGCGACCATTTCTGCCGCGTATGCTTTGCTCGAAGAATCCGGATTTATTCAGGGACATGTCGGACGCGGAAGTTTCGTATCGGAGTGGCCCGGTTCGGCGCAGCCTTCGCGAGCGCAATCTGTGGAGTCCCCGTCGGTGAACTTCGCAACTTCGCGCCCGGCGGGTGACGCGTTTCCGCTGGCGTCCTTTCGAAGGTTGTCCAGAGCCGTGATCGAGGGCGAGGACGCAGCGGAAATCCTACAGTTAGGATCTCCCTACGGCTACACGCCGCTGCGGCGGTACCTGCTCGAGAAAGCGCGAGCCGATGGAATTGGAAGGGCCGGCGACGACATTCTCATTACCAACGGCTGTCAGCAGGCGCTCGACCTTGTGGCTCGGCGATTCGCGACGGCAAACACCAAGGTGATCTGCGAGGATCCCGTGTATCACGGTGTGCTGCGTGTGTTTGCACGTTCGGGCTGCCAGTTACTGCCGGTGCAGGTGAGCTCGAACGGTCTCGATTTGGACCTGCTCGAAGGCTTACTGGTTCAGCACCGTCCCGGACTGATCGTGGTGACCCCGAGCTTCCAAAATCCGACGGGCGCGACCATGGACCTCGACGCTCGGCAACGGCTGGTTGAGCTTGCGTCTGCATCCGGCGCCTTGCTCGTCGAGAGCGATATCTATAGCGAACTTCGGTATGAAGGAAGCCCGCTGCCAACCTTGAAAGAACTGGACGGAAGCGGAAGGACGCTTTTATTAGGCAGCTATTCGAAGGTTTCCTTCCCTGGGCTGCGCGTCGGCTGGGCCATCGGTCCTCGCGAGACCATCTCGCAACTGGCGGAAGAGAAGCAGATATCTGATCTGCACTCGGATCAACTATCCCAGGCTGTGTCCCTCCGGTTTGCGCAATCGGGGGAACTCGAACGCCACATCGAACGAACCCGGGAGACGGGGCGGCAGAGATTGACAGCCGCACTCGAAAGCTGCGAAGCACATCTGCCGGAAGGTTCTACGTGGACGCGCCCGCGAGGAGGGATGAGTCTGTGGATTACTCTGCCGGCTCCGCTGTCAGCTGAGGGTGTTCTCGCTGCGGTGCGGCCTCAAGGCGTGGATTTCCTGCCTGGCCGTCAGTTTTCGTTGAGCCAAGCCTACCTGCGCAGCTTGCGGATCAGCTTCGGCGGTTTGTCGCCGGAGAAGATCCGATATGGTGTGCGAATGATCGGAGAGGCAGGGAATCGTCAGCTGGCGACCAGCGTTGACAGTTGGGAGTCTGAGCCAGCAGCGGCGCTGGTGTAAGTGAAACGGCGTAGCCGTAGGAACACGAGGGAGAGCGAAAGTGAATTTTACAAGTGAACAATTCCGGTTAAAGGTCGGTTTAGCCGAGATGCTGAAAGGCGGCGTGATCATGGACGTCGTCAACGCCGAGCAGGCGGTCATTGCGGAAAACGCCGGCGCCGCTGCGGTGATGGCGCTCGAGCGCGTCCCGTCCGACATCCGCAAAGAAGGCGGCGTCGCTCGCATGTCTCAGATCCGGATTATCCGGGAGATCATGAACGCGGTGTCCATCCCGGTCATGGCAAAGGTTCGCATCGGCCACTTTACGGAGGCGCGGATCCTGGAGGTGCTGGGCGTGGATTACATCGATGAGAGCGAAGTCCTGACCCCGGCGGATGAAGAACATCACGTCGACAAAGAATCGTTCAAAGTGCCGTTCGTTTGCGGCGCACGGAACCTCGGCGAAGCGTTGCGGCGTATCGCTGAAGGCGCGGCGATGATCCGGACTAAAGGAGAGGCCGGGTCGGGAAACATTGTGGAAGCTGTCCGCCACATCCGGACCATCGTGAAGGAGATGAAGCAACTCACGGTGCTGGGCAAAGAAGAACTGGTACGTGAGGCGAAGAACCTTCAGGCCCCGCTTGAACTGGTGCAATATGTCGCGCAACACGGCAAACTGCCGGTGCCGAATTTCTCCGCCGGCGGTATCGCCACTCCTGCCGATGCGGCGCTCGTGATGCAGTTGGGTGCGGAAGCTGTGTTCGTCGGTTCGGGCATCTTCAAGTCATCCGATCCCGAGCGGCGCGCGAAGGCCATTGTCAAGGCGGCGACGTACTATCAGGATCCCGTCAAGCTGCTCGAAGCAAGCGAAGAGCTGGGCGAGGCCATGCCGGGTCTCGAGATCTCAAAGATGGCCGAATCTGAACTCATGCAGGTTCGGGGCTGGTAGCAATTTGGCAGACGAAGTAAAAATCGGAGTGTTGGCCCTGCAGGGAGATTTCGCGGCCCACTCCGAAGCACTGCGAGCGGCGGGTGCCACACCGGTAGAGGTGCGGACCCCGGAGGACCTGCAAACGGTCGACGGTCTGGTCGTACCAGGGGGTGAGAGCACCACCATGCTGAAGCTCCTCGACATCGAAAACCTTTTTGAGCCCATTCGGGAATTCGGCCGCGACAAACCAATCTTCGGAACTTGTGCCGGTGCGATCCTGCTTGCAAAAGAGGTCGTCAATCCGGTTCAACGATCCTTAGGATTGATGGACCTCACGGTCGAGCGTAACGCCTACGGGCGGCAGATCGACAGCCGTATCGGTAAAATAGAGATCGGCGGACACACGGCTGAAGCCGTGTTCATCCGTGCACCCGTGATTCGGCGTGCGGGGCCCGAAGTTTCCGTTCTGGCTACTTACCAGAATGCACCGGTACTTGCCTCGG
>Ga0308176_10001198_pt1 | contig 16299 bp, 12 predicted proteins | sample PhyCR2_3_FD_203890 | JGI IMG/M metagenome (GOLD analysis project Ga0308176, IMG submission 203890) | Soil microbial communities from UC Gill Tract Community Farm, Albany, California, United States - DLSLS.C.R2 | ecosystem: Environmental > Terrestrial > Soil > Agricultural land | place: USA...
TCGCGGAGGTTGGACACGGCGCTGCGCGACCACTCCTGCACGAACTCCGCGAGCGTCCGGTGGAACAGCTCGTCGCGCTGGATCCACGGTTTGAGCACGTAGTAGCTGATGTGCCCGACAGCCATCGCGTGCAGGATCGCCTGGGCCGAGCCCCGGTCCGCCCACGCGCCCCAGTCGACCAGCAGCGCCCGCCGCGCGTCCGGGTGCAGCCGGCGCACGAGCTCGAACAGGTCCGCCCGCTCCTTGTCGGGGAACCTGTCGTCGACGAGGACCACCGCGACCAGGGCCTGGCGCTGGTGCGCCCCCTCGAGCAGCCGGCGGGCGTCCTCGACGCTCAGCTCACCCCGGACCCGGAAGTCCCCGCCGAACGACCGCTGGAGCTCGGTCTCGATCCGGTCCAGCTGCGCGGGGTCGGCGCCCACCGCGAGCAGCAGTGGTCGGCCCGGCGGGACTGGAGTCGGCACGCTTCGAGGCTAGGGACACCAGCCCCGGCGCGCACCGGGGATCAGTCGCCGCAAACGGGCCGAAGCCGTGGCAGACCGGAAGGTTAAAACTGCGAGACCGGCGACCCGGCCCGCACGGTCAGCGCGTGCGCATGCCTGCCGAGAACGACGCGGCGTTGTGCCCGCGCGCGCCGCTGTTGCCGCGGCTGCCGCGGGCCGGCGCACCGGACGACGAGGAGCCCGAGCTCGAGCCCGAGCCCTTGCCCCGCGACCGCGGCTGGCCCTGGCCCTGGCCCGAACCGCCGCGGCCCTGGCCGGAGCGGCGGCTGCGGTTGCGGCCGCCGGCCCCACCGGAGGGCGCGGCCTGCCCGCGGCCACGGGCGGGCCGCGGCTGGGCCGACTCGGTGACGGTGTCGATCGGCGCGAGGACCCGACGCTCCCCCGGCGCGATGGTCGTCAGCAGCGGATGTCCCACGGTCACCTTCGTGGTGGTGGGCTTGATGCCGGCCTTGCGGGTCAGGTCGCGTACGTCGGCCTGCTGGCCGTCGACCATGACGGTGACGACCGTCCCCGAGGCGCCGGCGCGCGCCGTACGCCCGGAGCGGTGCAGGTAGGCCTTGTGCTCCGACGGCGGGTCTGCGTGCACGACCAGACCGACGTCGTCGACGTGGATGCCGCGGGCCGCGATGTCGGTGGCCACGAGCGTGGTCGCCTTGCCCGAGGAGAACGCGTCGAGCGCGCGGGTGCGCGCGCCCTGCGACAGGTTCCCGTGCAGCTCGACCGCCGGCACGCCGCGCGCGTTGAGCTGGCGGGCCAGCACCTTGGCGCCGCGCTTGGTGCGGGTGAACAGCACGGTCCGGCCCGGCGCGGCGGCCAGGTCGGTGATCACGTCGAGGCGGCCGTTGCGGTCCACGTGCAGCACGTGGTGGGTCATGGAGGAGACCGGCGACTGGGCGGTGTCGACGCTGTGCACGACCGGCGCGTCGAGGTAGCGGCGGACCAGCACGTCGACGCCGGCGTCCAGGGTCGCGGAGAACAGCAGCCGCTGCCCGTCGCGCGGGGTCTTGTCGAGGATCCGCTTCACGCCGGGCAGGAAGCCCAGGTCGGCCATGTGGTCGGCCTCGTCGAGGACGGTCACCGCGACGGACGACAGGTCGACGTTGCCGGAGCGCAGGTGGTCCTCGAGCCGGCCGGGGCAGGCGACGACAATGTCGACACCACGCCCGAGCGCCTGGACCTGCGGGCCCGGCTTCACGCCGCCGTACACCGTGAGCGTGCGCAGCCCGGCTGTCCTGGCCAGCGGCGCCAGGGCGGCGTCGATCTGGTTCACCAGCTCCCGGGTCGGGGCCAGGATGAGCCCGCGCGGCCGGCGGGCCTGGCTGCGGCCTCCCGCGGCGAGGCGGGCCACCAGCGGCAGCAGGAACGCGTAGGTCTTGCCCGAGCCGGTGCGGCCCCGGCCGAGCACGTCACGACCGGCCAGCGAGTCCGGCAGCGTGGCCGCCTGGATCGGGAACGCGGAGGTGATGCCCTGCGCGGCCATCTGGTCGACGAGTGGGGCGGGCACGCCGAGGTCGGCGAAGGTGGGGGTGGACGGGGACGCGACAGCAGAAGAGGGGCGGGGGTCCGCCATGGGTGTGCTCCGATGAGTGGAAGGGTCGTCCTGCCCGGCGCGGGTCGTGCCCGCGGCGCTCGGTGGGATGACGCGAGATGCGGCCCGAGGCAGAACTGATGGGGCCGCTGTGTCCACGGTACGGCACCGGCCCCGGATCGCCGGTATCCGAGCGGGTGAGCCGCGTCACCGCAGGCGGGCACGCGCGCGGCGTACCGTGGTCGCGTGCGCGGCGACCGGGTGGAGATCGTCATCGATGCGGGCGGAGAGGTCCGCACCTACGACATCGTGGCCACCCGCAACGGACGGCGCGTCGAGATCAACACTGGCCGCGGCATCGTCGAGGTCGCCGAGGTGACGCGGAGCGGTACGCCGGTGCGCACCGCCCGCTTCATGGCGAACCGCATCCTCGCCCTGGTCGAGCACCCGGCGAGCACACCGAACATCGCGGACGGTGTGCCGCCCGTGCGCTGAGGAACCCTCCGCTCAGGCCATCTCGGGAACGTGCAGGTGGGCGAGCACCAGGTCGAACTCCTGGACCGCCTGGACGGCGGCGCGCATCTCGGTGGTCGTGCGCTCCCGCAGGGCGCTGGCGCCCTGCCTGGCCGCCTCGAGGGCCGCACGGCTGTCGTAGGCGATCGTCGCCAGTGCCCGCCCGGTCGTCCGGTTCACGAGCAGGCTCGCGCTGCAGAACCCGTCGAACTCCTCCAGCGCGGGCAGCGTGGTCAGCTTGAACACGTCGATCGAGCGCTCCACGTCCGCAGGGGCGCCCTGGATCCAGGTCGAGCGGACGCAGGCACCGGCTCCGGAGGGGTGGTCGCGGTGCACGACGGCGATCTCCCACTCCTCCAGCTGCGCCGTCGTCCCCATGATCTCGCCGCCCCGCTCCCGCAGCGGCGCCAGTGCCGCCTCGGTGGCGGGCATGGCCTCCTCCGACTCCCAGGCACTCGTGGCGATGCAGCGGCCGGAGTCACGGTCCGCGACCAGGGACATGCCGATGCAGCCCGGGGTGCCCGTCACGGTGTCGAACACCTCGTCGCGGATGTACGCCAGTCCCGCATCGAGGGCCCCAGGTCGCGCGTCCAGCGTGATGGTTCGTGCGTGCATGGTGCTCTCCCTTCGACCGGTGACGTCCGTGTGGCGCCGCCGGGCACCCACGCTTCTCCGGTCACCGGGGGCGTCGCAATGGCCCATCCGCTATGTCCCCCCGACGGTCTGAACCACCGCGGCGGGACACGCCTCAGCGGGTGCGGAGGTAGTGCGCCCCGACCGCCCGCAGCCGGTCGTGGGTCCCGTCGTACGCCGTCACGGCACCGAGCAGGCTCTTCGGCAGCTTGCCGACCATCGTGTAGTTGGTGTCCACGACGTTCCCGGCCGGCGCGAGACCGGCCTGGCTGACGAGCTGGTAGGCGTCGAGCTCCTCGAGCCCGAGCAGCGCGCCGGTCCACCCGACCAGGTCGACCTGGCTCATCCGGAAGGCGTCCTCCAGCGGCCGCGCCGACCCGGTCGTCATCAGGAAGTGGTCGCTCTCGATCCGGGGGGATGCCGGTGCCTGTCCCTTCAGCAGGTCGACGACCACGACCGTGTTCATGGCCGCCTCCACCGCCGTACCGCACACCTCGCCCTCGCCCTGACGGGCGTGACCGTCACCGATCGAGAGCATGCCGCCGGCGACGTTGACCGGGAAGTACGCCGTCACGCCGGCGCGCATCTCCGGGGTGTCCATGTTCCCGCCGTGCGCGGCCGGCGTGATGCTCATCAGCACCTCGCTGGCGGCGGGCGCCACCCCCACCGTGCCGTGCATCGGGTCGAGCGGGAGGTCCACCGAGAGCTCGGACTTCCGGGCCTGGAACCGGCAGGTCCCCGCCGCCACGTCGATGTCGTACATCCACACCCGCTCCTCGAGGGCCGGGTGCAGCATCGCCGTCGCGTGCGTGGTGGTCAGCGCCCCGAAGTGCGGGAACGTGCTCGAGGCCGCCCAGTCCCGGGCCGGGACGATCTCCACGAAGTGCACGGCGAGGGTGTCGCCGGGCTCGGCCCCCTCGACCGCGATGGGCCCGGTCACCGGGTTCAGGAAGGGGAACGTGCACACCTGGCTCGGCAGGTCGTCGACGCCGCGCACGTTCCCGGCGAAGCAGTCCTCGGTGGACAGCTCCACGATGGTGCCGGGCGCGACGGTGAGCAGCGGTTCGCGTCCGCCGAACGCGTAGGCGTACTGCTCCGGGGTCGGGGTCAGGGTGCGGACCTCCGGACCGCTCATCGGGCCTCCTCGCCGGTGGTGGCGTCGTCGAGGACGAGGCTGGGGCGGCGACCGGTGACGAGCAGGAAGACGAGCAGCACCACGCCGATGGCCAGCCACACGAAGCCCAGCTTCTGTGCCGCGACATTGGCGTTGATCACCACGAAGGCGAGGATGACGAACCCGATGACCGGTGCGACCAGGTGGCGCCACCAGTCCCGGCTGCCGTTGCGCACCACGTAGTGCCACACGACGGAGACGTGCAGCACCAGGAAGGCCGTGAGCGCCCCGAAGTTGACCAGCGTGCTGAGCAGGGTGATGCCGTCGGCGCGGGAGGCCATGTAGAGCCCCAGCGCGAGGGACACCAGCGCGGTGAGCAGCGTCGCGTTGACCGGCACGCCCTTCTTCGGGTGCACCTTGGCCAGCAGGGACGGCAGCTGCCGGTCCCGGGCCATCGCGTACAGCAGCCGCGATGTGGCGGCCTGGGCCACCAGGGCGTTCGCGAACCCCCAGGCGATCGCGGTCGCCAGCGCGGTGAGCTTGGACAGCCACGCACCGCCCGCGACGGCGGCGGCGTCGTAGAACGCCGTGCCGCCCGGATCGCCCTTGCTGATCAGGGCATCCGGGTTCGGCACGAGCAGGGACGCCACCCAGGTCTGCACGATGAACAGCGTGCCGGCCAGCAGCAGCGCAGCCACCATCGAACGCCCGATCGCGCGCGCCGACTCCTTGTTCTCCTCGGCCAGCATGGAGATGCCGTCGAACCCGAGGAACGACAGTACGGCGATCGAGACGGCGCCCAGCACCAGCGACAGGGAGAACGTGTCCGCGTTGTAGACCGGGCTGAAGTCGAAGCCACGGCCCTTGCCCTGGGCGAGCGCGACGACGCCGATGACGATGAAGATCGCCAGCACGACCAGCTCACCGATGAGCATGATCTTGTTGACCCGGGCGGTCATCTCGATGCCCATGTAGTTCACGACCGTGTTCAGCACCACGAAGCCGATGAGCCAGATCCAGACCGGGATCGCGGGCACCAGGGAGTTCATCGCGATGGCGGCGATCAGGTACAGCAGGCCGGGCACCAGCACGTAGTCGAGCAGGATCATCCACCCGGACAGGAAGCCGACCGGGGCCGCGATGCCGCGGCCGGCGTAGGTGTAGACCGAGCCGGCCATCGGGAAGGCCTGCGACATCTGCGCGTAGGACAGCGCGGTGAACATCATCGCCACCATGCCGATGGCGTAGGCCAGGGCGACCATCCCGCCGGAGCCCTGGAAGACGCCGCCGAAGATGCCGAACGGTGCGATCGGCACCATGAACACCAGCCCGTAGACCAGCAGGTCGGCGAAGCTCAGGGACCGGTGCAGCTCCTGCTTGTACCCGTAGCGCTCGATGCTCTCGGGCGCCGTGCCGTCGCTCATCTCTGCCTCGTCTCTCACGCGGAGTCCCCCGATCGGGGCGAGCGTATGCCCAACTACTTCCAGATGGAAGCATCAGGCGACGCTGGTCACCACCGAGAATTCCAGGCCGTCCGCCCGCGCGAGGTGCACACCGTCGTGCCCCGTGCCGGCCCGGCGGCCGGCGGCGGGCATCCGGTCCGGCCGCAGCCGCGACTCGTTGGCCAGGGATGCGACCAGGTGCAGCCCGTCGTAGACGCCGGCCGCGTAGGTGTCGAGCAGCGGCGCCTGCGGGCCGAACAGCGACGCGTACCGCGCGGCCAGGGCGCGGTGGCGCTCGTCGCCGAGCGAGACGAAGGACGGCATCGCGGCGTAGAGCAGGCCGGTGCGGTCCCCGTCGCACGCGAGCAGCCCGTTCTCCTCCAGCGCCCCGGACAGCCGCACGAGCCGCCGGTCGAGGTCGGCCTGCCGCAGCGCCCGGTTGAACGCGGCCAGGTCCCGCCCCACCAGGCTGAGCAGCACCGCGTCGGGAGCCGACCGGCGCAGCTCCTCGACGATCCGGTCCAGGTGGGCGGGGACCTGGCCGAGCGGCACCAGCCGGTCGAGCACCACCCGGCCGCCCGCGCCACCGACGAGCCGGGTGGCGGCGCGGTGCACGCTGTGCGGCCAGATGTAGTCGTTGCCGACCAGCGCCCAGCGGCGCAGCGAGTGCTGCGCGGTCAGCCAGGCCATCGGCAGCCGCAGCTGGTGCACCGGGTCGGTGCCGATGCAGACGACCCCGGGACCGCGCGCGCCGCCTTCGTGCGGAGGCGTGAAGACGTACGGCGTGCGGCCCGCGACCGTCGCCTCGATGGCCCGGTGCACGTCACTGGTGTGGAAGCCGACCAGGGCGTCGAGGGCCCCGGCCGCGCAGAGCCGGTCGACCTCCGCCGCGACCTCGCGCGGCGAGCGGCCGGCGTCGACGAGCATCAGGTCGACGTACGCACCGTGGACGCCGTCGGAGACGTTCAGCTCGTGGGCGGCGAGCAGGCCGGCGTTCACCGCGGAGGGGCCGGTCATGCCGAGCGCGCCCGACTGCGGGACCACGAGACCGACCCGCAGGCGGCCGGGCCCGCGAGGCAGGAGCTGGGCCTCCAGCGGGTCCGTCAGCCGGGCCTCGATCCTCACGGCACGAGTATGCTCCAGGCGAGTACGGAAGGGAGGGAGCGAGCATGGCTCAGCGCACGCTGCCGGTCACGCCCTCCCTCGTGGAGACCCTGGTCCTCGCCCAGCGCCGCGCCGTGCGCGGCCTGGCGGCCCGGCTCGCCGACGACGGCTGCTCCCTCGACCAGTGGCGGGTGCTGCGGGCCCTCCGTGACGGCGAGGGCCATCTCATGGGCGAGCTGGCCGGCTCGCTGCAGATCGCACAGCCGACCCTGACCCGGGTCGTCGACGGCCTGGTGGACTCCGCCTGGGTCTACCGGCGCCCGTCCCTGGCTGACCGCCGCCGGGTCGCCGTGCACGTGTCGCCGCGCGGCGGGGACCGGCTGGCCCGTCTCGACGCGATCGTGGAGGCGCACGAGGCCGCGCTGCGCACCTCCCCGGACTGGGCCGACCTGCAGACCCTGATCTCGGGACTGTCCCGCACGAGCTGAGCCGTCGTCAGCGCTCGACGAGGGACTCCCGCGCGACGACGTGCTGCACCGGCACGTCGTAGCGCTCCCGCGCGTCCGCGACGACCCCGTGCCGCAGCCACGTGGACCGGTCCTCGGGATGGGTCGAGATCACCACGTGGTCGGGCCCGAACTCGCGGATCGCCTTGTCCAGCGCGACCAGGGGGCGGTAGTCGCCGAGCTCGCCGTCGACGGTGAGGCCCTGGCCCCGCAGGGTCTCGAGCGTCTGCTCGAGGCGCTGGCCGGCGGTGCGGGCCGCGGCCTCCCAGACGAACGCGGCGCCCTCCCGCTCGGCGTCGCCGGTGTCGACGGGGTTGGCCGGAACCACCACGAAGTACTCCGCCTGCTCGCTGCCGCGGATCCGGTGCAGCGCGTCGTGCAGCGCGCTGTCCTCCATGGTCTGGTTGGCCAGGACCACGATCCGCCGTGCCTGGGTGGTGTCCTCCAGACCCTCGGGGGCCACCGAGCCGCCCCGCCAGCGGGTGACGACGTAGAGCACCAGCACGACGCCCCAGGACAGCAGGCTCAGCAGCAGCTGGGAGCGGGTGTCGCTCTTCACGCCGAGCTGGACGAGCACCGCCACGATCCCGACCGCGGCGACGATGGTCAGGAACGGGAACGCCCACATCTTCACCTTCAGCTGGTCGTCGGGGGTGCGCCGGCGCAGCACGAACTGCGAGAGCGCGATCAGGAGGTAGACGAACAGGATCACCGCACCGGAGGAGTTCAGCAGGAACGTAAACACCGTGTCCGGCGAGACGTACGCCGCGATCACGCTCAGGAAGCCGACCACGGTGGAGAACAGGATCGCCCACACCGGCACTCCCCTGCGGTTCACGGTGATCAGCCGCATCGGCGCCTCACGACGGGCGGCCAGCACGAACAGCATCCGGGAGGCGGTGTAGAGACCGGAGTTGAGGCAGGACAGCACGGCGGTCAGCACGACCGCGTTCATGACCTGGTCGGCGTACGGGATGCCCATCGTGCTGAACGCGGCGACGTACGGCGAGGCCCCGAGCTGGTTGTCGTTCCACGGCACGATGCACACCAGCAGGATCATCGAGCCGACGAAGAAGGTCGCCACCCGCAGGATCACCGACTGGGTGGCCTTCGCGATCGCCTTCTCCGGGTCGTGCGACTCGGCGGCCGCGACGGTGGCGATCTCGGCGCCCACCATCGAGAACACCACGATCACGATGCTGGAGAAGATCGCGCCCACGCCGTGCGGGAAGAAGCCGCCGTGGCTGGTCAGGTTGCTGACGTCGAAGCCGTGGTTCGGCCACAGACCGACGACGTACAGCGTGCCCAGGACCAAGAACGCGATGATCGCGAACACCTTGATCCCGGCGAACCAGTACTCGAACTCGCCGTAGGACCGGACCGACACCAGGTTGGTCGCGGTCATCAGCACCATCAGGCCCAGCGACAGCAGCCACAGCGGAGCGTCGAACCAGAACGTGATGATCTTCGCGCCGGCCACGGCCTCGAAGCCGACCACGATCACCCAGAAGTACCAGTACAGCCAGGCCACCGAGAACCCCGCCCAGCCACCGAGAGCCTTGCGCGCGTAGTCCGCGAACGAGCCGGTCGTGGGGTTCGCGGTGGCCATCTCGCCGAGCATCCGCATCACCAGGATGATCAGCACGCCGGTGACCAGGTAGCTCAGGAACGCCGCCGGGCCGGTCTGGTTGATCACCACCCCCGACCCGACGAAGAGCCCGGCGCCGATGACGCCGCCGATCGCGATCATGGTCAGGTGGCGTTGCCTCAGGCCCCGCTTGAGCTCGGTGGGTTCGGTCATCAGACGCCCTCTTCTCTGGAGTGTCGCCGCCGCAGCCGGTCAAGGAAGGCTTACCCCCCTGGGCGCACCTCCACGCCCGGTCCAGCCCGCTGGTGCATCCTGGGCTCGTGGAGTGGGTGTGCGAGCACTGCGGCAACCAGGGCGAATCGCCCGAACCGGTCGACGAGGTCCAGTGCCCGACCTGCGGCGAGCCGGTGACACCCGCGTCGTGACGTCGGGGCGCGGTCGTCACGGCTCGTCGAACAGACCGGGCTCCCCCTCGACGTCGAGGCCGGGCAGCGCCGGGTCCCTCTCGGGCCGAGCCGCGTGGCGGCGTCGTCGCGCCTCGACGTACCCCTGGTCCAGCAGGTCGCGACCCAGCTGACGCTCGACCACCAGCCGGAGCGCCCGTCGCAGCAGGTTGACGGTCTGCTCGGCGTGGGTCATCTCGTGGCCGCAGACCTCGGCCTCCGCGGCGTCGCCCGCGAGGGTCGCCTCGTCACGCGCCTGCCGCCAGGCGACCTCCTGGTCGCCGTTCCAGGTGATCAGCTCGAGGATCAGGTCGCGGTCCATCGCGCAGACGCTGACCGCGAGCTCGGGCGTCAGCGAGCCCGGCGACTCGGCATCGAGCTGGAGCAGCGTCAGCATCGCGGGATGGATCGCACCGGTCTCGGACTCAGGGTCCGCCTCGTCCGCCACCGCGTCGATGTCGTCGTCAGGGTCCGTCTCGTCGTCGGCCGCGGGCTCGAACATCCGGCGGCCGCCGACCCGGGCGACCAGGTCGTCGTCGAGGGAGTCGACCGAGGAGGACATCAGCCCCAGCATCGCCCGGAGGTGCTCCGGCGCGAACGGGTAGGCGGGGAGGTACAGGTGCACCATGACGTCGTCGCCGGACAGCACGAACTTCAGGAACCGCTGGTCCCGGTTGAGCACGGAGACCTCGAACGCCGCGCGTTCGCGGTCGCCCACCTCGCAGACGAGCGGGCAGAAGAGCTGGACGATCGGCGCCTCCTCCAGCACCCGCACGAACACCATCGCGGAGCCGCTCACGACCGGGATGTCGTCGTCCTCGTCGTGGCGGGGCACGTGCCCGAAGAACGGGGTGAGCGCCGCGTCGACCAGCTCCTGCAGGTGCTCGCGGTCCCGCGGGAACGTGGCCGCAGCCTCCACCGACGGCTCCTGCGGCACCGGCGACGGCACGGGCGCGAGGTCGTCGGCGACCAGGAACGCCGGATGGGCGACCCCGAAGACGTCACGCAGCACGCGGGTGGTCATCACCGCGAGCCGGTCACCCTCCGCGCGCTCGGCGTCGACGAAGAAGTTCGACGAGCCCTCCCCCGCGTCCTCGTCCCGGCCCGCGGTCGGCGCCTGCCAGCCCAGCTCGACGATCGCGTCCGCGCCGGCCCGGTCGACGCGCACCCGCGGGTCGAGGTAGACGTTGCTCGACACCTCGCACCGGACCTGCGTGTCACCCCACGCGCAGAACTGGACGTACGGCGCGGCGCCCTCGGCGTGCTCCTCGACGACGGACCCGACCTCGACGACCACGATCTCGTCGTCGGACAGGTCCGCGACCCGGTCGGCCAACCGCGCCTGGAAGCTGCTCCAGGCCCGCTCGGTGCTCCGGTCCAGGTCGAACCCTGCGAACTCACCCATCCATCCCCCCTGTCTCGGCCCCTACCTGCAGCACCCTACGAGCGCGCGCCGACAGATTCGATGGGCAGGACGGGTCAGAGACCCAGCTGCCGGGCGACCACGTCGCCGCCCATCTCCCGGATCACGGCGGGGTCCCCGACGACCACCAGCTCGTCCGTCGCACGGGACATGCCGACGTACAGCCGCTCCCGTGAGCGTTCGCGGACCTCGGACTCGTTGACGCAGAGGACCACGGCTCGGCGCTCGAGACCCTTGCACCCCAGCACGTGCCCGTAGAAGACGTCGTCGTCCTCCCAGTAGGTCCGCCAGTAGCGCTCCTGGTCGTCGCCGGGCCCGGTCCGTTCCATCTGCACCGGGTGCCGGTGCCCCGTGGTCAGGAGCATGACGTTGTCCGTCTTCCACCCGCTGTCGAGCAGCCGGTCGATCTCGTCGTCGGCGACCCCCAGAGCGTCATCGGGCGACGCCGGCACGAAACGGACCGCAGGCCCGTCGCCGCCTCGCGCGTACATCCGGCTCGGAGCCAGCGGTCCGAACGCCGCATGGATCTGCTTGGTGTTCCTGAGGTTGTGGTCGAGCACGAGCGGGACGAGCGGCACCGGAGGCCGGCCGAACCGGGCGAAGATCCGCTGGTTCTCGTCGGAGTAGACGTACAGCCCGCCCCTCTCCTCGTCCTTGAGGGCACCGATCAACGGCGTCCACCAGGCGTCCGCGAAGTCCTGCGCCTCGTCCACGATGATCGAGTCGAAGCGGCGTCTCGGCTCGAGCTCCGAGGCCAACGTGGCCATGGCCGCGGGGAGGTCGGCCTCCCAGAACCGGCTGTCCGTGCGGTCGCCGTCCGGCGCACCCCACGACCGGCCGAGCTCGGCGAACGTGCCTACGAACGCCGGCCGGTGCTTGCGGTGCCAACCGGAGACGACCCGCTTGAAGTACTCCGCCAGGCCGATCGAGTAGCACAGCAGTGCGACCCGTTGCGGCTCCCGCTGGCCGCGTCCGCGCGTGAGGTCCTTGGCCTGGGCGAGGGCCAGCACGGTCTTGCCCGATCCGGCGCCGCCGCGCACCTCGACCCGGTTCAGCAGCCGGGTCACGCCGAGGATCATCGCCTGCTCGTCCGTCAGCCGGTCCGCCTGCGCGGCACGCTCGTCGGACTCCGCATTCACGTCGCGGAACCCGAAGTTACGACCCGCCAGGATGTCCGCGATGAGCTCGACGTCGTCGTACGACGGTGGCCGAGCGTTCGTCACCTGACGTCGAGCCGTGTCCCGGAGCCGACCGGCGAGATCGTCGAGATCCGTCTTGTCGTGAACGGACCAGCGCGGACACTCGGGCGCGTCGAAGTCGTCGGGGAGCTCGGAGTACGGCGCGACGACGGCATGGGCCCACACGACCCGCGACCGGCTGCTGTGCCGCCACCGCGGGTCCCGCTCGACGTAGTCGCGCACGGCGTACTTCGTCTTCATCGCCTGGTGCGCAGGATCGATGCGTCGTTCCTTCCCGGACTGCAACGTCTGGTGCCACCCGTCCGCGTCACGCCAGACGCTGCCACCCTTCACCTCGACCACGACCACGCCGACTCCGGGCATCAGCACGACCAGGTCGGCCTCGTGGTCCTTGGCCTCGTCCGTGATCCGGAAGTTCGCGACGAGCACTGCGTCCCGGGGAAGGGCGTCTCGCAGGTTCCGCCAGACGATCCCCTCCGACGCGGTCTCGAACCGAGGCTCCTCCGGCATCAGGCGGCAGCTGGTCATGCGCCACTCGTACCAGAGCGCGGCCGCGGTCGCAGGACCTCGTGCGAGAAATGTCCGGACGGCTGATTCTTCGAGGAACCCCGCCCCCGACGCTGGGGCTCGCCGACAATTGCCGATCGTGCGTCACACGCAGCCGCTGCCTGGAAGTCCGCGCCCGCGTGGAGGAGCAAGGGGCCGTCTCCTGCCACGGGTCGCTGTCGCAGTGACCGCAGGCTTGCTGACGTTGACCGGCTGCGCCCCGGCAGCCGTTCCTGCGTCCCCTCCCCGGGTCCACGTCACCGGAGGGAGCACGCCACGTTCGATCGAGTCTGCAGGCGAGGCGGCGGAGCTGCTGGCTACCTTGCCGGTGAAGGGCCGTGCTCCGATGACCGGCTACTCCCGGGAAGCCTTCGGAGAGCCGTGGTCGGACACGGACGGCAACGGTTGCGACACCCGGGACGACGTGCTGACGCGCGACCTGGCACATCGGGAGTACGAGGCCGGCACGTCGTGCGTGGTGGTGGCCGGTGACCTCGCCGACCCGTACACCAGGAACGTCATCCACTTCGTCCGTGGCGACGGCGATCTCGTCGACATCGACCACGTGGTGGCCCTGGGGAACGCATGGGTGACCGGCGCCTTCCGCTGGGATGCCGACAAGCGTCTCCAGTTCGCGAACGACCCCGGCAACCTGCTGGCCGTCGACGCCTCCGCCAACCGACAGAAGGGCGACGGGGACACCGCGACGTGGCTTCCACCGAACAAGGCGTATCGCTGCGCCTATGTCGCGAGGCAGATCTCGGCCAAGGCCAGGTACGGCCTCTGGGTGACCGCACCGGAGCGCGACGCGATGACGCGGGTGCTCAGGGGATGTCCGGGTGAGCGCCTCCCCGCACAGGGGCCGACGCTTGCTCCCGCCCGGTCGACCATGCAGGCGCAGCCGACGACCCTCCCGATGAGTGACGGGGGCGGGAACGCCGGGTCGGTCTACTTCGCGAACTGCGACGCCGCCCGTGCTGCCGGGGCGGCACCGGTGCACCGTGGTGACCCGGGGTACTCGGAGCGCTTGGACCGGGACGGCGACGGGACCGGCTGCGAGTAGCTGCCGACGATCAGGCGCCCAGCTCGTACTCGATCTGCTCGCGGTCCTTGGCGATGGCGGCCACCACCTTGTCGTGCGGCATCGTCAGGCTGACCGCCCAGTAGAAGATCGCCAGGCTGAACCCGATGACGACCGCCAGGTCGACCCACTCCGGGAGCCAGCTGTGGCTGCCGGTGCCGTACCTCCCCAGCGCCCCGATGACCACCGAGCCGAGGATCCACGGACCGATCCAGACGGCGGGGCGCAGCATCGCCATCACGTCGGTCCGGGCGACCTGGGTGCCGAGGCCGAAGATGATCAGGCCGACGACCAACGCGAGCGCGATCTTCCAGGTGAACTCGAAGCCACCCCAGTAGAGGATCAGGTTGGCCGAGCAGAAGGCGACGGGCAGCAGCACCTTCGGCATCGGCATCCGGTAGGCCCGGACCCGGTCGCCGTCGCGTCTCTGCAGCGCCGCCAGCGAGACCGGCGCAAAGGCGTACATCACCGCGGTCGCGCCCGTGACCACTCCGACGAGGCGGTTCCAGCTCGGGAACGGGCCGAAGCACAGCTCGCCCACGACCGCGGCGAACAGGATCGACACGTACGGCACGCCCTTCTTGCTGGTCTTGGAGAGCACGCCCGGCAGCTCGGACTCCTCGCCCAGCGCGTAGGTCAGCCGGGCGCTGGTGCCGAGGTACACCACGCCGGTGCCGGCCGGTGAGATCACCGCGTCGATGATGAGTACGACGGCCAGCCACGTCGCACCCACCGCCAGGGCCAGGGTGTACCACGCGCCGTAGTCCGACGGGTTCGTGCCCAGCGGCGAGCTCCAGTCCTTCGCGACGTCCTGCGGCCGGACGGCACCGATGAACACGACCTGGAGCAGGGTGTACAGCAGCGCGCCGATCGTCATCGCCACGATGATCGCCCGCGACAGGTCCTTCTTCGGGTTCCGCGCCTCGCCCGCGAGCTGCACCGCCTGCTCGAACCCCTGCAGCGCGAAGACCACGCCGGCTGGGAGCGCGGCGAAGACGCCGTGCATGCCGAACGGCATGAAGCCGCCCCCGGCGGTGAAGTTGCCGGGCCGGAAGGACAGGGAGGCCACGACGATGATCGCGAGCAGCGGCACCGCCGTCTTCCAGAGCACCACGATCGCGTTGCTCTCCGACATGAACTTGGCGCCGGCCAGGTTGACGGCGGTGAACAGGATCATCAGCAGCGTCGCGACCACGAGGCCGCGGCCGTTGAGCAGCCCGGCCTTGGCTCCGGTCGCGTGCAGCATCGGGAAGTTCTGGTTCACCGCGGTGACGCTGTTGACGTAGGTGATCGCCGCCAGGATCTCGATCGGGGCGATGGCGACCGCCTGCAGCCAGGACGCCCAGCCTGCGGTGAAGCCGGCCAGCGGCCCGTGCGAGAAGTACGGGAAGCGGCCGGTGCCGCCGGCGACCGGGTAGGCCGCTCCCAGCTCGGCGTAGACCAGGGCCAGCGCGGTCAGCATCGCGGCCGCGATGACCCAGGAGATGATCGAGGCCGGTCCCGCGGTCTCCGCCGCGTTCAGGGCACCGAGCAGCCAGCCGGACCCGATGATCGAGCCGAGCGAGACGAACATCAGGCCGTAGAAGCCGACCGTGCGTCGGAGGTGGCCGGGCGCGGGGTGCGGGTGCTGCGGGTGCAGGTGCAGGTGGTGCTCGTGCTGGTGTTCGCTCATGGTCCCGCGCCTCCCCAGGGCTGGGTCGATCGAAGCCGGACGACCGGCGACGACCAGCCGAGGTTCGCCGGCGATCACCACCATGGTCGCACCGGAACAGCGGTTTGTCGGGCCCGAAGATCAGGGCGGTCCGAGCCGGTACACCCGGCGGGCGTTGTCACCGGCGACCATCCGGGCGAACCGGACCGCGTCGCCGGCGCTCAACGCATCCTGGTCCAGCCAGTCCTCGAGCACGCGCGCCAGCCCGCGGCGGAAGAGCACCGCGCCGAGGTGGTGCAGCTCCGGGAGGGCGAACCCGTCCGAGGCGTACAGCAGCTTGCCGAACGGCGCGAGCTCGAGCGTCTCGGCGAGCACGGCGCCCGCCCGCGGGCCGAGGTGGTTGACGGCCAGGCTGACGTCCAGCAGCACCTGCGGGAACACGTTCGCCAGGTAGGCCGCCTGCCGGTGGTAGGGGTAGCAGTGCAGCAGCACGACCGGTCCCGCATCGGCGGGAAGCGCACGCAGGAACGGCGTCAGCAGCGACGGGTCGACCCGGTGCAGGGTGAGGTCGGGGTCGCCGTAGCCGGTGTGCACCTGCAGCGGCAGCCCCAGGGGCAGGCAGGACCAGACGGCGTGCGCCACCAGGGTCGGGTCGTCCAGCCGGCCCCGGCCGTCCCGCTGGCAGCGGGACAGCCAGCGGTCCGCCGCCTGCCGGACCTCGTGCCTGGACGGCGCACGGGAGGGCAGCTCGAGCCCGGTGCGGTACGCCGCGACCGTCTTGAACGCCACCGACCCCGTCGCCCGCTCCGCGAGGGCCTCGGCGACGGCGCTGCCGAGGGCGTCCGCGCCGACCCCGGCGGTGGCGAGCTCCTCGACGACCGCCTCCACCCGGGTCACCTCGTGCACGCGTGCCGCGGCCAGGTCGGCCAGCTCGGCCAGGTCGCACAGACCCGGCCACCGCAGGCCGGTGTCGACCAGCAGGTCGCTGGTGCCGCAGGCCCGCAGCAGCAGCCGTGCGGTCGCCC
>Ga0308176_10001199_pt1 | contig 16297 bp, 14 predicted proteins | sample PhyCR2_3_FD_203890 | JGI IMG/M metagenome (GOLD analysis project Ga0308176, IMG submission 203890) | Soil microbial communities from UC Gill Tract Community Farm, Albany, California, United States - DLSLS.C.R2 | ecosystem: Environmental > Terrestrial > Soil > Agricultural land | place: USA...
CGCGGCGACCAGCGCGTCCCGGGCCGCGTCGGCGATCGGCTCGCCGGCCTCGTCCCCGCCGAGGCAGAGCGCGTCCACCCCGGCCAGCAGGGCCAGCACCGCGCCCTCGCCGACGCCGACCGAGCCGGCGATCGCGCCCATCTCCAGCGCGTCCGAGACGACCACGCCCTCGAAGCCGAGCTCCGCCCGCAGCAGCCCGTCGACCAGCGCCGGGTTCAGCGTCGCCGGCAGGTCGCCGTATCCGGGCACCAGCAGGTGACCGGTCATCACCGTCGCCACCCTGGCCGCCACCGCCGCCCGGAACGGCTCCAGCGCCCCGGCCAGGTCCGGGCCGACGGTGGCCAGTCCCAGGTGCGAGTCGACGGTGGTGTCGCCGTGCCCGGGGAAGTGCTTGGCGCAGGCGGCGACCCCGGCGGACTGGATGCCGCGCACCGCCGCGGCCACGTGCCGGGCGACCAGTGCGGGCGTTGCCCCGTACGAGCGGACGCCGATCACCGGATTGTCCGGCGCACTGTTGATGTCGGCGACGGGCGCGAGCGCCCAGCCGATCCCGGCCGCGGCGACCCGGGCGGCCAGCGCCGCCGCCACCGACCGGGTCAGCTCGACGTCGTCGGCCACGCCCAGCGCGTACGGGGACGGGACCGGGGAGCCGACCGCGGCGAACAACCGGGTGACGTCGCCGCCCTCCTCGTCGGTGGCGACGAGCACGTCGGTCCGCTCGGCCCGCAGCGCCCCGGTCAGCTCGGCCAGCTGCGCCGGCGACACGCAGTTGCGGGCGAACAGCACCACCCCGCCGAGCCCGCCGGCGATCCGCCGGCGCACCCAGTCCGGCGGCGCGGTGCCGCCGAACCCGGGCAGCAGGACCGCATCGGCCAGCGCCGCGAGCCTCATCCTCCGCTCCTCGGACGGACCCGGCCTCGTCCGTCGGCCGGCTCAGCCCCCGTCGCCTCGCTCATCCCTTGACCGCGCCGGCCGCGGCACCGGAGGCGATCCGGCCCTGCAGCACGATCGCGAACAGCACGACCGGGATCGCGACGAGCGTCGAGCCGGCCATCAGCCCGCCCCAGTCGACGCCCTGCGGGGTCTTGAACGTACCCAGCCAGACCGGCAGCGTCTGGTTGCCCTGGTCCATCAGCGTCAGCGCGAGGATGAACTCGTTCCAGGCCTGGATGAATGCGAACACCGCGGTGGCGACCAGCCCGGGCGCCATCAGCGGGAACGTGATCCGCCAGAACGCGCCCCAGCGGGAGGCGCCGTCGATCATCGCCGCCTCCTCCAGCTCGACCGGCAGCGCCGCGACGAACCCGCGCAGCGTCCAGATCGTGAACGGCAGGACGAACGCCATGTAGGTGGCGACGAGCACCGGCACCAGGTTGAGCAGGTCGGCGTCGCGCAGCGTCAGGTACATCGGGATGACCAGCGCCTCCAGCGGCACCATCTGCACGATGAGGATCACCAGCAGGTACGCCCGCCGCCCGCGGAACCCGAACCTGGCCACCGCGGTGGCCGCGAGCAGCGCGACCAGCACCGCGAGCACGGTGACCGAGAGCGAGACCAGCACGCTGTTGCGCAGGTAGGTCCAGAACCCGGCCGCGCGCATGGCGGTGCGGAAGTTGTCCAGGGTCACCGAGTGCGGGATCAGCGAGACGTTGAAGGTCCTGATGTCGCCGGCCGGCTTGAACGCGGTGGAGACCATCCAGTAGACGGGGAAGGCGAACAGCACGAACACGACCAGCGCGGTGACGTTGGCCGCGGCCGTGCCGCGCCGGCTGCGCATCGCCCTGCTGGTCACAGCTCCTCCTCGCCCACGCGGATCATCGACCGCACGTACCAGATCGTGGCGGCCAGCGTGATCAGCACCATCACCACGGCCGCGGCGGAGGCCACGCCGAACCGGCTCGCCCCGAAGCCCTCGATGTACGTGTAGAGGTTGATCAGCAGCGTCTTGCGGCCCGGCCCGCCGCGGGTGATCACGTACACCTGGATGAAGACCTTGAGGTCCCAGATCACCGACAGCGAGGTGAGGATCAGGTAGAGCGGCTTGAGCATCGGCCCGGTCACCGACCAGAACGAGCGCCAGGCACCGGCGCCGTCGATCCGGGCCGCCTCCAGGATCGTGTCCGGCACGGTGGTCAGCCCGGCGTAGAGGGTCAGCGCCACGAACGGGATCGACTGCCAGACGACGCAGAGGACGATCACGGTGAACGCCGGCAGCTGCGAGTCGAACCAGGAGTGCTGTGACCAGTCCAGCGGCGTGAGCTTGGTGACCAACCAGTCGACCACGCCGTACTGCTCGTCGAACAGCCACTTGAACACGGTGGCCGCGCTGACCGGGGGAGTGGCCCAGGCCAGCAGCAGGCCGGCCGAGATCAGCAGCCGCATGCTGCGCCCGACCCGGCGCATGAGCAGCGCGACCAGCGTGCCGAACCCGATCGTCAGAGCGACGCAGACGGCGGCGAAGATCACTGTCCGGACGGTCACCGCCCAGAACTCGCCGTCGGTCAGGATCGTGCGGTAGTTGTCGAACCCGGTCCAGACGGTCTGCCGGCGGATCAGCTGGCGCAGGTCCAGCTGCTGGAACGAGGTCCGGACGAGCACGAACAGCGGGTAGCCGAGCAGCCCGAGCAGCAGCAGCACGCTCGGCACCAGCAGCCCGTACGGCAGTGCACCCGCCGAGCGACGCGCCCGCCGGCCCCTCGGGCCGCCCCGGACCGGCGCGAGGCTCGCGCCCGGCGGAACCGACCCCGCCGCCGCAACCGTCCCGTCCGCCCCCACGGTCCCGTCCCCCGGCGTGGGCCCGTCCGGTCGCGCCGCCCCGGCGGCTGGCACGGTTCCGGCCGCTCGCGTGGTTCCGGTCGCCGGTGCCGCTGACGCCGTCCCGGCGGCCGGTGCTGCGCCGGTCGGTGGGACCGCTGCCTCGGTCCCCGGAGTTCCGCCGTTCCCCGGCGCGGCGCCATCGGGCCGGCGGGGGGAGACGGCGACGGCGGCGTCCGCGGAGGCGCCGGTCGCCCGGCCGGCGGGAGCCGGGGCGCCGGACCGGCCCGCGTCGGCCGAGCGGCGGATCCGCTTCCGGGGATCGAGCGTCACGCGTCCTCCTCCTGGTCCGGCCCGGGCCCGGGCGACTCGGTCCGGGCCCACGGGTCGGCCCCGGGCCGGCTTCGGTCCGGGGCCAACCGGGGTTGGACAGCCGGCCGCCCGACCCCGGCGGAGAGCCGGGCGGCCGACAGGCTACGAGTTCAGCGTCTTCGTAACGGCCTCGGTGGCGTCCGTCGTCGCGTCGGCCACGCTCTTCTTGCCGCTGAAGATGGAGACCAGCATGTCCTGCAGGACCGTGCCGCTCTCGACGTTCGCCCACTTCGGCGTGGACGGGGTGGACCGGCTGTTCTTCGCCGCCAGGTCGAACACCGACAGCACCGGGTCCTTCGCGTGCAGGGTGAGCAGCGAGGTGGAGTTCGGGATCACGCCGCCGGTGGTGGCGAGGTCGGTCTGCGCCTTGGTGCCGGCCAGGATCTTGATCCACTCGTACGCCAGCTCGGGCGCGTCGCTGCCCGCGGAGATCGCGAGGTTCGAGCCGCCGAGGAAGACCGGCGCGGTCTGGCCGGCGTTCTTGCTCGGCACCGGGAAGACGCCGATCTGACCCTTGAGGTTCGGGTGCGCCTTCTCGATCGTGCCGACCTTCCAGCCGGCGTCGATGATCATGCCGGCCTTGCCCTCACCGAGCGGGACGGCCGGGTCGTTGTCGTTCTCGTTGCCGTTGACCGGCGCCTTCGAGTACTTGGTGACCATGTCCTTGAGCGCGCTCAGCCCGGCCTGGGACTGCGGGCTGTCCAGCGCGCCCTTCCACTGGCCGTTGTCCTGGACCGCGACCTCGCCGCCCTCGTCCCAGATGAACGGCAGCGCCGCGTACCAGTACTGGCCCGGGAAATAGAGCGCCGAGAACTGCTTGTCGCTGCCGTACTTCGCCTGCAACTTGGCCATCGTGGAGACGAAGGCGGCCCGGTCGGTGGGCAGCGTGCTGATGCCGGCCTTGGTGAACATGTCCTTGCGGTAGAGCACCGCGCGGTCGCCCGCGTAGTACGGAATGCCGTACAGCTTGCCGTCGAGCGTGCCGGCGTCGGTGAGCCCCTGCAGCCAGGTGCCGCCGCCGAGGTCGGCCTTCTTGCCGCTGAGGTCCTCGAGGCCGCCGGAGTCGGCGAACTTCGAGACCAGCGTGCTGCCGATCTCGAGCACGTCCGGTGGGTTGTTCCCGGCGAGCGCGGTGGTGGTCTTCTCCTGGATGCCGTCCCACTGCTGGATCTGGATCTTGACCTGGGTGTTCGGGTGCGCCTGGTTGAACTGGGCGTTGACCCGCTTGATGACGGCGTCCGGGGCGGAGCCGTTCATCAGCCAGACGGTGATGTCCTTGGCCTGAGTGTTGCCGCTGCCGCCCGATGCAGATTCGGGCGAGTTGCCGCCGCTACCGCACGCCGCGGCGAACAGCGCCACCGTGGCGCCGACAACGGCCGCCGCGCGCATTTTCCTGTGCATCCCGCGATCCTCCTGGTGCGACCTGTGCGACGCCGTGGGACTGGTCCGTACTGGTCCAGACCAGTGGTGGGAAGATGGCACAGTGGCCCGGACAGTGTCAAGGGCGGGCCGTACCGTGGCGACATGACCTCGACCGACGCGCGCACCCTTCCCGACCATCTCGACGCCCTGTTCGTCGGCGGCACCTGGGTCGCGCCCGCCGGTTCGGACACGCTGACCGTCGTCAACCCGACCACGGAGGAGCCGCTGGCGACCGTGCCGGCCGGCACCCCGGCCGACGTCGACCGGGCCGTCACCGCCGCCCGGGCCGCGTTCCCGGCCTGGGCCGCGACACCGGTGGCCGAGCGCGCGGCCCTGCTCACCGCGCTCGCCGACGGGCTGGCCGCCCGGGTGCCGGAGCTGGCGCAGCTGATCGCCCGCGAGGTCGGCTCGCCGCTGAGGTTCGCCACCTCCACCCAGGCCGGGCTGCCGATCGAGGTGCTGCGCTCGTACGCGGCGCTGCTCGGCGAGTTCTCGTTCGAGGAGGAGATCGGCAACTCGCTCGTGCTCCGCGAGCCGATCGGCGTCGTCGGTGCGATCACGCCATGGAACTATCCGTTGCACCAGGTGGTCGCCAAGGTCGCCGCCGCACTGGCCGCCGGCTGCACGGTCGTGCTCAAGCCGACCGAGGTCGCGCCGCTGTCTGCGTACGTGCTGGCGGCGGTGGCGGCGGAGGTCGGGCTGCCGGCCGGCGTGCTCAACGTCGTGCCCGGGACCGGCCCGGTCGTCGGCGAGGCGATCGCGGCCCACCCGGACGTGGACATGGTCTCGTTCACCGGGTCGGTGCGGGCCGGCCGGCGGGTGCAGGCGGTCGCGGCCGGCACGGTGAAGAAGGTCGCGCTGGAGCTCGGCGGCAAGTCGGCGAACGTGATCCTCGACGACGCCGACCTGACCCGGGCCGTGAAGGTCGGCGTGGCCAACTGCTACGTCAACGGCGGGCAGACCTGCACGGCCTGGACCCGGATGCTGGTGCCGGAGTCGCTGCACTCGGCCGCGGTCGAGCTGGCCATCGACTCGGCCGAGAAGTACACGGTCGGCGACCCGCTGGACGGCGCCACCCGGCTCGGGCCGATGGTCAGCGCGGCGCAGCGGGACCGGGTCCGTGGCTACATCGAGAAGGGCGTGGCCGAGGGCGCCACGCTGGCCACCGGCGGCCCGTCCGCGCCGCTGGACCGTGGCTTCTTCGTGCGGCCGACGGTGTTCGCGGCGGTCCGGCCGGAGTCGACGATCGGCCAGGAGGAGATCTTCGGACCGGTGCTCTCGGTCATCCCGTACCGGTCCGAGGCGGAGGCGGTCGAGATCGCCAACGGCACGCCATACGGGCTGTCCGGCGCGGTGTTCGCGGGCGAGCGGGACCGGGCGGTCGCGTTCGCGCGGCGGCTGCGTACCGGCCAGGTGATGGTCAACGGCGGCGCCTTCAACCCGGTCGCACCGTTCGGCGGCTACAAGCAGTCCGGTATCGGCCGGGAGCTGGGCCGGTACGGGCTGGAGGAGTTCCTCGAGGTCAAGTCAGTGCAGCTGTAGGTAGGCCCGCTCGACGCCATCCAGCGCGCAGTCGCCGAAATATGGCAGCTCCTTCGCGACGTCGGCGGCCGGCCGGCCGTTCGCGTGCCCCTCGGTGGCCTTCGCGACCAGTTCGGCGTGCTCGGCTCGCTGGGCACTGACGAACTCGCGGTCGACCACCGCGCCGTGCCCCGGCACCAGCCGGCCGGTGACCAGCCCGGCCACCGCGTCCAGGGTCTGCGGCCAGTCCAGCGGGAACGCGCTGCCGAACTGCGGCGGCGCGCCCTCCTCGACCAGGTCGCCGGCGATCACCAGGTCGTCGGCGTCGGGGAGGGTGAGCACCAGGTCGTTGTCGGTGTGCCCGCGGCCGAGGTGCCGCAGCTGCACCGGCCGGCCGCCGACGGTGAGCGTGGCCAGGTCGTCGACCAGCTGGTCGGGCGGGTCGATAGCGCTCGCCTCGATCTCCGCGGCCATCTCGTCCAGGCCGTGCTCCCGGTAGCGGCCGGCGATGGCGCCGCGCATCCGCTCGCCGTCCTCGATCAGCTGCTCCGCGCAGCGGCGGTGGCCCCAGATCTCCGCCGGCCGGAAGATCCGGTTGCCGAACGTGTGGTCGAAGTGGAAGTGGGTGTTGACCACCGCCCACGGGTGCGGCGTAACGGTGCGGATCGCCTCGACGAGGTCCTGGCCCTCCTTCTCGGTGGCCCTGGTGTCCACGACCAGGCAGGCGCCCTCACCGACGATCAGGCTGACGTTGAGGTCCATGCTCTTGTGCCGCCGGACGTACACGCGGTCGGCGACCTCGGTCCAGGTGTCGGTCATGACTGCGCCTCCTGCCGTTCCCGCGACTCCTGCCGCCCCCGCCGCTCCTCGATGGTGACGTCGCCGGCGGCCCAGTGGGTGGCCGGCACCTCCCGCAGGACGACCCGGACGTTCTCCTTCGGCGCACCGACCGAGTCGACCACGGCGGTGGTGAGCCGGCTGATCAGCGTGCGGAGCTGCTCGGTGGTGCGGCCCTCGACCAGGGTGACCTCCACCAATGGCATGACTGTCATCTTGCCGGGCTGCGAAACTGCTTTTCATGCGTGTCTACGTGGGGTCCGACCATGCCGGCTTCGAGCTCAAGAACTACCTGGTGGAGCACCTCGCCAAGGCCGGCCACGAGATCGTCGACTGCGGACCGCAGGCGTACGACCCGGACGACGACTACCCGCCGTACTGCTTCCGCACGGCCGAGCGGGTGCTCGCTGACCGCGGCAGCCTCGGCGTGGTGATCGGAGGCTCCGGTAACGGCGAGCAGATCGCGGCCAACAAGGTGCCCGGGATCCGGGCGGCGCTGGCCTGGTCGGAGGAGACCGCCACGCTGGCCCGCGAGCACAACGACGCGCAGGTGGTGGCGGTCGGCGCGCGGATGCACACCAAGGACCAGGCCGCGACGCTCGTCGACACGTTCCTGGCCACGCCGTTCAGCAACGTCGAGCGGCACGTCCGCCGGATCAAGCTGCTCGCCGACTACGAAGCGGCGCACTGACGCCGGCGGCACTCCGGTCAGCGGGCACCGGGGAGGGCGTCGGGCGGGACGTAGCGCCGGCGGACGATGACCACGTCGCGCTCGGCGGCGGCGAGGTCGTCCGCGGTCGGGCGGGCCGCGTCCCGGGCCCGCATCGCGCCGACGACGCCGACCTGCGACGAGCCGGCGCCCACGATCCCACGCAGGCTCCGCTCGGCGTCCGTCCGCCGCGCTCGTGACTTGCGCTTGGGCCCCGGCGCCGGCACCGCGGCGGTCTCGGCCGACGCCGGCCCGGCAGCCGTGGCGGCCGATGCCTGCTCTGCCGCCGTCGTCTCGGCCGACGCCTCCTGGGCCGCCGTGGTCCGGGCGGACGCCGCCTGCGGTTCGGTGGTCTGGGCCGTCGCCTCCCCGCCCGCAGTGGTCTCGGCGGACGCTGGCGCCTCGTGCGCCGCGGTGGTCTCGGCCGAGACCTTCCCGGCCCCCGTGGTCTCGACCGTGATCCCGGCCGCGGCCGGCGGTCCGGCCGCGGGCGCGGGCTCGACTGCCGCCGTCGGCGGGGCCTGGGCGGCCCGCCTGCGGTGGCGTTCCCGGCGCCGGTGTCGCGACGGGATCGGCTCCTCCATGCCGCCACCATCGCACAGTCCGCTCAGAAGACCTCAGGGCACCAGGGCAGCCGGTCGCCGGCGAACGCCCCACTCGCCGCGGTCAGCGCCCCCGACCGCAGCTCGGTGACCAATCCGGCCGCGGCCATCCCGACCAGCGTCGGCCCGCCGAGGTATGCCGCGCCGAGCTCGGTCGAGGACAGCGCCAGGTCGGCCGGATCCTGGGTGCGCTCGCAGACCGCACCCGACCCGTCTGCCGACAGCCGCCACCGGCCGGCGTTCCACGGGCAGACCTCGTCCCGTATGTCGAACACCACGTCCACCGGCGTCGAGTAGGTCCGGGAGGCCAGCGCCCGGTCGACGTCCGCTAGCCGTATCCACAGCGAGTCGTACATCGACATGTCAAGCGCGCGCACGTCCGCGATGATGTGCTGCAGCGGGTCGTCCAGCGGCGCCCGGTAGAGCGTGAGCCGCGGCGTGAGGTCGATGCCGGCCAGGTATGCCCAGAGGGCGGCGTAGGCCTCCGGGGTGGACGCGTGCACGAACCCGACGTCGACGCTGCTGTCGTTGCGGCCCGGCTCGCCCGCCTCCCGGGTGCGGTAGACGGTGAATCCCGTGACCGAGCCGTCCTGCTCGGTGTAGAGCGCGTGCCGCTGCGCGCTGGCCCCGTGCCGGTTGCGCTCGGGGTCGGCGGCGAGCCGGTCGGCCCACGCACCACGGCGGTCGAGGAAGCCGACCGAGGTCGGCCGGAGCGCCTCGTAGACCGCCTCCTCGTGCGGCCGGGCCTTCTCCGGCGAGGCGAGCAGGACCCGGCCGGTGCCCAGCGACACCCCGGGCCGCACCCGCAGCCGCTCCTTGCGGCCGGTCAAGGCCAGCTGCCGGGCGGCCACCCCATAGCCGAACCGCCCGTAGATCCCGCCCTCGGACGCCCAGAGCGCCGCGACCGGCTCGGCCTGCTCCTCGTGCAGCCCGGTGAGCTGGCGGCGCATCATCGCCGTGAGCAGGCCCCGGCGCCGGTGGGTGGGCTGCACCGACACCACGGTGACCCCGGCGATCGGGCGCGGGCCACCGGGAACTGTCATGTCCCGGGTGTAGATGCCCGCGGTCGCGACGATCTGCCCGTCGTCGAACGCGGCGAGGCTGCGCTCCGGCTCGAACACCGTGCCGAGCGACTCCCGGTCGTCGTCCTGCGGGTCTTCCAGGAACGCCTCGGACAGCACTCGGTAGAACTCCGGGAACTCGGTCCGGTCGATCGGCCGCAGCTCGAGGTCGGTCATGCGGCCTTCCTACTCCGGCCCTCCGACAGGAGCGAGGCAGATTTCGATCGGGTGAGTACCTACTCGCTGGTTACATCCGGTCGCTACTGTGCGCGCCGTCATGGTGTGGCATCTGTGGGGATGGCTCGCCGGCGCCGCGCAACGGCTGCGCCGGCGGCTGGGCGACGTCGGCGCGACGGCTGTCCTGGTAGCCCTCGCCGGCGCGCTCGCGCTCGGTTCCCTCACCGACCCTGACCCGATGCGGCCGGGCACCGTGCTCGCGGTGCCGGTGCTGCTCGGCGGCCTTAGCCTGCCGCTGCGCGAGTTCCGGCTGCTGGTGCTCGGCTGCCTGCTGTTCGGCGGGCTGGTCGCGGCGGCCCGCGGCGTGTGGGTGTTCAGTGTCGGCTCGGTGCTCGTGTTCCTCGTCGTCGTCGCCGTCTCGTACGAGCAGGCGCGGCGGCGGGAGCGGCTGGGGGTCCGCCGGGCCAGGCCCGACCAGATCCTGCTCGACCTGCGGGAGCGGCTGCGGGTGCAGGGCGAAGTGCCGCCGCTGCCGGTCGGGTGGGGGATGGAGGTCGAGTTGCGCCCGGCCGACGACGCGGGGCTGGCCGGCGACTTCGTCGTCTCCCGGCTGCACGTCGTCAAGGCCGCGGACGGCTGGCACGACCTGCTCGACCTTGCCCTGGTCGACGTGTCCGGCAAGGGGGTCGACGCCGGAACCCGGGCGCTGCTCCTGTCCGGCGCCCTCGGCGGCCTGCTCGGAGCGGTGCCGCCGGAGGACTTCCTCGCCGAGGCCAACCGCTACCTGCTGCAGCAGCGGTGGGCCGAGGGCTTCGCGACGGCGGCGTACCTGCGGGTGGACCTGACGACCGGCCAATACCGGGTGGAGAGCGCCGGGCACCCGCCGGTCGCGCACCTCGACGCGGGCAGCGGCACCTGGCATCTGCTGCTCCGCCGCGGTCCGCTGCTCGGCGTGCTGCCGTCGGTCGGCCACCAGCCGGACGGCGGCTTGCTCCGCCCTGGCGACGCCGTGCTGCTCTACTCCGACGGCGTCGTCGAGGACCGGCACCGGGACCTCGAGGTCGGCGTGGACCGGCTGCTCGGGGCGGCGGAGCGGCTGGTGCCCCGCGGGAACTACCGGGGCGGGGCGGCACTGCTGGTCCACGAGGTCCCGACCAACCGCAGCGACGACCGGGCGATCGTCATGCTGTGGCGGGAGTACTGACCGCACGCGGCATCGATGCAGACAAACCCGCCGTCTCCGTTGTGCAGCTGCTTTCGCGGCACTAATTTGCGTATGTCAATCGGGCTACCTCTGTCGCCAGGACCGCTCGAGGACGTCGCGTCGGGAGCGTCCCCGGGCATTGCTTCTCACGGAAGGCATGACCGTGCCTCTGCCCGGCCACATCGCCGACTCGACGATCTCCTCGCAGGCACCGACCGGGTCTCCGGTGCCGATTACCTACCAAGGGCTGTCCATCGAGTGGTCGATGGTCGAGCACTGGTTCGGAACCAGCGCCGCGACCGTGATCGTGCCCTTCGTCAACCTGCTCACGAGCTTGCGCCGGACCGACACGTCCGGCGTCCTGCGGATCGGCGGTAACTCGCAGGACGGGTACGTGTGGAACCCGTCCGGATCGACCGCGGGGAACCAGCTGTTCTCCGGCACCATCACGCCGGGAATGGTTGACGCCCTCTTCGAGGTCGCGCGTCGCGCCGGCTGGCGGGTGATCTTCGGGCTCAACCTCGCGGGCGACGACCCGACGCTTGCCGCCGCTCTCGCCCAGTACGTCCGGGGCGCCGACACCACCGGGCAACTGCTCGGGTTCGAGCTCGGCAACGAACCGAACGGCTACCTCACCACGGTCGATGCGTACATGGCACGGATCGGCCGTTACGTGGCCGCGCTCGACGCGTCCCCCGCCACCGTCGGCGTCCCGATCACCGGTCCGGCGATCTCCGAGAACGCCGACGTCGCCTACGCGGCCGCGCTGTGGAACGCCTACTCCGCGCGCATGCCGTTCGCGACCTGGCACGACTACGCCAATTCGCCGAATCTGGCCGGCCTCCTGACGACGGCGAAGATCGACGAGCTGGGGCAGCGCATCACCGCGATGGACGGCGCTGTCGGCGTCGGCCATTCGCGCATGGGTGAAGGCAACTCGGTCGGGAGCGGCGGCATCGACGGTGTGTCGAACGTGGCCGGAGCAGGCTGCTGGCTGATCGACGCCATGCTGTCCGCCGCCTTCCGCGGAGAGGCCGGCTGGAACACGCACTCGTGGGACGGCTTCTACTACCCCGCCGAGGGTCGCACGTGCTGGTACACGCCGTTCGTCGTCCGCGACGGGCAGGTCTCGCCGCGACCGCCGTTCTACGCGATGGCGTTGTTCAAGTTCGCACCCGGCCGACGGTTCGTCGGCGTGCAGACCAGCAACGCGAGCGGCCAGCTGGTGCGGACTTGGGCGCTGCGTGACCCGTCGGGACGGACGTATGCATTCGTCATCAACAAGGGCGGCGCCGGTAAGGCGGGGACGGTCGGGCTGACCGGCCCGCGCACGGGCACCGCATTCCTCAACCTGCTCGCGTCGGGCGGCTGTAGCGGGAAGGATCCGTTGATCGAAGGCGTCCGGCTCCCGGCGAACGGCACCTACACCTGGACCGGCCGGGCGATCGCCCCGGTGTCCGGCACCACCCGGTTCGAGTTCACGCTGCCGGAGTGCTCGGTCGCGCTCGTGTCCCTGCCCTGACTCGCGCCGGCCACGCTCGACGCGGTGCCGGACCGCGCTACAGCCGCCGCTGGGTCAGCGTGGAAACCCCCGCGGCGGCGTCCACGTCGTACCGGTCGGTGACCGTCGCGGTGGCGAGCACGGTGCCCGCGGCCAGCCCGGTACGGCGGACGCCGTCGACCTCGGTGGTGCCGGCGCCGCCGTCGACCCGGACCGCGGTCGCGACGCCGCGCGGCACGTGCAGGGTGAACTCGGTCGCCCCGCTGGCCATCCTGATCGGCACCGCTCGGTCCGGCACCGGCAGCACCAGCTCGATCCGGGCCGCCCCGGCTGCGAGGTCGACGCCGGACAGCCGGGCACCGCGCAAGTCGAGCAGCTGGCTGGGACGATCGCATCCCGGAGGAGCTGGCCACGCTGCGAGCCCGGTTCAGCGCCCTCATTCAGGAGTAGGCTCCCTCGCTTGAGGGCAGGTCCGGTCGCGGGTGGCCGCCCGCAGATCGTCTCGTCGTCTGGTCATGGCGAGGGCGGCTAAGAGTGTCTGGCCGGGCGAGGTCATCACTGTGCCCGTGCGCAGGGATCCCGCTGCTGGCACCGCCTCACCTAGCAGGTTTGCGGATGTAAAGGCCGGTTGGGCCGTCCAGCCTCTCCCAGCGGGATCGAACGAGGCCGAGGAGAAAGACATGTTCGGGAAGAGATATGTGCATGACCTGATCAACCGGAGCGCGGAGAACCCGATGGACCGCCGGCGGTTCCTCAAGAGCGCGACCGCAGCGGGCCTGGGAATGATCGGTGCGAGCGTGGTTCAGCCGGCGGCCGCAGCGGCGTCTGCCTCAGCGCAAGACGCCAACTCGATCTCGGACAGCGCAATCCTGAATTTCGCGCTGAACCTGGAATACCTGGAGGGCGAGTTTTACTCCTTCGCGGTGCACGGGCATGGGCTGCCCGGCAGCTTGACCCACGGGAAGGGCCGGCGCGGGCCCGTGACAGGCGGCCGCGCGGTCCCCTTCAAGACCAGGTCGATCCGCCAATTCGCGGCCGAGATCGCCCACGACGAGTTCGACCACGTCCGGTTCCTGCACACGGCTCTGGGCGGCGCGGCAGTGGCCCGGCCGGCGATCAACATCAAGCAGAGCTTCACCGCGGTCGCGATAGCTGCGGGGCTGATCAAGCCTGGGCAGACGTTCGACGTCTTCGCCAATGAGAACAACTTCCTGCAGGGCGCGTTCATCTTCGAAGATGTCGGGGTCACCGCGTTCAAGGGCGCCGCGCCGCTGATCAGTAACAAGACGTTCCTGTCCGCGGCCGCGGGCATGCTCGCAGTCGAGGCGTACCACGCGGCGACCATCCGCACCGCGCTGTTCGACCGCGACCTGGCCCGGCAGGCTAATGCGATCTCGGCGGCGCGGGACAGCCTGGACGGGCCGAGCGACGATGACCAGGGCATCACGCTCAACGGCAGGGCCAATATCGTGCCCGCCGACCGCAACAGTGTTGCCTTTGGCCGCACCCCCGGCCACGTACTCAACATCGTCTACCTCACACCGAAAGCCGCAACCTCGGGCGGGTTCTACCCGAACGGCGTCAACGGGCAGATTCACACAAGCAGCTGACCAGTTCACACCTGCTGCGAGCACGCGCAGCGTGATCATCGCGACCGGCGACTACGTCCGGGCCGCCGGGAAGCGCTGCACTTCTCCCTACTGGTGGACCGGTGCGTGCAGAGCCTGCGGCGGGTTCGTCGGCTGGGACCGCCAGTGCTTCGCCGTGGTCGAACGGCGGCGTCGGAAGCGCTGCGCGAACTGGCAACCGCTGTTCGCCCCACGCCACAACGACTTACAAGACATCCCGCGGCGCGCCCATCACAGGACGTCACCGATCCTGACCGCGGCGATGGTCCGCGCCGAGCGGTCGCAGGTCGAGGCCGGTCGTGGGATTCGGCAGTCGCGACAGCGACGCACTAGTCGCCCGGCGGCGTGGACGGCCACCGCGCGGTCCGCTTCTCCAGGAAGGCGTCGATGCCTTCCGCCGCGTCGGGGGCGGAGAGATCCCGGACCATGGCGTCCGCGGCCACCCGGTATGCGGTGTCGAGGGACTGGTCGATCTGGGCGTAGAACGTGCGCTTGCCGTTCGCGACCACAGGGGCGGAGCGGGCGAGTATCGCCGCCGCGAGTTCGTCGACCTCGGCGTCGAGGCGCTCGGCCGGGACCACCCGGTTGACCAGCCCCCAGTCCAGAGCGGTAGCCGCGTCGATCGGTGCCCCCGTCAGCAGCATCTCCATGGCCCGCTTGCGGCCGACCGATCTGGCGACCCCGACGGCGGGCGTCGAGCAGAACACGCCGATGCTCACGCCGGGCAGCGCGAAGCGCGCGGTGTCCGCGGCGACGGCGAGGTCGCACATCGACACGAGCTGGCAACCGGCCGCCGTCGCGATGCCGTGCACCCGCGCGATCACGGGCTGGGGAATCCGGGTCAAGGTGATCATCAGCTGGTTGCACTCCGCGAAGAGTGCGGACTGCCACACCGTGTCGTCCGTGTTCGCGCGCATCTCGGCGAGGTCGTGGCCCGCGCAGAATCCGCGGCCCTCCGCTGCGAGGAGGACTACGCGCGCCTCCGCGTCGCCGGCCAGCGCATCGAGCTCCGCCTGCAGGGCGGCGATCATCTCGCGCGACAGAGGGTTGTAGCGGTCGCCGCGAGTGAGGGTCAGCCGGACGATCCCGTCCGAGTCTTCCCGCCGGACGAGCGCGCGCCCCCGCCCGACTTCGCTCGTCGTCCCGGGCGTGCGCACGGTCTCGACCATGACGTGCTCCCTCCTCGATCGCCTGCTCGATCGGCCTACTCGATCGCCGCTGTGGAGCGGGAACGTTCGCGCAGGACATGCTTCTGGATCTTTCCCGTCGAGGTCTTCGGGATCTCGGTGAAGACCACGGTGCGCGGCACCTTGAAGCGGGGCAACAGTCGCCGGCAGTGCTCGATCAGCTCGGGCTCCGACACCGACGCTCCCGGCTGCAGTTCCACGTAGGCGCACGGGGTCTCGCCCCACTTCTCGTCGGGCTGTGCCACGACCCCCACGAAGGCGACCGCCGGGTGGCGGTAGAGCGCCTCCTCGACCTCCACCGACGAGATGTTCTCGCCGCCGGAAATGATGACGTCCTTGGCCCGATCCTTGATCTTCACGTAGCCGTCCGGTTCGCGGACCGCCAGGTCCCCCGAGTGGAACCACCCGCCGGCGAACGCCTCCTCCGTGGCGTCGGGGTTCTTGAAATACCCCATCATCGTGATGTTGCCGCGGAAGACGATCTCGCCGACCGTCTCGCCGTCCGCAGGCACCTCGTCGCCGGTCGCGCGGTCGATGACGGTGACCCTGTCCTCGAGCAGGTAACGGACGCCCTGGCGGCCGTTGCGCCGGGCGCGGGTCGGGCCGTCCAGGTCCGCCCACGCGGCGTGCTTTGCGCACACGGCGGCGGGTCCGTAGACCTCGGTCAGTCCGTAGACGTGGGTGAGATCGATCCCGAGCCGTTCGGCGCCTTCGAAGGTGCGCGCCGCTGGCGGCGCGCCCGCGATCATCGCGTGGAGCTCGTGGTCGAGCGTCGCCCGCAGTTCGGGCGGGGCGTCGATGAGCAGGTTGTGGACGATCGGGGCGCCGCAGTAGTGGGTGACGCGGTGCTCGGCGACCAGCCGGTAGATCGCCGTAGCCTCCACCGCTCGCAGGCAGACGTTCGTTCCGGCGTTCGCCGCCATCGTCCAGGGGAAGCACCAACCGTTGCAGTGGAACATCGGCAGCGTCCACAGGTACACGCTGTGCCGGGGCATGTCCCAGGTGAGGATGTTCCCCACGGCGTTGAGGTGAGCGCCGCGGTGGTGTACGACGACGCCCTTCGGGTTGCCCGTGGTGCCGGAGGTGTAGTTGAGGGAGATGGCCTGCCACTCGTCGGCGGGCTCGTCCGGGTCGTACCGGGGGTCCGCGGACGCGAGCAGGGACTCGTACTCCTCGGTGCCGATCCGCTCTCCCGGGCCGGTGTACTCGGTGTCGTCGACGTCCACCAGAACCGGGGGCCGCTCCAGTGCCGCCACGGCCTTGGCCGCGAGGGCGCTGAAGGCGCGGTCGACGAGCAGAACCTTCGCCTCGGAGTGTTCGAG
>Ga0308176_10001200_pt1 | contig 16284 bp, 10 predicted proteins | sample PhyCR2_3_FD_203890 | JGI IMG/M metagenome (GOLD analysis project Ga0308176, IMG submission 203890) | Soil microbial communities from UC Gill Tract Community Farm, Albany, California, United States - DLSLS.C.R2 | ecosystem: Environmental > Terrestrial > Soil > Agricultural land | place: USA...
GGGCCAGCCAGTGTTTACCACGTTGCAACCTTTTTCAAAAACAACGTTTACGTTCTTTCCCAATTTTGCTTTGATGCCGTCCAGCACCGTTGACAGCAAATTGTTGTTTGGACCGTAACGGCTTACTGCATAACCCGCATCGTTGGCAAGTGGGCCCGTTACTAAAATATTTTTTGCCACAATTCTATTTAAAGGCAGCAAATTATTTGCGTTCTTCAACAGCACCAGCGACTCGCGGTTCATCTGCAATTCCAATGAATCATCTTTCGCCGTGTGCACTATTTTATCAGCAAGCTTTGTGTCTTTCACGTAAGGCGAATCAAACAGGCGGAGCGTAAATTTTACCCGCAACACGTCTCTTACTCTTTCATCTACTTTCGTCATTGAAAGCTTGCCCTCTTTTACCAATTCACGCACGGGAACAATGTAAACTTCGGGCATGCGAAAGTTTGTGTAAACGTTCAAACCCGCTTCCACGGCTTGCCGTATTGCTTCTTTAAAATCTTCCGCCACGTGGTGCTTTTCCCAGATGTATTCCACCGCACGGCTGTCGGAAACAACGTAACCCTTGAAACCAAATTGCTGCCGCAACAATTCGGTGAGAAAATAATGACTGCCGGTTATGGGTTCTCCGTTCCAATCGTTGTAGCTGCTCATCACGCCAAGCGGATGCGCTTCCTGGATAATTCTTTTGAAGGGATACAAATACAACTGTTGCATTTCCCGCGGCGCTACGTGCGGGTCGGTTCTTGCGTTGCCGTCACGTCCACCTTTTGGAACGCTATACACAGCAAAATGTTTAAGCGTTGAAGCGACGCCTTCGCTTTGCACACCAAGGCACATTTGCTTTCCGAGTTCGGCAATCAGGAAAGGATCTTCACCGTAACATTCCACCACTCTTCCCCATCGCTGGTCCCTTCCCGGATCGAGAATGGGCGTGTAGATATTTGTATAGCCCAAAGCCTTTGCTTCCCGGCCAACGGTTTCTCCGGCTTGCCTTACAAGAGCTTTGTTCCATGTAGCACCAATGGAGATGGGCGCCGGCAAAGGCGTGGCCCGGTCGTGTGTGAGGCCGTGAATGCCTTCGTTGGTAAAGTCAACCGGAATCCCCAACCGCGTTTCTTCCACAAACCATTTTTGAATGGTGTTGATGGCTTCAGCGTGCTTGCTGAACGGAAAAGAATACTGTGTTTTTAGCTTGTTGCTGCTTAGCTCTTCGTCAATATTGGCAATGCCGTCTTTCCAGATTTCGTTCTTCCAATTCGATGTCGGCATTTCATCTTTCAGCACGCGGCCATAACCATAAAGCGTTGCCATCTGGCAGGTCTTTTCGTCCAGCGTCATTTGCGAAAGAAGATTTTCTACACGCTTGTCAACCGGTTGCGAAGGGTCTTCAAATACATCCATTACGCCGTTCTTGTTGAAGTCAATCCAGCCTTTGTGATAAATTGTTTTGGACTGTGAAAAAGCGTTGCTAAAAAAGAAAAGATAGAAGAAGATTGAAAAGAATGCCTTTGGTTTCATTTACTTGTTTCGTTTGAAAGAGTGATTCAATTTCCGAACATCGGTCTTGAATGCTTTCGGGAAAAGCAACCGGCTGTACGTGATGAAGATAAAAACCTCTGGCTTTCTTGTAATAAAGATTTTCTTCTTTCGGTTTGACCAAAGCGCTTGCGATTATTTTCTTCGGCACAAGTGCAAACCAAAAACGGTGCAGTAAATTTTGATAAAGCGAACAAAGGAACTCTGTACCGGCTAAAAGCGAGTGCCTTGAATAACTCAATCCGTCTTGCTTAATGTGCTTAAAATCTTTTGGGAAGTAAAATTCAGGAATGGGTTGTGCTTACTGTACGTACTGCGTTCAGCGAAGACGTTCGTTTCTTTTGTTTGAAGAAGGGAAGAAATGCTCTTCGACCGCTTGGCCGAGACCGTTTAGAAGCGTTTTGTTGTCCAGGCTTCCCGTCCATTGCCGGATGCCGCGCACCAGGGTAATTTCTCCGGGCGGTGCGAGCCGCAGGTCTCCATCAAAATGAAGGAGAGAGGCATAATAAATGCCGGCGGCTTCTCTGCGTATGCGAAAGAGAGCCCGGCCATTGTTGTATTGAATCGTTGCGTCCAAGTCCATAACCGACAGTGTCTTCGAAGCAACTGCGAAATTGACGACAGAGTCCTGCCCCGCCAAGCACGAAGGGCATTTCTAACAACATTCTAATCTGGTTTCCTTTTCATCAGCGTTAACGCCTATTTGCGTTTGAACAGTTTTTCGAAAATATTTCGGGTCTTGCTTACAGACGCAACCTTGCCGGATAGCGTTTCCGCCAACGAACCATCCACGTATTGCACGTCGTTCATTTTGAGTCCGCGTTCCACTTGTTGCGGGTAAAGCATAATGAAACCGTTTGCGGTAAAATAGGTGGACAAATAATAAGACAACTTTCCCAGCGAAGGCTGATACGAAACATGACCTTTTCGAGAAGAAACAACCACCAGCAAATCATCTTTTTTCACTTCCCGGCTAAAGATGAGAAAGTCGTCCCAATTGCTGAATTCAGAAAACATCATTTTACCTTCTGCATGTTGCGTTCGTTGCAGCTCTCGCAGTTCTTTCAGGGTTTGCTCAGTCCCGAAAAAAGACAAAGCCAAACCGGCTTCTTTGGCAATGGTTGCCAGCTTGCCAAACCAATGCCCGAAACCCGGCTCCAGTTCGGCATTTGGCGTTACGGCCACCACCACTCGCTTTAAGGTATTAAACGGTTGCACCGATTTGTATATAAAAACCGTTTCGGAAGTATGCTTCAGGATGCGTTCGGCCGTGGCGCCCAAAAAATTGTTTTGATTGGCTTCGCGATGCAAGCCGATAATCAAATCCGTGATGTTTTGTTCTTTCAGGGTATAGATAATGCCGTTGCTAATGTTGGCATCGAAGCGCAATAAAGGAATGATGCTTTGCTCGCGGGCAGCGGCATGGCGAACCGCTTTGTTCATCATCTTTTCGGCCGTTGCCTTTGTTTTGCTTTCTTCGCTTTCATCGCTCACCACATTCAAGGCGTACACCGGAACGGAACTTTGCTTTGGCTTCAGCATCAAGCCAAAATCAATCAGCTCGGTAACCGTTTCCGGATAGGCTAAAGAGATGAGTAATTTTTCCGTTTGCTCCCCGTCTCCGGCAATGCTTTCTTCCTGCAAGGCAAATTGCTGCGAGGCTTTTTCGACGATGAACGAACTAACCGTGCAGGTAATTAAGATCATGATGATGACGCCGTTCAACACGTCCTCGTTTAGCAGGCGAATGGGTTCGCCGGCAGGCGTTTCGCCAATGATTACATTATAGCCAACCAACACAATGGCCAAGGTAGCGCCAACTCTTGCGGTGCTAAGGCCAAAAATCATGCGCCGCTCCAAAGCCGAAAGCCGGAAAGTTTTTTGCGTGACAAAAGCCGCAACGAATTTTGTGAGAAAGCCCAGCACCGTCATCGTTGCCGCCACTTTCAACGCACCAAATCCTTTGAACAACACGCTGAAATCAATCAGCATCCCAACGCTGATGAGAAAAAAAGGAATGAAGAAAGCATTGCCCACAAATTCAATCCGGTTCATGAGTGCCGATGAATGCGGGATGAAACGATTGAGCACAAGGCCCGCAAGGAAAGCGCCGACGATGTGTTCCAGTCCTGCTGCTTCGGCAAGAAAAGCACCCAAGAACACCATTGCCAAAACAAAAATGTATTGCGCCACCGGCTCTTCAAAGGTTTTAAAAAACCAACGGGCAACAAGCGGAAAAACAAAAAACAAAATGCAGCCGAATGCTGCCGATGAAAGTCCCAGCTTCGTCCACAACGCCGGGCCGATGTTTCCGCTTGCACTGCCAACGACGGCAGCCAATACAAGCAAGGCAAGGATATCGGTTAAGATGGTGCCGCCGATGGTTAGCGTAACGGCGCGAAGCCTTGTAATGCCGTACTTGCTGACGATGGGATAGGCAAGCAAAGTATGTGTTGCAAACATGCTTGCGAGCAGAAACGACGAAGGCCAATCGAACTGCAACAGGTAATGAACGGCGTAGCTGCCGAGCAACATGGGAATGAAAAAAGTGTAAAGGCCAAATACCAGGCTGCGCACACGGTTCTTGCGAAATTCCTGCAGGTCAATTTCAAGACCGGCCGTGAACATAATGTACAGAAGCCCCACCGTTCCGAAAAGCACAATGCTGCTGTCGCGCAACAAAAGGTTGAAGCCATAAGGACCAATAATGGCGCCGGCCAGTATCAGCCCGATGATGTGCGGTACTTTTATTTTGTTGAACAAAATGGGTGCAAACAAAATGATGAAAAGCACCAGCGAAAAAACCACTACCGGGTTGCTCAGCGGAAGCGAAAAATTCAGGTCGCTCAGTAAGTACATAACCTTTCTTTAATCGGTTTGCTTTTCCAGTTGCAAGGCGTACACAATTTTGCAATCGTTGCCGCGAACGATTTCCCGTTTGCCTTCGAGGTGCGTGTCGTCCTTTAGTTGCAACCGAACAATCATCTGCGCACCCGATGGCGCTATGGCGCCTGCAATGTCTTCAGTCAACTCCAATGCATTGCCGTTTGAATAACCTTTGTAAACACGCACCAATTGTCCGTTTGCCGTAACACGCACGTTCAATGTTTTGCCCCCGTAAGCAAACTGCCATTGTTCGTTCTTGGTATCGCCAATCGCCGAACCCGCGCAGGTTGTTTCGGTGCAGGTCATGGTTGCGTTCCAGTTTCCGGCAAGCACAGGATTTACAAGGTGCGTTGTATCGTTGATAGCGGTTGCACTGTCCAGAAGATGTTGCCTTTTGTTCAACTCTTCTTCTTTCAGCGCAAGCGATTGTTCCTTGCGCTGAAGTTCCGCCGCTTTTTCGTTCAGCCTCGTCTCTTCCTTTTGCAGTTTCTCTTCTTTTTCGCGGACGTCGCAACCGCAACAGCAGAAAAAAAACGACAACGAGTAAACAAAGATTTTTTTCATGAAGAAATATTTTTCGTTCTGAGTTGGACTAACGTAACCAACAAAATTACCGCAACAAAATAGAGGGAAGACGGGCCGAAAAAATCTAATGCAGTTTTAATACAGGCATTGAACAATGCAGAAACATTTTTCTTAAATGCGCTGAAGCGTTTTGGCTAAGGGCAATTGCACCGTAACAACGGTTCCTTTTTGGGAGCCTGATTCAATTTCAATTGTGCCTTTGTGGATTTTAATGATGCGTTCCGCCAACGGCAAGCCCAAACCAAATCCACCGGCAAAACGGTTGTCTTCGATGCGGTAAAAAGGCTGAAATATTTTTCCCTTTTCGGCATCGGCAATGCCCGGCCCGTTGTCTTTTACCTGAATGAAACACTGCGCTTCCGAAACACGAAGCGTGACCACAGCCCGGTGGTCTTCGGAGTATTTGCAAGCGTTAATGACGATGTTTTTTAGCGCCATCATCAGCAATTCTTCGTTGCCGAAGACGAGCAAAGATTCCTCGTTCTCCGGCGGTGCGTCAAATTCAAGCGACACGGAATAAGCCGTATTTGTTCTGGAAACAGCCGGCAAATTCATCACCACTTCGTCAATTCGCACAAGGTCAATTTCAAGTCCGCCGGCATTGCCCGAAGCTTTGGCAAACTCCAGCAAGGTCTGTGTTAATTTGTTCAGGTGTTGCACGTCCTGATAAGTGGACTGCATCACGCTGCGGTATTCTACTGCGGCACGTTCCCGTTGCAAAGCCACTTCCAACTGGCTGGAGATGGCGGTTAACGGCGTGGACAATTCGTGAGAGGCATTGGCAATAAATCGCCGCTGCATTTCAAAGCTGTCTTGCAAGCGGTTGAGCAAATCGTTGAGCGTAACCGATAACTGATGCCATTCGTCTTTAGCATTGCCAGCCTTTATACGGCGTGCCAAGTTTTGCGCAGAGATTTCAGCAACGTCTTCGGAAATTTTTTTTATCGGTAACAGAAGTCCTTTCGAAAAAAAATAACCACTGATTAAAACCAGGATATTGCCCACAAGAAAGCTAATGATGAGAATGCGCAACAAGCTTTCCAAATTGTTTTTTCCTTCTGCGTCTTCACCCGCCACCACCATCACCATGCTTGTATGATTGTCTGCGTAAGAATAGGCAACGGCTTCCTTTTCACCCGACTCAAAAAAGGCATTGCCGTTTGTTCGTGCCTTATCCAATTGCACATCGCTAATGGTTAAGGTATCATTGGGCTCGTTGCTGTAACGGTAAATGCAGCGGTTTTCGTTATCGTAAGCCTGCACCACTTTGTTGGTGATGGCAAGCGTGGTGGACGAGTCAATTCGCTGCACCAGGTTGCGGTCGAATATTTCGTGCTGGCTTAACAATCGGGCCGTTGTGATGGCACGGTTGGTTAACCGGATTTTGATGGTGCTGATGCGTGCCTTGTAAGAGAAATAATAAATACCCGAACAGACCAACAACAGAATGACAAACACAAGACCGGAAAAAATCAGCGTGATGCGCAGGCGAACGGGCATGGCTACTGGTTGTCTTTTAAAATATAACCCATTCCCACCTGCGTGTGAATCAGCTTTGGTTCAAATTTTTTGTCCACCTTGTTGCGCAGGTAATTAATGTACACGTCAATCACATTGGTGTTGGTATCAAAATCAATGTCCCACACGTTCACGGCAATGTCGCTTCGCGAAACCACGCGATTCTTGTTGCGCAGAAGGTACTCCAGCAATTGAAATTCTTTTGCCGTTAAGTGAATGGATGCATCGTTGCGCTTTACTTCTTTGCTGTCCAAATTCACTTCAAGGTCGGCGGCTTTTAAGACGCTGCCGGTGGGAATGGTTTGTTGCATCGTACGCCGCAACAGCACGCGAATCTTCATCAGCAGCTCCCTGAATTCAAAAGGCTTGATGATGTAATCGTCAGCGCCGGCATCGTAACCTTCAATCTTGTCGCTTAACGAACTTAAAGCTGTGAGCATGATAACAGGAACCTGCACATTTTTTGCCCGAATGTTTTTACACAGTTCGTAACCGTTGATGCCGGGAAGGTTAATGTCAAGCACAACCAAATTAAACGGGTGTGTTTGAAACAGCTTCCAGCCAATGATTCCGTCGTAAGCCGTTTCTATCTGAAAGCCCGCTTCCGTTAAGCCCATCGTTAACGCATCGGCAATTTTCTTTTCGTCTTCTACCAGTAAAATTTTACGTTCTTCCATGTTTATAGCCTTGGGCAAGTTAGCAAACTTCAATCCCTTTCCACCGGCCGCCAGCCGGCCGCACCATTTCTAATTCAATTCTAATGCACAACTAATTACGCCTTAATGAGCGGAACGTAGGTTCGCAGCACAAGCAGAAACATGCACGAACGGTTTCAAAACATATTGATTCCTGTTGATTTTTCGCTGAACACCGAAGTAGCGGTTTGCAAGGCTGCTGAATTGATCGAAAAAGAGGAATCGTCTATCTACCTCTTGCACGCAGTGCCGCATTTTCTTTTCCGAAACAACCGAAAATATTTTACAGAAGCGGAGCGAAAATTAAAGCAATGGAAAGAGAGCATTGAAGACGGTTTGCCGAACGTGCACGTTTCATACCGGTTACCAAAAGGATCGGTTCAAAAAAGAATCATTGAAGCAGCAAGAGAGCTAAGGCCCGATTTAATTGTCATCGGCAAAAGCACGCCTCATGCACGGTGGTCGTTTTTTAAAACACTGATGCCGGCAGCGGTAGCCGAAACTACAAACATACCCGTGTTAACGGCGAAGCCGGGAGCGCTGCACAACAAACTCAAATCCGTGGTAGTGCCCATCACAGAGCACATTGCGGACAACAAACTAAAAACGCTTGAAAGTCTTTGCGCAAGAGGCAATGTGAAAATTCATCTGGTAACCTTTGTTAACGGCAGAAACGCACCGGCCGAATTTTCCGCTTCTACCCTGCTGCAAGTGTATCAATGGCTGAAGACAAGGCTGCATTGTCCTGTGGAGTATTCGGCCATTCACGGCGCCCACAAAGACAAAGCACTTTTGAATTATGCGCAAAAAAACGGCGCCGATCTTTTACTGGTGAATGCAAAAAAAGAAACAAGGCTTCAGTGGCCGAACGTGCACATTTCCGATGTGGTTTCGCCAACGTCAAAGTACAGGTACTGTCCGTACAACACAACTTCAATCCTTAACCGTAAAACAAAAACGATGAAACAACATTGCGCAAATGAAGAGGCTAAAAATACACCGCAATTTGTATAAGTAAACATGGTTAGCAATAGGTGTTTTCATGCGTTGATGATTCCCCTGCCATCCGGCAGGGGTTTTCTTTGGCTTTGTCCTTTCTACCTTTACAAAACAAACGAACGATATGTCAACCAGTCTTGCATCGTTGAACGGTACGTCTTTGCCACTGCCAAAGGTTGTTCTTTTTGATGTTTACGAAACGCTGCTGGACATGCAATACATCAAACAGAAAATAAACAGCCTCCTGAGCAACAAATGGGCCTACCGGTATTGGTTTGAACTCCTCATGCAATATTGCCTGGTTGAAAATTCCATTGGCACTTTTCATCCGTTTGCAGCCATTGCTAAGGAAACCCTGAAAAAGACAGCCTTGCCTTTCGGCCACAGGTTGGGCGATGAGGAGATAGAAGAACTTCTTGGCTTGTTCGATCATTTGCCGGTGAACGAAGGCGTCACCGAATGCCTTTCCCTACTTGCGGATCACAATTGCCGGATTGCTGCGTTAACCAACACATCGGAACAAATCATTTGCGACCGCATGGAACGCACAGGATTGATTTCGTACTTCGAAGCCGTGTTCAGCGCAGAAGAGGCAAAAAAATACAAACCAGCCACAGAAGTATACACCTGGACGCTGCGTCAACTCAACGTCCAGCCCGACGAAGTGTTATACGTATCTACACAGGACTGGGACATTGCCGGCGCTGCCAGTGCGGGTATGATGACCGCATACATAGAACCGGAGAACTCATTGTTTTATTCATTGGCTACACCGCCCAATGTCCGGGTGCAGCACTTTGAGGCCTTTGTAAACCTGTTTGCCAAAGCTGATGTTTGAATAAAGTTTACCGTTAGCCAGGGTAAGCATTTCTTTTAAAATAAAAAACCGCTGCTTAACACAGCGGTAAAAACTAACTCCTTTATTCGTACTCACCAAAGTCCTTCAAAGCTATTGTGGCCAAGCAATAAAGCGGCATTAGAATTTAATTAGACTTTAAGGTGTAGCACAGGCAAGCTTATTAAAGTTGCGTAAAACTGTAAAGAAACAACAGCTACCGTGTGCGTTTGATGGACTTTGGAGAAAGCAGATAAAGGTGTTGTTGAGAAGTTAGATCAAAAATCTTTTCTTTAGCCGCATCAATTTTGAATGGATGTACTCTTGCGCTGTTTTGCCTGTTTCTTTCTTCACCAAGTCACCAAAATAATTTGCAGAAAGGTGAAGCCGACCTGCAAAATAACCAACCGTTGGAATGCCTGTTTCTTGCGGCTTTTGGGCGCTGAAATAATCGTATAGCAGTGCCTCGAATTTTTCTATGACGCCTGTATTAACATGGTCGCGGGTAATAAACTGACGGTCATAAAAACGCAGGCAGTAATTCAGAAACAGTCCGATGTTGGAGACAATAAGTTTTTTGCTGTGCTTGTCAATGGCATGTCTTAACTCAAAGTCAATCTTGCGAAAGCATTCCAATATAGTTCCTCTTTCTTGTTCAGAAACATGCAGCGCTTCATTCACGTCGTAAGAAAAGAAAGAATAATCCTGGATGCGTTTTCCCAAAAACGTGCCCTAATTGAATCCGGATGAGACAACAAAGCCCAGCCTTTCGCTTCAAACGTGGCGACCTTTGGCTGTACACCCATTATTTGTCCCCGAGCGATAAATATCAACGTGCCTTCCTGGTAGTCGTAATAATTTCGTCCATACTTCAGTTCACCGCATTTTAATTCTTTTAAATAAACCGCGTACAAACCAAAGTTGAAATTTGTGCCGGCATTGGCTTAGCCTTTGATAGGTCTAACACTGTAATTAATGGATGCAATGTTTCAACGCCGCGTATGGCATTGTATTGGGCAATGCTTTCAAGTTTCACTATCGCACTCATTGTTGCGTTGTATTTGTTGATCAAAATTAGTTTATACAGACAGGCGTCACCACAAGACAGATCAAAACGGTAACAATGGTAAGCAAATCCGTAATTAGGGTAGCAACCGGCCTCCCGACCCGGTTAACTTTGTGTTCTCAAAAATCAATTAGTATGCAAAAAAGAATATTGGGGAAAAGCGGGTTGGAAGTTTCAGCACTTGGATTGGGTTGCATGGGATTAACCTTTGGGTACGGTCCTGCAACAGATGAAAATGACGCTGTTGCGTTGATTCAAAACGCTGTTGAATTGGGCGTAACTTTTTTTGATACGGCCGAAGCGTACAGCCAGGGAGCCAACGAAGCGTTGTTGGGCAAAGCATTAAAGCCGTTCCGAAACAAAGTAGTCATTGCCACCAAATTCGGTTTTAAGAACGGTGATTCCAGCCTGGGAGTGGACAGCAATCCGAAAAGGATAAGAGCGGTAGCAGAAGCATCATTAAAGCATTTACAAACCGATGTGATTGATTTATTTTATCAACATCGTGTAGATCCGAACGTACCAATGGAAGACGTTGCCGGAACCATAAAAGATTTGATAGCGGAAGGAAAAGTAAAATACTTTGGACTGTCCGAAGCCGGCGTGCAATCCATACGCAAAGCACACGCCGTGCAACCTGTAACGGCCTTGCAAAGTGAATACTCTTTATGGTGGAGAGAGCCAGAGAAAGAAATCATTCCAACTTTAGAAGAGTTAGGAATTGGCTTTGTCCCTTTTAGTCCTTTAGGAAAAGGATTTCTCACAGGAGCAATCAATGAAAATACACAGTTCGACAAAACTGATTTCAGAAATATAGTGCCTCGCTTTTCGGAAGAAAACAGAAAGGCCAACCAGGGGTTGGTTGATTTGCTTGACAGGATTGCTAAAGAAAAGAACGCAACGAAAGCACAGATAGCATTAGCTTGGTTATTGGCGCAGAAGCCTTGGATTGTTCCAATACCCGGCACTACCAAAGCGCATCGTTTGCAAGAGAATTTAGGCGCAGCCCAAATCACACTTCCAGCAAATGATTTGGATGAGATCAACAATGCTGTTTCAAAGATCGAAGTGCAGGGAGCTCGCTATCCCGAACATTTGCAAAAACGAGTAGGCAAATAGTTTTGAAGCAACAATTATTGATTGTTTACTAACGGCAATAATAAACGTTCGCACTTTTTGTTGAGCTAAACAACAAAGGCTTTGATAAATCAAGGCCGTTGTTTTTCTACTGCCGAACAAGAGGCGAAAAACAGCACTTGTAATCGTGCCGTTTTTTCTAATAAGTCAAAATTTTCCTGATTAATTCTTGCTGCTTTTTTGAATTGATTTTGAACGACGGTTTATACAGATCGGCTTTTTCACACCATTCTTTTTCAAACAAAAAATAATTGAGTTCAGCAGAAGACTGCCCCCTGAGTTTTTTGATACAATCTTCAACAAATTTTTTCCATCTCGGTAAATAAAAGGATTTCATTAATCCATTCCATTCCTTATTGGCGTATTCGTGCAGATCGGTAGCTGGATTGTCAGGCCCCCAATACGTTATTTGCATTTTTGCGTTCTTCAATGCCAGCCTTTTTTCATCAGGCGTTTTGCCAAAATCCCAGGCTTGGTTCAGCCAGCGGTACAATTGAAAATGTTCGCTGCAACCGAGCAGTGAATCCTGTTGTTCAATTAAGGACAAGAACAAAGAGGATTGTTCTTTAAAAGCACCCGCATCTTTCTGTTTGTAAGCATTGATCATTTTTTGATAAACGCCTTCGCTGTAATTGGAAAGCACCTGGCGAACGAAATCTATTTTATCCGTTTGATAAGTGGGGCTGTTTTTCATTTCATTGGAGGCAGAAACAAAAAGCTGAACGGCTTCTTTAAATTTTTGCTCATCGTAATTTCTCGCCCTTGTGCCCCAGCTTGAAACCGATGTTATATGCAAAGAAGGCCGGGCACAAAACACAGATTCACCGGGACCTTCCTGGTATTTTTCGAAGCTGCTGTAAATGGTTTGAAGAAAGATTTGCCAGGCCTGCTGCAACTTTTTATTATCCTTTCCATAACGTGAAACAACAAAGGTTTTTATCCAATCAGTTGCTTCTACTTTTTCGTTGTGCCAGGCCAGGTTTAAAATAAAATCATACGCCACAGTGTTATTATGAATGCCTTCCGGCATAATGCCCACGCCCTTCATGTAAGAAGCGTATTCACCGGTATCAGCCTTATAAACTTCATCAGCAAAGCGTTGCAATTTGCCATAGAGGCCGCTCTTCTCTCCAAAATTGGTTACCGAACACCAGATGAACGGCGTGCCTTCGTAAGCCTTTCGTTTCAACCAATTGTCTGTGTTTTCGCCAAAGAGTTCCTGCACCAGCACTTTGGATTTATCAAGCTTTGATAAAATCTTCGAAGACGGGTTGGTCTGCCAGCCTTGCAATACCCAAGTGCTTCCGGGAAAATATTCCTGCATTTTATTTTGGACCAACAGGCCGTATTCAGCCACATTAATTCCTTTTGAATTGCCGCCTTCATGGAAAGGATCACCAGCGAAATAATGAAGGTCATCTCCGTACAGCTTCTTCATTTCGCTGTAATAAATGCCGGCGATTTTTTTGAAGCCGTCATCCGGTTTTAAAAATGCAGGCCGCAGAAAACCACCGGCCCATTTTCCCTGGTCAAGCAAATCATATCCTTTTTCTTTCAAGCTGTTTGGAGCCATTCCATAAAATCCCTGCATCACAGGTTGAATGCCCAGTTCTTTCATTCGTGCTAAGATCTTTTTTTGCAAGGCTGCCTGCTGATCAATGATGCCCTGTGTTACCGGACCGCCCCAGCCTTCCAGATTGCCCATAAGCCACCAGGCCGAATAAGCCGGACCGGCAATAAAATCAAGGATTTCTTTATCGCCGCAGCCAAGTTGTTTCAACGTGTTTTGCCAAACCTTTTCCGTGCCCACAGGCGCCAGCACCAGGTTCACACCATTCAGCGCCATCCAGTCCAGTTCGTGTTCCCATTCCTTCCACCCGTAAAAACTCATGGTGTAGCTGATGGTGCAATAATTCAACGCATATCGAAGCAGGTTGTTGGCAGCAACAGTTACGACGGTTGTCGTTTGCGGAAGATTTTTGGGAATGCTGATATTGTCGCCCATGTGTGATAAACTGCTGCGACAATATTTTTTGAGATAATCATTCAACGCATAAACCGCCGCATTTTTTGAAGAAGCATGAACAATTAACTGCTGTCCTTTGGTGCAATACGCAGCCGTATCTTTTTGCGAATGATTAATAAAATAAAGCCGCACTTTGCTTTTCAATGCGGGCAGACGACGAAAAATTAAATTCTGCACGGGCTGGAAATCCTGTGCGACTGCCTGAACAAAAATCAGTAAACATGCAGTGCAAAAAATCAACGCCTTCATTGTGACTTTTATTTTCATCTGCATGGTTTGAAATTTCGTTAATCCGTCAACGTACGCATTCCTTTAATGGATACCGGTTGCAACTGGTGTAAATCAAAAACCAAAATCGCGTTCTTTCCTTTCTTCAACCAGCTTGCAGGACAGAACAATCTTTGTTGCGGGCCGATGTTCCAAAACCTCCCGAGATTATGACCGTTCACATACAACACACCCTTGGAATAGCTACTCATATCAAAATAAGTATCGCCGGTTTCGGCAAGTTCAAAGTTTCCGGTAAAGAAATTACAGGGCTTATCAGCATCAACTTTAATTTTCAGATCGGGCTTTTTTGTTTGAATAAAATTTTCATCCAGTGGCACCAATGTCGTTTGCCAGTCCATTAATGTCATTCCGTTCAAGGTTACTCTATCGGTAATTCCTTTTCGGTCAATCATGAATTGTGCAAAATTGATATGCCCCATTCCTTCTACTACAATTTCCAGTTCCGGATCGGCAACATTTGTTTTTGGAAGGTTCACTTCCCATTTACCTCCATCGCGATAAACGGTGTCAATGAACTTGCCGTTCAAAAACACCAGCGCATAATCATGCGGTTCCCATATTTTCAACTTACCACTTTTGTGCCCGATCAGTTTTGTTTTGTAAATGATTAAGCCCTGATTCTGGCCAAAAGCTTCCATCGGCTTTGGTTGTGGCGATGCAATGGAAGGCAATTGATAATTCCAAAGATTGTAAGCCTTTCTAATGGTGATGGAGGAAATTTCAATCGTCTTCACCGGTTGCGGCAGATCAGGAATTTTATACTTCACGTATTGCTGAATAAGTCGTCGCAACATGAAATATTTAGGTGTGGGTTTTCCCTGTTCGTTAATCGGCGCATCGTAATCATAGCTGGTAATATCCGGTTGATATTGCGTGGGAGAAAAAGCATTGGCGCCAGCCGTAAATCCAAAGTTGGTTCCTCCGTGGATTACATAGAGGTTAAACGATTTTTTATGCTGAAGCAAAAACTCAATGTCTTTCTTTAATCCTGTCGTGTCCGGCCTTGCCCATTTTTCGCTCCAGTGTGTCAGCCAGCCGGGATAGGTTTCACTACTGAAGGCAGGAACGTTTGGATTCTTTTTTTTCGCCTGTTCAAAATCCTTTTCATCAGTTCCGCTGTCCAATCCGATGGCAGCTCCTTCCACCGTTCCTGCATCCAGCATGTAGGGTGTAGGCCCGTCAGCGGTATAAAAAGGAACGCTGATGCCGTTTTGCACCCATAATTTTTTCAAGTTGTTCAAATACGTTTTGTCGTTTGCATAACTGCCGTACTCATTTTCCACCTGCACCATCAGGATCGGCCCTCCGTTCGTGCATTGCTGCGGTTTCACTTCTTTCGATAAACGATTCACATATCTTGTCACGGCAGCCATGTAGCGGCTGTCCATGCAACGGATTTTAATGTCGGGAATCTTTAAAAGATAGGGAGGCAATCCGCCAAAATCCCACTCGGCACACACGTAAGGGCCGGGGCGCAGCAACACCCACATGCCTTCTTCTTTACAAATGCGAATAAATTCGGCAATGTTGTGATTACCCGTTGTAAAATCAAAAACACCTTCTTTGGTTTCGTGATGATTCCAGAACACATAAGCGGCAACGGTATTGCATCCCATTGCCTTTGCCATTTGAATGCGGTGCCGCCAATATTCTTTTGGAATTCGTGCCGGATGCATTTCACCGCTGATAATCTGAAATGGCTTTCCATCCAGCAAAAAGTTATCCGGCGCAAGTTTGAAGCTGTGTTTTGTTTGTGCGAACAAACCTGAAGAGAACAAACCAACGAACAGAAATAGAGCAATCTTCCTAAACGAACGCAGAGCCAAGCTTCTCTCTCTCATTTGTAAAATAATTGTACTGTAATGTGTTTACTTTTTTATAAAACCATCGTGTCGCGATAACTGCCGCATCAATTTTCCTCCTGCCTCAGGGCTTTGTAGTTGCAAGAACGGTTTTCAAGATTATTGAACTTGCTTTCCTAAATGGAATGCCTGTTAATATTACTGAGACAAAAAATAAAAACCCTGCGCAAACGAATGCGCAAACTCGGCGATTGCTGAAAAGTTAATGCTATGGCCAACGATTTAAGAAGAGCTAATGGAATAATAAAGTCGGCAGAAGAGTTTATTGAAAAAGCCATTTTTACAACCACAAGTAAAAAAAGCCAAATTAACCACACTCTTATTTCGCGTTCTTCCATGTTGGACAAGAAATTAAACACCGTCATGACCTTTGTTATTGCAATCGCGATTGTGGTGGTTATTATTCCTACACTTGATGGAAGAGAGAGGTTTTTGTAAAGGAGGCAACGCGAACATTGCAACCGCCTCCAAAAAGGCAGTTTTTTTGCCGCAAAAGCAAGCAATGTGCAGCCTGCAAATTTTATGTTCAGCGTGGAAGCAGAACAGAACGATACGGTACTCGTCAGGGTGCTTACGCAATTAGCCGAAGAAGAATGCGGCTGGTTTCTTTCCGACTGGTGAGAAGAAGGGATGTCTGCTTTACATCACCTTCATCGTTGCAGAAACCAGCGAAGACGCAAAACGGATACCGAAACCTAAAATGAGAATGATAAACGTTCGTCTGCGGTTACCAAAACTTGGCGAGGTAGGCGGCGTTTTTTTCCAGCGCTTCCCTCTTTTCCAGCAACCGTTCAAGGAGCGTCCATTGGTTTTTGGCCCGGACAAGGTTGTGGCCTTCGTAG
>Ga0308176_10001203_pt1 | contig 16252 bp, 25 predicted proteins | sample PhyCR2_3_FD_203890 | JGI IMG/M metagenome (GOLD analysis project Ga0308176, IMG submission 203890) | Soil microbial communities from UC Gill Tract Community Farm, Albany, California, United States - DLSLS.C.R2 | ecosystem: Environmental > Terrestrial > Soil > Agricultural land | place: USA...
CCTGGCCGAGCCACTGCTCGGCGCTCCTGACCGGGCGGACCGTCATCCTCCCGCCCGATCACGACGACGCCGGCCTGGCGCATGCCTGGGTGGTGGCCGACGATCTGCGGCGCGCCGGGGCCACGGTCAAGATCCTCGACCTGGCCGCCGCCTGGCCGGCCTGTCCGCCCAAGGGGGATGTCACCGACTTCCTGGCCGTGTACCACCCCGACGCCCTACGCGTCCTGGCCGCCTACGCGCCCGCTCTGGCCGGCGCCGACCCGGCCACCGGCGAACTGGCCGGCGACGTGGCCGCCCTGCTCGCCGATCTCCCTGACCCAGACCAGGTGGCCGCCCTCGAAGCGGAAGTCGCCACGCTGCGCGCCACCCTGGCCGCCCACGACACGCTGCTGCTGGGCAACCCCAAGCTGGCCCCATCGGATCGCGTCGGCGTGTACGCGCTCCAGCGCTGGCTGGAGCAACATGACATGCCCCTGGGCACCGACGTGGAAGTGTGCCAGAAAGCGCTCGCCCAGGAGTGGAGCGTGAGCGCCGACACCGTGTCGCGCTGGCTGGATCGGTTCCAAAAAATGCAGATCGCCGAGCATCGCACCGCCGTGGTGAGCGTGGCCGTGGTGGGGCGCGACGGGCGCCCGGCGGGCCGGCGCTATCAGACGCGCACCGTGCTGAACTGCGCCGCGGCCCCGCTGGCCGCCGAAGTCACCGTCCTGGTTAGCCCCGCGGGCAAGCACGGCCAGCAACACGGCGGCGCACGGGAGCAGAAGGCCCCCTGCCCGGCCTGTGGCGCCCCCCCGGAGCACCAAGAGGTCGTCACGGCCTACCGCTGCCAAAAGTGCCATCATACCTACACCGTCCTCGACATCCCGGCCTCGCCACCCGCCCCGGCGCCGGATGCACCCGCAGGCGCCCCCCCGCCCGCTACAGCACCCGCGTCCGCCCCGCTGCCGCTCGTCGGCAGCCCCACCGCCGGCGGCACCAGCCTGCGCGCCGTCGCCGACGCCGTGCGCGCCGAGTGGGCGCCCCCGGATTTGGATCCTGTCACGCCGCCGGACCCCGCCTATGGCCCGCCGCTCGACCCCGACGTGCCGGACTACTGGCAGCCCTGCAAGCGCTGCCACACCTTCAACCCGCGCCGCGCGCCCAACGGGGGATGGGCGTGCGGCTGCTGGCTCGATCCCCCGATTCCGCCGCCTCCGCCTGACGCCGGAGCGCGCGCTACGCCCGTTTTGTATGAGGAAGAGGAGATCCTATGAGCGCCCTACCGAAAGAGCCGGATGAGTCTGTCGCCCCCGCGCCAAAGCCGCCCCGCAAGCGCGCGCCCAAGGTGGCACCGCCACCCGTCGTTGCGGCGGCGGTGCCCGCGACGGAACCCCCGCCGCGTGAACCAGCCCTGGACGTGCCCGCGCTCGGCTGGGATGCGCAGCCCCGCGTGCGCATTCTGGGCCGCGACCCGGCCACGGTGCCCCCGCGCCCGCGTACTCCCGCCGACGCCGCGGGGATGCGCGTGTGGGTCGATCACACGCCCGCCGACCTGGGCGAACCGCCCCCGCCCGAACTGGAGCCGGGATCGGATGCGCCGGGGGCCGCGTGGCCCGATCCCCCGCCGGCCCCGACCCGCCGCTGGCTCTGGCTCGGATTCACGCCGCTCCAGCAGCGGCTCCTGGCCGGGGCCGCGGCGGCCTTTGTGATCTGCTGTCTGATCTCCGGCGGGCTGCTGATCACGGCCTGGCGCGCCCGCGTGGCCCCCGCGCCGGCCCCAGTAGCGCGCGCCGCCCGCCCGCTGCCCACCGCCACGGCGATCCCGGTTCTGCGCGCTCCGGCGCCCCCAGTCGTCGAGGCGCCGCCGCCGGTCATTGAAGCGCCGGTCCCGGCCCCGGTAGCGAAGGTCGCGCCACCCCCCGCCGCGCCCCCCGTCGAGGCCCCGGCACCGCCGCCCGCGCCGACAGCCGTGCCCATCCCACCGACCGCCCCGCCCGTCGAGGCCCCGGCGCCGCCGCCCGCGCCGGCGGAGCGGAAAGACATGCCCGCCGCGCCCCCCGTGGCCCCCGCACCCGCGCCCGTCGAGCAGGCCGCCGCGCCGGCCCCGCCGGTCGAAGTGGTGATCGTCACGCCCGTGCCGCCGCCGCCGATCCCCCCGCCGCCGACGTTCGCGGGGCCGGCCACCACCGATCCGGGTTCGATCCCTAACGGCGGGACCGGCGGCAGCTTCGGCGACAACGGCGCCACCACCGACCCCTACTACGGCGGCACGGGTGCCGGCGGCGGCGGCAGTATCCCGGAGCCGGCTGCCGGGTGGTCCGGCGGGGGCGATACTGGCGGGGCCGGGGGTGCCCCGTAACCATGCCGGACGCCGGGGCCGCCTGCATCCTGGTGCTCAGCCCGTTGGCGCTGGCCGGCGGCGCGCTGCTGCTGGTGTGGCTCTGCGACCGCCAGGCGGCCCGACATTTGCCGACGAATACACCCAAGAGGGGAGGGGAGGAAGATGTCTAACAACGCACAACGCCCCACCATCGTCTGTCTCTGTGGCAGTACGCGCTTCTGGCGCACCTTCCAGGAAGCGAGTCTGCAAGAGACGCTGGCCGGCCGGATCGTACTCAGCATCGGCGCCGCGGTCGCCAGTGATGAGGAGCATTTCGGCCACATGACACCCGCCGACAAGGACGCGCTGAAAGCCCGCCTCGACGAGCTGCACCTGCGCAAGATCGACCTGGCGGACGAGGTGCTCATCTTAAACTGTGGCGGCTATGTTGGCCCCTCAACCGCGCGGGAATGGGCTTACGCCCAGGCCCACGGCAAGCGCGTGCGCTGGTGGGAGCCGGTGGTAGACGTGGCCGTGCCGGCGCTAGGAAAGGACCCCGCATGATCCCCGAACCGCCCCCGCCCGCGCTCCCGCAACCGGAGCTGGTCGCACAGGCCGGCACACTGCTGGCCGTGCTGGTCATGGGCAGCCTGCGCGCCGAGTTGGCCGGCGAACTGGCCCGGCTGGAGCAGCAGCACGGCGCCGACACGCAGCGCATCAGCATGGCCTATGCGCTCGACTTTTTGGCCCAGCACCAACCGCTCGCGCCGGAGCGCCAGGTGGCAATCATCCAGGGGAGGCGCCCGTGAGCAAGCCGCCCCCGCAGATCTACATCTTCGTCAGCGGCCAATCGGGCACCGACGTGATCGGCACCGCCCTGGCCGAGGACGGCGAGGTCCTGGCCGGCCATGTGTCGTCCGACGTGACCTTTTTGCATCACGACATGGGCCTGACCAGTGACTGGAAACACACCGCGTACCAGGCCCATTATCCCGACGGCTATGAGGTGGTGTGGGTCGGCGACCCCGACACCCACGCCGGGTTCTGGGCGGCCTACGACCGGCACCGGGCCAAATACGGCGACGCTACGCCGCCCATGGAGGGCAAATGAAACCCGTTACCGGCGCGCTGCTGGAGCCGCACCCGGACTACTTGCTGCGCCGCCGGTTGCCCGACGGGCGCCTGATCGCCGTGCTGCCGCTGCTGTTCGAGGGCGCGCGCCTGGGCATCGGCGACGACAGCACCTTCGACGACTGCTGGGATTATGAGGATCGCATGTGGGCGGCGCTGGCCGCGCTGGCCTGGGACCCGGACACAGCCCCGGAGCCGGTCGGCTGGGATGTGCATCGCCCCAGTGGGCGCCGGCACCCGGACGGCGACGCGAGCGCCGAATACATCTGGCCGTAAGTGGGAAAGGAGCGCACCTCGTGAAAATCACCGTCGTGAAATATGAGAAGCTGCACAACTTGGGGAATTATGAAAACGAGAAGGTCGGCGTCGAGATTACCGTCGGCGACGACGACCATCCCGGCGACGTGCTGCTGGAAGCGCGGAAGTTTGTCGATCAGGGCTTGCGCGATCTCGTCCATGCGCGCCGGGCCGAGCAGTTGCGGCTCGAAGACGAGCGCCGGCAGGCCCTGATCAACCCCAGCACACCGCCCAGCGACGACATTCCCTTCTAGTGCCCTATGACGGCTAAGACTTGTTATCCGTCATAACGGCTGAGTTCGCCCGCTAGCAGCGCGGGCCGTCGCCGGCGCACCGTCCCAACGATGGCGCCGCCCTCGGTCCGGGCTACTGGCGGGCCGGCTCCCCTACTCTATAGGAAGGACTCGAACGATGCCTAAACCCCCAGTGTTTCCCGTCGCGGCCTTCACCGAACAAACCTATCTCTCGGTCGAAGCGACCCGCGCCACCTTCGAGCGCCTGTTGCTGGCCGCCTACCGCGCCGCCGGCAGCCCGTACAGCGCCACCCTGTCGCCCCTGGCCGGCGCGTTGTGGTGGCTGGAGCAGGAAGCGGCCTCGCTGGATCTCCCCTGGGCGCGCTGGCTGCTCTGTTGGCGGCAGTTCCTCGACGAGCTAGACCGCGCGGGCCTGGTGGATCGCGGCGAGGTCGGGCCATAGAAAGGAGGATCCAACCACATGCGCAAACTACGCTGGGTCGGATGGCGCTTCCTGGAGTGGCTTACGTTCCAGCCGGTGCGGCAGATCGATCCGAATCGCCCCATCTGGCACCGCTTGGTGCGTCCCTGGGCCGCTTGCCGCAGGCGCCGACAGGCTGCTGAGTACACCCTACTGAAAGGCCCTACCTATGACCACTGATCCCGCCGGCTTTGTGGTGGTCTGCATCGAAGCCCCCTCCCCCGCGGCGGTGCGCCTGGTGGAGATCGCCGTCTGCCCCTCGGAAGCCGCCGCCCGCCGCGCGGCCCGCCTGTTCTCGGCGACCGACGAGTGCGCGTACTACGTGCTGCCCTGGGACCGCCGCGCCCCCGGCGGCGACCGGGCAGCGTTCGTGCTGCACCTGGATCGGCTCCTGGCCGAGTACGGCGTGCAGGTGGAGGCGGTCCACGGGCCATGAAGCAGCTACGCCGCATCCCGGAGTCTGACGGCACGCGCTGGCTGCTGCGGGGCCGCAAGGGCGCCGTGCAGTTTCTGCTCTGGACGGTGCCGAAGTCGGCGCTGTATCCCGATGGCGTGATGCCCGCCGATCTGGGCTACCATAGCTACACGCCCCGACACGATGGGCAGGAGATCGACCAGGAGGGCTGTGAGTACCTGGATGGCGTGCCCTGCTACTACGATGGGTCCACGCTGAACGCGGAGCCGGTATACCGGATCTACCAGGCCGCCGGTGATGTGGGCGTGTTTGCCCGGCTGGAGGAATACTACAAATGCGTCTTCGGCGAACCCGCCGATACGCCCCTGGAGGCGCCCGATGGCCCCTGAACTCTGCCCCGGCTGCGGTTGTCCCATCCTGCCGGAAAGTTGGGCGCGCTCCGTAGCGATCACCCGCGACGGGGCGCGGGCGCACCTGGCGTGCCTGGAACGGGGCCTGCCAGTGCCCATCCACGTGGGCCGGGCGGATCGGCCCTGGTTCCTGCTGGCCGGGCGCACCTGTAGCCCGCGATGGCTCCGCCCCGGCGCGCGCTTCCAGGAACTGCGCGGCGACGTGGTGATCATCGCCGTGCCGGAGTCCGAGATCTGGCCGCAGTGTGAGATTCTAGAGACGGTGCGCCAGACGCGCGCCCACTTCCCGTTTGACGGCATCTTCGCCCACCTGGCCGACGCGCGCACCGCCGCCCTGCCCGCCTGCGTGGCCGCCGCCCCGGAGACCGCGGTGGTGCGCGGCATCTGGGGCGACGGCCTCCCCTACTAGCGCCAGAGCAGGAGCGCCGGGCCGGGTAACGGCGCGCAGGCCCGCGTGCCGCGCGTCCCGGCGCCCGCCCGGTTCGTGGTGCGCAGGGGGCTGCCGGTGCGCAGCCAGGCGGCCAGGCCAGTCTCCGGGTCACTCAGCACCCAGTACGGGTCATCCCGGCGGGACTTGGTGAGATCGGGCGCAAACCGGATGATCGGGCCGTCGATCTCTGCCCAATCCGCGCACCACTCGCCAAACAGCGCGAGCGGGCCGCAGAGAAAGTAGCTGACCAGGGCCACGACGGCCGCCGGGTCGGCGCCGGGGCAACACACGGCGAACTCGTATAAGTCGCCCGGCACGGCAGAGAGGTCCGCTTGCCAGCGCGGAGTCCCCGTCTCCGATGCCAGGTTCAAGACGGCGGCCAGGGCGTCGGGGGTCAGGGGCAAATAGGCGATCAGCATAGTGAAAACTCCTTCATTAAGTATCAATCTCTATCTATCCTATCGGCTCCGGCCCGCAATTGCGGAAGGCAAATGGACATTATTAGCACTTGACATGGTACGAAAGGGGTGTTATAGTGGGCACAACGAGCACACGCGCTAACCAAAGGAGACGCGAGTATGGCATCGGAATCGCAACCGCGCAAAAAGCAGCGCATCCCGCTGGAGCTGACGCCGGCGGAGATCGATCAGTTGAAGACCTGGGCGGCCGGCCAGGGCTTGAAGGTGGCGCCGGCCATCCGGGCGCTGCTCTATCGCCAGGGCGCCCTCCAGGCCCCAGCCCGCAAGGATGGGCCGCGATCATGACCGAAGACACGCGGGTGATCGCCATCGCCAACCAGAAAGGCGGCGTGGGCAAGACCACCACCGCCGTCGCCCTCTCCGCCGCCCTGGCCGACGCGGGCCGCAAAACCTTGCTGATCGACTTCGACCCGCAAGCCAGCGCCACGCTGGCCGCCGGCTTCACCCGCCGGGAGTACATCTCGGTCTACGACCGGCTGCACGCCTTTGTCAGCGGCGATGAGCCGGGGGTGCAGCTGCAACTGGCGATCTACCCCCTGAGTTCGGGCTGGGACCTGGTGCCGAGCCACATCGATCTCGCTATTGCCGAGATCGAGCTGGTGCAGGCCATGAGCCGGGAGCACATCCTACGGGCGCTGCTCGACCCGCTGCGCACCCCGCGCGCCTACGAAGACTGGCGCTACGACTGGATCGTGATTGATTGCCCGCCCACGCTGGGGCTGCTGACCGTCAACGCCCTGGCCGCGGCCACCGATGTGCTGATCCCGGTCATCCCCGACTTGCTCAGCAGCCAGGGCCTGGGCCATCTGAGCAAGACGATCCGCATGGTGCAAACGCGGCTGAACCCGGCCCTGCGGAACGTATCCGTGCTGCTCACCCGCGTGCAAGCCAACACCACCCAGCACCGCGAACTGCGGCAGCAAATCGCCGACTTCTGCTACGCCCAGGGCTTCCGCGATCTGTCGCCGCGCACCGAAGACGAGCGCAGCAGCAACTTCTCGGATGTCGTCGAGATTCCCCAGGCGATGCAAGCCCAGGATGCCGCCTACGAGGGGGTGCCGCTCAGCCGGCTGAAGACCGGCGCGGCGGCCAAAGCCTACCGCAAGCTGGCCGGGCTGCTGTTGGAGGAGGAGTCCCATGCCGATCAAAAGTAAGCGCAACGCCTTCGAGGCGTTCCTCGACGACCAGCCGGGGCGGGAACTGCCGAACGCGCGCTACCTGCCGCTGGCGAACCTGGTGCCCGACCCCGACCAGCCGCGGACCATCGCCGACGAAGATCGGCTGCGCGAACTCGCCGCCGACATCGCCGAGCGGGGTGTGCTGCTGCCGCTGATCGTTGAACCCGTGGGCAAGTCGGTCCGCCCGGAAGATCAGCAGTATCAAGTCGTCGCCGGGGGGCGGCGCCTGGCCGCGGCGGCGCTGGCCGCGTTGAAGGAAGTGCCGTGTTTGATCAAAGAGGAATTGAGCGCGGACGAACGGCGCGCCATTGCGCTCGTCGAGAACCTGCAACGCGAGAACCTGGACATCGAGGATGAGGCGCGGGCGCTCCAGGAACTGCGCGACCAGGGCCTGAGCCTGCGCGCCATCGCCGCCGTGATCCACAAGAGCCGCCAATACGTCTGGAAGCGCCTGCGCCTGATCGAGGACCCCCGCACGTTGCAGATGTACCGCGCGGGGCAGATCGGCCTGGAGGACCTGGTGAGCGACCGCGACGGCCCCGGCGAGGAGGTGCCCATGAGCGACCTGGCGAACGCCGCGCAACTCGCCGCCGATCAGCTACTACAGGGGACCGATTTTGTCACGCAGCGTGACAGTGAGCCGGCGCTCGACGATGCCAAGGCCCGGCGCAACGCGCCGACATACAAGCCGTTTCACACGGCCCTGATCCGCGCCCGGCGCCTCAACCCGGCGACGATCCCAGCCGACGAGCGGTCGGCCTTCCGGCGGACCATCCTGGAGCTACGGGCCGAACTGGACTCGCTGGCCGTCGCGCTCGACCGCGTGGACTAGGCCCGACACGCAACGAGGCCGGGATGCTGCCAACATCCCGGCCTCGGTCACTGAGAAGTATGTTAGCCGCCCCGGCAGGCGACCATGCGACGATAGGAACCAATACCCGCCCCTATCGTACTGCGTGGGGAGTCGGCCTGTCAAGGAGACCCCGATGCCGAAAGCGCGCCGCCCGGTGAACTACCCGCCGCCGGCAGACGACGTGACCCAGCGCGCGGTGCTGAGCCTGATCACCCGCCTGGTCGGCCAGGCCAACGTGCTGACGATCCCGCGGATCTTCATCGATCTGACGGGCAGCCATGAGGCCGCGCTGCTGCTCAGCCAGATCCTCTACTGGTCAGAGCGCACCCGCGACCCGGACGGCTGGTTCTACAAGACCGCCGCCGACTGGGAGGCCGAACTGGCGCTCTCCGAGTACCAGGTGCGGAAAGCGCGCAAGGTGCTGGAGCCGCTGGGCCTGGAGACGAAGCTGCGCGCCGTGAACAATGTGCCGGTCCAGCACTACCGGCTCGACGGGCCGCAGTTTTACAAAAGCATTCTGCACTTTCTTCAGAATGCTCCTGCGACAGAATCACAAAAGCATCCCGGAGAAACTGCGGTCTCTTCCTATACAGAGATCACCGACAGAGATCACGGACAGAACGGGGGGAGTTCTCCCGATGCGAACTTGCTGATCGCGATTCGCCACTTCGCTGGCCAGCATCACCAGAGCGTGACGCCGGAGCGCGTGGGCCGCCTGGCCGCCCAGGCCGGCACCCTGGCCCGCTGGCAGGCGGCCAGCGCGGGCGCCCGCTCGCTCGCCGAGGTGGAGGCGGCGCTGGGTGCGTAGGGGGTGGGGCGCCTACGGCGCCGGGGTGGTGGGGGTGAGAACCTTCCCTGCGGACATCGCTCCCTCAAACGCTCAGCCCGCAGGCACGCGCCCCGCCAGGCACGAACCATGTTCGGACGCTACCTCGCACGTGGCGGGACATCTACAGAGGTAGCGTGCGAACATTCGCCCTTGCCGCCTTTCGCGCGCCGCCCCGGATAGGCTCTACCAATAGGGAAGGATCACGCGATGGATACCACCTCCGAACCCACCCCCGGCCAGCATCAGCTAACCCGCCAGGATGACGGTCGCTGGTATTGCACCCGCTGCACCTGGTCCTGGCAGCGCCGCCCCGCAGATATGTCGCCCGGAGGGGACGGACATATCTCCTGCCCCGGCGTGCCGCGCTGGACCTGGGACGGCCGGCCTGACTACGCCAAAACCAAAACCGAACTCTATGCGGCCGGCTACCGCCCCAACGGCGGCCCCATCGGTTGCTTCTATCGCGCGAGCAAAAATACGAAACCCGATCCGTGGATCTGGTACTACGACGCGCGCACCGCGGTGCCTCGCTCCCGCCGGCCATTACGCAGCAGGGTATAGATACTTTGTGATGCCTCGCCCGCGCTGCCACCTGCGTAGCCGGCTGCGGAACCGGCGCGACAATCCCGCCTAACCGTACTGGCAAGTGCCGTGTTGGCCGGGGTGTCGCAGGGGGTGGTGGCCGGGGTGTTACGCTGTGTCGGCCCTAACACACGCTCTAAGCGCCATATCCCGCTATCTCTCCCCTGCCCCCACAATAAAACCGGCCCCGGTAGAGTGATCTACCGGGGCCGGGTCGTTGCCAGGCGCGCGCTAAAACAGATCGTCGGTCAGCCCGCTCGCCAGGGGCGCCAGGTCATACAACGCCGTCGTCGCCAGGTTCTTATGGCCCAGCGCCTTCTGCGCCTTGCGGATGTCCTGGCCGGCCAGTTGCGTGCCGACGAAGCGGCGGAAATCATGCGGCGCCACATCGGCGAGGCCCACCAGCGCCGCGTACTTGCCGACGATGCGCCAGGCGGCCGTCGCGGTCAGCGGCGCGCCGGTGAGCTGGTGGCCCTGGCCCCGCGTCGAGGTGAAGACGTAGGGCGATTCCAGCGGAGCGCGCGCTACCAGCCACGCCTGAATGGCCGCGTGGGCGGCGGGCGCGAGCGGCGCCGGGCGGGGCGTGACATCCGTCTTGCCACACACGCGGATCAGGTAGCCGGCGCCACTGGCTTCAATGGCGTCGATCCGCAGGCTCACCGCCTCGCTGACGCGCACCCCGCTTGTCGCCAGGGTCCACAGCAGCGCGCGGTCGCGCAAGCCGAGCGGCGTGCGGGGGTCGGGCGCGGCCACCAGGCGGGCCATCTGCGCCGGCGTGATCAGCGTGTGGCTCTTCAGCCGGCTCTTCAGCGCGAGCTTCTTGACGCCGCGCAGCGCCGCGAACTGGGCCGCGGCCACGCTGTCGAGTAACCCCTGCGCCGCCGCTTCGCGCGCCAGGCGCTTGATGGCCGCGATCTCCCGGTTGATCGTGTTCGGCGACTTGGCCGTATTTGCCGACAAATGCGCCCGGTAGCGCGCCAGGCTGGCCGGCGCCCCGCCCGCGCAGCCGGCGGCCTGGCACCAGGCCAGGTAGGCGGCCACGTCGCGGCGGTACATGCGCTCGCTGCTCGGCGCCAGTTGGCCGGCCAGGATCGCCACGTCCGGCAACTCGCCGGCGCCGGTGATCGCGGTAGGGGCCGTGATGATCGCTGTGGGCATGTGAGCGTGTTCCTATACTGATAGGGTGGTCGGAGCTATAGGGGCTATGTCGCCTAGAGATGCCCGCCTAAGTCGGCGATCAGGCGCGCCATGGGAAACCCGTCGCCCGGGCAAAACCACTTCGTCACCGAGTCGTAGTCGCTGTGGCGCGTGATGTGGGCGCGGTCGCGGACGATGCCGTGGCGGGCAATGAGTTGCTGGTGCAGCCACAGGCCCGCCGCGTACTGCGCCGGCGTCGGCGCCCAGCACGCCCGGATCGTCCCCCGCTTCAGCGTGTCGAGCCACTTGCCCTCGAAGAGCACCTTGGTCCAGGTGCCGCCCAGGTGCCGGCCTTCCCATTCGATGCTGATCGTCCGCCAGTTCGGGTTGATGTGGCGCGCGCTGCACTCGGCCAGCCAGGGCACCGCCGCCAGGTTGGGCCGGCGGATCGGCCCGTTGGCCCAGGCCATGTCGCTGTCTTGCACGAATTGCAAAATCGTGCCGTCGGCGCCGATGCCGTAGTGCGCGCTGGCCTGGTGCGCCGGGTCGGCGAACGCGCTCCGGGTGCCGACCAGAGTGCCCAGCATCACATGGTTGCTGATCGCGGTCGGCGCCTGGCCGCTGCGCCCGGCGGTGACGTTGTGGCCGGCGGTGCCGGCCCAGAGAATGGAAGGCATCCGAGATCCTTTCGCGCGCTTAGGCGGGGGCCAGGGTCGTCACGGTGCCGGCACTGCCCTTGTATTTCAGCGCGCCCGCCTCGACATACAGCACCCCGCCGCCGTCCACCGCGGCCGGCTCCGCGCTGGCATTGGGCACGAACACGCCCGTGGGCATCACGCGCACGGTGTAGGGCACCGCCGTGTCATAGGCCGTCAGCCGCAGTTCGCCCGTGCCGGCCGGGTCGATCCATTGGGCGGCCAGGGTCGCGGCCAGGCGGATCGCGTCGTCATCGTTGGTCAGGCGAAAGGCCAGCCCCGCGCCCAGGCCCGCCTCGGCGGTGCCGCTGCTCAGGCTATGGGTGAGGGCCAGCACCAGCGGCGCCGTCGCGGTTCCGGTGTCGTTCTGCACCACACTGAGCGGCGCCTGGATCGGGTTCGTGCCGGTCAGCGTCAGGGGCGCTTCCACCGTCGCGGCCCCGCCGCCGCCCGTGCTGCTTAGGTCGTACCAGCCCGCGGCGCCGTCGCTGACCAGGCAGAGCGCGGTGCCGGCGGCCAGCGTTGTGCTGGCGTCGCCGTTGATCGTGTCGGCGACCGCCGGGCTGACCGTGCTGTCGGTGGCCCCGGCCACGGTGACAGTCGCCGCGCCCGCGTCGATGCGCCGGAACTCGTAGATGCTGTGCGCGTCCCGCGCGGCCCCCGGCAGCGTGACCGTCAGGTCGCCCGCCGTCGCGTCGATCAGGTAGATGGTGGCCGCCGGGCCGGGCGTGAAGCTGGTGGTTTTGTTCACGGTAATGGTCGTCTGTAAAAAGCCCATGGCTGGGGATCTCCTTCTTAGCGGGGGGCGCGCTGGTCGCTGACCCCGCCCCCCACCGCCGCCCCGCCGCCGCCCGTCTGGATGGTGCCGATGGTGGTGAGCGCGGGCCGCACGCCCAGGTTGAGCAGGATGGCGTTGATCGTCTCCTGGTTCGTGTTGACCATATCCTGCTTGGTGGGCAAGGCGGCCAGGGTGTATTGGATCGCGGTCAATTGCTCTTTCATGGTCTGCTCCAGTTGCCGCGTGCGGGCCAGCGCCCAGAGCACCAGACCGAGATTGAGGGCGATGGCCGCCCAGAGGTAGAGCAGGGCGTCGGTGAGGGGCATGGGTGGCTCATTTCACGGGTGGTGGCGCGCTGCGGGCGCCGTCTGCTATAGTAGTCATATGGATCGTCTATCGTGGATCGGGCGGGCCGTGCTACTTCTGCTGGCCGCCCTGGTGCTGCTCTGGTACGGCTGGGCCGTCGCCACGGGCTTCCCGCTGCCTAACTGACGGCCCAACTGACCAGGGTCAGCGCCGCCGGGTAGGTGCCGTCGTTGTTGTTGGCGAAGAAGCCGATCTGATCCGGCGTGATGAACGTCGTGCGGCTCTGCGCGAGCGCCGGGAGCCAGGTTTCCCCGTCCAGGCTCACACTAAAGGTGCGGTTGGTGGCGTCATCCGTGATCCGCAGCCAGATCAGGCTCGACATCATGGCCCCGGCCACGGCCATCGTGCCGTAGGATGTATTGAAGCTCGTCACACTGTTGAACGCCTCCATCGCCAGGCCCCCGGCGACGTTGAAACTGGCGGTGACGAGCTTGCCGGAACTACTCTCGCGCAGCCACAGGCCCAGGCGGTTGCCCGCCTGCGTGGTGCGCAGGGGCAGCAGGCCCGCGATCACGGTATAGGGCGCGGTCGGGATCGTCTGCACCAGGCCGCGCAGGTTGTCGCTCGCGCCGGTCGGCGTCGTCAGCGCCGTGCCCGCGGTCACATCGGCCACCGCCGCCGTGCCCTGGTTGACCCACGTCCAACTCGCCGCAGCGGGCGGCGCGGTGCGCGGCCAGAGCGATCCCCCGCCCCCGCTGCCGTTGGCCGCCGCTGTAATGCGGCCCGCCGCGTCAATCGTCACGTCGGCGTTGGTGTAGCTGCCCGGTGTCACCGCCGTCGCCGGCAGATCCGCCGCGACGAGCGCGCGGTAGGCCGGGGTCGCCGCGCTGCCGCTGGCCGGGCCGGCCAGCACCAGGTTGGCGCTCTGATTGCTGCGCGTCACGGCCAGCGTCCCGCTGCTGGTGATCGGCGAGCCAGAGACACTCAGGTCCGCCGGCACGGTCAGGGCCACACTGGTGACACTCCCGGCCCCGGCGCCGTCGGTGCCCTTGGCGGCCAGCAGGTCCCAGTAGAGCGGGCTGGTGTCGGGCTGCTGGTTGGTGCCGGCCTGGATGGCAATCCAGCTCTGGCCGGCGTAGCTCACCCCGTCGCGCACGCTGTAGGCGGTCGCGCTGGCCCAGGCGCCCTGCCAGGCCAGGCCCGGATCGCCGTCGGCGCCATCCGTGCCATCCGCCCCCGGCGCCCCATCGGCCCCCGGCGCGCCATCGGCCCCATCGGCGCCCGGCGCCCCATCCGCGCCCGGCGCGCCATCGGCCCCATCGGCGCCCGGCGGCCCAGCAGCCCCATCGGCCCCATCGGCCCCCTGCGCGGCCAGCACGTCCCAGTACGTCGCGTTGGGCGGGCTGTGGTTGGTGTGGCCCAGCAGGCAGACGTAGCTGGTGCCGCCCTGGCGCACGCCGTCGCTTACCACATAGGCGGTCGCGCTGTCCCAGGCCCCGCGCCACACCAGGCCGGGATCGCCGGGCGCCCCCGCCGGGCCGGGCGGGCCGATCTCCCCGGCGAAGACAATCGCGTCTTCCGGGGCGCTGACCACAATATCGTCGAAGGTGCCGCTCATGAGCCGATGACCCCCTTATTCAAGGTGCAGGTGCCCTGCACGAACCGCTCGTCCTTGCCGTCCGGGTCGATCAGGATCACGTCGTACTGCGCCGTCGGCGTGTCGCCGGTGCCAAAGTTCAGCGCCTCGGTCACGCTGTCGGGCAGCACCAGCTCCACGGTGCCGGCGGTCCCGCCCAGGACGATCTGCCCCACGGTGTCCGGGTCGCTGCTGTCGGTGACATCCCACAAGGTCGGGTTGGCGCCGGTGAAGTCGCCCCGCTTGGCGCGCGCCTGGCTTTTGGCCGTGTAGCCGGTCAGGTCTTTGACCACCAGGGCCACTTGGATGCTGCCTTGCGGACTGAAAGCGGGCGTCGCCATGAGCGGCTGGCTGCCCTGGAGCGCGCGCTGCCGCACCTGGCGCGCGGCGTTGCCGGCCCAGGCCAGGGTAAACGTGCCGCCCGTGCTGCCCAGGGTGCCGGTGACGACGCAGCCGTCCGCGCCGACGGCGCCAATGGCGCAAATCGCCGTCTGCACCTGCGCCGCGGTGGCCCCGATGGGGATGGCCGCCGACGGGCTGCCCAGCACGGTCACGCTGAACGTCCCCGTCGCCCCGCCGCTATAGGTCAGCGTCAGGGTGTGGCGCGTGTGGCAATACGTCCAGGTTTGCGCAAAATCTTCGCCTTGCAGCACTTGAATATCGCTGCGCCGTACTTGGCCCATGGGGCGGTTCTCCTTAGCATAGGGGTCCGGGGCTAACTGGCGGGCACCGGCACCACCGTCCAGGTGCCCGCCACGCGGCGCAGCACCAGCACCAGGGGGCGGGTCGGGTCATCCACGGTGGTGTAGGTGCCGGACGCCCACACGTCGCCGTCGGGCAGGCGCAGCACCGAGTAGAGGGCGCCGGACGCCGCGTTCACCGTGGCGAGCAGCGGGGCGAGATCCGTCAGAGTCCAGCCCGCGCCGGTGTTGTGCCCGACAAAGGGCCAATGCGGGGCCGTCCCGTCGGCGTAGTCGCCGGCCAGCCACTCGTCGCCGCTGATCCCGGCGACGGCGCGGGGCCACAGAGTCGTGCTGCCGGCCACGCTGCCCAGCCCGACCAGATTCCAGGCGCCGCCGTCCCGGCTGAGCAAGCCGTAGCCCGCCGTCCCGGCGGTCGTGATCCCGTAGGCTTGCGTGGCACTCGTCGCGCCGATCACGCCGACGCTCCCGCCGATCTGATCGAACTCCACGCTATAGCCGCCCCCGGTCAGGGACGCGGCCACAATCTGCACATGGGTGCTGGCGCCCGTCGTCGTCGAAATCGGGATGTAGGCGTGATCGGTATCCCAGGCGGCGCCGGGCGAGCCTTCCAGGCTATCGAGCGCCGCGCCACTCAGCGTGCCGCTGCTCCAACTGCCCCCGCCGCTGCGGTGATCCGTCCAGAGCACCACCGCCGGATCGGTCGGGCGCGTTTGCAGCGCCCACACGTCGCTGCCGAAGCCGTAGAGGCCACGGAAGTTGTCGCCGAGCGCGCTGTTGGTGAGCAGATCGGCCCCCCAGCCGGCGCCGTCCCAGACGGAGATCTGATACGTGGTCTGGATCCACACGGCGTCGGCGCCGGCGACATGGAAGCCGCTGGGGATGAAGGGCGTCGGATCGGCGCCGTTGTACGGGTGGCTGATCCAGGTGCCCCCGTCGTAGCGCAGCGCGTCATGGACGAGCGCCCAGGAGACGGCGAGCCAGATGTTGTTGGCGGCGGTGCCGCGAATAAACCACGCCGTGCCCGGATAGGGCGGCCCGGTGGGCGCCGCCGCGGCGTCGGCCAGGTGGCTCCAGATCATGCGAGGACCACCGTGGCCTGGTCCTGCTCGCGCACGGTCAGGGTCAGCGAGTCGCTGCTATCGACGCCGCTGGGCGTGACGGTGATCGTGGCGCCGGCGGGCGTATCGAAGGGCGGCGTCACGGCGACCGGGCCGTCCCCGTCGCCGTAGTCCACGGCGAAGCTGAGCGTCGCGTCCGGGCTGCCGCTGCGCTCCAGGCCCGCCACCGCGACGCCCACACACGCGGCAATCGGCTTCCACTTTTTGGGCGTGTCGCTGCTGAACTCCATGATCACGCCCAGCGGGTGATGCACCCCGTTG
>Ga0308176_10001205_pt1 | contig 16215 bp, 17 predicted proteins | sample PhyCR2_3_FD_203890 | JGI IMG/M metagenome (GOLD analysis project Ga0308176, IMG submission 203890) | Soil microbial communities from UC Gill Tract Community Farm, Albany, California, United States - DLSLS.C.R2 | ecosystem: Environmental > Terrestrial > Soil > Agricultural land | place: USA...
TGGATCTCGCCGCGATGCTCGGCGTGTTTCGCGGCGACGTCATGACGGGGTCGTTGCTCTACGCGGGCGACGATCGAACCGACGAGGATGCCTTCCACGTCCTCCCACCCGCGCCGGGACGCGCGGTCACTGCGCATGTCGGGTCGGCCGAGCTGCCCGGCGGGCAGCGCACGATCGCGGAGCTCCTCATCGACGATCCCGTTGCCGTCCACGAATTGCTGGAATGGCTGGTCGCGATACGAACATCATCGCCCGCGCGCGCCTGACGAACGGTCAGCGTTTCTTCTTCGGCGCGGACGGCTTCGCCGCGCTTTTCTTCGTGCCGCCGCTGGGACGCTTGGCCGACTGCTTCTTCTCCGGCTTCGCGGCGGCTGTGGCACCGGAGGCACGCTTCGCGGCGCTCGCCGCCGGCTTCGTTTCCTCCCGTGCTGATTCCCGCGACGGACGCTCGGGCTTCGCTGCCGAGGTCTTACCACTGGCCGAACGATTGTGGCGCGAATGGGCGTCCTCTGCCTGTCGGATCAGCTTGTCAGCCTCGTCCTGCGTGATCTGGCCGCGACGGGCCATGTACTGCACGAGATCGCGCGCGCTCTCGACCGCAAAGCCGGCAATGCCCGCGGCTGCGCCGATGACGTCCTTCATGGCGGCGGCGATCTTCGTTCCTGCCTCCTGACTGATCAGCTGCGCTCGCTCGGCCATCTCCGTCATGGCGTCGCGCGCATCCGAGCTGCGCTGACCGATGCCGCGAGGCGCCGCGCCGGGAGCCGATTCACTCGTTACTTGTTTGGCATCGCCTCCTGCTGGCGACGATTGGCCAGGGGTCGGGGCGAGACCGGGAGCTGGGTGCGGCTTATCCGCCATGAGGAGTCGAAATTCGCGGGAGGGGGGGAAGACCACAACCAAACGACGCGCTTTTCGAGTGTTGGTAAGCCGCGCTATCTTCGCGCGCCAAGGCCTGGCCGTCGTGGCGGAAGTATAGATGAGGAGTGCTGTCGCGCAAGCGCGTGTCGGCGCGAGGAGGCAGCGGCGCATGCGGCGCCATCTCGCGGGCGATTCCCGTCACGATCGAGCCACCATAACGCAAGACTATGCTCAACGGTATAAGAGTTCTCGATCTCACACGCGTCCTCGCAGGCCCACTCTGTACCATGATGCTCGGAGACCTCGGCGCGGACGTCATCAAGGTGGAGCGACCGGGGTCGGGTGACGAGACACGCGGGTGGGGGCCGCCATTCGATGCGCGCGGCGAGAGCGCCTATTACCTGTCCGTCAATCGAAACAAGCTGAGCGTCGCGCTCGACCTCGAGGACGCGGCCGATCGGGAGATGATCGAAGATCTGGCTCTCGAGGCTGATGTCGTCGTAGACAATTTCCGGCGCGGGACGCTCGAGCGGAGGGGGCTCGACCCAGACGCCCTCATGACGCGCAACACTCGCCTCGTCTGGTGCACCGTCACCGGCTTCGGCAGCGAGAGTCGCCGGCCCGGCTACGACTTCGTCGCCCAGGCGGAGAGCGGCTGGATGGCGATCACCGGCGAGCCCGCAGGCCATCCCATGAAGGTTGGCGTTGCGCTGGCGGACGTCGTCGCCGGCAAGGATGCGCTCGCCGCGATTCTCGCTGCCCTCGTCGCGCGATCGCGAGATGGAATGGGCCGACGGCTCTTCATCTCGCTGATGGATAGCGCGCGCGCGGCTCTCGTGAACGTCGCGCAGAACGTCCTCGTGAGCGGCCAGGATGCCTCACGATGGGGCAACGCGCATCCCAATCTCGTACCGTACCAGCTCTTCGATGCCGCCGACCGACCGATCGTCATCGCCGTCGGCAGCGATGCCCAGTGGCAGAGCTGCGCGGGCGCGTTGCAGCTTCCGGCGCTCGCCGCCGACCCCGCACTCGCGACGAACGCGGGCCGCCTCGCTCAGCGGGGGCGAATCATTAAAGAATTCTCATCGACGCTGATCGGCGCGTCGGCGTCGCAGTGGCTCGAGCGGCTGCACGCGGCCGGCGTCCCCGCCGGCATAGTGAAGACCGTGCGCGAGGTCACCGACGAGGTCGACGCGTCTCCCGTAAGTGGGATGCCGCCCGGCGTGAGCGACGGGAAACGGCTCCGATTTCCACCGCCGCGGCTGGACGAGCATGGGGGTGTGATACGTCACAGCGGTTGGCGCGTCTTTGATTCGACGTTCGGGCAAACCGACGGACGCTGAGGTCAAAAGAGAACGAATCGCATCGTGATTAGTCGGATCGAGCGACCGCATCGCTCGCTCCGTGTTTGTTCGTTACCTCATTCACCCTTACTCGTCCCCTCCACCGTGGCGACTGCCGTGAAACCAAGGACCGCCAGCGGGAGCGCGCCCGCGGCCCTGTCCGAAGCGCGGGAATCGCGTTACTCTGTTGTCGTGAAGACGACGGAGCAGCCCGCACCGATTGCTGATCAGGAAACCGATCAGAGCATCATCCAGCGCGTTCTCGCGGGCCAACGCGACGCATTCCAGACGCTGATCACGCGATACAGTGATCCTCTGTATCGACACGCGCTCTGCATGACGGGAAGCCCCGACGTCGCGGAAGACATCCTTCAGCTCAGCTTCATCAAGGCGTATCAGCATCTTGCCGAAGTCCGCGGCCGGTTCGACGCCTGGGTGTTTCGAATCGTCGCGAACGGCTGCAAGGACTGGCTGAAGAACATCCGCCGCTCGCACCTCAGCTACGACGAGGACGATCAACCGTCGTCCTACGCGACGCCCGATGAGGAGTTGGATCGCAGCGAGCTGCGGACGGATCTGGACAAAGCGCTGGCCACGTTACCATCGTCGTTGCGCGAAGCGTTCATCATGAAGCACGTCGAGGGACGTTCGTACGAAGAGATGGCCGACTTGCTCGGCACAACGGTCGGGGCGCTCAAGATGCGCGTGCACCGCGCTCGCGAAGCACTCCAGGCCTTACTCGAGGAGAAGTACGCCTAACATGCTAGACGATATTCGCTCAAACGACGGCCAGAAGATCGATGGCCGAAAGCAGGAGCGGCGCATTCCGGTCGACCGCCCGCTCACCGATCGCGAGGTTCCCCTTCCGCAGCCGGAAACGGCGCGCGTGCTCTCGCCCGCCATCCACGCCTGGCTCGATGGCGAGCTGCCCGAAGCGGCCGTCAAACGCGGCGACATGGAGCGCGACGTGGAGTTCTGGAAGCGGATGGCGCAGGTCGTCGAGACGCGTCGGCACGTCACGACGCCGACACACATGCAGCAACGCATCATGGACGCCCTGCCCCACAACGTGCCCGCGGTGATCACGCCCTGGTATCGCCGCGAGTTCGTGATTACCCCGGCCGCCCTCCTTGGCGCCGCCGGTGCCCTGGTGGCGCTGACGGCCGCCATCACCGCTCTGACAATGGTTCTCGCGCATCGCTAGCCATGCGCGCGCCTGAGCGTTTGCTCATCGATCGCGAGAGAGGGCCGGCCCCGTCTGGGCTGGCCCTTCTTCGTTGGTGCGGTTTAGCCGATACTCATTGGTGGCGGCGGAGAATGACGGAACTCCGCTCTACGGAACGGAGTATGCGAGTAGGCGACCTCAGCGAACACGTTCGATCGACCGGCCTGGTGGCTTTTCAGTCTTGGTGACACCAGCGATTCCGTGGAGCGTGGGATGACGGAAGGCAAGCGGTTCGCGCAGCTGCTGAAGGAGTTCGAGCGGGTGGGCGTGGATCCGAATACGATCAGCGCCGGCCTCGCCGTGCGCGAGGAAGACGCACTCCGCGCGCTCCACGCCCTACCCGACAATGCCGGGCCAGCGGCATTTCTCACGCAGTTGCGGCTCGTGATGACCCAGACCGCCGCGCACGCGCCGCCACGCGACTAAACAGCCTCCATCGAGCGCAAACACCGAGGACGTGCTCTGCGCGCCCGGATTCGCACCTTCGTCGGGATCAGCGGCTACGACTATCCGCGGTGGCGTGGCGCGTTCTATCCCGAGCGCCTCGCCAAAGCACGGTGGCTGACATATGCGAGCCGCTGCTTCAACTCCATCGAGTTGAACGGCACGTTCTACAGTCTCAAATCACCGTCCGTGTTCGCTCGTTGGGCAGAAGCGGTGCCCACCAATGGCTTCGTCTTCGCCCTGAAAGGGGGCCGCTTCATCACCCACAATCTCAAGCTGCGCAACTGCGAGCATGCACTGGGAAATTTCTTCGCGAGCGGCGTGCTTGCCCTCGGCGCGAAGACGGGGCCATTCCTCTGGCAGCTGCCGGCGTCGTACCGCTTCGAGGCCGAGCGCCTCGACGCGTTCATGCGCATGCTGCCCCGCGACGCCATCGAAGGGGAGGCCGTTGCTCGCCAGCACGATCATCGACTCAAACGGGGAGCACTCGTCGATGCCGCCGGCGGACGGCGCGTCTCATATCGCCACGCGTTCGAGGTGCGCCATCCGTCGTATTTCTGCGACGAGTTCTACGACATCCTGCGGTCGCACGGATGTGCGCTCGTCTTCGCCGACACGGCCGGAAAGTTCGACTACGCGGAGGAGCTCACGGCGGATTTCGTCTACATTCGCCTGCACGGGTCCACCGAGCTGTACGTCAGCGGCTATAGCGATGACGAGCTCGAGGACTGGGCGCGCCGCATCCGACGGTGGCAGGGTCGGGGACGGCGCGACGCGTACGTGTACTTCGACAACGACGCCAAGGTGCACGCGCCCCACGACGCGCTCCGCCTGGCCGAGCGGCTCGGCATTCCCAGCTCGCAGGCCACGGCCCTTGAATCGGCTGAGAGCTGACTGGCCTCCGCCGTGACACGGTAAGTATCTTCGCGTGATCGGAGGTTGTCGATGAGCTCCAGATTCCGAACGGCGCGCTGGCTACTCGCCGCCGCTCCCGTCGCGGCACTGTGTGGTTGGTTCGCGACCGGTTCCGAGGTCGATACGTCGCCGCGCGCCGCGTACGCGTCGCTGCTCGTCACGGCGCCGCAGACGCGTGTCGACTCGTCGTTCGCGAAGCTCGTCCAGCGGCTCTCCGAGCCAGGTGGCTACTTCGACTCCGACAATCTCATCTCGAACGAGACGTCGTACCTTCACGTCCTCGATGCCATGCGGCGGCTGAAGGTGCAGGGCGGAGCCTACATCGGCGTCGGCCCCGATCAGAACTTCTCGTACATCGCGGCCGTGCGGCCGGAAATCGCGTTCATGATCGACATCCGGCGCGACAACCTGCTCGAGCACCTGATGTTCAAATCACTGTTCGCGATGGCGAGGAACCGGATCGAGTATCTCTGTCTCCTCTTTGGCAAGCCGCTCCCGCGCGACGCCGACCGCTGGACGACGAAGTCGATCCAGGAGCTGGTCGACTACATCGACGCGACGCATACCGATTCCGATCTCGCCGATTCGGTGCAGTCGGCGATCAGCCAGCGGGCGCGCCGATTCGGAATTCCGCTCTCGACGCTCGACCTCGAGACGATCGCCCGCATCCGCGATGCGTTTGTCCGCGACTCGCTCGATCTGCGCTACTCGAGCATCGGCCGCGCGCCGCGTCCCTATCACCCGACGTACCGCCAGCTGCTCCTCGAGCGGGATCGATCGGGTCATCAGGCGAATTTTCTCGCGACCGAGGATGCCTTCCAGTTCGTGAAAGCGATGGAGGGACGGGATCGGATCGTCCCTGTCGTCGGCAACGCGGCGGGTGAGCACGCGCTCGCCGCCATCGGCCAGCTCGTGGCCGAGCGCGGCGAGAAGGTGTCGGCGCTCTACATCTCCAATGTTGAGCAATATCTCATCAGAGACGGCGGATTCCCGCAATTCGCCGAGAACGTCAAGCTGCTGCCGCGCGACCACCGCAGCGTGATGATCCGGAGCTACTTCGGGTACGGGTACGGGTTCGGCACGGCGGGCACGCACCCGCTCAACGTCGCCGGTCACTACTCCACGCAGATCCTCCAGACGCTCGACGCGTTCGTCGCCACGTATGACAGTGGGGCGGTGCGGTCGTACTTCGATCTGATCTCGAAGAACTACGTTGCACCGTGACGCGGTTCTACCTCGCGCTCGGCGATTCGTATACGATCGGCGAGGGGGTTGACCCGGGCGGCCGGTGGCCCGCGCGGCTCGCCGCGGCCTTGCAATCGTCAGGCACTCCTATCGCACGACTGCAGTTCATCGCGCGCACCGGCTGGACGACCGCCGAGCTGCTCGAGGCGATCGCCATCGCTTCACCGCCGCTGCAACCGATCCACGATCTCGTGACGCTGCTCATCGGCGTCAACGACCAGTACCGCGGCCACGGCGTCGTTGCGTTCCGCTCCGGATTCGAGCTGCTGGTCGCGCGCGCCATCGAGCTCGCCGCCAAGGATCCCCGTCGCGTCGTCGTCGTGTCGATTCCGGACTGGAGCGTCACACCGTTTGCCTCCGCGGATCCACGCGGACGGCCGGCGATCGCGGCGGGGATCGATGCGTTCAACGCGATTGCCCAGGAGCTGGCGACCACCGCGGGAGCCGCGTTCGTCGACGTTACTGCCGCTTCGCGCCGCGCCGCGCACGATCGTGACCTGCTCGCCGCCGATTCACTGCATCCGTCGGCGGCGATGTACGAGTCGTGGGTGCCGCTAATCCTCCCAGCGGCTCGTCGCGCACTCGGCACGTAGCGTGAGCGCGGATCTCAGAGCGGCTGCTTGTACGCCGGCGGCGTGACCCCGTTCAGGCGGAGATACGGAATCGTCTGGCCGAGCGTCCACACCGCGTGCTCGTAGCTGAGCGTGAGCCAGCGCGCCGCCGACTGCGGGGGGAGATTGTAGACCGAGGATTGCTTGAGGAGCTGTGAGGGCGTTGCCGCTCGGAGCGCGTCGAGCAGGAAGCCATAAGCGCGGTCGGCGTACTCGTGCAACGCCGCCTTCTGATGCAGCTGCGTGCTGTCGATGGTGAATGGCGCCTCCTTCAGCCCGCGCAACGCCATCGCCGCGACCTCGAGGTTCGTGCTCACCGCATGCTGGATCTGCTGGGCGAAGTCGCGGACCCCTGGTGTCGGATGAAAGCTCATTGCCGAGTCGGGCATCGCGTCGATGTAGGCCAGCATGTTGCTGCGCTGGCGCTCCCAGTCATCGACGAGCTGCTGTTTCGTCTGGGCGCGAGCGGTCGCGGCGAGGGTGGTGAGGCCGATGGCTACGAGAAGTGTGCGCATAGTGGGGCTGTTGCGAGTGCTTGCCTCGTGTTTTGCCGCAGAGAACGAAGAGGGCCGCAGAGGAAAACTGAAAGGATGCAAACCACAAAACAATCATCACCAACCCCACAAGTCGATATGTTGGCCGGCGGCGGTGATCAACCTCTGCGTCCTCCCCGTCCTCTGCGGTCGAGCATTTGCTTCGGTGACGCCAGCAGGCTGCCTGGCGCCAGAATTCACCGTATTGTTAGTGTCGCGGAACCATCCCCGACATCCTCGGCAAAGGAAGCGACCATGAAAGTCGGAACGCTCGTCGGCCTGATCCTCGTCGTGCTCGGTCTCGTCGGTGTCGTGTATGGCGGCATCACGTACTCGCAAAAGCGCGAGGTGGCGCATGTGGGGCCGGTCCAGGTGACGACGCGTGAGGAGCACACGATTCCTATCTCGCCCATCATTGGTGGGGTCGCGATTCTCGCCGGCGCCGCGCTCATCGTCGCCGTGCGTCGCGCGAGCTGACCTCCGGGACTCGCTGGCTGTAAGGAATTCGTCGGGCGGCTGGCTCGTCGCTCGCGCGATGCCTAACATGGTGCCGACGACTCGCCCGATGGAGCGTGCGGCATGACGACTCGACGCGACTTTCTCAAGTCGACTGCGATCCTGAGCGGCGCGCTCATGGGCCGCGGCGCTCCGGGGCTGGCCGAAGCCGCCGCGCGAATCCACGAGCCCGTGCGGCGCGCGTCGATCGATCTGCTCGTCCTCGGCGGCACGGGCTTCATTGGACCGCATCTCGTGCGTCACGCGATCGCACGCGGGCATCGAGTGACGATCTTCACCCGAGGACGGCGCCAGGCCGATCTCCCTAACGAGGTGACACGTCTCGTTGGCGATCGCAATGGCCAGCTCGGCGCGCTCGTGGGTAAGCGATGGGATGCCGTCGTCGACGATTCGGCGACGAACCCGGAGTGGGTGCGGCAGTCGGCGCAGCTGCTCAAGGAGTCCGCCGGCCGCTACCTCTTCACGTCGTCGACGGGCGTGTACTACCCGTATCTCAGCCGCGGGCTCGACGAGTCGATTGCGCCACATCTCGAGGTCAAGGACCCGAAGGATTTCTCCGAGACGTACGGCGTGTCGAAAGCGCGCTGTGAGCGGGAGGTGGAAGCGGCGTTCGGCAATCGGGCGCTCGTCGTGCGCCCGACCTACATCGTCGGGCCGGGCGACACCTCGGATCGGTTTCCGTACTGGCCGCAGCGGCTCGCGAAGGGTGGGGAGGTGCTCGCGCCGGGCCGCCGCGACGATCCGGTGCAGTTCATCGACGTCCGCGACCTCGCCGAATGGATGGTGCGCCTCCTCGAGGACGGTCGCGGCGGGATCTACAACGCCGTCGGTCCGAGGGACCGCCTAACGATGCCGGCGTTCCTCGAGCAGGCGAAGGCGGCGATCGGTTCCGACGCGCGCTTCACCTGGGTGGACGATTACGACTTCCTCTCCGCGCACGGCATCGACGAGGCCATTCCGTGGGCTCGACTCGCCGGCAACGACGACGGCATGATGTCGATCCGGAACGAGAAGGCCATCGCCGCCGGCCTCACCTTTCGCCCGCTGGCGACGACCGTCCGCGACACGCTCGCGTGGTGGCCGACCGTGCCCGAAGCGCGGCGCGCCAAGCCGCACTTCACGATCACGCCGGAAAAGGAAGCGCAGGCACTCGCCGACTGGCGTCAACGGTGATCGGTTGACGGTTGACGGTTGACGGTCAACGGTCAACGGTCAACCGTCGACCGCCTAACGGCTGCCCGCTTCCCAGTCGTCGAGGTGGCGCAGCAGATAGTCGAGCGAGAAGATTCGCTTGCTCCGGTCGCGCTCGCGCCGGAAAACGACGTGCGACCAGCCGCGCATTCCTGTCGGCGTGTACCACTCGTCGGCGCCGAGGCGAAGGCGATCGCCGTGGATGGCGCGGATGAGTACACGCTCATATCGCGAACGGGGCAGCTCGTGCTCCGGAAAGAGCGAGTCCGCCCAGGCGCAGAGTCGGCCAACGCTCTCATACGCGGGCGGCCGGTCGGCCAGCTCCAGCAGCGACGGCGCGCGGCCGGCCATGACGTTGCCGATGAGGCGCAGCGTGAACGGATCGGCATAGCGGCGGATCGAGGGCCAGAAGTGTTTCGTCAGGCGACCCGCGATCTCGCGCAGCGAGAGCGGCTCATCGCCGGTGACCTCCCACCGGTCCTCGTCTACATGTGCCATGAAGGGGTTGCGGGGGAAGCACGAGTGGCGCGCGACCCATCCTTTGCGCGAGCTGTGTGGCACCGGCGCGAAACCACGGAAGTGGGGAAGGCCACGACCGTGCGCCCCGTCGAGCACGGAGAGCTCGTAACTCGGCCAGCTCATGACGTCTCTCACGATGCCGACGACGAGTGTCGCGGTCGCGATCATCAGCGCTGCGTCAGGGGTGAAGTCCGCCGTGACCTCGATGCGATTTCCGCGCGGCCGAACGCCGATGCCTGTGGATTGGCGGTTGGCGGCGAGGAGCATCACCGGCGCGGGGAGCAGATACGTGAGGAGCAGGGCGAGCTTTTCGACCGTGCGCTCGGGACCGCGATCGGTCTCCGGCAGATCGAACGACACGTTGTAGTGCGTGCTGAACCCGACGAGGTTCACGTCGCGAGCGTGCCGTTCCTGCCAGACGTCGAGCTCACGGCGAAGGAAGAGGATACTCTCCCAGAGGGACCGTCCGGCGCGGGCGGCGCAGCCTCGCTCGATCTCGATCATCGGCGTCGCAAGCTCGATGACGCCGGTGTCGAAGTAGACGGCGCTGCCCGTGGGCAGGTGGTACGACCGGCCGGTGCGGTGCAGGAGTGGTCCGCGAACGATGCGGCGCGGCGAGCCGAAGACGTCCTCCGGCTTCACTGGCTGGCCATCGATCACGACAACGAACTCGGCCTCGATTCCGATCGCCGACATCGTCGTCGGGCGCGGCGGCACGGCGCCGCCACGGCGGCGGCGCGCCGTTAGGCGAGTGAGTCGCTCGCGTTTGGGCCTTGCCATGGCGGTGGCCCGCTCAGAGCGGGTCGCCCTCGAGCTTTGGGTTGAACGGATCGCCCGGCGCATCGTGCGGCACGGCGACGACATAACCGAAATCAAGGTGCAGATGGTCGTCGGAGAAGCCGCGGTCCTCGCCCACTGAACGGATCCACGCACCTGGCAGCGCCGCGCGCGCGATCTCCGCATAGCGCTCGATGCGCTCACGGGTGTCGAGATATTCGTCGCCGATGCGATAGACGTTCACGGCGGATGCCCAACAGTGGGTCGAGGCGTGGCTCGTCAGCTCGTGCTGTGGCGACCGATAGCCGCCATTCGCCGCGATGCGCACCGGCTCGCCGACGGCCTCACGAAAGCACTCGAGCATGGTCGCGGTGAGCGACACCGCGCACGGCACGTAGCGCGGAAAGAAGCGAAGCGCCGCGGACTCCCGGACGTCGGTGTGAATGAACTCCCAGAGATGGAAATGGGGCGCCAGCTCGTGCTCGAGGGCCGCGTCCCACGATTCGATCTCGTAGAAGTACCGCGGAAGCTGGCGCGTGCGCCCTTGACGATCGCGGAGCACGCCCCCGGGCATGAGGGCGTCGCGGCGCGACTTCTCGAGCCGGTAGCCGTCGACGATGCGCAGCGACGTTGTCCTGGTCTCAGGCATCGTTAGGCACCGGCCGCGCGCCGCGCAGCGTGTCGTACACGGCGTGGGAGACGGCGGCGATCGTCGGCGAGCGACTCCCCGTGTCCGCCGCCCATTCGGTGAGAATTGCGATCACATAGGGCGGCCGGTCCGGCGCATAGACGACGCCCGCGTCGTGCGCGACCGTCGAGATGTCGCCGGTCTTGTGCGCGACGCGTACCTCGCGCGGTAGCCGGGCCGGGATCCCCTTCTTGAACTCCTGCTGGTGCAGGATGTCCAGCATCTCGCGCGACAGCTCGGGACTGTACGCGCGCTCCTCGGCGATGAGCCGCAACAGCGCGACGAGGCCGTTGGCCGTGACGCGGTTGACGATGCCGTGCTCGTAGGCCTTCTCGTCCTCCACGCCGCGGCGCATGTCGATACCCGTGAGGCCGAAGCGATCGATCGTACGCTGAACGGTCTCGAGACCGATGAGATCGAGCAGGAGGTTCGTCGCGAGATTGCTGCTCGTGGCGATCATGTGGAGCGCCAGCTCGTTGACGCGCATCGTCTTGCCGATGGCGGCGTGCACCTCGGAGTCGGCGTCGCGGTCGGCGAGCACGCGGAACGGCGAACCGTCGTACGCGCTGAGAAAGCGATTGCGCACGTGCAGCCGCGACTGCGGTACGAGCCGCCCGCGATCGATCTCGCCATACACCGCGAGAAGAATCGCGACCTTGATCGTGCTCGCGCCGTGAAACCATCGATCGGCGTCGTAATGGAGCTGAGCGCCGGATTCGACATCGTGAAGAGCCACGGCAACGGCGCGCGCACCGGATTTTCGCGCGGTGACCTCGATGCGCTGGTGGAGCGCGTCGAGATCGGACGGGAGCGACTGGGCTCGGTCCCGATTCAACGCCGACGGAATGGTCATAGCCTCACCGTACAGTCGCAAAGGCGGTGCCGGCGAGGTGAACAGTAAAGATCGCTGTCGAAGCGATCCCGCCCCCGTCTGCCCCTCGCGACGGTTCGTGCATCCCTCGATATTTAGCGCTCCTACCCGCTCCAACTCGCCAACTCCTGGTGGAGGATCGTCATGCGCCGCCTTTCCGGTGCGCTACTCGTGCTCGCGAGCTCTGCTTTCGTTCCCGCCTTCGTCACGCCGGTGCACGCGCAGGCAAAGCGCCCGCTGCGCAGCAACGATCTCTACCTGCTCAAGGACGTGCGCGACCCACAACTCTCGCCCGACGGCAACTGGGTCGCCTACTCCGTCACCACCGTCGACTCGGCGAAAGACAAGAGCGACAACGACATCTGGATGACGAGCTGGGACGGGACGACGACGATTCGCGTGACCTCCAGCCCCGAGAGCGAGAGCAGCCCGCGATGGAGCCCCGACGGGCGATATCTGGCTTTCACCTCGGGCCGCCAGGAAGGAAAAGGCGCACAGATCTGGCTTCTTGACCGGCGCGGCGGCGAAGCGCAGCGGGTGACGCAGGTAAAAGGAGGTGTCTCGGGATTTGCCTGGTCGCCGGATTCCAAGCGCCTTGCGCTGGTCGTCGACGAGGAGACGGATTCGGTAGCGCGGAAGGACACGGCCGAGCACAAGACAGCCAAGCCGATCGTCATCGACCGCTACAATTTCAAGCGCGACGTTGCCGGCTATCTCGGCTCGAAGCGGAGCCACCTGTCGCTCTTCGACGTTGTGACGAGAAAGGTCGAGACGCTCACATCGGGCCTCGACGACGACGATTCGCCGAGCTGGTCGCCCGACGGGCGGATGATCGCCTTCGTGCGCGGCCCGATCGCGGAGCCCGACAGCGCCCGTGACGACGACATCTACGTCATCGAGGCCCGCGCCGGCGCATCGCCGAAGCAGCTCACGAATTTCCCCGGCTCCGATACGGGCCGGCCGGCATGGAGTCCCGATGGCAAGTCGATCGTCTTCCTCCGCGGCGACGAGCCGAAATTTCAGGCATATGATTTAACTAAACTGGCCATCGTGCCGAGCGACGGCAGTGCGCCGGCTCGCGTCCTCACCGCGTCATTCGACCGACCGGCCAACAGCGCGCAATTCAGCGCCGACGGCAAATCGGTCTATGTTCTCCTTGCCGACGATCGCGAACAGCAGCTCGGGCGCGTGCGCGTCGCCGACGGCACGGTGGATCGGGTCATCACGGGCAAGCGCGTCGTCGCCGGCTATTCGATCGGCGCGCAGGATCGCATCGCGGTGCTGAGCTCGACGCCGGAGCGCGCGGCCGAGGTCTTCGCCTGGGAGAACGGCACCCTGCGGCAACTCTCGCATCAGAACGACTCCCTCTTCGCGCAGCTGCAGCTTGGCACGACCGCGGGGGTGACGTCGAAGAGCAAGGATGGAACGGAAGTCCACAGCGTGCTCGTTAGGCCGGCGAACGCCGCCTCGGGCAAGCTGCCGCTCATCCTCTACATCCACGGCGGCCCGAATGGGCAGGACGCCTACAGCTTCAGCTTCGACCGGGAGTTCTTCGCCGCACACGGCTACGCGGTGCTCTCGGTGAATTATCGCGGATCGAACGGCCGCGGCTCGGCCTATCAGAAGGCGATCTTCGCCGACTGGGGCGACAAGGAAGTCGTCGACCTCCTCGGCGCCGTCGATGAGGTCGTGCGCAGTGGCGTTGCCGACGGCGACCGGCTCGGTATCGGCGGCTGGAGCTACGGCGGCATCCTCACCGATTACACGATCGCGACGACGCCGCGCTTCAAGGCGGCCGTGTCCGGCGCGGGCAGCGCGCTGCAACTCTCGATGTACGGCACTGACCAGTACATCACCCAGTACAACCAGGAGATCGGGCCACCGTGGAAGAGCCAGGATCTCTGGATCAAGATCTCCTATCCGTTCTTCCACGCCGACCGCATCAAGACGCCAACGCTATTCATGGGTGGTGCGTCCGACTTCAACGTGCCGATCATCGGCGGCGAGCAGATGTATCAGGCGCTCCGCTCGCTCGACGTCCCGACGCAACTCGTGATCTACCCGGGACAATTTCACGGCCTAACGATTCCGAGCTATCGCAAGGATCGGCTCGAGCGGTATCTCGCGTGGTACGACCGCTGGATCAAGTCGCCGGGCACGGTTCAGGCCGGCCAGACGAAAGCAAAATAAGAGAGTACTCATCATCGCGAGCGATCACAGCCGCCAGCATCTGCCGGCGGCTGTGACGTTTTCGGGTGTCGTGAGGTCGGCCGCCGTTTCGAGAACGTCGCTGCTGGGCGGCGCATCGCTTGCACGTGGCAGCCGATTCGCGAACCGACAACGCTCACAAGGAGGCAGAGATGACGAGAATCGGAATGGCGGTCGTCGCGCTCGCGATCGTTCCCGCCGTGCTGGCGGCGCAGACGGACTCATCGCGCATGCGCGACACGACACGCCGACACAGCGGCCGGCAGCAGATGTCCTCCGGCTCGATCGGCCGCAGCATGCGCGGCCAACGGCTGTCGCGCGATCAGGTGGCGCAGCTTCAGACCGCTCTCCAGCAGGCGAACTGCGATCCGGGCACCATCGACAGCATTATGGGCGCGCACACCCGTCGCGCCATGAATTGCGCGCGTCTGAAGAACAACATCACCGGCAACAACCCCAGCGATCTCTACCGAGCGCTCAATCTCAATTTTGCAAACTCTGACAGTGCCGGTACCGGTGCCATCACGAGCGGGAACACGCGCGCGCGTGGTGCGCGGGGAATGCGCTCCGGCAGCATGCGGGGCGACTCCACCGGAATGCGGTCGACGCGTCGCGATTCGACGCGGCGTCGCGGCGCCCGGCGCGATACCACCAAACCTGGTGGCTGAGTGTCAGAGATCGTGTCGCAGTAGGGTGAGCGCCACGCCGTCTCGGTAGTAGTCGGGCACGCGCGCCTCCTCGTCGAAGCCAACCGCGGCGAGGAGCGCGCGGAGCTGGCCAACCGCGGGATCATCGGGAATCTCGGCGACGACGAGACGCGCGCCCTCTTGCCGCGCGAGCTCGAGCACCGACGTGATGATGCGCTGACCGACATCGCCCACGCTCACGCTGGGCGCGATCACCGCCGTGTGCAGCCTGCCCAAGCCGATCGCGCCCTCGACCGTGCCGAAGAGCGCAAGCGCCGCTACCGTTCCGTCCCGGGCGATAACGAGTGCGCGATGCTCGTCGTCCTGTCCTCGCTCGGCGCGCTGCAGGACTTCCATCGCCCGGTCGATGTACGGAGTGACGCCGAGCGCGCCCATGAGGAGAACGCGCGCGGGCACGTGATCATCGACGTTGAGGGGTCGTGGTTCCTGTGCGAAGTACCCGGTCATGACCTGGCCACGCGACGGGCTCCACTAGATATGCAGAGCCCGGCCGAGCGCCGCCAGCGCGGCCTCCTTCGTCGCCTCCGCGAGTGTAGGATGCGCGTGGACGGTGATGCCGATGTCGTCGGCAGAAGCGCGATACTCGAATCCGAGCACCACCTCCGCGACGAGCTCCGACACGTTCGGCCCAACGAGATGAGCGCCGAGCAGCTCGTCCGTTCGCGCGTCGGTGACGAATTTCACGAAGCCGGCATTCTCGCCCATGGTGCGCGCGCGGCCGTTCGCGCTGAACGGAAACCGGCCGACGCGATACTCGCGGCCACTCTCCTTCACCTGGCGTTCGGTGAGACCGACCGCCGCGACCTCGGGCCAGGTGTAGACGACGTTGGGGATGGACTTGTAGTGCATCCGCACGTCCTGACCGGCGATGTTCTCCGCGGCAACGACGCCCTCGTCCTCGGCCTTGTGGGCGAGCATCGGCCCAGGAACGCAGTCGCCGATGGCGTAGACGTTAGGCACGCCGGTGCGCATGTGGTCGTCGACGAGGATCTCGCCGCGCCGGCCGAGGTTGAGGCCAAGGGCGCCGGCGTCGAGCCCGCCGAGCGATGGCTTCCGTCCGATGGCCACGAGCGCGTAGTCGCCCTCGAGGCTCTCCTTGGTGCCGTCCTTCTCGATGTCGACGATGACGCGCTCGCCGTCGCGTCGCCCGCCGACGACGCGGGTGCCGGTGCGGAGCTCGAGTCCCTGACGGCGGAAAACGCGATCGCACTCCTTGACGACGTCGTCGTCCATGCCCGGCAGGATGGTGGGCATGAGCTCGATGACGGTGACCTTGGCGCCGAGACGGCGCCAGACGGATCCGAGCTCGAGTCCGATGACGCCGCCGCCGATGACGATCAGGTGCTGCGGGACGCGCGGGATGGCGAGGGCGCCAACATTCGAAAGGACTCGTTCCTCGTCGAGCTTGAGGAACGGGAGCTCGATTGGTACGGAGCCGGTGGCAATGATGACGTTCTTCGCCGAGTAGGTCGCGATATTGTCGTTCGGGGGGGGCCCCCCGGCCGCGGCGCCACTCGGTGTCACGGTCACCTCGAGCCCACACTCGCCGCGGCGTAGCGAG
>Ga0308176_10001206_pt1 | contig 16204 bp, 10 predicted proteins | sample PhyCR2_3_FD_203890 | JGI IMG/M metagenome (GOLD analysis project Ga0308176, IMG submission 203890) | Soil microbial communities from UC Gill Tract Community Farm, Albany, California, United States - DLSLS.C.R2 | ecosystem: Environmental > Terrestrial > Soil > Agricultural land | place: USA...
GTAGTTGTTTTGGGTGTGGGTGGGGGGGGGGCCCCCCTCGGTTTTTGGGGGGGGGGGGGGTTCGCTCACCCGCGTGATCGACATTCCGCTCGAGGTCGTGCTCGGCAAGCCGCCGCGGATGGTGCGCCACGCCGAGTCGGTGGCGCCGCGCCGCGCCGCGCTCGATCTCGGCGGCGCCGGCGTGGCCGAGGCACTCGATCGCGTGCTCGGCTTGCCGGCCGTGGCCGACAAGAGCTTCCTGGTCACGATCGGCGATCGCACGGTCGGGGGCCTGATCGCGCGCGATCCGATGATCGGCCCGTTCCAGGTCCCGGTCGCCGACTGCGCGCTCACGCTCGCCGGCTTCGATACCACCGCCGGCGAGGTCATGGCGCTCGGCGAGCGGCCACCGATCGCGCTACTCGATGCCGCGGCCGCGTCGCGCATGGCGATCGGCGAGGCGATCACGAACCTGGCCGCCGCGCCGATCGGCCCCCTGTCGCGCATCAAGCTGTCGTGCAACTGGATGGCGGCGGCAGGGCACCCCGGGGAGGACGCGAACCTGTTCGCCGCCGTGCAAGCGGCCAGCGATTGCGCGGTCGCGCTCGGCGTGGCGATTCCGGTCGGCAAGGACTCGATGTCGATGCGCACGGTATGGGATGCGCAACCCCGCGCGGCGGCAGGCGCCGCGACGCCGGGTGCCACGCCCCGGAGCGTCGTGTCTCCGGTCACCCTCGTCGTCACCGCGTTTGGTCCGGTCAATGACGTGCGGCTCGCGGTGACGCCCGAGCTCTCCGGCGACGGCCACGCGCTCTTGCTCGTCGATCTGGGCGGCGGCAAGCACCGGCTCGGCGGCTCGTGCCTCGCGCAGGTGTTCGGCCAGCTCGGCGACGTCCCGCCCGATCTCGAGGATCCGCAGCGCCTCGGCCGCTACTACGGCGCGCTGCAGGAGCTGGTCGCCGAGCGCAAGCTGACCGCGTACCACGATCGCTCCGACGGGGGCCTGGTCGTCACCGCGCTCGAGATGGCGTTCGCGGCCGGCACCGGCCTCGAGCTCGACGTCACGGGCGTCGCCCAGGACCCGTTCGCGGCGCTGTTCAGCGAGGAGCTCGGCGCGATCGTCGAGGTCGCCGCCGGAGACGTCGAGCACGTGCGCACCCAGCTCGCCGCGACCGGCGCCGTCGTCCACTCGATCGGCCGCGCGAGCCCCGGCGATCGGGTCCGGATCACGCACGGCGGCACGCTCGTCCTCGACGCCCGGCGCACCGAGCTGCGCGCGCGGTGGTCGCACGTCACCCACCAGATGGCGCTCCGGCGCGACGATCCGGCGTGCGCGGCCGAGGAGCACGCGGCTCGCCTCGCCCCCGACGCGGTCGGGCTCACCGCCGAGCTCACCTTCGATCCAGCGGCCCGGCCCGCCGCGGCACCGAACCTCGCGACCGGGGCCCGCCCGCGCGTCGCGATCCTCCGCGAGCAAGGCGTCAACGGTCAGGTCGAGATGGCCGCGGCGTTCACCCGCGCGGGGTTCGACGCGATCGACGTCCACATGACCGATCTGGTGGCCGGGCGCGCGGACCTCACCGATTGCCACGGCGCCGTGGCTTGCGGCGGCTTCTCGTTCGGGGATGTGTTCGGCGCCGGCCGCGGCTGGGCCGCGACGTTCCGCCACAACGCCCGGGCCCGCGACGCGCTGGCGCGCTTCACCGCGCGCGGTGAGACCTTCCTGCTAGGCGTGTGCAACGGCTGTCAGGCGCTCGCCGATCTCGCCGATCAGCTCCCCGGCGCGGCGGGGTGGCCGCGGTTCGTGCGCAACCGGTCCGAGCAGTTCGAGGCGCGCCTCGCGCTCCTGCGCATCGAGCCGGGGCCGTCGATCTTCTTCCGCGACATGGCCGGCTCGCGCCTCCCGGTCGCGACCGCGCACGGCGAGGGCCGGGCGGAGCTCGATGCGGGTCAGCTCGCCAACCTCGAACGTGCCGGCCTGGTCGCGGCGCGCTTTGTCGATGGCCGCGGCGCGGTCGCCACGCGCTATCCGGCCAACCCGAACGGCTCGCCCGGCGCGGTCGCGGCGCTGACCAGCACCGACGGCCGCATCACGATCATGATGCCGCACCCCGAGCGCGTGTTTCGCACGGCCCAGCTGTCGTGGCACCCGCCCGGCTGGGGCGAGGACAGCCCGTGGATGCGCATGTTCTACAACGCGCGCGCCTGGGTCGGATGACCCGACCCTCGCCTGGGATAGCCCGGGCTGGCCGGCTCAGAGCAGCGGCACGATCACGGCGATCACGCAGATCGAGACCAGCCCGGTGTGGGTGCGGCGGCAGATCTCTCGGGTCCGGCGCAGGCCGCTCATCAAGACGAGCACCGCCGCGGCCCGCTTCATCGCGAGCACGCCCGGCACGATCGCCGCCAGGGTGACGAGCGCGAGGATCCGGGGCGCCAGGTCCCCCTCGAAGAAGGCGCGTGGCCACACGGTCGGCAAGAGGAACAGCTCCGCGATCACGATCAGGGCAATCGCCCAGCGCTGGCCGGCAAACAGCGCGGTCGCCGACACCGCGAGCACCGCGGCTACCTCAGGCCCGTGCCAGGTGCTCTGGGCGAGCGGGAGTGCCAGTAGCCCACCGGTCAGCCCGGTCCAGGCGAGCCAAGCATCCTTGCGATGCCTGCGGAGCCGAGAGGTCGCTCGCGCCTGCTCCCGGGACAACCGAGCGACCTGAACATTCTCGAGCGGAACAGAGTCATTCTCGGAGGGAACAGAGACGATGGCATCAGCCATCGGTAAATTGTAAGGAAGCGACTACTTTTGTCTAGCTCTGTTCGCTAATTGAAAGCGATACTCACGCTCAACTAACTAGAAGTTATGAATTTTAGTCAATAAGTGAATGAGCTACTCCTAGCTGTTGCCAGTTACGAAAAACTGTCTTCCATCTTGGCGGAATGCGTGCGAAATCCTGGATGGCTGCCTAATTTCACTTTGGGCAGATCTCTTCGGGATCCTCGCCGGCAGCTTTGCTTCACCGTGAACGGCTCCTGAAATCCTCGCCGGCAGCTTTATTTCATTGCCAGCAGATCGGCCTTGGGAGTGTCTGATGGTGACCTCCAGAGCTCGCCGGCGCGGCCGATCAGCGCCGCGGCGATCCGCCCTGGAGGTGCGCGGTGCGGCCGGCGTCATCGTGGGGCCCGACTGGCCCGCATGCCAGACGGTCGTGGCCGGCTGCTGGGCGGCATGGCGAGGCGTTGCCGGCGCCCGTCGGCGTAGCATGCGGCGATGTCCGCCGTCAGGCCGCCTGGGCTCCTCCTCCCGCAGTGGCAAGGCTACGCCGCCGGCGATGGTCCGCAGCGTGGGGCGCGTGCGATCGCGGCGGCGCTCGGTGACGAGGAGCGGTGGCACGAGGTAGGGGTGCAGCCATGGCATGCCTTGCGGAGCGAGGAGGCTGCTGGCGAGCCGGGCGGTCCGGTGCTCGGGCTCTCCGAGATTGCCGGCCACGCGGCGGCTGCGCGGCGCTGGCTCGACGAGGTGGTGCCGAACCGGCTGCTCGTGATCGGCGGCGATTGTGGCTCCGACGTTGCGCCCATGGCCTGGCAGGCCGCGCGGACTGGGAGCGACCTCGGCGTGCTCTACCTCGACGCGCACGCCGATCTCAACACTCCTGCCTCGTCACCGTCGGGGCGGTTTCACGGCATGGTGCTGCGCGCGGCGCTCGGCGAGGGCGCGCCGGCTCTGGCGGCGCTGTGTCCGCGTCCGCTCGCGGCAGAGCAGATCGTGATGGCCGGCACGCGCGAGCTCGATGGGGCCGAGCGAGACTTCCTCGAGATAACCGGGATCCGGCCGTGGCCGCCGGCCGCGATCGAAGATGGCCGCGTGCTCGCCGCCGTGCATGCGCATCGGGCGAAGCGCTGGCACGTGCACTTCGATCTCGACGTCGTCGATCCGGCGGACTTCCCCGACGTCACGGTGCCGGCGCCGGGCGGCCCATCCTTCGACGCGGTCACGCGGTTGCTCGTCGAGCTGGTGACTCATCTCGACGTCGTGAGCCTCACCGTGACCGAGCACGTCGGCGGCGAGGCCAGCGCGCGCCGGGTCGCCGGGGCGATCGCGGCGCTGCGGCGCGCTGGCTGGAGCTAGATCGGCGCCCACCGACCCAGGTCACGGCAACGTGCGGGCTAGCGCTCGACGAGCTTGCGCTGCGCGCCGTCCCAGCGCCACACGGGGCCCTTGCCGATCAGGTGGACGCCGCCGCGCCAGTCGTCGATGCCGCACTCGTGGACGCGATCGATCGCGCCGGCGAGCACCTCGCGCCCGCGCGCGGTGACGGTGACGCGGAGCGCCTTCATCACGGCCGGCGACGGGGCACCTTCGGGCGCGCCCTCGACGAAGCCGCAGCGGCCGAGCGTGTGGAGGGTCCAGAACAGGACGACGTCGGTGATCGGATAGCGCGGATCGATCGCCTGGGTGGCCTTGATGAGCGCCTCCGCGGTGGCTTCGCCGCGGGCGATCGCCGCGAGGACCTGGCGCTCGGTGCGCGACAGGCCGCTCGTCGGATCGGGGAACTCCTCGAGCTGGCGCTCGAGCGCCCCGGCGAGGAACGGCATCGCCTTGATGCGCTTGGCGAGGAACGGCAGGGCGCGCGGGTCGGGCGCGGTGGCCGCGATCCACGACGTGATCGCCTCGTCGATCGCATCGCGCGACAGCGACGTGCGCCGCGGCCACAGCTCCGCGAGCTGCTCGGGCCGGAGTTGCCCCAGGCCGAGGAAGTTGGGCACCTCGGGGTGCCGGTCGATCGAGACGATCGTCAGCGTCGACGGCAGGCCGCGGCGGGCGAGCCGCGCGAGCAAGCGGATCAGCGCGAGCTGATCGAACAGGTCGTGCTCGAACCACAGGATCAGCTCGCCGGCGCCGGCCGCCTCGTCGACACCGCGATCGTAGCCGGCGAGCTTGCCGCTCGCGTCCCCGAGCCCACGCGACTTCCAGAACTCGCCGCGCAGCTTCCAGTGCTCGGCGTCGGCGACCGGCAGCAAGGGCCCCTGGTCGAGGGCGTCGGCCCACACCCGGATCTCGCCGGGCAGATCGGCGAGCGAGAGCGAATCGGCGGTGCTGTCGCCGTTGCAGACGTGGACGATCGACTCCATGCCCCGGGCGTACAGCGTACCTGGCGTGACCGCAAGGCCCTGGGGCGTGCGTCGGCGCAACCGTCAAATTCGGCGTAGCCGGACGAACGACGGCTCGGTCATCTGTTGCGTGTCATCCGCGTATCATCGCGCGCGTTGCGGCGGGCGCTGGCATCGAGCGTGGTGACAGAGGAGCGCAACGTGACGCTTCGTGCGGTAGATGCGACCGCGCGGCTTCGCCAGCAGGGCAGGGTTGCGCACATCCTTCCACAGGGCTGTATCTTCGGTGCAGAACACCCGCGCGCCAGACTTTCTCGCGAGGGCGATCAGGTGTTCATCATCGGAGATGCACAGCCCGCGCGCCCGAAGCGCCTGTTCTTCGGCATCGACCGTCGCTCGATCGATCATCTTTGCGCGGCCGGCACGCTGGAGCTGCAAGAACCATCGCCTGGTACGCTCATTCCAAGCAATCTCCCGGAGGAACTTCGTTCCACCGAACACCACCATGCCGGTGCTGTTCGGCGCGGTCAACCAGTCGATGATCGGGCGGTAGTCAGGCTTCGGAGGCGTGGAAAGCGCGTCACTGAACCGGTTGGTATCCAGGATCAGGCACATCGCTAGAGCCCCAGGAGCTTGCGCTCTTCGTCGAGGAAGAACTGGCGATAGCCCGGCGGCACATTGACGAGGTCGCCGTGGTCGTCAACCTCGATCGGGTGGATCGTGGCTTTGCCACCCTGCCGTTCGAAGTAGAGGATGATCACGTCGCTCGCCGCGAGCGTCTTGCCTCTGCCGCGTTTTCGAACGTCCATCCGGACGCGGTCGACCAGGTGGTCGCTGTGGGTTTCGACGATGAAGGTCTGCTTGCGCTTCGCCGCCTGGTCGACGATCAGCGATCCGAGCGCGGCCTGGGCGCGAGGATGGAGGTGCACCTCGGGCTGCTGCAGCAAGAAGGTCTGGCCTTGCGGTGCACTGAGGGTATCGACGAGGATCGGGAGGATCTGACTGACCCCGTATCCGACGTCTCGAAGGTTGAAGGCGAGCTTGTCGGCGGCGACGAGGAGCTGGAACGGGTCGCCTGACTTCTTGCCGAGGCGCTTTACTTCGAACTTGCTGAACAGGTTTGCGGCCTTGCCATACTCCGCAATGTCATGCACGAGCTTGCGAAACTGTTTCGGATCGGCAGCGTTGAGCGCCGCGAGTTCCATCGGGACGTGAGAGCCCTCCGGCTCGCGAAGACCGCGCTTGGGATCGTAGGTTCGTTCGGGCTTGGAACGGATCGGTGCCCCGGCAAACGGTCGAGGTGGCTGTTGTCTGACTTCGATTGGAAGTAAACTCAACAGATTCCATATATCGACGACATTGTTGAGTCCGACGCCTCCCTTCGCGGCGGCTTCCATCACCCGGGCACGAGCGGTAAGAAACGTATCAAACACGAGCGATGCCGCACGTCGGTTCCCTCGCAAGCGCTCGTCGATCAAGATCGATCGCTGTTGCCTGGCAATCACATGGATATGTTCTGGATCTGACGCGTCCAAACTCAATTCGGCGTCACCGTGCAGGGCACTCCAGGCGGACATCACAGGTTGTCCGATGCGTTCGGTGAAGGTGCCGGTCACGGAACGAACGGGGTCTTTGCTCCGGCCGGACAGGGAGAAGTCTCCACCGATCTTGAACTCGCGGGTGCGTTTCGTCCGACCGCCTTGATGGTGAGCGATCGCGTCGAACCCACCGAGATCGAACGGCTGCTCGTTGAAGTCGGGCTCCGTCCTACCCAATGCAACATCCCACGCCGCCCGGACCATCGCCAGCACGGTGGATTTTCCCGAGCTGTTCTCACCGACGAGCAGCGTCACGGGCCGGATCGGGATCCGCTGTTCCTCGCGAAAGCATCGAACTCCCTCGATGCGCAGCTCATTCATCACGTGCATTCGTACCACGACCGCCGCGGTGTTATCCGTGCCGAAGGTCAGGCGCCCTGACCACCTGCTTCCACGCGACGGCAACGCGCCGCGCAGCGACGCGGGCTGGGTTCGGCGCGAGATAAATTGCACGGCCGGGTGGATCGAGCGCCGGCCGGTCGTGGAGATGGCACTGCCGGTCATCGCGATACGGCGGTCAACGGACGAGCGACGGGCCCAGACCCGCGGCGCAAGCAAGCGTGCGCGCGGTCTCCCGAGCGGCTGTTCCGAGCACGGAGGAGGGTTTTACGTCGCAGCCACGGGCCGATCCGCGGCGCAAGCAAGGGTGTGCGCGTTCTCCAGGAGGGGGTCAATGCTTCTGGTTGAGGCCGTACTTCTTCATCTTGTCGATCAGGGTCACGCGGGAGACGCCGAGGCGGCGGGCGGCTTCGGATTGGTTGCCGCCGGTGCTGTCGAGGGCGCGGGCGACGAGGCCGCGCTCGAACGCCTCGACCTGCTCCTTGAGCGACGGGCCGTGGCGCGCGTCGGGCGCGGCGCTGCTGGCGTGCTCGTCGCCGGTGTCGTGGAGCTCGAACACGACGGGGGGCGCGGCGGAGGAGGGGGCCTCGCCGCTGGCGGACCGGTAGTCGGCCAGGCCGATCACGCCGTTGGCGGACAGCGCAGCGAGCCGGGCGATCGTGTTCTCGAGCTGGCGGACGTTGCCGGGCCAGTCGGCCTTGACCAGGGCGTCGATCAGCGCCGGCTCGAGGCTGACCGTGCCCAGGCCGAACCGGTCGCCGTAGCGGCGGGCGAACTCGGCGGCGAGCGCCGGGATGTCGTCCTTGCGATCGCGCAGCGGCGGCACGACGAGCTCGACGACGGCGAGCCGGTAATAGAGATCCTCGCGGAACGTGCCGGTCTTGGCCTCGGCGGCGAGATCGCGGTTGGTCGAGGCGACGACGCGGACGTTGACCTTGTCGATCCGGCCCGAGCCGACCGGCTGGATCTCGCCTTCCTGCAGGACGCGCAGGAGCTTGGCCTGCACCGCGAGCGGCAGCTCGCCGATCTCGTCGAGGATCAGCGTGCCGCCGTCGGCCTGCGCGAAGAAGCCGGGGCGCCCAGCGGTCGCCCCGGTGAACGCGCCGCGGACGTGGCCGAACAGCTCGGCGTCGGCGAGGTCGGCGGGCAGGGCGGCGCAGTTGAACCGGATGAGCGGGCTCTTGTTGCGCGACGACTGCGCGTGGAGCAGCTCGGCGACGAACTCCTTGCCGGTCCCGGTCTCGCCGCGGACGAGCACGGTGACGTCGCGGCTCGCGACCCGCGTGGTGGCTTCGAGCAGCCGGCGCATCGGCCGGCTCGCGCCGATGATCCGGCGCCCGAGGGTCTGCTCGGCGGCCAGGCGGCGGTTGTCGATGCGCAGCCGGCGCGCCTCGAGCGCGCGCTCGATCACGAGGGCGACCTCGTCGATGTCGAACGGCTTCTTGAGGTAATCGTAGGCGCCCTGCTTCATCGCCGCGACCGCGACGCGCTCGCTGCCGTGCGCCGTGAGCAGGATGACCGGCAAGGTCGCGTCGCGCTGCACGATGTGGGTCATGAGCACGAGGCCATCCATGCCCGGCATCGACAGATCGGTGAGCACGGTGTCGGCCTCGTCGAGCTTGCGCAGCGCGTCGTCGCCGGACCTGGCCTCGATCACGCGGTGGCCGCGCTCGGTGAGGAGCTCGCTGAGCGTGAACAGGACCGCCGGTTCGTCGTCGACCAGGAGGACCGAGCTCACGCGCGAGCCTCGACCATCGCGGCGCGCGGGGCGGGCTCCAGCATGGCCGTGGGCTTGACGGGCAGCGTGATGGTGGCGGTCGTACCGAGGCCGAGCGTGCTGGCGTAGGTCAGCGTGCCACCGTGCTGGTGGATCACGCCCTGCGCGAGCACGACGCCGAGGCCCGTGCCGTTGGGCCGGGTCGTGAAGAACGAGGTGCCGATGCGGTCGAGGTCGTCGGGCGCGATGCCGCGGCCGGAGTCGCGCACCTCGAGCACGACCGCGGTGCCGCCGTTGCGCACGCGCAGCGCGACCTGCCCGCCGTGCGGCGTGGCCTCGATCGCGTTCGCGACGAGGTTGATCAGCGCCTCCTTGAGGCGGCGGCTGTCGCCGTGGACCACGGTCGCGCCGCCATCGAGCGCCAGCGTCACGCCCGCCTGATCGGCGCGGCCCGCGAGGACGTCGAGGACGTCGCGCCCGATCGCGCACACGTCGAGGGGCTCCGGACGCAGATCCTCGAGCGGCCGCGAGAACGACAGGTACTCGTTGAGGATGGTCTCCATCCGCGAGATCTCGGAGGCGACCACGGCCAGGCGCTCCTGGGTGCGCTCGCTCTCGGGCGTCCGGGCGACGAGCTGGCACAGGCCCTTGATCGACGCGAGCGGGTTCTTGAGCTCGTGCGCGACCTTGGCCCCGACCGACTGCAGGCGGCGCAGCTGGGCCTCGGCGTCTGACAGCCGCTCCTCGCGCAGGCACGCCATCGAGTGGCCGGCCTTGCTCGCCGCGCGCGTCATCTTGCCGACCATCGTGTGGAGCAGGAACAGGATCCACCCGAGCCCCAGGGCGAGCGCCATGGCGTAGTGGCCGGTGGGCAGGTGCGGGCCGAGCACGGCCTGCGGCATGAGGCCCATCGCGACGATCAGGAGGGCGCTCGCGAAGGCGATCCAGCGCGCGACGGCGTGCGGGCCGAAGAACAGGAGCGAGATGACCGACGGCAGGAGCAGGCTCGGCACCGCGGGCGACGACAGGCCGCCGGTCAGGCCGACGATCGCCGTCACCATGATCTGCGCCGACAGGTTGATCGCGATGAACACGTGATCGAAAGACTGCTCGTCGTGCGAGGACCGCAGCCACACGGTCTGGAACGACGCGAACGTGACGAACACGCCGCCCGCGGCGAACAGGCGCCACACGGGATAGCCGGCATCGTAGAAGATCAGCAACGTGGCGAGCTGGATGAGGCCGCCGAACACGTGGAGCCACTGGCTGGTGGCGCGGCCGTCTTCGATGAGGAAGCGGTTGCGCTGGCCGCGCCAGACATCGGCAGGTCGTGGGTCTCCCACGCTGAGCGTGGGTGCCAAGGACGTGCCAGAACAATCAGCCGGGGACCCCATGGCGCAACTCTAGCTCGAATGCGTGGTTGCGCGTGATCCCACGAAACGTGACCGCGGGTGTCACGTTTCGTAACCGGAGGATTGTAAGCCCACCCGACATCTCGCGGCCCCAGCGAGCCACGGGCGCGCGATCCGCGACGGCATTAGATCGTTGCCCTCGGGGTCTGGCGTGGTGGCACGAGGGGTGCTTTGGTCGCCGCATATGACCTTGCGAATCACGCTCGCCTGCTCGCTCCTCGCGGCCACCCCGGTGTTCGCGCAGCCAGCGCCCAAGCAGCCAGCGCCCAGACGACCCGTCCCCGCTGCTCCCGCTGCCCCCGCTGCCCCCGCCGCCACTGCCGCCACCGACGACATGGCCGCGTTCGACCACGATCTCGACACGCTGTTCGCGACCGGCGGCCTCACCTCCGATCAGGCCGCGTCGCGCGCCGGGGGCGCCTCTCCGACCGTGCGGCGCAGGGTGGCCGAGCTCGAGGCGGCGGTCGCGCAGGCGGAAGCCGCCGAGCTGGCGCGCGTGCCGGTGGTCTCCGGCAAGCTGAGCTACACCCGGCTGTCCGCGATCCCACCGGTGGTGCTCCCGGTCGGCGGGATGAACTTCCTCATCACGTCGCTCCAGAACGCCTACCTCGGCGAGGCCCAGCTCGTCGTCCCGCTGTCGGACTACGTGCTGCGCTACCCCAAGCTGATCGAGACCGCGCGGCTCGGCGCCGAGGTCGCTCGGCTCAACAAGCGCTCGAGCGAGGTCGGCGCCGGACAGGACGCGCGGCAGGCCTACTACGAGTGGGTGCGTGCCAGGCTCCAGGTGCTGATCTCCAGGCGCCAGCTGATCCAGGTCCAGAAGACGCTCGATCAGATGCGGGCGCTCGCCGAGGTCCAGCGGCTGTCGAAGGCCGATCTGATGCGCGTCGAGTCGCAGGAGGCCGACGCCGAGCAGGTCGTCGATCAGCTCGAGAACCTGGCGGCGCTTCGCGAGGAGCAGCTGCGCCTCCTGATCGGCGCCGTGGCCGGCGAGCCGCTCGCGATCGGCGAGGACATCCGCGCCGATGTCGGCACCCCGGGCGCCGCGCCGCTCGACGAGCTGGTCGGGGCCGCGAAGCAGCATCGCCTCGAGTTCCAGGCGATCGACACCGGGATCCAGGCCAAGGAGAGCCAGCGCGCGGCCGAGCAGGCGAACCTGTATCCGCGGCTGTCGGCGTTCGCCGTCGCGGACTATGCCGATCCGAACCCGCGCGTGTTCCCGCAGCAAGACGCGTTCAAGTTCACGTGGTCGATCGGGGCGCAGCTGACCTGGACGCTCAACGACGCGCTGATCTCGCGCACGACGGATCGCCGGATCGCCGCCGAGGCAAACGAGCTGCGCGCGGATCGCGAGAACCTCGAGCGCGGCACGCGGATCGAGGTCCTGGCCGCCCAGCAGGCGGTGGCGATCGCCGCGCACGCGCTGTTGACGTCCCAGAAAGGCCTGGCGGCGGCCGAGGAGGGCTACCGCGTGCGCAAGGAGCTGCTCAACGCCGACCGCGCGACCGCCCTCGAGCTGGTCGACGCCGAGACCGAGCTGACGCGGTCGCGGATCGCGGCGCTGAACGCCCGGGTCGATCTCCGCGTGGCGCGCAGTCAGTTAGATCACGCTCTCGGTAACGACGCGAAATAAGTCGACACCTGTCGGGAACTTGTACAGCAAACCATGGCTAACCGGTTGACCCGTCACTGTACCGCATGGCAAAGGCCGTGCATTCTGTCGGCCCCATGCGTGCCGTCGTCGCATTTGCACTCCTCGCCTCGTTAGCCGCCTCGTCGACCTCCTGCAAGAAGAAGGAAGACGATACCGCATCCAAAACGCCTACCCAGGCCCCGGTCAAGGTGCCCCTCGGGGTTGTCGATGAGAAGCCGGCGCCCGACATCTTGACGTTGACCGGCATGATCACGGCGGACCAGCGCTCGGAGGTCACCGCCGACACCCAGGGCAAGGTGATCTCGGTGCTCGTCGAGCGTGGCCAGCGGGTCAAGATGGGCCAGCCGGTGGTCCAGCTCGACGTGCGCAACGCGGCGCTGTCGGCGCGCGAGGCCCAGGCCAACCTAGAGGCGGCGCGGGCGCAGAAGCAGCTCGCCGAGGAGGAGTGCAAGCGTGTCCAGGTCCTGCTCGACAAGGGCGCGATCACCCGCAGCGAGTACGACCGCCAGATCACCCAGTGCACCTCGACGCTGCAGCAGGTCAGCGCCGCCCAGGCCCGCGCCGACATGATCACCAAGTCGGTCAGCGACGGCCTGGTCCGCGCGCCGTTCGATGGTCAGGTCACCGAGAAGTCGGTCGCGCCGGGTGAGTGGGTCGCACCCGGCCGAACGCTGTTCACGCTGGTCGATGACGATCCGCTGCGGATCGAGCTGTCGGTGCCCGAGGCCGAGGTCCGCAACATCAAGAAGGGCATGAAGGTCGACCTGACGGCGACCGCCCAGCCCGGCAAGCACTACACGGCCACGGTGTCCCGGATCGGCGGCGAGATCGCCAAGAGCCGCGCGCTGATCGTCGAGGCGACGCTCGATCCCCAGAGCGACCTGGTGCCCGGGATGTTCGCCGAGGCCAACGTCATCATCGGGGAGACCGTGCGGCCCGTGGTCCCCAGGGACGCCGTCGTCCGGCTCGGCAAGATCTGGCACGCGTTCATCATCGTGAAGGGCGAGCTCCAGGATCGGATCGTCCAGGTCCAGACGGATCCCCCGCCGGCGCCCGGCCAGGTGGCGATCCTCCACGGCGACGACGTGACCAAGGGCGCCCAGATCGTCGTTCAGCTCAGCGCGCAGCGTGACCAGATCGTCACCCAGCCGGACGGCAAGGGCGGCAAGGGCGAACAGATCACCGTGTTCGACGGCCTGCGCGTCGTCTCCTCCGAGGCGAAGGACGCGGCCACCAAGGACGCCAGCGCGGCCGCGCCGGACACCAGGCCGGCCAACGCCAAGGCGCCGAAGGCGAAGGCCGCGTAGGCCGAGAAGGAATAAGGGGCCGTCATGCAGTGGCTATCCAATATCTCGGTCCGGCGACCGGTGCTCGCCAGCGTCTTGATCCTCGTGCTGGTCGTCGTCGGCGTCGTCGGCTACCGCACGCTCGGCGTCGACAAGTTCCCCAAGGTCGACTTCCCGCTCGTCACCATCGTCACGCCGTACCCCGGCGCCTCGCCGAGCGCGGTCGAGACCGATGTGAGCCAGCGAGTGGAGGAGGCGGTCAACACGGTGAGCGGCCTCGACACCCTGACCTCGTTCTCGACCGAGGGCGTGTCGCTGGTCGTCGCCCAGTTCGACCTCGAGATCGATCCCGACAAGGCGTCGAACGACATCAACGAGCACATCGCGACGATCCTGCGCGACATGCCGCCCGGCACGCGCCCCGAGGTCCGCAAGGCGGATCCCGACGCCGCCCCGGTGATCGTGCTGTCGGTCAAGGGGCCGGCCAACACCTCGATCCGCGAGCTGACCCGGTTCGCCGTCAAGCAGGTCAAGCAGCGGATCGAGCAGCTGGCCGGCGTCGGTCAGGTCGTGATCCTCGGAGGCCAGGATCGCCAGATCAACGTCCACCTCGACGCGATCCGGCTCGCCGCGGCCGGGGTATCGGCGCTCGAGGTCCAGCGCGCGATCTCGACCGGCAACGTCAACGTCCCGGGCGGGCGGATCGAGCGCGGGCCCGTCAACACCACCCTGCGCGTCGAGGGCCGGGCGCTCCAGGCCGACCAGATCGGCGAGATCGTCGTGCACCAGGCCGGCGACCACCCGATCAAGGTGCGCGACGTCGCCGACGTCGAGGACTCCGAGAAGGACGCCGAGACCGCCGCGGTGCGCAACGGCACGCCGGCGATCGCGTTGTCGGTGCGCAAGCAGACCGGGACCAACACCGTCGCCGTGGTCGATAACGTCCGGCGCGCGGTCGGCAACTTCAAGTCGCAGCTGCCGGCGGGCTACTCGGTCGACGTCGTGCGCGACAACTCGGTCCAGATCCGGACCTCGGCGTCGCAGGTGCTCGAGCACCTCGTGCTCGGCGCGCTGCTCGCGGCCCTGGTCGTGCTGCTGTTCCTCGGCAGCCTGCGGTCGACCGTGATCGCCGCGATCTCGATCCCGGTGTCGATCATCTCGACGTTCGGCCTGATGAAGCTGGCCGGGTTCACGCTGAACCTCATGACCCTGCTCGCGCTCGCGCTCGCCGTCGGCATCGTGATCGACGACGCGATCGTCGTGCTCGAGAACATCTACCGGTTCATCGACGAGAAGCGCATGAAGCCGTTCCCCGCGGCGATCCACGCGACCAAGGAGATCGGGCTCGCCGTGCTCGCGACCACGCTGTCGCTGATGGCGGTATTCCTCCCGGTCGCGTTCATGAGCGGCATCGTCGGCCGGTTCCTCTACAGCTTCGGCCTGACCATGGCGTTCGCGATCGGCGTGTCGATGATCGTGGCGTTCACGCTGACGCCGATGATGGCGTCGCGCATGCTGCCGATGCCGGCGCCGGACGGCATGGAGCGCCGCAAGTCGTGGCTCGAGCGCGGATCGAACCTGGTCTACCGCCCGATCGAGCGCCTGTATTCGGCCGTCCTGGCGTTCTTCCTGCGCAAGCGCTGGCTGGTCGGCATCACGCTCCTCGCGACGTTCGCGCTCATCATGCCGATGGCCAAGAAGGTCGGCGGCGACTTCCTGCCGCCCAACGACGAGGCGCAGTTCGAGATCTACATCCAGACGCCCGAGGATGCGACCCTCGAGGCGACCACCCTGGTCGCCGAGCGGATCGCGCGCAAGGCCCGGGCGTTCCCCGAGGTCGAGTCGACGCTGGTCTCGGTCGCCGATGGCGATCAGCGCCAGGCCAACGTCGGCCATATCTATGTCCACCTCACCGAGCCCGAGACCCGCGCCCGCAGCCAGCTGCTGGTGATGGCCGACGTCCGCAAGACCGTGCAGGTGGACTCCAACTACCCGAAGGGCACCACGGTCGCCGTGCAGCCGGTCAACGACTTCTCGATCGGCACCCAGAACGCGAACATCTCGTACGTGATCAGCGGTCCGGATCTCGACAAGCTCGAGCGCTACGGCCGCACGATCATGGAGAAGATGAGCCACGTCCCCGGCGTGGCCGACCTGTCCACGAGCCTGGTCGACCCGGTCGACGAGGCCACCGTCACTCCGGATCTCGATCGCGCGGCGCTGTTCGGCGTCGAGCCCGGCGATATCACCGCCACGCTCGCCGTGCTGGTCGGCGGCACCGACGTCTCGACGTTCGAGGACCGTGGCGACCAGTACCAGGTGTTCCTGCGCGCCTCCGAGCGATTCCGCAACGATGCGTCGGCGCTGTCGCTGCTCACGGTGCCGTCGCGGACGCTCGGTCAGGTCCCGCTGTCGGACGTGGTCAAGCGAGGCACCGGGACGGCGATCTCCAAGATCACCCGGCAGAGCCGGGAGCGCGCCGTGCAGATCTTGATGAACAACTTGCCGGGGGTCGCGGAGTCGGACATCACCGTCGAACTGGAGAAGACGATCAAGGCGCTCAACATGCCTCCGGAGTACACCTGGGCGGCGTTCGGTCGTAGCAAGGAGGCGGCCAAGCTCAAGCCGGCCTTCATGTTCGCGATCGCGCTCGCCTTCATGTTCATGTACCTGGTGCTCGCCGCGCAGTTCGAATCGTGGCTGTACCCGTTGATCATCATGATGTCGCTGCCGCTGGTCGTGCCGTTCGCGGTGCTGTCGCTGGCGATCACAGGCGGCAACTTCAATATTTTCTCGGGGCTAGGGGTCATCGTGCTGTTCGCGATGGTCAAGAAGAATGCGATCCTGCAGGTCGATCATGCCAACGGCCTGCGCCGGCAAGGCCTGCCGCGCACCGAGGCCGTGCTGGCCGCGAGCCGCGACCGGCTCCGTCCGATCCTGATGACCACGTTCGCGTTCGTCGCCGGCATGCTCCCGCTGGTCACCAGCAAGGGCGTCGGCTCCGGATTCTCCAAGGCGATGGCGAGCGTCATCGTCGGCGGCCAGACCCTGTCGCTCCTGCTCACCCTGGTCGCGATCCCGGTGATCTACACGTGGTTCGACGATCTTGCACG
>Ga0308176_10001207_pt1 | contig 16200 bp, 12 predicted proteins | sample PhyCR2_3_FD_203890 | JGI IMG/M metagenome (GOLD analysis project Ga0308176, IMG submission 203890) | Soil microbial communities from UC Gill Tract Community Farm, Albany, California, United States - DLSLS.C.R2 | ecosystem: Environmental > Terrestrial > Soil > Agricultural land | place: USA...
TCCGCTTCCGCGGCGGCTGCCTCGGCCTCGGCACCGCCGGCATGATCGTCATGAATGAGCACACCGACATGGTCAAGGCGCTGCGCAACTGCGTCCGCTTCTACGCCCACGAATCCTGCGGCCAGTGTACGCCCTGCCGCGAAGGCTCCGCCTGGATGCGCAAGATTCTCGACCGCATCGTCGAAGGCGGCGGCCGCGCCCGCGACCTCGAGATGCTCATGGAGCTGGAGAAAACCCAGGGCATCATGCCCGGCACCACCATCTGCGGCCTCGCCGACGGCACCGCCTGGGCCACGCGCACCTTTATCAACAAGTTCTATCACGAGTTCGCCGCCCGCTGCCCCGAGGACGCCGCCACCGAAGTCCCCGCCGCTATCCCCCCCGAACTCCAGCGCATCCCGCCCGCGGGCGGAACCTCCGTCCCCTTGACCATCAACCGCGGCCGCAAGAACGTGCTGACGCCGATGGGCAGCAATACTCGATAGCCGGCCAAATCGTTTGTGGATGCCTCAGCATTGGCCATCGCCGTCATCCGCTGGACCGCGCGAATCGCCCTGCTCCTTTACGCGTCGGCACTGGTCCTCACCCTCTCACCCCGGTTTCGCCCAAGTTACGACCGCCAGGCCCGGCTGCTCTATACCCTCGGTTGTGTGATCTTCCTCGCACACGTCGTGGCCGTGTTCCATTTCGTTCATCACTGGAGCCACGCGGCCGCGTACCGCGAGACGGCCCGCCAGACCGCCGTCTTCTTCCACCTCGATCCCAACCGCGGCGCCGCACACTTAGGCGCGGGCCTTTACCTCAATTACGCGTTCACGCTGCTCTGGACCGCCGACGCGCTCTACTGGTGGGCAGTCGGCCCGGATGTTTACCGGCGCCGGTTACGGCGGCTCACCCTGTCGCTCCACGCGTTCCTGCTGTTCCTCGCATTCAATGCCACCGTCGTTTTCGTCCCGCCGCCGGCGCGCTGGATTGGCGCAAGCCTCTGGCTGCTCCTGATCTACGTGTTTGTCAGACGCCGTCCGGCGACCGTCTGACGCCTGTCCGCCGCGCGCCGCGCTACCACCCGCACATTCCATGGATTTGCCCAAAAAATCGCCCGCATTCCCGCCCCGCGACGATATACTCGTGCGCGATTTGCCAAAACGCCGCCGCCCGGACCGCATCGCCGTTCCCGCCCCGCGGCGGCCCCCGCTTGAGATCAGGGACCCCCATGAATCCACACCGCACGTTTTCGGTCGCCCTCTTTGCCGTCCTCGCCACATGTGCCCTGACCGTCCTGGCCCAATCACCCCCCAAACCCGCCGCCGACGATGTCGACGACCTGCTCGGCTCCACGTTCACCAGCGTCGCCGCCGGCATCTCCTTCCGCCCCCCGGCCAATTGCATCCAGTTCCGCGGCGTCGGCGGGGACGAAATCGTCCAGTACGTGGACGAGAGGCGCGACTGGATCCTCAAGGTCGGCCGCATCCGCGTCAGCGAGCCCCTGCCGCTGGTGAACTACCCCGACAAGTTCGGCATCCCCCAGAAGGGTCTGATGGAGATCACCCTCGATCACACCAGGGAGACCACGCCCGGCGCCGAGGTGCTCCGCAGCGACGTCGTCCCCCTGACCGACTGCAACGCCGCGATGATCGCCGTCCGATACACCGTGAACGCCCAGCGCAAGCTCACCCAGCAGGCCATCCTCCAGGCCCACCCCGCCACCGACCCGAAAGACCCCAAAGGCCCGCCGCGAAGCATGCTGTATTACGTGTTCAACTTCACCACGCCGGGGGCAGGCTCCCGCCCCGACCAGCCCAGGCTCACCGACGACCCCCGCGAGAAGTTGTCGGTGGACGTCTTCCGCCAGGTCCTCGACTCGGTGAAGCTCATCGACAACGAGAACATCCGCAAAGACCAGGACGAGCGCCTCATCCGCGCCCGCGCCCTGTTCGTCAACTGGTCGGCCGCGTACATCGACTCCAAGCTCCAGGCCGAGCAATTCCTGCGCGTCATCCGCGACGGCAAGGACATCGGCTACATGTACGTCGTCGAGCAGCCCGAACTCCGCGCGGCCGTCCCCGGCGTTCAGATCGGCATTCACTCCACCACCTGGCCCGAAGCCGGCGATTCCGCCGCCGGCGCCAAGACCCAGGCCGACCTGGAGACCTGGATGTGGTCCACCTGCGACCGCAAGCACGAATCCTGGTCCAGCATCGCCTACATCGTGTCAGACGACGGCAGAAAGAAGGCCGACAGCGTCAAGCGCAGCCAGGTGCAGGAATTCGGCTCGGCCGACCAGCACCCCGAAACCTGGGACCTGACCGTCAAGACCATGAGCACGCACGGCAATGCGGTGCCGGTGTCGCGGGTATTGCCGCCGTTTTACGTTCCGCAGGCGATCGGGCACCTGTTGCCACGGCTGCTGCCGATCAAGGAGCCTAAGACCTACATGTTTGCCACCTACGTCGGGCAGCAGCGGGAGGTCATGAGCCGGTACATGGAGGTGGAAAAGGAGCAGGAAGTGAGTCTGGCGGGGCAGAAGGTCCGCGCCGTCCCCATCCGCGACCGCATCGGCCTGGAGGGCTCGGTCACCGTCCACTACTTCAGCCCGTATCCGGAAGGCAATTACCTCGGAAGCTACAGCAAGGATTCGGGCGTAACGGTGCTTCCGGCCGACCGCCAGACCATCCTCCAGCTCTTCCCGACCGCGACGCTGAAAGCGCCCGATAAAATCGCCGACGGCGCCGCCCCCGCCCCGCCCGCCGAAACACCCGCTCCCGCCCCGGCCCGCCGGTCACAAGTTCCCGCCAGAATTCCCAACCGGCCCGGTGGAACCGGCCGATAAGAGGAAGTGGGGTGTGACCAAGTGACGGAGTGACGGGGCAGGCCCGTCCTTTGCTCCCTCACCCCAGTCACCCGTTCTTCATGCTCCGCCGCGTTGCGAACATCTTCCTCCTCAGCGTGCTCGTGGCCGCCGGGTCGGCCGGCGTGTACGTCTATCGGTCTCACTTTGCCATCGACACGCGCGTCAAGGAACTGGAGGAGCAGAAGCAGCAGCTTCAACAGGTGGTTAATCGGTTGACCAATGAAAAACGCGTCGCCGAGGTGCTCGTCACGGCCCAGCACCCCACGACGTTTCCCTCCACCCGCCCCACGTCCGTCCCGCCGGTACAGACGACGTTTCTTTTCGTCGAGGACGCCAAGGACGGCTCGACGCTCCCGCCGAAGAGCTACACGATCGACGGCAACGTCATCCACCTCGACGCGATGGTCATCAAATTCGAGCGCGAGTTGGTCGCCCGCAGCGACCCGCTCCGCGGCCACAGCATCGCGCTGTTCACGCGCGTCTTCGGCGACCGCCAGACGCCCGAGGAAGCGTTCCCCATCGACGAGCCCGGCCGCGTTCCGGAATACTACCGCGGCGCCGACCCGCACGTCGGCCGCTTCGAGCAGAAGCTGTGGGACGATTTCTGGCGCCTGACCGACGACGCCGCCTACCGCCAGCAGATGGGCGTCCGCATCGCCCAGGGCGAGGGCCTCTGGTTCAAGCTGCAGCCCGAGCGGCTCTACACGATCTCGCTGGAATCCGACGGCGGCTTGAACGTCGTCTCCGAACCGGTCCGCGGCATCTACCGCGAGGCCCTGAAGCGTTACGGATCGTAGGGGCGAACCTCGTGTTCGCCGCCTTGTGTTCGCCCTTAAAGCGTATGGGTCTGCACGTGGCACTGACGAGGTTTCGCAACGGGGCCGCCGCCCCGATCGAGCCCGAGGCGCTGGCCAGGGTGACCGAAGCCGCGCGCGCCGTGGCGGCGGAAGACCCCGCCGGCGTGTCGGTCACGGCGTCGGACAACGGGGGCATCCGGCTGACGCTCGGCGACGCCGACGGCAACCTGGGCACCGCAGGCGGGGATTTCAGGCTGACGGAACTGACCGTCACCGCCCTGGAGCTGATCTTCCGCCTCGCGCAGGTGGCCGACCTGACCATCGTCCACACGCCCGGCGGGGAGGGTGAGCGCGCCGGCGAGGCCGACAACTGGATCCTGACGTCCGACGCGCAGCGGGCGCACCTTCCCGCCGCTGGTCCGGGCGCCGCCGAAACGGTCGTGTGCGAGTCAGTCGCCGAGCTCTGCGCGCTGCTCCGCGGCGGGGTAGGGGAGTGGAAAAAATTCCGCGAAATGATCGCCAGCGGAGAGTTCTGAGCGAATCTGACTTATCCGCGCGATACCGCCGCTTGCGGCCTCGCGGGCGCAACCAGCCCGATTCCTCACTTCTCCACAATCGGCTTGGGCGCCGTGCGGAGGAGCTCGAGCAACTCTTGGTACGCCGCCGCACGATCGCCGTCTTCGCCGAAGCGTAAGAAGAAAGGCCGATGGTCCCAATCGAACGGATCGTCCGTCAGCCCCGAGTGGTAGTACAACAGCGCCGCGCAATGGACCGCATCCTTTCCCGCCCGCGCGCACTCCAACAACCTGGCCAGCACCTCCGGCGTTGCGTGCTCCTCCGCCATTTCCAGCGCGCGGTTCATGTCCGTCGAGTCTGCTTCGCTCTCCCGAAGCGCCCGCGCGACCGAGGCCGCCTCGTCCACCGATTCCCCGAGGTCGGCCAGGTGACCGCCCGCCGCCAGCCGCAGCTCGCCGTTCGCCCCCTTGGCCAACCGCCGCAGCGCTGCCCGCGTGTCCGGCGTGTCCAGGGCCGCCATCGCTTCAAGATCGCGCCAGTCCAGGTCCTGGGTTGAGAGCAGCTTCCGCTCGATTGTCCGCCGCTCGTCCGCCGTCATGTCCGCCAGGGCGGGCAGGTCGTAGCCGATGCCATCGTGCCACTTCTCGTAATCGATGACCATGCTGGAAAGGAACCGCCGATACGCCGGGCTGCCGTCGTCTGCCATGGCCGACATGCTACCGGCACGTCGGGCGCCGATCACGGGCTTTTTTAGAATCATGCTGCGTCCGCGCGAGCGCGTATTGCCAGCCACCCCGCCGGTTCCTACTTTGGACTGCGTGCCCGCCCGACGCGCGAAAGACCCGCTAGACGCCCCGCTGCCGTTAAAGCCGCCGCCGGATCCGGACGACGCCCGCCCCACGCTCGCCCCGCCTTGGGCTTCCTTGCTGACCGCATGGCTCGGTCTCGTGACGCTGATCGGCTTTCTGCTGGTCCCGCTCCTCCCCGGCAGCCGAAACCCTGTCGAAGAACTCCAGCACCACGCCTGGCGGCCCAGCGACCGCTGGCTCCCCTGGCCGATCTACCTCAGCGTCGTCACCCTCTTCCTGGGCATCGTCGTCCTCCGCCAGATGCGCAAGGAATCACGTCCGCTGGAGAGCGGCCTTGCTGCCCAACGCGTTCAGGCCTGGGTCGGGATGACGTTAGCGCTGATCGGCATCGTCTTCATCTACATCTACACCGCCATCCGCGGCCCGCGATAGGGCCACGGCCCACGCGGCAGGGGCGCATCACTCTATAATGAGAGCATGACCGTGAAGGTAAACGGCCAAGCCCGCGACGTCACCGACGGCACCACGGTCCGCGCGCTCATCGAGCAGTTCAATCTCTCGCCGGAGAAAGTCGCGGTCGAGTTGAACCGCCGCCTGCTGCGGACCGAGAAGTACGAGACGCCGTTGAGTGCCGGCGACGAGGTGGAGATCGTGACGTTCGTTGGAGGCGGGTGACGCCCGTCGCGCGCCCGCGCGCACCGCCGCACGCATTGAGCTTTCCCCGCCGCCCGATATCATCCCCGGTGATTGAAGCAGGGGGGTAAATTCGGAGGATGCACATGCCCATCACCCTGCCCCCCATCTCCCGCCGCCGTTTCCTGTTCACCTCCGCCGCCGCCGCGGCCGCATTGGCTCTGCCGCGCCGCGGCCTCTTCGGCGCCGACGCGCCCGCGGACCCCGACCGCATCGCGCTCCTCTCCGACATCCACATCGCCGCCGACAAGGCCACGCTCGGCCGCGGCATCAACATGGCCGATCACCTCGAGAAAGTCGGCGCCGACGTTGCCGCCGTCTCTCCCCGCCCCTCGATGTCCTTCATCACCGGCGACCTCGCCTTCAACAGCGGCGAAACCGGTGATTACGGTACGGTCCTGAACCTCCTTGAACCCATCCGCAAGGCCGGCCTCCCCGTCCACCTCGGCCTCGGCAACCACGACAACCGCGAGCGCTTCTGGGCCGCCGTCCCCGACGAGGCCAAGGCTCCCCGGCCGGTCGAGAAGCGTCAGATCCTGGTCGTCGATTCCCCCAAAGCCACCTGGCTCCTGCTCGACTCCCTCGACAAGACCCTCGTCACGCCCGGCGTCCTCGGCCCCGAGCAACTCGCCTGGCTCGCCGGCGAACTCGATCGCCGCAGGGAACAGGACGCGAAAAAGCCCATCATCGTGATGGTCCACCACAATCCCATCGACCGGAAACCCGCCGCCAACGCCGCCCCCGCCCCGTCGCCCAAGAAAGGTAAGAACGGCAAGGCCTCCACCAAAGTCCCCGGCCTCACCGACCGCGACGACTTCCTCGCCCTGCTCTCCCCGCGCAAACAGGTCAAGGCCGTCATCTTCGGCCATACCCACGACTGGTACTACGAAAAACACCCCGACGGCCTGCACCTGGTCAACCTGCCGCCGGTCGCTTACGTCTTCACCCCCGGCAAACCCAGCGGCTGGGTGGACACGCGCCTGAGCGACAACGGCATGACCATGCAGCTCCGCAGCCTCGACCCCAACCACCCGCAGCACATGGAGAAGCTGGAACTTGCGTGGAGGGCATGAACGCTCTTACCCGCCAGCGGGTATTCCGGGGTAGGCCCCGCGCCGCGTGGTCATCTTTGGTGATCACGTTCACCGCTATTGCACGCCCATCGCTCGTGCTATAACGCGCCCCATGTCCGACGCCCCGCCCCCCGCCGAACCCCCCGCCCCCAGAGGCCCCCTCGGCATCATCTTCCTCATCGTCCTCATCGACTTCCTCGGCTTCGGCATCATCATCCCCCTGCTCCCCTTCTACGTCCCCGACTACCAGCGCAACCCGATGAAGGTCACGCTGCTCTTCTCGATCTTCTCCATCTGCCAGTTCTTCGGCGCCCCAGTCCTCGGCGCGATCTCCGACCGCCACGGCCGCCGTCCCGTTCTCGCCTTCTCCCAGCTCGGCAGCGCCGCCGGTTATGTCCTCTTGGGCCTGGCCACCCAATTCCCCGGCCTCTCCCCCGGCGCGGTCCTCCTTCTCGTTTATCTATCCCGCATCATTGACGGCTTCACCGGCGGCAACGTCTCCACCGCCCAGGCCTACATCTCCGACGTCACCACGCCCGAAACCCGCGCCAAGGGAATGGGCCTGCTCGGCGCCGCCTTCGGCATCGGCTTCTCCCTCGGCCCGGCCATCGGCGGCATCCTCGGACACTACCACGTCTCCATCCCCGCCTACGTCGCCGCCGCCCTCGCCGCACTCGCCGCCGGCCTCACCTTCGCCCGCCTCCCCGAATCGCGCGTGCACAAGCCCGTGGACGTCGAGGCCTGGCTCCACCCCAGCCGCTTCGCCCCGGTCCTGCGCCGCCCCGTGCTCATGCAGCTCATGGCGGTCGGCTTCTTCACCATGGCCGCATTCGTCATGATGGAGAGCACCATCACCCTCTTCCTCAACAAGCACTTCGGCTACTCCGAGCGCCAGGTCGGCTGGTACTTCGCCTTCATGGGCCTCATCATCATCCTCGTGCAAGGCGGCCTGATCCGCCGCCTCGTCCCCGCCGTCGGCGAGTGGCCGCTGGCCATCCTCGGCGCCGTATTAGTTGCAATCGGAATGTTCGGCCTCACCTGGACCGCTTGGCTCCCCGCCCTCTCCCTCCTCCTCGTCGCCGGCGCCGTCAACGCCGTCGGCCGCAGCCTCCAGCAGCCCACCCTCTCCTCCTTGCTTTCGAAATTCACCGGCGCGGAAGAACAAGGCGTCACCTTCGGCCTCTACCACGGCGCCATGAGCATCGCCCGCGTCCTCGGCCCCGTCGTCGCCGGCCTCGCCTACCCCTGGCTCAAAAACACCGGCCCCTTCCTCGTCGCCGCCGCCCTCACCCTCGCCTGCGCCGCCTGGACCGCCTCCCTACGATCCGCCGCACCAGCGCCGGAGACGAGCACCTCAACGGAAGTGCCGATTGAAACGGTCTGACGCCTCTTAGGCGCCGGGGGCAGACAGCGAGGCATTGACTTCCATGTCAATGCGTACCATATTCTCACCGTGGCCGAAGTCCTCCTCTCCGCCGAGGCTCAACGGCAATTCATTACCCTGCCCCGCATCATCCAGGCGCGGGTCACCGCCGTCCTTGGCAGGCTCGAACGATGGCCGGCGGTGAGCGGAGCAAAGCCGCTACACGGGAGTTTGGCCGGCCACTATCGCATCCGCACCGGCGACTACCTGGTGCAGTTCACGGTGCACGCCGACACGGTTGTAGTTTCAAAGATCGGCAAGCGCGACAGGTTCTACGAGGATTGAATGGACCGCCAATTACAAACCATCACAAAGGACGGGAAGCGATTCCTGCTGATCGAACCCGGCGAATACCGGCGCCTGGCTCGGCTCGCGGCCGCGGTAAGGCGCAACCCCGTCGACGGCCCGCCACTGCCCGCGCCGGACCGCAACGGGAACGTCCCGGCAGTGGCATTCGCAAGAGCCGTGATCGCCCGCGACATCATCCGCGACCGCCGCGCCGCCGGACTGACTCAGGCAGAGTTGGCGCGACGCGCCGGCGTGCGCGTCGAGACCTTAAACCGCATCGAAAAGGGACGACACACCCCGGACACCGCCACCATCGTCAAGATCGATCGGGCCTTGAAGCGCGCTTCGGTGAAACCCAGATCACACCGGCGGCATCGCACGAGATAACGGGGGACTTGACCGCTGCCACCGAACGCCCCTCACCCCGGTCCCTGCTCCCCCCCGTGTGCCTCCGTTGGCGCCGCGGGCGCCGCATTCTGCGGCAGCGCCGCCCGCTGCCCCGCCCCATCCCCCGGCACCCCCGGCAGCGCCTTGTGGTCCTCCAGAATCTCCTTCACGTAATCCTTGATCCGCTGGTCGTTGAGCAATTGGCTCATCAGCACCCGCCGGTACCCCGTCGCCCGCATCTGTTCCTTCAGCGAATCCGTACGCTCCTGCCGCAGCTTCTCGTTCTGCGCGTACAGCGCTTCCTCCAGCGCCTCGTTCTCCAGCAGCAGCGCGTACATCGCGTCGGCGTTCTTCCCCCCGGAGCTGAACAGCCCCCCGAACCCCGCCGCCTTCTTCCGGTACTCCTCCACCCGCTGCGACATGATCCGCACCCGCTCGGCGAGCTTCGCGTTCTCCTCCTTCAACTTCGCAATGTCCTGTTCATATAACGTGCGGAACCCGTTCTGCGTGGTGAACAGTTCCTGCTCCTTCGCCGCGATCTTCTTCGAAGCAGCGAACGCCGCCAGCACCCGCCCCACGCGGTATCCGACCAGCAGCAGAACGACCGCGATCAGCCCGTACACGATTCGATCGATGATAGGATTCCCTGTCGTTGGCATTTCGACCTCATTTTAGTCCCAGTCGGATAGAACCGGAATCAGGGGAACGCGATGGGAACTGACGCGTGTTCTCCTCCGCCCCGAATCCCCCGTCCGATAAAGGGTTGCGACCGAAACGGGCGCATTTTTTCGTGCCCCCGGGACGATCCTTTGCTAAGATGGCCGCACGGTTGGGCGGGCGCTTCGTCCGCGGGTCAGTAAGCGAAGTACACCCCGGCCCACCCGATTCGGGCCGAACTTGCGTCCGCCGGGGACGGTATATGGCTGTACGGGGAGCGTTCCGCGCCCGAAGCGCGCCAGGGCGCACGATTCCGCACCGAATCGTCCCGACACCGCCGACCGCCGACAAGTAGTTCCCGCTCAAACGCTTAGATCTTAGATCCATGGCAGACCATTCGACCGCGAAATCGTCCTCACCCCACGCGGCAAACTCGGGGCCCATGCCCACCCTCACGCCCACCGGCCACCTCGCCGGCAAACCCGTCATCCCCCTCAAGCGCACCGTTTACGTCATCGGCTCCCGCCACAACGCCCACCTGCACCTGCTCTCCCGCCAAGTCAGCAAGGCCCACGCCCTGCTCGTCAACGCCGACGACGGCATCTACATCCGCGACCTCGCCAGCCGCACCAAGACCTTCGTCAACGGAAAGGCCGTCCGCGAAGCCGAGCTCAAGGACGGCGATAAGCTCCAGATCGGCACCTTCACCCTCACCTTCCACGTCGGCCGCGGACACCGCACCCACCATGCCGTGCCCGCCAAGGCCCGCCTCGAAGTGCAAGGCGCCGATGCGCCCCTTCCCGTGGACCAGCGCGTGATGCTCATTGGCCGCCGCGCCACCTGCGACATCCCCCTGGTCGAAGTCAGCGTCTCCACCGCACACGCGATCATCTTCTGGGCCAACGGCAAGCACTGGCTCCGCGACCTCGGCTCCCGCACCGGCAGCTTCCTCAACGGCCGCAAAATCCACCAGCAGGAACTCAAGCACGGCGACCAGATCCGCGTCGGCGAGACCGACATGCGCTTCCTCCCGTGGACCGAAGAGGCCGCCGACCTCCTCGCCGAGCACGCCGCCGCCCAGGCCGACGAGCTGGAAGACCTCCTCGGCACCGCCCGGCTCATGGCCGAGGACGGCGGCAATCAGCAGGACCAGGACGCCCCCGAAGACCAGGCGCAGGCGCTCAAGGAGCTCGCCCGCGCGGCCGAGCGCGCCCCGCAAGATGAACCGGATTCCGAAGCCCCGATTCCGATCGCGGCCGACGAGCCGATTCCCCTCGACATCGAAGCCGAGATCGAGCAGGAGCTCGGCCTCAAGCCCGCCGAGGCCGCCCAGACCGCCGCCCGCCCGCAAAAGCCCTTGCCCGCTCCGCAATCCCAGCCCCAGCCCCAAGCCGAAATCCCGATCCAGATTGATCTCGATGAGGAAGAAGGCGTCGGCGCCGACGATACCGGCCTGATTCCACTCGCCGGCGACGAGCCGCCGCGCCATCGTCCGGTCCCCGCGATTTCCGACCAGATCGTTGACACCCCCCCGGAGCCCGAGGCTCCGGCCACCCCCGCCGACGAGGTCCGCCTCGAACCCGAGCCCCAGGATCAGCTCGTCGGTCCCGACCTTCACGACGAACGCCTTAGCTCCTCCCATACCCACGTCGATTTGCAGTCCGCCGCCGACGAAGCCCTCGGCCGCAGCCCCGATGTGGACGTGCCCCAGGAAATCTCCGAAAGCCCCGAGCCGGCCGCCGATGAGGCCCCCCTCCCGCTCGCCGGCGAGCCCGCCGAATCGGGCGAGCCCGCCGGATCGGCGGCAATCGAATCATTCGAAACGCCGGCCCTGGCAGAAGAATCCAGCCCTGCGGCCGCCGAGCTCCCCGCGCGCGATTTCACCCAGCCGCACCCGGCGAGCCAAGCGATCGCCGAACCCGATTGGCGCAACCAACCCGAGCCCCAACCCGCCGCCGAGGCCGAGTCGAACCCGGCGATGTCCGAGCCGTCCGACGACCTGATCTTCGATCCCGTCGCCGAACCCACCCAAGCCGCGCCGCAGCCCGCACTCCATGCCGAAGCAACCGAGCCGCCGCCCGAGCCCGAGCACCTAATTGCGTCACCATCGCCCGAAGCGGAACTGGCGGCGCCACCGCAGGGGGACGAGGTCGTCCTCGGCTGGGGCGAACGCATTCCGCTCGCCCATGAGGCCGAGTTCTCCGAGCCGCTCGACGAAGCCCCCGATTCCGCGGAGCCCGCGGAACCGCAGCGCCCGCTCGTCTCCTCCGACGCGCCGGTCTTCGGCGAAGCCGATTGGGACCAGTCCAGGCTGAACGCCGAAGCGCGCCGCGCCGAGGACCGCGCCGCCAACCTCGCGTCGGCCGAGCCGCTTCGACCCCTTTTCGAGAGCGAAGCGGTCCCGGAACAACAACCGGAACAACAAGCCGACCTCGAGCCCGCGGCCCCGGCCGAATTCCCCGCCGCCGAAGCGCCCCGGCCCGCGCCGGAGGATCCGGCCGAGCCCGACTCCCCGTCCAACTTCGAACCCCCCCTCATCGCCAGCGACGACACCTTCGCCGCCGGCGTCGCCGCCGAGGAAGCCCGCGCCCACGAGGCGCGCCGCGCCCGCGAAGAAGCGTTTATTCCGACCATTACCGACGAGCCCACCAGCCTTGCGCCGGCTGCGGAATCGACAGAACCGCCGCCACCCTCGAAGAAAAAGCGCGCCCGCAGGCCGGCAAATACTCCCACCAGCCAGCCGCCCGCCGACGAGGCGCCCGCCGACGAGGCTGACGCGGAATTGCCCGCCGCAGAACTGCCCCCGCCGCAGACCGTCTCGGCCGAGCAGGTCTCCGCCGAGCAGATCCCACAGGAGAGCCCCTTCCTGGCCGAAGCTTCGACGAGCGACGCCATCGAGGTCATCGAAGATACGCAGCCCACCCCCGAGTCCGCACTCGACCTCGATGCCCAGGAGCCGTCGCTGCCCGCCGACGCACAGCCCGCCGACGCGCCCGACGAGTCCCCCGACGCGCTCAGCGACACCGGCTTCGCCGCCATGGTCGAGTCCTTCGACGGCGACGCCGCCGGCCCGATCGTCGAAGAGCCGCAGGCTGCCGAACACGCCCCGCTGGACGAAACCCACATCGATCGCGACCCCGATCAATCCACCGATCAACCCGCCGCCCGGACCGAGTCCGCCTACACGGACCTCGAACTTGAACCATTAACCCCGACCGAAAACACCGCGGCCGCCGAGGCGGAGCGCGACCCCGCCCCCGCCGACGACCTGATCTTCGAAGACGTCGAGCTCGCCGCGCCCGCCGCGCACCTCGCCCCCGCGCCGCCCGTCGATTCTCCGGCCGAGCCGCCTCCGGCGCCCTTGGCCTTGGAACCGCAGGAACCGACCGAGCTCCCCGCCGAGTCCGTTCAGGAGCAGTACGCCGAAGCAGACGTCGTCCCCGAGGCGCCGCCGCCCCAGGCGGCGGCCGAACCCGAGCCGGATTACTCCACGCCGGAACCCGTCGCCGAACCAGTCGCGGAACCGACCGGCATCTCCGAAGAAGACCTGCTTGCCGAGTTGGGCCTTTCCGACCTGCCCGCACGACCCGCCGCCGAGACCACCGAGCCTGCCCCGGCCGAAATCCCGGCCCAATCCCTTGCGCCTGCGGAAGCCACCGATGAGACGACCCCCGAATCTCCCGCCGCACCCGAGTCCATGGAGGCGGTGGAGGATGCGGTTGCGGATCCGATCCGCGAGCCGATTCCCGCGCCGGCTTCCGCCGAAGCGCAGCCCGAATCTCCCGCCGCCCCGGCGCCCGCCCCCCAGTCCATTTTCGGGCTCGGCGCAAACCAGGAAGGCTTCTTCGGCGGCATGCCCCTGAGCCTGGACGAGCTCCCGCCGCCGCCGAGCGGCTTCGGCAAAGTCAACGTCTCCTTCAACCGCCCCACCGCGCCCGCCGCCGCGCAGCCCGAGCCGCAACCAGCAGAACTGAAAACACCCGCCCCCGCCGACGAATCCCCCCCCGCGCAGGACGGCGACGAAAACCGAGGCGAGGAGACTCCCGACGAAACCGCTGGCGAAACCCCCGCCGAAACCCGCCCCGCCGCCGAGCGCCCGCCGCTGATTCGCCGCCGCTCCGGCATTCCCCCGCCGCCTTCCATGGTCCAGCGCTCCCCGCGCACCCGCCAGCGCGACGCCGGGCCGCAACAACCCGCCCCCGCTCCCTCTGCGGCGGAACAGACCATCCCGCCGTTCGCGCCCGACGCGCCTTCCGCCGCCGCCGGCGGCTTCGACGGCCTCGCCCTGCCCCCGGTGCGCGAGGTGGACGTCTTCTCCCAACTCTCCCCCACCATCGGCGACGCCTTTTTCCGAGGCCGCCCGATCGACCCCGTGGACCTCTCCATCCCCGCTTTCGGCACCCCGGCGATCGGACAGCCCGCTCAGCCCCAGCCCGACCGCCCCCAGCGCCCCCGCCAGCCCGGGCACGCCGCCCAATCCGCTGCCGCCGACGAGGCCCCCCCCGAAGAGGAATGGCACGACGAGGGGGAAGGCCTCCTCGACGCCGACGAGCAGCCCACCGAGAGCGCCGAAGACCAGCCCCCGCCGCGCCGCGGCTCCGCCCAAGCCGGCCCCGGCGCCCCGCGCCGACCGCCGTCGATCCCGCCCCAGCCGCCGCAGAAAAAGCGCCGCTGGTTCGGAATCCCCATGCTGCTCCTGGCCATGCTCGCCGCCATGGCCGCCGCCGCCACCAGCATCTACCTCCTCGTCCCCACCCAGGTCCTCGTCCGCGGCGTCCTCCGCTTCGACCGCCTCGACAAGCTCAACCCCGCCGAGCGCCGCGCCTTCGAAGACACCCAGCGCAAGCTCCTGGCCACCGTCGAAACCTATCACTCCGCCCAGGGCATCTTTAAGGGGCTGCACTCCGACGCGCCCGACGGCTTCCTCCGCCCCCCCGGCACCGAATTCTTCCGCATCGCCGAGCGCCCCCAGTGGGATGCCTCCGGCCTCTCCCTCGCCTACCTCAGCTCCGACGAGACCGGCGACTCCGCCCGCATGCACGCGGTCATAAAGGCGCTGTACAACGTCAATGCCGCCCGACGAGACGTGCGGGACAACGCCGCCCAGGCCGTTAAGGACGCCGAGGCCAAGGTCGCCTTCGCCCAGCGCGCACTCTCCGACCTCCAGGACAAGATCGAAAAGGAAACGCGCGCCGCCGAGGACCGCCCCAGCGAAGCCCAACTCGCCGAATTAGACGCCGATGTCAGCCGCCTCAACGACGCCTGGAAGTCCGCCTACTCCGCCGCCCTCACCGCCGCCGCCGACCTCGAACGCGCCCGCCGCCAGGCCCAATCCGACGAGTCCCTCGCCGACGCCCCGGCGCAATCAACGGATCGCGCCACCGACCACGCCGACTCCGACGAGCAGCTCGCCCAGTTGCAGCAGCGGCTCGACAAAACCCGCGACCGCCTCGCCGCCGCCCGTGCCACCCGTTCCGAGCAGGCCGACCGCGCCCGACGCGCCATGGACGCCGCCCTCGAACAATTCCAGCAGCAGGTGCAGGCCGTCCAGAAGCTCAACAACCCCGAGCTCGCCGCCTACGTGAGCGCTGCCACCCGGTTCCAGGAAGTCACCAAGCGCCTGATGAGCGGCCTCGCCCAGCGCCAGCAGAAGCTCAACGCCCGCGTCACCGAGCTCCGCGCCAGCCTCGCCAAGATGATACAGGACAAGCGCGACCAGATCTGGGCCAGCGATCCCCAGCTCCAGGACCTCCAGACCCAGCGCGAGTTCACCACCCGCCTCTACAACCAGGCCACCGCCGACGGCGACGCCTCCGAGATCGAAAAGGTGAAGCAGGACCAGGCCCGCCTCGACCAGCGCATCGAAGACCGCAAGAAAGTCCTCGGCGACGACCGCGTCTATTCCACCATGATCGCCCAGCTCCAACAGATCATGGACGACGACAAGAAGGACTTCGAGCAGTCCCGGGCCGATTCCGAGCAGCAGATCGAGACGCTCGACAAGAGCATTGCCGCCGCCGCCCCTTCCGTCGAAAAGCTCCCCGCCGAGCAGAAGGCCGTTGCCGACGACCTCCAGAAGCGGCTCGCCGAGATCAACGACGCCCGCCGCCGCTACGCCGAGGCCGCCGCCGCCCAAAGCGCCGACGCCAACCCCGACCTCAAGGACCTCGAATCCCAGCAGGCCGAGATCACCGCCGCCGTCGAATCGCGCAAGAAGGAACTCGCCGGCGGCGACCCAAAGACCCCGCAACAGCAGGCCCGCCTCGCCGCCGCCCGCTCCAAGGCCGTCGAAGATTCCGTCGCCGCCCTCACCTCCGCCCAGAAGTTGGAGACCGACGCCAGGCAGGCCTACCTCGCCAAGTACGAACAGCTCCTCGGCCAGCGCGCCCTGGTCAACGCCGCCGCCCAGGCCGCCCAGCGCCGCCAGCAGCTCGAATCCACCCTCGCCTCCGCCCGATCCGATTTAGACGCCGCCACCCGCGAGCGCGACGACAAAGCCCAGCGCCTCGCCACGATCGTCACGCCGGTCGAACCCACCGCCGCCGACGTCCAGCTCAACCCCCTGCGCGACACACGCGCCATGTACATGGGCATCTCGACGGGCGCCATCGCGGTGGTCTTCGCCATGCTGATCCTTCTCGCCTCCCGCAGCGACCCCGCCCCCGAGTACGCAGAGGACGAACCCGAATCCCGCCCCGAACACCCG
>Ga0308176_10001208_pt1 | contig 16191 bp, 12 predicted proteins | sample PhyCR2_3_FD_203890 | JGI IMG/M metagenome (GOLD analysis project Ga0308176, IMG submission 203890) | Soil microbial communities from UC Gill Tract Community Farm, Albany, California, United States - DLSLS.C.R2 | ecosystem: Environmental > Terrestrial > Soil > Agricultural land | place: USA...
CCGCCCTCCCGCCCTCCAGCCCTCCAGCCCTCCACCCTCCAGCCCTCCACCCTCCAACCCTCCACCCTCCAGCCCTCCACCCTCCATCCCTCCGACCGCCGTCCTACGGCCTCACATGCCCCGCAAAGAACCCCCAGATCAGCGCCGTCGCGTCGATCTCCCGGCTGACCCGACCCACCCGCCGACCCGCCTCCGGTCCGCCCGGCCAGGTGTGCCCCCCGCCTTCTATGGTATACAGCTCCACCCCCCGCCCCTCGCGGCAGCCGAGATACACTGTGTGCCGTACCCGCGTGCCGTCGGGCACCCGGTCGGGCTCGTCGGTGGTGACCGGCGTTCCGGTGCAGCCGTCGAGCGTGGCCCAGAACCCGACGCTCCGCTCCGCCGAGAGCACCCGCCGCTGGCCGGCGCCACCACCGAGGTACGGCATGAGCGGGTCGGTCGTACCCTGGAACGCGACCACGCTCACCCCCGCGGCGTGGCCGCAGCCCGGGGCGAGCTCGGCCGGGAACGCGCCCGCCACCGGCGCGACGGCGGCGAAGCTGCCCGGCAGGTCGCACGCGAGCCGGTAGGCGAACATGGCGCCATTGGAGATCCCGGTCGCGTACACCCGCTTCGGATCGACGGCCAGCTCGCGTCCCAGCGTGTCGAGCAGCGCGCGGACGAAGCCAACATCGTCATGCGTCGCCGTGGGAAACCCGCGCCCGTCGTTCCAGCGGCCCCCCAAGCCCTGGGGATAGACCGCCACGAAGCCTTCCCGGTCGGCCACCCGGCTGAAACCGGTGTGCGGCGCGATGTCGTGCGCGCGCCCGCCGCCCGCGTGGAACACCAGCACCAGCGCCGCGGGACGGTCGCGCCGCCAGCCCGGCGGAAGGTGCAGGTAGTAGCGACGGCTGTCGCCGTTGATCACCAGCGACCGCGCCTCGCCGGCATCGCTCGAGAGGGCCGGGGTGGCCGACTGGGCGGGAAGCGCCGCGGTCCGTGCGCCCAGCGCCAGCGCAATGGCAGCGAGCGTCCGGAAATGGAAAGGCATGCCGCAATCTATTACCCCTCCCTCGCTTCGCTCGGGATGAGGTCGTCGCTCGGGATGGTCGCTCGGGAATGAGGTCGTCGCTCGGGACGAGGTCCTCGCGGGATGAGGTCCTCGCGGGAAGGTCCTCGCTCGGGAGGAGGTCCTCGTTTGAGGTCTCCGCTCGGGATGAGGTCTTCGCTCGGGATGAAGCTCGCTCGGGACGAGCAGTATTACCTTAGGGCCATGACCGCCGACATCGCCCAGCTCCGCCGCGATTACGCCCGCGCTCGCCTCGATGAGGCCGACGTGAGCCACGATCCCTTCGTCGAGTTCGCCCGCTGGCTCGCCGAGGCCCAGGACGCCAAGGTGCCTGACCCGACGGCGATGACCCTCGCCACGTGCACCCCCGACGGCCACCCGTCGGCCCGCATCGTCCTGCTCAAGGAGGTCGACCCGCGCGGCTTCGTCTTCTTCACCGACTACCGCAGCCGGAAAGGCATGGAGCTCGAGGCCAATCCGCGCGCGGCGCTGGTGTTCTGGTGGGGCGAGCTGGAGCGGCAGGTCCGGATCACGGGGGGTGTCTCCCTGGTCACCCACGAGGAGTCGGAGCGCTACTTCAAGAGCCGCCCGCAGGGCAGCCGGGTCGGCGCCTGGGCGTCGCACCAGAGCCGGGTCATTCCCGGCCGCGCCGCACTGGAAGGCGACGTGAAGCAGGTCGAGGCCCGATTCCCCCATGGCGACGTGCCGCTCCCGCCGCATTGGGGCGGGTACCGCGTGGTGCCCGAGACCATCGAGTTCTGGCAGGGAAGGGAAAGCCGGCTGCACGACCGGATCCGCTACGTGCGGGAGATCGGTGGCCACGGCTGGCGGATCGAGCGGCTGTCGCCCTAGATCGAGCGGCTGTCGCCCCTGAAAGAGCGCACCGAGATCCACCCACCGATCCGCCACGTACGCAAGAGGTTGCACCCCTCGGCCCGCCTGTGCGGCCTGTCACCTCGCCCGTCGACTGATTGCACTACCATCGATCTGAACGCATGCATGCCGCGGCGGTTCTGGTTGCCGTCGGACCATCCCTCGTGAGGCCTGCTCCGTGGTCCCACCCAGGATCCTACGACCGGTTCGCTACTGTCGGGTGATGTCCGCACCCCTCGTCTGGGGGGCGGCCCTGGCCGGAGGGCTGGCCGGCTGCGGCGGCGGCGATCTCGTCCTGCCCGCCGGGGCGACGGCCGACCTGATCCAGGTGGTGGAAGGCGACGGCCAGCAGGGAACGGTGGGCGAGCTGCTCCCCGCACCGATCGTCGTGCAGGTGACCGATTCCGCCGGCAATCCGGTTCCCGGCGTCGCCGTGCAGTTCGTGCTGCTTTCCGCCGGCGACAGCGCCGACATCGAGCCCGCCAGCACCACGACCGACCAGCTGGGCCAGGCGCAGGCGCGCATGCTGCTGGGCGACAAGGTGGGCCTCCAGACCGGGGAGGCGCGCCTCGCTCAGGGCGGCAATCCCCCGCGGGCGTCCTTTACCGCCGTCGCCAGCTCCGCGGCCGGCAACCAGGCCCCTCAAGCCGGATTCGATTGGCACTGCGACCAGCTCGCCTGTCAGTTCACCGACGCGAGTACCGATGCCGACGGCAGCGTCACCGCATGGAGCTGGGATTTTGGCGACGGCGGGAGCTCCGACCAGCAGTCGCCCGCCCACAGCTACGCCGCGGCGGGCAGCTACACCGTCACCCTCAGCGTCACGGACAACCAGGGTGCCACCGACCAGGTCGCCAAGCAGGTCGCGGCCGCCGTCACGCCGCAGAACCAGCCGCCTCACGCCGACTTCGACGTCCACTGCGAGCAGCTTACCTGTTCGTTCAGCGACCGCAGCACCGATGACCAGGGCGTCACGGCGTGGGCGTGGGACTTCGGCGACGGCACCAGCTCCACCCAGCCCAACCCCACCCATGCCTATTCGTCTCCGGGCACCTTCCAGGTGCGCCTGACCGTCACCGACGGCGACGGCGCAACCGACAGCCGGACCCACGACGCCCATGCGGAGGCGGCCCCACCGCCGGGCAACAAAGCTCCCAACGCCGACTTCGACGTGCACTGCCAGCATCTGGACTGCTCGTTCACGGACAAGAGCAGGGACGACGACGGCGTCGTCGTGAGCTGGCACTGGGATTTCGGCGACGGCGACACCTCGATCGACCCCAGTCCCCGGCACACCTATGCCCGCCGAGGTCACTATCAGGTGAGCCTCACCGTGACCGACGACGACGGCGCCAGCGATACCCGAACTCATACCGCCGACGTTAAGAAGTAGTCCCTCCGCCCCACCGGGCCGGCCTCTTGAAATCGGCTTGACAGGGGCGGGTTACTCCTTCCGTCACATCCCGCTCCGGGCAGGGGCGATGCAGCACCCATGAGCGTCACGACTCGCGAGCACTGCCCGCGCACAGCTCACCCGGGCCGCCCGACGCTCCGCACGACGGGGATCGCCATGCCGCACTCCAGATGGGTACCACTCCGGTTCCGGCTCCCACGCGCGCTTCCCCCCTTGCTGGCAATGACCCTCACCGTGGCCGGCGGCTGCCGCGAGGATACCGAGCCTACCGCGCCGGACCCCGGGCCGGCGCTCGCAACCACCCCCGTGCAGGGGCTGTCCTTCCGCCAGGTGAGCGCGGCGGCAGGCCACACCTGCGGCGTGACGACCGGAAACCGGGCCTATTGCTGGGGGTTGAATTACCGGGGCGAGCTCGGCAACGGCACGACCACGGACCATCTACGGCCGGTGCTGGTGACCGGTGGGCTCCGCTTCAGCCAGGTGAGTGTCGGCCTGGACCACAGTTGTGGCCTGACCGTGGACAGCCTGGCCTATTGCTGGGGTGGCAATAGCTTCGGCGGGCTTGGCGACGGCACGACCACGGACCACCTCAAGCCGCTGCCGGTGGCCGGCGGCCTCCGGTTCCGCCAGGTGAGCGCTGGTACCTTCCACACCTGTGGCATTACGACGGCGAACGAGGTCTTCTGCTGGGGTACCTCGACCGGTGCGGGCCGCTTCGACGAGCTCGGTGCGAATCAGCGCGCCTTCCCGTTTCAGCTCGGCGCCGGTCTCCATTTCCGCGACGTGAGCGCCGGGTTCAGCACCGTACTCGGCCAGTTCACCTGCGCCATCACCCTGGACAACGTGCCCTACTGCTGGGGCGAGAACGATTTCGCCCAGCTCGGCCTCGGCTCGAACGGCGGACTATTTCCTCGGCCGGTCCCGGTGACCGGGGGCCATCGATTCCGGCAGGTGAGCGGCGGCGCTACTCGTACCTGCGCCCTCAACATCAACCGCCTGGCCTTCTGCTGGGGTGCCAACTGGTACGGCGGCGTGGGCGACGGCACCATCATCCAGCGGACCGCGCCGGTGCGGGTCGCCCGCGGCCTGGCCTTCCTCGACCTGGCCGACGGGGGCGAATATCACGCCTGCGGGATTGCGCTGGATGCTCGGGCCTACTGCTGGGGTTTGAACGGCAACGGTCAGCTCGGCGATGGTACCGCGACCAACCGGCTCAAGCCGGTAGCGGTCGCCGGCGGGCTCCAATTCCGCCAGTTGTCGACCGGCAGCGGCTACACCTGCGGGGTCACCACGGACCACGTGGCCTACTGCTGGGGGCGGGGTGGGGGCCAGCTGGGCAATGGAACGACAGCCGGGAGTCTCAAGCCGGTTCCGGTCGCCGCGCCGTAGCGCAACTCGACCAGGCCAGCCGCGCTACGGCTCCCGCCACCTGCCCCCCTCCCGCGCGATGAACTCGTCCGCCACCGCCGGGCCCCAGGTGCCCGCCGCGTAGTTGGGGAAGTGATCGGGCCGCTTGTTCGACCAGAAATCGATGATGGGGTCCACCACCGCCCACGCGGCTTCCACCTCGTCGCTCCGGGTGAACAGGGTGGCCTCGCCCAGCATGCAGTCGAGCAGCAGGGTCTCGTACGCGTCGTGCTCCAGCTCGCCGAACGCCTCCGCGTAGCTGAAGTCCATGTCCACCGACGCCATCTTGACGTCCACACCCGGCACCTTCACCTCGAACCGGAGCGAGATCCCTTCCTGCGGCTGCACCCGGATGGCCAGCGTGTTGGCCTCGATGACCTCGCCCTCGGGCAGCGGAAACATTACATGCGGGGGCTTGCGGAACTGGATGGCGATCTCCGACACCCGCCGCGGCATCCGCTTGCCCGAGCGGAGGTAGAACGGCACGTCGTGCCAGCGCCAGTTGTCGATCATGAACCGGATGGCGCAGTACGTCGGGGTGGCACTGTTGGGCGCCACGTTGGGCTCCTGGCGATAGCCGGGTACCGGCTTGCCGTCGATCGTGCCGGGTCCGTACTGCCCCCGCACCGCGTAGTCGTGCATTACGGCCGGCGTGATCGGACGGATGGCCTTGAGCACCTTGACCTTCTCGTCGCGAACCGCGTCGGCGTTGAAGGTGACCGGCGGCTCCATGGCCACCAGCGTGAGGAGCTGCAGCAGGTGATTCTGGAACATGTCCCGCACCACCCCCGCCTCCTCGTAGTAACGGCCTCGGTGCTCCACGCCCACGCTTTCGGCGACCGTGATCTGCACCGAGTGGACGTGCTGGCGGTTGCAGACCGGCTCGAAGATCGAGTTGGCGAACCGGAACACCAGAAGGTTCTGGACCGTCTCCTTGCCGAGATAATGATCGATCCGGTACACCTGGTGTTCGGCGAAGGCCCGGCGCACGCAGGCGTTGAGCGCGCCCGCGCTGCCCAGGCTGTGGCCGAACGGCTTCTCGATGATGATCCGCACCCAGGGGCGCTGCTTGGGATCGGGCACTCGCGGGGCCACCCCCGACTCGGCCAGCCGGTTGATGGTCTCTTCATACAGGCTGGGCGGGATCGCCAGGTAGAACAGGCGGCCGCCGCCGCCGGGAAGCCGGGCGTCGGTCTCCGCCAGGTGCTCGCGGATCGCGGTGTAGGTAGCGGGGTCGTGGAGCTCGCCCGAGATGTAGCTGAGCCGAGCCGCAAAGTCTTCGCCCGCCTTCGGGTCGAAGTGCGCGTGATCGGGAAGGAAGGTCTTCAGGGCATCGACCACGCGGGCCCGGAACGAACGGTCGTCCAGGGCTTCGCGGGCCACGGCCAGCACCGAGAACTCCTCGGGCAGCAGGCCGTCCAGCATGAGATGGAACAGCGACGGCATCAGCTTCCGGTGCAGCAGGTCGCCCGCGCCGAAGATGATCAGGGTGCACGGCTCGGCGCGGCGGAGCTCGGGCTGGGTTGCCGGCGCGGACGCGGGCGCGACGGGCGCGACGGTCGTGGTGGCGCGCGCCGTCATGACGACTTCACCGCGTGGCCGCCGAACTCGTTCCGGAGCGCGGCGATGACCTTGGCGCCGAACGAGTCGGCCTGGCGCGACCGGAACCGGGCCAACAGCGAGAGCGTGATGACCGGCGCCGGCACGTCGAGGTCGATGGCCTCCTGCACCGTCCAGCGCCCCTCACCCGAATCCTCCACGTAGCCCTTGAGCGCCGTCAGGCCGGTATCCTTGGTGAACGCCAGCTCGGCGAGCTCGTTGAGCCAGGAGCGCACCACGCTGCCCCGGTTCCACACCGCGGAGATCTGCTTGAGGTCGAGCTTGAAGTCCTTCGAGGCGTGCAGGATCTCGTACCCCTCGGCGTACGCCTGCAGCATCCCGTACTCGATGCCGTTGTGGATCATCTTGACATAGTGGCCGGCGCCCGGCGGGCCCACGTGGGCGTAACCGTCGGCCGGCGCCAGCGTCTTGAAGATCGGCTCGCAGTGCTGGAACGCCCCGGGAGTCGCGCCGATCATCAGGCAGTAGCCCACCGTGAGTCCCCAGATGCCGCCGCTGGTGCCCGCGTCGATGAACTCGAGGCCCGCGGCGCTCACCTTGGTGGCGCGGCGCATCGAGTCCCTGAAGTTCGAGTTGCCCCCATCGATGATGATGTCGCCCTTGGCGAGCACCGGAATGAGCTGGTCGATCGTGCTCTCGACCGGCGCGCCCGCCGGCACCATCACCCAGATCACCCGCGGCGGCTTGAGCTGCCGCACCAGGTCGCCCAGGTCCTTCGCCGCGCCCGCCCCTTTCGCGACGTTCGCCTGGATCGCGTCGGCGCTTCGATCGAACACCACCACCTGGTGCCCGCCCTGCAGCAGGCGCTGCACCATGTTGCCGCCCATCCGGCCCAGGCCGATCATGGCCAGCTGCATGTGTCGCTCTCCTCAGTATGGTTAGAGGTGAGCGGTGCGCGATGAGCGGCAAGCGGGAACGGCACACCGGAACAGGTTGGTGGGCCGTTCCCGCTTACCCCTCGCGCGCACCGCTTACCGTAACGCCCATCCCGGCCAGCTCCTCCCGCAACGTCTTCGCATCCCTGAACCCGATCGTCCGCATCCCCAGGCCCCGCGCCGGCTCCAGGTTCCGCGCCCGGTCGTCGATGAACACCGACGCGGGCGGGTCCGCCTGCGCCATCGCCAGCGCCACTTCGTAGATCCGCCGAGCCGGCTTGAGCACGCCTACCCAGCAGGAAGAGAAGAAGGTGGAGAAGATGTCCCTCAGCCCGAAGATCTCGATCCGGTGCTGGTTGAGCTCGGCCGACTCGTTGTTGAGCGTCATCAGCCGGTAGCGCCCGGTGCGGGCCAGCCGGCGCGCCAGCGCGATCGACTCGGGATTGGGCGTGCTCTGGGCGAACATGAACTGCTTGAACGCCTCGGGCGTGAACGGGCGAGGTTGGTAGAACACCGCCGTCCTGAGGTATTCGTCCAGCGTGATGCGGCCCATCTCCAGCATGGCCTTGGCCTCGCTGTGCATCTCCTCCAGCTCGGCCGGCTCCAGCCCGAAGTGCCGCGCGGCCACGGTCCGCTGCCCATGGTCCCAGCCGTTGCTGCCCAGGACCCCACCCACGTCGAAGAACAGGTGGGTGACGGTCACCGCTCGAGCAGTCCGATGTCGTCGATCCGGATCGCCGGCCGGCCGCGGCTCCGGAGTGCCTGGAGATCGCCCTCGGCCTGGGCCGCCTCCAGCTCGCCGAAACCGAACGGCTCGCCCGGAATGCCGATGTCGTCGGGCGCCGGCTGGGCGATCTGCAGGAAGTGCCCGATAGCCGGACCGCCCTTGTGAAGCTGGCCGGTGGAGTGCAGGTAGCGGGGCCCGTAGCCCAACGTGGTCGCGACCTTGAGCCGGTCGCGGAGCCGGAGCCGGACGGCAGCCAGCCGCCGGTCGTTCTCCGGCGTGGGCGGCAGGTAGGCCATGATCGCGAGATAGTCGCCCGGCCGGATGCCCGCCAGGAACCGCTTCAGCTCCACCGCGGTGGCCGCCGGCGACGGCTTGTCCCGCCGAGCCAGCACCGCCTTGGTGTTGGCTTTGCTCTCCGCCACGTTGGGCTGGTCGAATGGATTGATCCGGAGCACCGCGCCCGCCACCGCGGTGGCGAACTCCCAGCGGAAGAACTCCTGCCCCAGGTCGTAGCGGTCTTCCAGCCGCAGGTGCACCACCGGGTGGCCCGCGTGCTCAAGTGCGGCCATCCGCGCATCGGTCTCGGCGCTGTCATCGCCGGCCAGGCTCATGCCGATGAACAGCCGGTCGTCGCCGTACACCTCCGGCGCGCCCAGCGGCTCGCCGGCCACCGGCAGGATGCCCGTGCCCTCCTTCCCGGTGCTCTCCGCGATCAGCTGCTCGACCCAGAGGCCGAAGCTCGCGATCCCCGGCGAGAGCACGAAGGTCGCCTTGTTCCGACCCGCCAGCGCGCCCTCGCCCAGGATGGCGCCGAGCCACGCGGCCGGGTTCTCGAGCACGGGAACACAGGCCGCGCACGCCTCCGCCATCCGGTGCGCCCGGTGGAGCAGCATCTCGACGTCGATGCCGATCAGGGCCGCGGGCACGAGGCCGAAGTAGGACAGCGCCGAGTAGCGGCCGCCGATGTCGGACGGGTTGAGGAAGCTCCGCCGGAATCCCCGCTTCGCGGCGAGCCGGTCGAGCGGCGTGCCCGGGTCGGTGATCGCGACGAACTGCGGGCCCCGGCCGCCGGTGCGCTCCCAGAAATAGCGGAAGAAGCTGTCGCTTTCCTGAGTGGTGCCCGACTTGCTCGAGACGATGAACAGCGTCTTCGCGAGGTCTCCTTGCTCGGCATCGCGCACCGCGCGCGGATCGGTACTGTCGAGCACGCGGAGCGCGGGGTGCCCCGGTTCCGCGCCAAACGTCCGCCACAGGACTTCGGGCGCCAGGCTCGATCCGCCCATGCCGCAGAGCACCACCTTGCCGAACTCGGCGCGGACTTCCCCGGCGAACGCGACGAGCGCCTTCGCCTGCTGGGCCATGGCCTTGCCCACCGTGAGCCAGCCCAGCCGGTCGCGGATCTCGGGCGTGCCGGGGTCGTCCTTCCAGACCGCCGGATCGTGGTCCCAGATCCGCCTGGGCAGCTGCGCCGAGCTCATCGCGTCGAGCCGCACCGCCACGGTGGCGTCCACCACCTTGAACGTCGCGGAGTGCGGGGGCGGGGCCTGCTCGGCCAGCGCCTTGCGCTTCCCGGCGATCACCCCGATCAGCGCGTCGTACGACTTGACGAACTTGTCGATCCCCTCGTCCTCGAGCGTGCGGGTGATGTCGTCCAGCTCCACGCCGCCGGCCGCCAGCCGCCGCATCGCGTCCTGGGCCGCACGCGTGTCGTCGGACAGGGTGGTCCGGATGGTCCCGTGGTCCTCAAACAGCCGCAGCGTCGCGGGCGGCATGGTGTTGATCGTGTCGGCCCCGATTAGCGAGTCCACGTACAGTACGTCGGAGTAGGCCGGGTTCTTGGTGCCGGTGCTGGCCCAGAGGAGCCGCTGCGGCCGGGCGCCGGCCTGGGCCAGCCGCTTCCATCGCGCGCCCTCCAGCAGCTGGAGGAACCACGCGTAGGCCAGCTGCGCGTTGGCGATCGCCACCTGGCCGCGCAGCTCGAGCAGCGCGCCGCCCTTGGCCTCGATCCGCCGATCCGCCTCGGTGTCCACCCGGCTCACGAAGAACGACGCCACCGAGGCCAGGCGGTCCACCGGCTTGCCCGCCCGGATCCGCGCTTCGAGCGCCCGGAGATACGCCTCGGCGACTTCGCGGTAGTGGGCCAGCGAGAAGAGCAGTGTGATGTTGACGTTGATGCCCTCGGTGAGGAGGGTCTCGATCGCGGGCCAGCCCTCCCGGGTTCCCGGGACCTTGATCATCAGGTTGGGCCGGTCCACCGCGGCCCACAGGCGCCTGGCCTCCACGATCGTGCCCGAGGTGTCCCGTGCCAGCGAGGCCGACACCTCGAGCGACACGAACCCGTCGGCGCCGGCGCTCGCGTCGTACACCGGGCGGAACAGGTCGGCCGCCTGGCGCACGTCCTCGACCGCGAGGCGCTCGAAGATCTCGCGGTCGCTCGCCGGCGAGCCCGCCAGCGTCCGCAGCTCGTCATCGTAGTCGCTGCTGCCGCCGATGGCGTGCTCGAAGATCGTCGGGTTCGACGTCATCCCGCGGAGCCCGTCGTCGATCAGCCCCTGCAGCTCTCCCGAGCGCAGCATGCCGCGGCGCAGATAGTCCAGCCATACGCTCTGCCCCAGCTCGAGCAGCGCCTGCATGGCGGTTTGAGTGCGTTGTGCCATCGTGACGTCCTTCCGTAAATGTTCGCGGCTCACCGCGTGCCGTTACGCCACCCTCCCGGCCACCGCCGCCGCGCCGAGCATCCCGACACCCGGATGCATGACGACGTGCACCGGAATCCGTTCCAGCAGCCGCGAGAGCCGTCCCTTGTTCCGGAATGCGGCCAGAAGCGCCGCCGGGTCGAGCTGCTTCACCAGCCGCGGCGTGATGCCGCCCGCGATGTAGACGCCGCCGGTGGCCACCACCGAAAGCGCCAGGTTGCCGGCCTCCGCGCCGAGGATCTCCCAGAACAGCTCGACGGCCCTCACCGACAGCGGATCGCTGCAGTCGAGCGCGTGGCGAACGATCACGGTGCCGTCGTCCTCCGCGTCCAGCTCGGCGCGCACCGACGGCTGCTCCGGGGCCACGCCCGCCTCGAGCAGACATCGGTAGATGTTGGCGATCCCGGGGCCCGAGAGCAGCCGCTCCCAGGAGACCCGGCCGAACCGGGCGCTGAGCGCCCGGAGCAGCCCGATCTGCCGCTCGCCGCTCGGCGCGAAGTCGGCGTGGCCGCCCTCCGACGCCAGCACGCGATAGTGGTCGCCTTGCCATAGCAGGAACCCTTCGCCCAGCCCGGTCCCCGCGCCGATCAGCGCGATGGGCCCCCGGGGCTCGGCCACCCCTTCCTGCAGGGTCGCCACGTCGGCCGGCGTCAGCAGCTCGATGCCGTAGCCCGCCGCGACGAAGTCGTTGATGATGGCGGTGCGGGGGATTTGGATGTCCGCCGCCAGTGCCCGGACGTTGACGCTCCACGGCAGGTTGGGCGCGGTGCAGTTGTCATCCACCACGGGGCAGGCGATGCCGAAGCAGGCCCGGTCGGGTCGGGCGCCGGTCTCCTCGAGGAAGCGCCGCACGATCGGCGCGAGGCCGGGATACTCCGGGCTCGGATAGCGGCGCTGCTGCACGAACGTGGCGCTTCGCCCCGCCAGCTCCACGATCGAAAGCCGGGCGTTGGTGCCACCCACATCGCCCGCCAGCACCAGCCGCTTGCCACCCGTCGGATCCGCCATACCCCTCCCGCTCACCGCTCACCGCTCACCGCTCACCGCTCACCGCTCACCGCTCACCGCACCCCCTCCTCACGCCCCCACCCGCACCCCCCTCAGCCTCCCCGCCGCCGCCCGATCCAGAAACCAGGCCCCGCGCCGCGCCAGCTGCGCGGGCACTTCCTTCGGCGAGAGCGGCCCCTCGAGCGCGCGCGCCACCACCGCCGCCTTATCCGCCCCGGTCGCCAGCACCGCCACCCGGTGCGCCGCCTCGATCACCGGCGGCGTGATCGTCAGCCGGTTGGCCGGCGGCTTGCTGCCCACCACCGGCATCACCAGGCGGCGCCGCTCGTCCAGCGCGGCCGAGCCGGGAAACAGCGACGCCGTGTGCCCGTCCGGTCCCACGCCGAGCACCAGGATATCCAGGGCGACTGGGAGGAGGCGCTCGTATTCGCGGGCGGCCAGGTCGCGGTCGGCCCGTTCGGCCTCCATCCGGTGCACGCTCGCGGCCGGGACCGGCACCCGGCTCAGCAGCGCCGCCCGCACCATCCCATAGTTGCTCTCGGCATGATCCGGTGGTACCGCGCGCTCGTCGCCGAAGAACACGCTCACCCGGCTCCAGTCGATGTCCGCCGCCTGCGCCAGCTCGCGATACACCGGCTCGGGCGTCCTTCCGCCCGCGAGCCCCAGCGCGCAGCCACCCCGTGCCCGGATGGACGCGACGATCTCGGCCTCGAGCCACTCGGCAGCCGGGCGGGCCAGGTGCTCCGGATCCGGCACCACCGTGAGCAGCATCATGTCGCGCTCAGCACCGCCTGCGGGTCGGAGCGGCGCGCCCCCGCGTGGATGGTCTGGCCGCAGCACGGGCAGACGTTCGCCCGCGAGTGCCGCTCGATGTACTCCCGCACCGTCCGCACGTACTCCGCGTGGCTCCAGGTGAGCGGCGAGACCGAGAGCGGGTCGCCGCTGTACGGATGGAGCTGCTCCGCCATGGTGCCCGACGGCAGCGCCCGCTCGGCCGCCCACTCGATCAGCTTGAGGCCCGGCTCGAGCTCCGCGGCCGTGCGGGCCCGCATGAGCTGATAGCGGGCCAGCCACAGGGTGCACACGAACCAGGGGTTGCCCGGCACCCGGATCGTGTCCTTCTTCTCGACCTGGTGATAAGAGTCGTTCTCATAGCGGGCCAGCCCGCCGATATCGGTCTGCACCCAGAGGCGGTCCTTGACCTGCTTCATGGTGAGCGCGGCCTGGGGATCGTCCGGCGGCAGCGCGCCCAGCAGCACCAGGCCGAACAGGCTGGCATCCATCGTCAGGTCGAGGGTGTAGCCGCCGGGACCCGGCGTGGCCATGCGGGCGAACCGCTGGGCCTGCTCGCTCCACAGCACGGCGCGGGCGCCCTCCAGCATGCGGTCGGCGCCGGTCTGGTAGCGGGCCGCGCGCTCGGTCTCGCCGAACTGGCCGGCCAGGCGCCCCGCGGCCCGGAGTCCGGCGATCACGGCCGCCACCGTGAAGGCGTGCACGCCCCAGCGCTCCTCCCACAGATCGAATGAAGGGAGCGGCAGGCCGGTTCGCTGGTCGACGTAGTCCACCAGGAAATCGGCCGGGCGGGTGACCAGGCCGCGGTAGAACGGCGCGGTCTCCTCGATCCGCTGGTACAGATCGAAGTACTCGCCCAGCGCCCAGATCACCAGCGCGGTCTCGTCCTCCTGGATCGGCAGCACCGGCTTGCCGTCGCGCACGTAGCCGTGCCAGGTGGAGGCCAGGCTGCCGTCGGGGTTGTACTTGTGCCGCAGATAGCCGTTGGGCGACACCACCCGCGAGCAGAAGCCGAGGAAGCGCGCCGGGGCGCCGGCGTGGCCGGCGTGCATCAGCGCGCTCGAAACCAGGGCGCCGTCCCGCGGCCAGACGTAGGAGTAGGTGTCCCGCGCCAGCTCGCTGATGTCGGTGTCGTTGGCGGCCACGATGCCGCCGGCGTGGTCGATCTGGCTGTGGATGATGAGCAGGCTCTGCCGGTAGCGGTCCATCACCCGGTCGGACAGATCGGCGGTTCCGCGGCGGTCCTTGCGGACCCAGAGCCGCCAGTAGTTCGCGGTGCGGCGCAGCAGCTCCTCCGGTGTCTTGTCCTTCACGACCTCATTGATGATCGACACCTCGCGGAAGTCGTGCCCCGCGGCCATCCAGTAGTGCAGCTCCGCCGCGCCGCGGGCCGGCACCGTGAGCGAGACCCCGAGCGTCGAGTCCACCGAGCCCTGGGCGATCGGGTTGCCGCTCAGGATCCCGTCCTCCGCGTCGCGCCAGGTCCCCTCCGCCGCGCCCAGGTCCTTGGTGCCGCAGGCGTAGTGCTGCACCCCTACCGTGCCGTTCGCCTTGCAGTTGATGAGGAAGTAGCGGTCTTCCTTGTAGTGCAGCAGCGCCTCGGCCTCGGGCGAGTAGAACGCGGTGTCGCCCACCTCGTTGCCCAGGATCCGGAAGTCGTGGTGGAAGAAGCAGCGGATCTCGCGCGGCCGGTCGTTCAGGTTGCCCACCCGCACCCGGCGGATCAGCACGTTCTCGGAGAAGTCCACCCCGTCGCTGCACTGAAGCTCGACGCCGAGCGCCGGGTTGCGGGCCAGCACCTCGGTCACCATCGACGAGTCGCCGTAGCGGAGGTCGGGGCTCCACTCGGGTCCCATCCAGCTGAACAGCCCGCCGGTCCACACGCCGAACCGGAACGCGTGGCCGGCGCCGTGATTCTCCTTGCCGACGTGAGGGAAGTAGACGTCGCGGATCCGGTACTGCCGGTCGAACATCACCAGCAACCGGCCGTTCGACACCGCCAGGTCACGGGGCATGCCGATCCGCCTCTTCCAGCGCCCGGATCTTGGCTAGCCGCCGCTCGTGGCGCTCCTCGTGGGTGAATCGGGCCTCCAGGAAGAACCGCGCCAGCTCCCGGGCCAGCTCCACGCCGATCACCCGGGAGCCGAGGACCAGGATGTTCATGTCGTCGTGCTCGACACCCTGGTGCGCGGAGTAGGTGTCGTGGCAGATGCCGGCGCGGATGCCGGGCAGCTTGTTGGCTGCCACCGAGGCGCCCACGCCGCTGCCGCAGATCAGCACCCCGCGCTCGACCGTGCGGCCCAGCACCGCGCCCGCCACCAGCGCGGCGACGTCGGGATAGTCCACCGGCTCGGTGCTGTGGGTGCCGAGGTCGGTCACCTCGTGGCCGATCGAGCGCAGCCAGGGAATCAGGTCCTGCTTGAGCGGGTAGCCCGCGTGATCGGCGCCGATGGCGACTTTCATGTTACCGCCGCGAGTTGGGCGTGGGCGGCCTCGACCACGTGGTCCACGGTGAAGCCGAACTTCTGCTCGAGAGCCTTGAGCGGCGCCGACGCGCCGAACGACGTCATGCCGATCCGGGCCCCCGATGGCCCGACGTAGCGCTCCCATCCGAACATGCTCGCCTGCTCCACCGACACCCGCGCGGTCACCTCGGGCGGGAGCACGCTGTCGCGGTACTCCTGGCTCTCCTGCTCGAACAGCTCCCACGAGGGCATGCTCACCACCCGGGCCCGGGTGCCTTCCGCGGCCAGCCGCTCGAAGGCCGCCACGCAGAGCTGCACCTCGCTTCCGGTCGCCAGCAGGATCACGTCGGGGCGGCCCCCCTCGGCGTCTGCCATGACGTAGGCGCCCCTGGCCACGCCGCTCGCGGCCGCGTACCGCGTGCGGTCGAAGGTGGGAATCGCCTGGCGGGTGAGCACCAGCGCCGCGGGCTGATGCTGCAGCCGCATGATCACCCGCCACGCCTCCACCACCTCGTTGGCGTCGGCCGGGCGGATGGTGATGAGGCCGGGAATGGCGCGGAGCGAGGGGAGCTGCTCGACCGGCTGATGGGTGGGCCCGTCCTCGCCCAGGCCGATCGAGTCGTGGGTGAAGATCTCAATGGTGGGGATCTCCATGATCGCGCTCAGCCGGATGGCGGGCCGGGCGTAATCGCTGAAGATGAGGAAGGTGGCGCCGTAGGGCCGCAGCTTGGAGAGCGAGAGCCCGTTCACCACCGCGGTCATCGCGTGCTCGCGCACGCCGAAGTGCATGTTGCGGCCGCCGGGGTTGTCGGCCTCGAGGTCGTCCGCGCCATCGAAGGTCAGACGCGTCTTGGTGGAGGGCGCCAGGTCGCCCGCGCCGCCGATGAGCCAGGGCACCTTCCGGGCGATGGCGTTGAGCACCTTCCCCGAGGCGTCCCGGCTGGCCAGCCCCTTGGGGTCCGCGGCGAACGACGGAAGCTCCTTGTCCCATCCGTCCGGCAGCCGGCGATACTGCATCCGCTGGATGTGGTCGGCCAGCTCGGGCTGCTGCCCGCGGTACTGCTCCATGCGCGCGGTCCACTGCGCGTGCAGGTCGCGCCCGCGCCGGCCGAACCCCTGGGCCAGGTGCTCCCGCACCCCGTCGGGCACCAGGAACTTGGCGTCCTCCGGCCAGCCGTAGAACCGCTTGGTCAGCCGGATCTCCTCCTCGCCCAGCGGCTCGCCGTGGGCGGCGCCGGTGTCCTGCTTGGTGGGGGCGCCGTAGGC
>Ga0308176_10001210_pt1 | contig 16164 bp, 14 predicted proteins | sample PhyCR2_3_FD_203890 | JGI IMG/M metagenome (GOLD analysis project Ga0308176, IMG submission 203890) | Soil microbial communities from UC Gill Tract Community Farm, Albany, California, United States - DLSLS.C.R2 | ecosystem: Environmental > Terrestrial > Soil > Agricultural land | place: USA...
CGAGATCGACGGCGATCAAAGGGTCGCATCGGTCGAGACCGTGCCCGACGACACCGGTCTGCATCCCGGCGTGCTCGCCGAAGCGACGCAGATCGAGGCCGAGATCGAACAGCTCTTGGCGGAGCCGCTCGGCTCGCTCGACGCGCCGCTCGACGCGCACGCGATCGCCGAGATCCTCCGTGCCCGTGCCGGCGCCGACGTCGCGCTCTTCAGCGAAGGGCAGACAGTGGCCGTGCTGCCGCCCGGCCCCGTCACGCGCGGCGACCTGTGGCACGCGTCCGAGTCCGGCGCGAACCCGGCTGTGACGCGCATGACCGGCGAGCAGGTGCTCGAGCTGCTCGAGCGCGGAAACCGACCGGATGTCCAGCGTGAGACGCCGCGTCCCCTGCGCGGGCGGCCGCGCGGCCGACTCGAGCTCGCGGGGCCGTTGCCCGAGGCAGGCCGGGAATACGTCGTCGCGGGCACCGACTGGGAGCTCGAGCCCTACGGCGGCTACGTACCCGAGGACTGGCGGCTCCGGATCGAGTACGAGTTCCCGCTGATCGTCCGCGAGGCGATCGAGGAGCGCCTGCGAGGCGGAAGCTAGGGTCCCGACGATGGATCTGAGCGTTTTCGGGGTCGAGGTCACCGACCTGGCCTACGACGCGCGCGCCGTCACGCCCGGAGCGCTCTTCTTCTGCATCCCGGGCCGGACGGCTGACGGCCACGACTTCGCGGCGGACGCGGTACGGCGTGGTGCCGCCGCGCTCGTCGTCGAGCGCCGCCTGGCGGACCTCGACGTGCCGCAGCTCATCGTCCCAAGCGTCCGCGCGGCGATGGGGCCGGCGGCGGCCGAGTTCTTCGGTCGACCCTCCGACACGCTCGAGATCCTGGCGGTGACGGGCACCAACGGGAAGACGACGACCGCGTTCCTGCTGTACGCGATCCTCGACGCGGCGGGGCGACGGCCTGCGCTGCTCACGAACATCCGACGCATCGTCGGCGGAGAGGACCGCCCGACCGGCCTCAACACCCCCGAGGCGGTCGACCTGCAGCGCCTGCTGCGCGAGATGCTCGACGCGGGCGACCGTTCCTGCGCGATGGAGGCGACGTCGATCGGCGGGGCCCAGGGCCGCCTCGCCGGCACGCGCTTCCGCGTGCTCGTGTTCACGAACCTCACGCAGGACCACCTCGACTTCCACGGGACGATGGACGCCTACTTCGCCGCGAAGCGCGCGCTGTTCGACCAGGCGGACATCGCGGTCGTGAACGTCGACGACGAGTGGGGGAGGCGGCTGGCCGCCGAGCTGCCCGAGGCGATCACGTTCTCCGGTGACGACGACCTCGGCGCCGACTTGCAGCTGCGGGGCCGCTTCAACCGCGAGAACGCGGCCGGGGCGGTGGCGGCGGGACGTGCCGTCGGGATCGAGGACGACGTGATCCGGCAGGGCCTCGAGTCGGTCACGGGCGTGCCCGGCCGCTTCGAGTCCGTCGAGGCGGGGCAGCCGTTCAGCGTGATCGTCGACTACGCCCACACGCCGGATTCGCTCGACAACGTGCTGCGCGCTGCGCGCGAGCTCGGCCCGGGGAGGCTGACCGTCGTGTTCGGGGCCGGCGGCGACCGCGACCGCGAGAAGCGGCCGCTCATGGGGCGCGTCGCCGCTGCACGGGCAGATCGAGTCATCGTCACGACCGACAACCCGCGCAGCGAGGACCCGCGGGCGATCGCCGAAGACGTGGCGGCGGGGCAGCTGGAGATCGTCCTCGACCGCCGCGCAGCGATCGAGGAGGCGCTCGCGGACGCGCGTGACGGGGACGTCGTCGTGATCGCCGGCAAGGGCGCCGACACCGAGATGGAGATCGGCGGGCGGTTCGTCCCGTTCGACGACCGCGTCGTCGCGCGCGAGGTGCTCACCCGGTGATCCCGCTCGAGCTCGACCTCCTCGAGCCGCTCGGCCGCCTGATCGCGCGGCCGTGGGCGGATGCCGTCACCGGCCTCCAGATCGACTCTCGCCGCATCTCCGAGGGCGACCTGTTCGTCGCGGTCGGGGGCGGCGGCGACTTCGTCGAGCACGCGCTCGCGCGCGGCGCGGCCGCGGCGCTCGTGCCGACCGACGCGCACGCAGCGCTCGCGTCGGTCGGGGGAACCGTGCGCGACCGCTCGAACGCGCGGGTCGTCGCGATCACGGGCTCGACCGGCAAGACCTCGACCAAGGACATCCTCTACGCGATGTGCGCGCCGCAGGCGAAGACGATCGCGAACGAGGGCAACTACAACAACGAGCTCGGTGTGCCGCTCACGCTCGCACGTCTCGAGCCGGACACCGAGATCTGCATCACCGAGCTCGGCATGCGCGGGCTCGGGCAGATCGCGTACCTCGCGTCGTTCACGAAGCCGGACATCGGCGTGATCACCAACGTCGGACCGGTTCACCTCGAGCTCGTGGAGACGGTCGAGAACGTGGCGAAGGCGAAGGCCGAGCTCCTCGCTGCGCTGCCGCCGGGCGGCGTCGCCGTCATCCCCGACGAGCCCCTGCTCGAGCCGCACCTCGACCGCGCAGACATCATCGTCGAACGTGTCGACCTCGACGAACGGCTGCCGTTCGTGACGAGCTACTCCGCGAAGCACCAGCTCGCGAACACGCGCTTCGCCCTCGCTGCAGCGCGGCACCTCGGGATCGCGCTGCCGGCCGGCGAGCTCCACGTCGAGTTCTCGAAGCTGCGCGAAGAGGAACGCGAGCTCCCCGGCGGCGGTTTGCTTCTGAACGACTGCTACAACGCGAACCCCGTCTCGATGCGCGCGGCGCTCGAGCATCTGTCCGAGCGTGCACACGGGCGAAGACGCATCGCGGTGCTCGGCGAGATGGCCGAGCTCGGCGACGGCGCTCCGGCCTACCACGAGGAGATCGGCGCGCTCGTGCGGGAGCTCGGGATCGAGCATGTGATCGCCGTCGGCGGGCTGGCGCGCGCATACGGCGGCGAGTGGGTCGCGGACGCGGCCGGTGCGGCCGAGCGGCTGCGCGGCGCGTTGCATCCCGGAGACGTCGTGCTCGTGAAGGGCTCCCGGTCGGTGGGACTCGAGGTCGTCGCGGAGAATTTGGAGCGCTGATGGCACGCGTCCTCGTAGCGGCGGTCGTGGCGATGATCATCGCCATCTTGAGCGGCCCGACCTTCATCGCCTTCCAGCGCAAGAACGAGTTCGGCCAGCACATCCGCGAAGAAGGCCCGCAGACCCACCTGGCAAAGCAGGGCACGCCGACCATGGGCGGCCTCCTGATCCTGCTCGCGGCCGCGGTCGCTTTCCTGCCGCTCTCCGATTACACCTTGCCGGCGCTGACGGTGTTCGGCACTGCCGTCGCGTGCGGCGCGGTCGGGTTCCTCGACGACTTCATCAAGCTGCGCCACAAGCGGTCGCTCGGCCTGCGTGGTCGCTGGAAGATGTTGATGCTCCTAGGGATCACCGCCGCGGTCGGTCTCGCCGCGCACCACCAGCACCTCTCGCACCACGTCTACGTGCCCGTGGCGAACTTCTCGATCCCGCTGGGGCCGGCGTGGTACGGGCTGCTGTTCCTGATCATCGCCGGCGCCGTGAACGGGGTGAACCTGACGGACGGCGTCGACGGCCTCGCCGCCGGGACGTCGATCATCGCGCTCGCGACCCTGACCGCGATGGCCGTCACGATCTTCATTCGCTCGGGTCACCCACGCATTCAGAACCGGCTCGACGTGGCGTTCATCGGCGCCGCGTTGATCGGTGCGGCGATCGGCTTCCTCTGGTTCAACGCCGCCCCGGCCGAGGTGTTCATGGGCGACACCGGCGCGTTCGCCCTGGGCGGCGCAGTCGCCGCGATGGCGATCATGATGAAGGTCGAGCTGCTGCTGCTGCTCGTCGGCGGGATCTTTGCGGTCACCTCACTCTCGGTGATCCTGCAGGTCGCGAGCTTCAAGTACTGGGGACGGCGCATCTTCCTGATGGCGCCGGTCCAGCATCATTTCGAGATGAAGGCCTGGTCCGAGACGAAGATCATGGTGCGCTTCTGGATCGTCACCGCGATCCTCTGCGCCGCCGGGTTCGCGCTCTTCTACAAGTACTTCTTGCAGTTCCGCGGCGTATGAACGTGCTGATGTACGGCGCCGCGCGCTCGGGCCGTGCAGTCACCGGCCGGCTGGAGGGCGCGGTGCTCGTCGACCGGTCGCTCGGAAACGAGGACGATCTCTCGCTGCTCGACGGCATCGACGTGCTCGTCAAATCGCCGGGCGTGCCGGGCGACCGCCCGCTCGTCGCCGCCGCGCGCGAGCGGGGGATCCCGGTGTGGTCCGAAGTCGAGCTCGGCTACCGGTGGCTTGCTCCCACCGGCACGAAGTTCGTCGGCGTCACCGGCACGAACGGCAAGTCGACGACCACGGCACTCCTCGGCGCGATCTTCGCGGCGGCCGGCCGCGACGTCGCGGTTGCCGGGAACATCGGCGTTGCGCTCACGTCGGTCGAGCGCGCCGACTGGGTCGTCTGCGAGCTGTCCTCGTTCCAGCTCGAAGACGTCCACGAGCTCACGTGCGACGTCGCGGTGCTCCTCAACCTCGAGCCCGACCATCTCGACCGCTACGCGAGCTTCGACGCGTACCGCGACGCGAAGCTGCGCATCTTCGAGCGGGCACGCGCCAAGATCGTGCCGCGCGGCCTCGGCCTGGAGGGGATCGAGTTCTCGGCGGACGATCCTCTGCCGGCGGAGCCGCTGATCCGCGGCGCCCACAACCGCGAGAACGCTGCCGCCGCGACGGCCGCCGCGCGCGCGGCGGGGATCGACGACGTCGCGATCGCCGAAGCGCTCCGGACGTTCCCAGGCATCCCGCACCGGCTCGAGCTCGTCGACGACCACGACGGCATCCGCTACGTCAACGACAGCAAGGCGACGAACGTCGCCGCCGCTCTCCGCGGTCTCGCCGCGTACGCCGGCGAGCCCGTCCATCTGATTCTCGGCGGCTCGCCGAAGGGCGAGGACTTCGCACCGCTCGCCGCAGCGATCGGCCCGAACGTGCGCTCCGTCCACCTGATCGGGGCGGAGGGGCCGCGGCTCGGCGAGGTCATCACCGGCGAATCCGACGGGACGCTCGAGGCGGCGGTAGCGCACGCCGAGCAGCTCGCCGAGCCCGGTGACGTGATCCTGCTCAGCCCGGCCTGTGCGAGCTACGACCAGTTCGCGAACTTCGAGGACCGCGGCGAGGCGTTTCGCGCGCTGGCGCAGCGCTCGCAATCCTCGTAGGAGTCGGGTCCGCGCCGGAGAAAGCGTCCGGCGAATGGAGCGTCGCGAGCTCGACTCCCGTCTTCTGATCATGGTCACCCTGGCGCTGGTCGCGTTCGGGCTGGTGATGGTCTATAGCGCGACATCCGCTGCCGCCGCGATCGGCGGGAACGACCCGAGCTACTACCTGAAACGTCAGGGGATCTACGCCGCCGCAGGCATCGTGCTGATGATCCTCGCGCAGCGCTGGGACTACCGCCGGCTGCGCGCGCTCTCACCGTTGCTCGTGCTGATCTCGCTCGGTTCGCTCATCGCGGTGCTCGCGATCGGCCCGCCGATCAACGGCGCGCGCCGCTGGGTCTCGCTGGGCCCGGCGGCGTTCCAGCCGTCAGAGCTCGCGAAGCTCGCGCTCGCGATCTGGGCTGCGTCGTACTACGCGAAGCGCAAGCCGCCGCGCACGCTCCGCGAGCTGTGGCGCCCGGCCGGAGCGCTCGCATCCGTCTTCGCGGGCCTGCTCGTCCTCGAGCCGGATCTCGGGACGACGATCGCCCTCGCCATCATGCTCGTCGGCGTGCTCGTCGTGTGCGGCACGCCGGTGCGTGTGCTGGCGACCGCGATCACCATCGCGGCATCCGCGGGCATCGCGATGATCTGGGTGAGGCCGTACAGCCGAGCGCGCTTCTTCGCCTTCCTGCATCCGGCACGCGACGCCGCGGGCACCGGCTACCAGATCCTCCAGGCCGAGATCGGGATGGGCTCGGGGCACATCTTCGGCGTCGGGCTCGGCCGCGGCGTGCAGAAGATCTTCTACCTGCCCGAAGCGCACACGGACATGATGCTCGCGAACATCGGCGAAGAGCTCGGGCTGATCGGCGTCGCCGCGGTGATCGGCGCGTACGCGTTGTTCGCGTATGCCGGACTCGACATCGCCGTGCGGTGCCGCGATCCCTTCGGCAAGCGACTTGCCGCGGGGCTGACGGTGCTCGTCTGCGGGCAAGCGGCGGTGAACATCCTCGCTGTCATGGGCGCCGCGCCCCTGACGGGAATCCCGCTGCCCTTCCTCTCCTACGGCGGCTCGAGCCTCGTCGTGCTGCTCGCCGGCGTGGGGATTCTCCTTAACATCGCTCAGCGTGGTAGTGCAGCGGCAGCTTCGGTGCCTGATCGCAGCCGGGGGGACGGCAGGACACGTGCTGCCCGCACTCGCAGTCGCCGACGCACTGACGAGCCGCGGCGTCCACGTGACGTTCGCCGGGTCGCCGGATCGCGTCGAAGCGCGTCTGGTTCCTGAGGCGGGCTACGAGCTCGACACGTTCCGCATCACCGGCCTGCCGCGACGGCCGTCGGTCGAGCTGGCGCGCGCCCTGATGCTCGCCGGGTCGGCGCCGAGGGCGTGCCGCCGGATCCTCCGGAATCGGCGGCCCGACGTCGTCCTCGGCGCGGGCGGGTTCGTCGCAGGCCCGATGGTGTTCGCGGCGTCGACCCTCCGCATCCCGGCGGCGCTCACGGAAGCCGATGCGCACCTCGGTCTGGCGAACCGTCTCGCTGCGCCGTTTGCGAAGCGCCTACTGCTCGCTTACCCACTCGAGACGCGTTGGCAGAAGAAGTCGCGCGTCGTTGGTCGGCCGACTCCGCGCTCGCAGCCGGTCACGCAGGCCGAAGCTCGCGAGATCTTCGAGCTGCCGGCCGACGGCCCGGTGCTCGGCGTCTTCGGTGCGCTCGCCGGCGCGAAGGCGCTGAACGAGCTCGTCGTGGACACGTGGGGTGCGAGCGGCCCGGCGATCCTGCATCAGACCGGTCGGCGCGACTACGAGCTCGTCAAGCGACGCGTCGACCGACCCGGCTATCGCGTGATCGCGGAGACCGACCGGTTCGGTGCCGCACTGACCGCCTGCGACCTCGTGGTCGCGCGCTCGGGCTCCGCGGTCTGGGAGATCGCAGCCGCCGGGCGCGCCGCGATCCTCGTCCCGTATCCGTTCGCGACCGGCGACCACCAGGCTCTGAACGCGCAGTACTTCGTGCAGGCAGGCGGCGCCATTCTCGTGCGCGAGCTCGACGTCGACCGCGTCCCCGACCTCGTGCGTTCGCTGCTCGACGATCCACGTCGCCTCGAGGCAATGGGCGAGGCGATGTTGCAGGCGGCGAAGCCCGGCGCCGCCGACGAGATCGCCGACGAACTGCTCGCGCTCGCGCGATGACCGGCCGTCGCCTCTGGTTCGTCGGGATCGGCGGCGCGGGTCTCTCGGCGTACGCGCAGCTCGCGAAGGCCTGGGGCGCCGAAGTCGGGGGGTGGGACCGGGTCCGCACGCCGTACCTCGAGCCGCTCGTCGACGTCCCGATCGAGATCTCGCCCGAGCCGCAGGTGCCCGACGGCTTTGAGGCGGTCGTCTCGTCCGCGTATCCGGGCGTTCCGGGGATGAGCCGCAAGGAGTTCCTACGCGAGCTCGTGGCCGCGCGGCCGTCGATCGCGGTCGCCGGCTCGCACGGCAAGGGGACGACTGCCGCGTTGATCGCGTTCGTGTTGCGTGAGACCGGGCGCGACCCGGCCTGGCTGATCGGCGCGCCGGTGCCGCAGCTCGGCTCGAACGCCGGGTTCGGCGCCGGCCACCTCGTGGTCGAGGCCGACGAGTCCGACCGCACCGCGTTCGCGCTCGCGCCCGAGATCGCCGTCGTCACCAACGTCGAGCTGGACCATCACTCGGAGTTCGGCTCGGCGGCGGAGCTCGAGAACGAGTTCGAGGGCTGGCTCGCGCAGATCCCACACGTCGTGCGCGACGCACCGCCGTTCGACGGTGAGCTTGCGTTGCCGGGCGCGCACAACCGGTCGAACGCAGGTGCGGCGTTGGCCGCGCTCGAGCTCGTGGGCGTATCGCGCAGCGAAGCGACACCCGTGCTCGCCCGTTTCACCGGCACCGGCCGGCGGTTCGAGGTCCACGAGTCGGGCTCGCGCACCGTCGTCGACGACTACGGCCATCATCCGACCGAGGTCGCCGCCGCGATCGCCGCTGCGCGCGAGCGCTTTCCGGGGCGCCGCGTGCGTGTGCTGTTCCAGCCTCATCTGTACTCACGGACACGACATCTCGCGGGAGAGTTCGCCGATGCGCTCGCCGGCGCCGACGACGTCACGGTGACGGACATCTATCCGGCGCGCGAGGCACCTGTTCCCGGCGTGACCGGGAAGCTGATCGTCGATGCGCTGTCCGACCGCGGCGTTCTCGCCGGGTGGACGCCGTCGGTCGAGCAGGGCGTGGCACGCCTCGACCGCCGCGGGCGCAAGGATGACGTGCTGCTCGTGCTCGGAGCAGGCGACGTCGACCGAGCAGTGGGGATGCTGACCTCGTGATGACGGAGCGGGTCGCCCTCGCGCGATACACGACGATCGGGACCGGCGGCCCGGCGCGGTGGTTCGCGCGCCCGGAGACGCTCGACGACCTGGTCGAGCTGCTGGCCGACGCGCGAGACAGGGACCTGCGGGTCGAGGTGGTCGGGCTCGGCTCGAACCTCCTCGTTCACGACGAAGGCGTGGACGCACTCGTGCTGAAGCTCAGCGGCGACCTGGCCGCGGCCCATGTCGAAGGCGACGTTCTGGTCGCCGGAGGCGGTGCGCCGAACGCGGTGGGGCTGCATCGCGCGCGGGCGGCCGGGCTCGGCGGCTTCGAGTTTGCGTCGGCTATACCCGGCACTGCCGGGGGCGGTGTGCGCATGAACGCAGGTGCGTACGGTCGCGAATGGCGCGACGTGCTCGTCGATGCGGTCGTGGTCGACGGGAACGGCCCGCACACGTTCACACCCGAGCAGCTTGACCTCTCCTATCGTCACTCGGGGCTCGGGCCGGGCGACGTGGTTGCGCAGGCCAGGTTCCGGCTCGAGCCGAGCGCGCCCGATGCGGTCAAGGCGAGAGTCGCCGAGCTTCTCGCACAGCGCAAGGCGAGCCAACCGACGAACAAGCGCACGTTCGGCAGCGTCTTCAAGAACCCGTCGCCGGAGCTCGGCGCCGGTCGCGCGATCGAGGAGTGTGGCCTCAAGGGCCACCAGATCGGCGGAGCGCTCATCTCGCCGCGCCACGCGAACTTCATCGAGAACGCCGGCACGGCGACGTCGGCGGACTGCATCGCGCTGATGGCTGAGGCGCGGCGCCGCGTGCACGAGCGGTTCGGCGTCGAGCTCGAGCACGAGGTGCAGTTCCTCGGTCCGCTCGAGCTGCCTCCCCTGTAGGGGATCGCTCGGCGGCGGCGAAGTTGACGCCGTGGCCGCCCGCCGTAGGACGACCGCTGACGTCGCACCCGTGTCGGTGCGCGGCAGCTTGCCCGACGTTCGGACGCTGACCCCGTCGGCGCGGTCGCTCGTCCTTGGGTTCGCGCTTGCACTGGTCGCCGTTGGCGCGTACCTCGGTGCGCGCAACACATCCGTCTTCGCGGTGCAGACACTCGACGTGCGCGGCGGGAACGACGAGATCCGTCAGCAGGTCCGCGATGCGCTCGCCGGCGAGCGCGGGACGAGCCTTCTTCGCGTGAACACGAGCGTGGTCGCGTCGGACGTCGACCCGATCCCGGGGGTGCGCAGCTTCACGATCGACCGGGCGTTCCCCCACACGCTTCGGGTGACGGTGAAGCGCGAGGTGCCCGTGCTCGTCGTACGGCAGGTGCCCGGCCGTGCGGCGTTCCTCGTCGGTGCGAGCGGCCGCGTGATTCGCACGCTCCCGCATTCCCGCCTGTCGCATCTCCCGCGCCTCTGGGTGACGAAGGCCGTGGGTGTGCAGGTCGGAAGCCCACTCCCGCCGCAGCTGGCCGCGGCCGCAACCGCGCTGGCGCCGCTCCAGGGTGCTGCGCTTCCGGGTGGGGTCTCGACGGTTCGCCTGGGGAAGGACGAGCTCACGCTCACCCTCGGCGGCGGCCTCCAGGTGCGCCTCGGCGACACGGGCGACCTGCGCCTGAAGCTCGCGATCGCGCGGCGCATCCTGGGTCTGACCGCGGCAGCGACCGGAGGAACCGGCTACCTCGACGTCAGCGTCCCGGTGCGCCCAGTCCTGTCGACAGTACCTCAAGTCGGAGGTTGAGCTTGAGGGTTATGCTACTCGAGGCTGTTGACAGCGCAGGAAACCCGCCGTACCCTGCCGAAGGAAGGAGGCGCTCGACAGCCCCACCCTGCACTCGAGCTTGAGGTCGAGCCACATTGACATGAGAGATCGTTCCGGCAACTACCTGGCAGTGATCAAGGTCGTCGGCGTGGGCGGCGGCGGGACGAACGCCGTCAACCGCATGGTCGACGCGGGCCTGACGGGCGTCGAGTTCGTCGCGGTGAACACCGACGCGCAGGCGCTCCTCGGGTGCGACGCAGACGTGAAGATCCACATCGGCGCGAAGGCGACACGTGGGCTCGGCGCGGGCGCCGACCCGGGCGTCGGCCGCGAGGCCGCAACCGAGTCGCGTGACGAGTTGAAGGAGGCGCTGAAGGGCGCCGACATGATCTTCGTCACGGCGGGGGAGGGCGGCGGCACCGGTACGGGCGGCGCGCCGATCGTCGCCGAGATCGCGCGCGAGCTCGAAGCACTCACCGTCGGTGTCGTGACACGTCCGTTCGCATTCGAAGGACGGCGTCGCGCGCAGCAGGCAGAGGTCGGCATCAATGAGCTTTCCGACAAGGTCGACACGCTGATCGTGATCGAGAACGACCGCCTCCTCCAGGTCGTCGAGAAGAAGACGCCGCTCGCCGATGCGTTCAAGCTCGCAGACGACATCCTGCGCCAGGGCGTGCAGGGCATCACCGACCTGATCACGGTTCCCGGAATCGTCAACCTCGATTTCGCCGACGTGCGGACGATCATGCGCGATGCCGGCTCCGCCCTGATGGGGATCGGGACGGGCACCGGCGAGAATCGCGCGTCGGAGGCGGCACGGACCGCGGTCAGCTCCCCGCTGCTCGAGTCGTCGATCGAAGGCGCCACCGGCATCCTCCTCAACATCAGCGGCCCGACCGACCTCGGCCTCTTCGAGGTGAACGAGGCGGCGGAGGTGGTCACCGGAGCGGCCGATCAGAACGCGAACGTGATCTTCGGCGCGGTCATCGACGACCAGCTGAAAGACGAGGTGCGAGTGACCGTGATCGCGACCGGCTTCGGCGCGCAGCGTCGGCGCCGGGCGCGCACGACCGCCGCAGGCGAGACCGGATCGCCGCTCGGAGGCCGGCAGCCGGAATTCGACACGGGCGACTCGCTCGACGTCCCGTCCTTCCTCCGAGACGAGTAGCGCCGGAGCAGCACGAGGTTTACGCCGGGCGGACAGTGGCAACCAGGGGGGTGCCCTCTCGGGACTGGAGTGCAGTCCCACACGACCCGGTCCGAAGCCTCGCCGGTCTCGCCGGCGGGGCTTCGCCCTTTCTAGAGCGTGGGCCGGGGCGAGACGGTTAGCATCGCGCGCGGATGCAAATGCTCCGCCGGACGCCGCTTCACGACCGTCACATCGCACTCGGTGCGCGGATGGTTCCGTTCGCGGGCTGGGAGATGCCGGTGCAGTACGAAGGGGTGATCCCGGAGCACAAAGCGGTGCGCCGTGACGCCGGCGTGTTCGACGTCTCCCACATGGGCGAGCTCGAAGTCGAAGGGCCGACGGCGCGCGACCTGCTCCAGGCCACGCTCTCGAACGACGTCGACAAGCTCGAGCCGGGGGATGCGCAGTACACGCTTGTCACCAACGAGACCGGCGGGATCGTCGACGACGTCATCCTCTACCGGCTTGACCGGCACCGGTACCTGATCGTCGCGAACGCGTCGAACGTCGCTGCAGTGTTCTCGTGGCTCAAGGAGCGCGAGCTGCGCGGCTCGGACGTGCGTGATGTCTCTGACGACTACGCACTGCTTGCCGTGCAGGGCCCACGCGCCCTCGAGCGCCTTGGCTTCGCTCCCACGAGGCCGTTCACCTGGACGATGAGCGACGTCGAGGGAATCGAGGTGATGGTGAACCGGACCGGGTACACGGGCGAGGAAGGTGTCGAGCTCGCGTGCATGGCCGAGGAAGCCGGACGGCTATGGGACACCATCCTTCATCGCGGCGTCGTCCCGTGCGGGCTCGGCGCGCGCGACACGCTGCGTCTCGAGGTCTGCTACCCGCTGCACGGCAACGACATCGGCCCCGACTGGGATGCGATCTCGTCCGGCCTCGGCTGGGCGTGTGAGCTCGACACGGAGTTCACAGGCGCCGATCGCCTCCGTGCGATCAAGGCCGACGGCCCCGCGCAGAAGCTCGTGCCGTTCGCGATGACCGACAAGGCGATCCCGCGGCAAGGCATGGCGGTCGTCGGCGGCGGCGAGGTGACGTCGGGGACGATGTCGCCGATGCTCGAGGTCGGGATCGGGATGGCGTACCTGCCGGCGGCCGCTTCCAAAGCGGGCACCGAGCTCGTGATCGACGTGCGCGGCAAGGAGCGCCACGGCGTGGTCGCGAAGAAGCCCCTCTACAAGAAGGAGCAGTGATGGCCGCGAGCGAGTCGTATCCCGACGAGCTGCTGTACCACTCCGAGCACGACTGGGCGCGCATCGACGGGGACGAGGCGACCCTCGGCGTCACGTGGTTCGCGCAGGACGCGCTCGGCGAGCTCGTCCACTACGAGGCGCCCGACGTCGGCTCGACCGTGTCGAAGGACGCGTCGTACGGCGAGGTCGAGTCGGTGAAGGCCGTCTCGGATCTGATCTCGCCGCTCTCGGGCGAGGTGCTCGAGGTCAACCAGAAGGTCGTCGACGCGCCGGAGACCGTGAACGAGGACCCGTACGGCGACGGTTGGCTGATCCGCATCCGGATGTCGAGCGCAGGCGAACGCGACCAGCTGCTCTCCGCCGCCGAGTACAAGAAGGTGCTGGAAGAAGCGTGAGCTATCTGTCCGTCACCGACGCCGACCGCGAGGCGATGCTCGCGGCGATCGGCGTCGCGACCGTCGACGAGCTGTTCCGGGACATCCCGACCGGCGTGCGTTACCGGCAGGAGCTGGCCGTGAAGCCGGCGCTGCCGGAAGCCGAGCTGCAGCGACATTTCGAGGAGCTCGCGGCAAAGAACGTCGTCGACGAGATCTGCTTTCTCGGTGCCGGCATCTACGATCACTACGTCCCGGCGGTCGTCGACGCGGTGCTCCAGCGCGGCGAGCTCCTCACCGCGTACACGCCCTACCAGCCCGAGATGAGCCAGGGAGTGTTGCAGGCGATCTTCGAGTACCAGACCGCGATCTGCGAGCTCACCGGGATGGACGTCTCCAACGCCTCCGGCTACGACGGGACTACGGTCGCCGCCGACGCCTGCTTCGTGGCGAAGCATGCGACCGGCCGCGCGAAAGTCCTCGTCACCGAGGCGACGAACCCGCAGGTGCGCCAGGTCGTGAAGACGTACGCGCCGGGCTTCGGGCTGGACGTCGTCGAGGTGCCCCACGAGGGCGGTGCGACCGATCCGGACCGGGTCAGGGAGGCAGCAGCGGATGCGGCGGCGGTCATCTTCCAGCAGCCGAACTTCTTCGGCGTGCTGGAGGCGGCTCCCGACCTCGCAGCGGCTGCGAACGACGCGGGAGCGATGCCGGTCGCACACGTCGACCTCGTGTCCCTCGGCGTGTTCGAGGCGCCGGGCGCATACGGCTGCGCGTTGGCCATCGGCGAGGGCCAGTCGGCAGGTAACGCGATGAGCTACGGCGGGCCGCACTACGGCTTCCTGGCCGCCCGCTCCGACTACGTGCGCAGGCTTCCCGGCCGGATCGTCGGCGAGACGGTGGACGCCGCGGGCGAGCGCGGCTATGTGCTGACCCTGCAGACGCGCGAGCAGCACATCCGGCGCGAGAAGGCGACCTCGAACATCACCACCAACCAGACGCTGCTCGCGCTGGCCGGGCTCGTGCACCTGAGCCTGCTCGGCCCGCAGGGGCTTCGCGAACTGGGGGAGACCTGCCTGGCGCTCTCCCAACATGCGAAGACGGAGTTGCAGAAGGCGGGGCTCGAGCTTGCGTTTCCAGATAAGGCAACGTTCAAGGAGTTTGCAGTCCGCACCGGACGGAACGCTCGTGAGGCGCTGGCCGAGGCGCGGAAGCAGGGCGTCTACGCCGGCTATCCGCTCGGCCGCGATTACGCAGGTCTCGACGACGCACTCCTCGTCGCGGTCACCGAGAAACGGACGGTCGCAGAGATCGCGCAGCTCGTGGAGGCGCTCTCGTGAAGCTGATCTTTGAGAAGTCGCAGTCCGGCCGCCGCGGCATCGGCGTGTCCCAGCCCGACGGGCTCGACATGCCGGAGGTGCCTGCGGAGCTGCGGCGGAAGGAGCCGCCGCGCTTGCCCGAGCTCGCCGAGCCGGAGGTGCTGCGTCATTTCACCGAGCTCTCGACCCGCAACTTCGGGATCGACACCGGCTTCTATCCGCTCGGCAGTTGCACGATGAAATACAACCCGCGCATCAACGAGCGCCTCGTCGGGCTGCCGGGGTTCGCGCAGCTGCATCCGCTCGTCGAGGACGACGCGGCACAGGGCGCGCTCGAGCTCGAGTGGGAGCTCGAGCAGATCCTGCTCCAGGTGACGGGGCTCGACGCGGTCTCGCTCCAGCCGGCTGCCGGTAGCCAGGGCGAGCTGACCGGGTTGATGCTGTTCCACGCGTACTTCGCCGACCGCGGCGAGGACGATCAGCGCACGAACATCGTCATTCCCGACACAGCGCACGGGACGAATCCCGCGAGCGTGACGATGGCCGGCTACAAGCTGACGCCGGTTCGTACGGATCCGCGCGGCAACATCGACGTCGCCGACCTGCGCACCAAGGTCGACGAGCACACCGCCGGGCTGATGCTCACGAACCCCTCGACGCTCGGCCTCTTCGACGAGAACATCGAGGAGATCGAACGGATCTTCCACGGCGCCGGCGCGCTCATGTACTACGACGGTGCGAACCTGAACGCCGTGTGCGGTATCTCACGGCCCGGCGACATGGGCTTCGACGTCGTGCACATCAACCTGCACAAGACATTTTCGCAGCCGCACGGCGGCGGCGGCCCGGGCGGCGGCCCGATCGCGGTCCGCGACATGCTCGAGCCGTTCCTGCCCGTGCCGGTCGTCGCGCGCGACGGCGACACGTTCCGGCTCGACTACGACCGCCCGAAATCGATCGGCAAGGTGCGCGCGTTCTCGGGGCCGTTCGGCGTGTTCGTTCGCTCCTATGCGTTCATGCGCTCGTACGGGCCGGCGTTGAAGGAGATGAGCGAGGTCGCGGTGCTGAACGCGAACTACATGCTCGCGCGGCTGAAGGACACCTACGACCTGCCTTACGAGCGGCTGTGCATGCACGAATTCGTGCTGAGCGCGCGAACGCTCAAGCGCGAGCAGGGCGTGAGCGCGCTCGACGTGGCGAAGCGGCTGATGGACTACGGCTTCCATCCGCCGACGATCTACTTCCCGCTCGTCGTGCCCGAGGCGCTGATGATCGAGCCGACGGAGTCGGAGGCGAAGGAAACCCTCGACGCGTTCTGCGATGCGCTGATCGCGATCGCGCGCGAGGCTGCGGACGAGCCGGACACGGTGCACTCCGCGCCCCATTCGCGCCCGGTCAGGCGGCTCGACGAGGTGCGCGCCGCCAAGGAGGTCGTGGTCAAGTACCGGTTCGAGGACCATCCGGTGGTCGAGGGCGCCGGCGATCGGCAGGTCGAGGCGCAGAAGGGCGCCTAATCTCAGGCGGGAGGACGTTGGCGCACACGAGAGATTACGCTGAGAGGCGTCTCGTGATGCCACGTCTGGTTGCGTTCGGACTCGTTCTGCTGGTGCTCCTGGTCGCGTGCGGCCGCTCCCCGGTGAGAGCGGCAATCATTTTCTCGCGCTGCACTCCGCATACGAAGGACCTGGTGACCACGTGCACCTACGACTTGTACGCCGTCGCAATCGATGGTCAGCGGATCGTGCGTTTGACGAGGACGCGAGCTGATGAGTCTCGTCCGGCGGTTT